>SMTZ1_10004817_pt1 | contig 31177 bp, 28 predicted proteins | sample DeeMarSWOR136_30_FD_25667 | JGI IMG/M metagenome (IMG submission 25667) | reverse complement strand
GATATACGAGGTACTTGTGACCGCCGAAAATGGCCTCCGGTGTCTCCCGATGAAGCACCAGTGGATAGGTGGCGATGGTCAGAATCTCATAGAAGATTACTAGAGTCAGGAGATTGGCGGCAAAGGCGATGCCCATGGTCGCAGAGAGGCAGACGGCAAAGCTGGCGAAGTAGCGGGTCTGTTTGTGCTCCGGAATGCCCCGCACGTAACCTATGGAGAAGAACGAGGTCACTATCCAGAGGAATGAGGCGGAGAGTCCGAAAATAATGCCCAGGTAGTCCACCCGCAATGCCAGCGATATACCGGGGGAAATGGCAAAGAGGGTTATCGCCGGATATTTTCCCTGGAGGACCAGGGGCAGCATCGATGCCACCAGAGCGAATTTCGCCAGTGAAGCCATAATTGTCCAGGATTCGCGGACGTTGGGCCGCTGGTTGGGAATGACGATGAAAATGACGGCGACCAGCGAGACCAGCACCGCAAGCAGCGGCTTCAGCGAATAGACTGTTTCCATCAATCCAATCTATTTACCCGTTTTTCTTCTCTATGGCAATAACGCCACCACCGGTTGCAGCACATACGAGACAATGAGCGCGTTAATCAGTCCAAGCACAATAATGCCTGTTGCCAGCGTCAGGATGGGCCCTAGGATTCGGGCGGGAGGCTCTTTGGCCCGCTCCACCGCTGGGTCGCCCTCCGAAGGCGTGGCGAAGAGCTTTTCAATCATGCGGAAGAAATAGACCGCAGTCAGCAGGCTGCTTGCCAGAATCACGGCGACAAATACCCAGTTGCTGGCTTCTATGCCGCCCAGCACCAGATACCATTTACTGAAAAAGCCGGCCGTCGGCGGGATGCCCACCATGGACAGAGCAGCCACGGTAAAAGCGGTCATCATCAGCGGCATCTTGCGCCCCAGTCCGGCGAACTGCGGTATGGCGTGCAGTCCGGTCTGATATCGTATGCCTCCGGCCACTAGAAAGAGGCAGCTCTTCATGAATGCATGGTTCAGGATATGCAGCAGTGCGCCAATCAATCCCAGCGGATTGGCCAGGCCGATGCCCAGGCCAATATAGGCCACCTGAGCCACGGTGCTGTAGGCGAGCATGCGCTTGAAATCCTTCTGGGCAATGGCCATCACCGACCCAAAGATGATGCCTGCCGCCGCCACCCAGCCGATAACCGTGGTCACCGGCAGGATGTCAATGAAATACTGGGGCTGGAATATGGTGAGCATGAAGCGCACGATGACATAGCCAGCCACCTCTATCTGTATGGCGGCCAGGATGGCCGCCACCACCGGAGGCGCATAGCTGTGGGCGTCGGGGAGCCAGACGTGCAGTGGGAACAGGGCCATCTTGATCCCCATACCGACCACTATCAGCGCCACCGCGGCCATAATGGTGGGTGAACCGTAAAGCGGCGGCAGTAGACGGGCAGCATCGGCCATGTTAAGTGTGCCGGTGGAAAAATAGATGAAGCCAACTCCCAGCAGGTAGAAACTGCCGGCAATCGTTCCCAGTATCAGGTAGCGGAAGCTCGCCACCACCGCCCGGTCGCCGCCGAGCGTTATCAGCGCGTAGCTGGCCAGTGAGTATATCTCCAGAAAGACGAAAAGGTTGAAAAGGTCGCCGGTAATCACCACGCCCACCAGCCCCCCAATGAGCAGGAGAACCAGTCCGTAAGCGGGAATGCCGCGGCGGGGGGTATGGTAAAGCCCCGCCTCAGGTGGATAGATAACGGCGATGAGGCCGATGAACACGATGATAACGGCCATGAATGCGGAAAGGTAGTCAAGGACGTATTCAATGCCGAAGGGCGGCGGCCACCCACCCAGAAAGTGGTGCAGCTCTCCTTCAGAGAGGACGCGGTAAAATCCGGTTCCAGCGGCGGCCAGCGCCAGTGCCATGCCGGTTATCGCCGCCGCATAGGCCCACCTCAACCGCCATATGCCAACCAGCGTCGATATAAAGCAGAACAGCAGTAACGGTGCCAGGATAAGAACCGATAAGCTGGACATCTACTCCGAACTCTCTTTCATATTGGCCATAATGTCTCTATCGTCGAGAGTTTTGTAGGCACGATAAATGCGGAGAAGAAAGGCCAGCGCCACGCCGGTGAGGGAAAGCCCAACCACGATTCCGGTCAGTATTAGGACATGAGGCAGAGGATTTATGTATTTGGCCGCTTCCATGCCGAGCGATTCATCAATGACCGGCACCGTACCGCCAGCTTTGGTAGCACCCTCGATGAAGAAAAGAAAGATGGCGGTCTGGAAGATGTTCATCCCGATGAGTTTCTTCAGCAGGTTGCGCTTGCCGAGCATCCCATAGAGGCCGATGGCCAGCAGGATGACAATCATGAGGTAAACGTAGCGGGACAGAAATAAATCGATAGCTACCATCTTTCACCAACCAGGTTATCGAAGATCAACACCAGCGTGCCGAAAACTCCCAGGCCAATGCCTATTTCAACGATAAGGATGCCGAGCGCCCTCAGTTCCGCATCGTGAACCCAGAAAAGGGGCAGGCTTCCATAATCGAGAAATGATGCCCCATAGGCCATGGGGATTATACCGGCGAGACCGTAAATCAGCAGACCAACGGCAGCAAAGGCCATCGTCAGCTTGGGCGGGAATTTCGGATGGGCGATTTTGGTGCCCAGATACAGTCTCTGCAGTATGATGCTCACCGCCAGCAGAACCCCGCCCTGGAACCCTCCGCCCGGTCCATAGTGCCCGTGGAAGATGACGTACAGCGCAAAGAGCTGAATGAACGGGATGAGCAGGCTACATATAGTCTGAACGATGATGCTTTGATAATGTTGCTTTATCATTTCCTTTTCTCTTCATCAGTATCAGGACACAGGCCAGGCCGGCGGTGAAAATCACTATCGTCTCGCCAAGGGTATCATAGCCGCGATAGTCGGCCAGCACCGAGGTGACAACGTTGGGGGTATGGGTGTCCTCAATGGTATCTTCAATATAGGTAGGGGAAACATGAACATTCGCCGGGGCTTGCGGGTCAGCATGGTCGGGCAGGCCGACGGTGGCGTAAAGCATCAAGGCCACGAATAGAAGCATAATGAGCGCATTAAGCCATCTCAATCTTCTGACCTCCGCCGGGTAAGGAACAGTGCCACGATGAACAGTACCCCGCTTATCCCCGCCCCCAGCGTTGCCTCGACAAAGGCAACATCAATCGCCCCCATCTGGCTGAAGAGCAGTGCCACGAAGAAGCTGTAGGCGGCCAGCGCCGCCACTGCCGCCAGAAGGTCGTGCACCGATAGTGCCACCAGCGCGGTTATTATCAGTATCACCAGCAACCAGAAATCAATCTGCCAGATCATGACGGCTCAGTCCTCTTTTCTCTTGGTTCAACTTTCTTTCTGGTCCAGGGCTGGAGGCCAGTGCGCAGCGCCGCCCGGGCAATGGCATGGGTGGCCGTGGGATTGGCGACCAGGACAAAGCCTAAAATAAACAGTATCTTCACGGTGCTCAGTTCCAGCCCGTTGTAGACAGCGAGGCCGCTCAGCGTCAATATCGAGCCCAGCGTCTCTGACTTGCCCACGGCGTGGGTGCGGGCGTAGAAGTCGGGGAAGCGGAGCAGGCCAAGGGCACTTACCGTGAGAAAGAAAACTCCGGCCACCATCAGGACTATGGCTATAATCATCCCAGCCATCAGAGCCTTTCTCCTCCCCGGTCAAAGTACTTGCCCAGCACAATGACGATGACAAAATTGAGCAGCGCATAGGCGATGGCGATATCGATGAACATATCGATGCGCTGGAAGAGAAAGCCAATTAACACCAGTATGATAAAGCCGTTGGTGCCCACCAGCCCGGCGGCGATAATGCGGTCGAAGATGGTTTTCCCCACCGCCACCCGGTACAGTGAAATGGCGGTGAGCACAGCAATAAGCACGGTAACGCCCAGCAGGAAAGAGTTCATTTTTCGAGTTCCTCCAGAGAGTGTACCCAGCGGACCTCCGGCTTTGGCGCTTCTTCTTCCAGGTACACATGGGCGATTTTATTCTGCATCTCTCCCTCAACAAGACTTGACGCCAGAGGTGGCTTCAGGTTATGGATGATGTAGTTGCTCCCCTCGAGGCTGGCGGTGATGGTTCCGGGCGTCAGGGTAATGGAATTGGCCAGCGTTACCCGGGCTATCCCCTTGCGCATCCGGGTGCGGAAGAGGAGCAAAGCGGGCTCAATCGGCATTCTGGGGTGGAGCACAAGGTAGGCGACCTGCACGTTGGCCATGATGATTTGAAGCAGCAGCCAGGGAAGATAGAGGAGAAAACGCCAAATCTGCAGCAGGACCTGTCTCACCTGGATGCCCGGGCGCTCTCCAAGCTGAAGCACATGGTAGAAAAGGTCGTTGGTAAAGAAGGTTACCAGGGCGGCAGAAATGGCGCCGATGATGATGTATTTGGCCTGGTATCTACCGGAAAGCAAAAGCCAGAAGGCAAAGAGGATGACGAATTGCAGGACAATGCTGAACCAGCGGTTCTGGCCATGAATGGTGATTTTGGACGCGCCGAAAGTGTCTTCTATTGCTTCTGACACCTCTCGATCGGTACCATGGCCGTGCTTACGCTCTTTGAAAGGCATTGATTTTCCTGCCATAAGCTTAGACCTTGAGCATAGATTCGGGCTTCCGTTGTATTACCTATAATGGTTGATAATAATACTTATACATCAATTTCCAAAAAATAGGTATATATGCTTATCGAGCAGATATTCCGGGCTATGAAACTGAGCGGTTTTTATATTGTACCATACTGGAGTGAGGTGATATGACCTTTTTACGGATGGTCAAGGGTTGTCCTTAAAAAGCTTCCTCAGGTAGACTACCGATTTGCGAGCTATCGGCTCCGGGTCCCCTTTGGGAACAATGACCACCGATGCCGAGCCTTCAAATCCCTCTTCTTTTAACACCCGTGCGATATTGGGCCAGTCAAGCGATTCTTTTTCCGTGCTGACACCGGGAGGCAATCGGCTTGGCTCATAGAGATGAATATGTTTGGCCTGGCCCTTGGCGGCTTTGACGCCGTATTCGATTGATGGCTCCACTATATAGAGCTGATGGGTGTCAAGCATTATGCTGAAATTCCGGCTGCCGATTTTCTCGACCATACCCATGACTTCCTCATTGGTGTTGAACAAGCGGGTATACTCGGCCTCTGCGGGCTCCAGCATGATGATTGCCCCGGTCTTCTCTGCATGCTCCGTTAGCTCACGGAATATCTCCTCGGCCCGTTTCAACTGGTCATCTACGCTCATTCCCGGGATGCCTTCACCGCGCGCCATGCCCAGCCCTACCCTGGCTCCGAAATGACCGGCGAAGTCCAGCATCCTTTTGAAGCCGGCAATAGCGCGCTTGCTGATAGCAGCGTCTTCGTGGAGAAGAGCCATACCTTGAGCGGTAATGCGGCCGCTGTTCACCACCGGCATTATGGCGCCAGTTTGCCCCAGCATGCGGCTGAATAATTCCGGGTCGGGCGTATGCTCGGGATCGGGCATGAACTCGATGCCGTCATACCCCCAGTTCACCGCCGTTATGCCCAGTTCTGCCGGAGTGCCGGTGAGAACCTTGACCACAAAGTCCAGCTGCAGCATGTCCGGTGTGGAGGCGAAGAGACAGAATTTCACTTTGGACACTGGCTCCCTCCATTGAAAGGTCTTTTCATCTCTCAGTCTGGCAGAAGCAAAACTCTTTGTTTATTTAAGGTCTCCCTGGAATTTTTTAAGCTTTTCCTTAAGCACCGGACTGTTCAGGACCTCCTTGTTCACCAGGGTTGTCGGTATCTCGCCGCGCACCAGCGTCTCCATTTGCTTAACGATAATACTCCACATGGTGCTGGTTGTCTGGTCGGTCTGGGCCAGCGCGTGGGGGCTCAGGATGACGTTGTCCATTTTGAGCAGCGGATTGTCATTCTTCTGCACCGGTTCCTGTTCGAAGACGTCCAGCCCGGCACCGCGTATCCAGCCTTCATTCAAGGCTTTAATCAGCACTTGTTCGTCAACAATCGGCCCGCGGGCGGCATTTATCAGGAAGGCAGACTTCTTCATCATTTTCAACTGTTTTTCGCCAATCATGTGGCGTGTCTCGTCATTCAACGGGCAGATAATGCACAGGATGTCCGATTCTTTCAACACGGTCTCAAGGTCAACTAGCTGCACTCCGACGTCGGCGACGGCTTCCGGCTTGAGGTACGGGTCATAGGCGATGTGCTTCATCTCAAAGGGCAGGGCCAGTTTGAACATCTCATGGCCGATGTTGCCGACGCCTATCGCTCCCAGTGTCCTCCCCACCAGCCCCCAGCCCTGGTAATGCGATTGCTCAGTCCAGCGCCCTTCGCGGATTAATTTATCTTTGGTGAGAAGACGCATATTCAGAGCGAGGATAAAGGTCATATACACTACCGCCATCGGCCTTCTTACCGCATCCGGTGTGATGAACAGCATGATGCCGGCTTCGGTGACGGCGGGTACGTCCAGCCTTTCGTAGCCCACTCCGCCCCGGTGTATGGAGATGAGCCGCTCATTTCCGGCCAGACTCTGCTTCGTCCACAGCGGCCGGAAAGTGGCAACCATGTCAAAGCTCTCTATCTGGTCCGGCGTTATCTCTTTCTTGAATTCCGATATCATTTCATATTCGACATCGGACATATCGTCGAGCAATTTCAGGCCCGGTCCGGGCATCCATAATTTTCCTTCCTCGTCAAAGAAATCCCTGGTCAAGCCGATTCTGGCTTTTCTTCCCAAGATAATTATCCCCCCTTTATGTAAAATACTTCCCTGCTACATTTTCTTGACTAACTGGCTTAAGCCAAGTTCCTGTAACTTTTTGGCACTTGGTCCGGTCGTGGTCAGGTCCCAGTCCATCGCCCTCAGATAATCCTGTATCATGGTATCATCGTCAATGGTTACGTTGGCCAGAGGTCCCTCTTTCAGCGGCGGCTTGCCTACCGCCCTCGGATTCATGAAGTATTGCAGCGGGTTCAGCCCCTCGCGCAGATTGAACAGGTGACGCAGGGTGCCGATGCGTTCGCCGATGTCCAGGCAGCTATCCAGCGTGTATTCCTGGCCGGTAACCGCGGTCAGAAAGTCGGGAATGAATTGTGTTGGATAGGAAACATAGGCAAACAGGCAAATACCAGCAGCATTGACGATGTGAAGCATGTTGGTGGCTTTCTTCTGAATGTCTCCGGTATTGGTAAAATCATATCTATCTTCCCGCGGGTCGGTGAGGAAATCGATGCCCATAAGCCAGGAGCGCCCGCCCTGCGTATGCCGCCCCGGAGTAGCATCCATGCGGTACGTTACCGACAGGGCAGGGATAAGTCGCGGGTCGTGGGCCGGTAGCTCCTGTCCCTGAATATGGACCGCGTACCGTTCCGCCCCTTTGCCGATTTTCTCGGCGGCACGCTTGATGCCATCGGCCAGCAGCGCACCGATTCCCTCTCGCCTGGCAATTTTCTCCATCATGGCCACGATGGCATCGCCATCACCCCAGCGCAGCTCCATGCCAGTATCGTTCTTGGTCAGCAAGCCGCTTTCGTAGCACTCAATGGCGAAGCCAACGGCCACGCCGGCGGAAATGGTATCGATGCCGTAGGCATTGCAGATATCATTGAAGCGGATGATGGACTCTAGGTCGTCATTGAGGCACAGGGTTCCCGCCATGCACAGCGTCTCGTACTCCGGCTTGTGGCATACCTCAGCCCGTCCCGCTTTGGGTTTCATATGTCCGCCACATCTGATGGGACACTGCCAGCAACCGTATTTTCTCTCCTGCTCGGCGATAACCGCATCATCGCTGATGCGCTTGACGCTGGGAAAATCGACCTCGCAGGCACCGGTCCAGTTCTTCACCGGCGAGTCACCGCTCATGCCGCTGCCTTCGGTAGTCCCGGCGGTGCCATACTTGGTTAAGATATCTCCCAGCCCTTTGAGCTGTTTTACCCACGAGCGTCTGAGCTGAAGGGCTTTAGCCTCATCGGCCATGGGCACTTTCTGATTGCCCTTAACGGCGATTGCCTTGAGCTTTTTCGAACCCATGACCGCGCCAACACCCGACCTTCCGGCAGCCCGCCCTTTCTCATTTATTATGGCGGAGATAAGGCTCAGCTGCTCGCCGGCCGGGCCGATGCAGGCCACGCTCGTTTCCTTGCCGTGGGTGCTTTTCAATGCATCCTCTGTCTCCAGACAATCCTTGCCCCAGAGATGGCTGGCCTCTTTCAATTCCGGCTTGCCATTTTCAATGTAGAGATAGACTGGTTTGGCTGATACGCCGCTGAAAAAAACGCCATCAAAGCCGGCGAATTTCAAATGCGGACCGAAATCACCGCCACAGTTGGCATCACCCCAGGTACCGGTGAGAGGTGATTTGCAGACCACCGCAAAGCGACCGCTGGACATTGTTGGGGTGCCGGTCAACGGACCGGTCAGGAGACCCAGCATATTATCGGGGCCGAGCGGGTCGACCCGCGGTTTCATGCGTTCGTAAAGAATCCTGGCGCCGATGCCATAGCCGCCCATGAAATCACGACGAAGCTCTTCCCCGAGTTCCTCCTCATTGCACTTCCCGCTCGCCAAATCCACAAAAAGCAATTTGCCCATGTAACCGTTAGCCATGAGTCTCTCCTTTTCAAATTAGAATTTCTACAAAGAATAATTCTACGGCCGCTTTTTGTCAAATTGTGGCGTTTTTGCTTGAGAGGTTAGAGAGCAAAGGGTATGATATAGGCAGGGGGAAGATAGCGTGGGTATTGAAAAGGTTAAATTATTTTTTGAGCCTAGCAGTGTCGCTCTGGTTGGGGCAACCGATAGGGAGGGCGTGGTAGGCAGGATAGTACTGGATAATCTATTGCTGGCTAAGGATAGACGTAGAGTATATGCGGTAAATCCCAATCGAGAAAAGATTTTCGATCTAAAATGCTATCCTGATCTAAGCTCTTTGCCGGAAACCGTTGACCTGGCCGTTATTGCTACAGATGCCAAAATAGTTCCTGATATTATCGAAGAAAGTGGGAAGACTGGGATTAAGGCTGCCATCATCATTTCCGCCGGTTTTAAGGAGGCGGGAGATGAGGGAAAAGCGCGTGAAAACAGGATAGTTGGCATTGCCAGCGAATATGGAATCAGGATAGTCGGGCCCAATTGTCTGGGCGTCATCAAACCGGCTGCTAATTTAAATGCAACCTTTGCCACCAAGATGTCCAAACCGGGACGCATCGCCTTCTTATCCCAGAGTGGCGCCCTGGGTTCGGCGGTGCTTGATTGGGCTGTCAGTCGAGATATCGGTTTCAGTGCTTTTGTTTCCCTGGGTTCCATGCTCGATGTGGACTTTGGCGACCTGATCGACTATTTCGGCGAAGACCCTGAGACCAGGAGTATCATCATTTACTTAGAATCTCTGGGCAACTCTTTGCAAAATACCAGGAAATTTATAAGCGCAGCACGAGGGTTTGCCAGAACCAAGCCGATAATCGTCATAAAGCCAGGAAAGTTTCAAGAGAGCATCAAGGCAGCCAGATCCCATACCGGAGCTATGGTTGGGGAGGATTTGTATTATCAGGCTGTCTTTGACCGGGCTGGTGCCGTAAGGGTGGAGGAAATTGAAGACCTCTTTAATTGTGCCTCCATATTGAATACTTCTCAACTACCTAAAGAACGGAATTTAGCCATAATAACTAATGCCGGTGGACCGGCAGTACTGGCCACCGATGCTCTGATAAGCCGAGGGGGCAAACTGGCGCAACTCAGCAAGGAGACCCTGGCTACTTTAAATGAGTTCTTACCTCCATACTGGAGTAAATCTAATCCTCTTGATGTCCTCGGAGATGCCGGACCGGAAAGATATGTCAAAACCATTGAGATTGCCCTCCAAGACCCCGGAGTTGATGGCGCCGTAATCATATATACTCCCCAGGGTACAGCAAGTTCGGTTGATATCGCCAGGGCGGTCACCAATTATGCCAAGAAAGCCAAAAAACCCATTTTGACCTCGATGATGGGAAGCGGGGAGGTAGCTGAAGCAAGGCAGTTATTCTATGAGAATAATATCCCCACCTATGAGTTCCCTGAAGAGGCAATCAAGACTTATTTATACATGTATCAATACGCTCGTAATCTGGAAGAGCTCTACGAAACCCCGGAAGATTTGCCACTGGACGCTGGCGCTCCCAAAAACTATCTTAAGATACTCACCCGCAATCAATTGAGGGAGGGTAAGGCGCTTCTGAGTGAAGGGGACTCGAAAAAGCTATTAACGACCTACGGAATCGCGGCGACCACACCACATTTCGCCGCAAATCCTGAGGATGCCGTTTCAGCAGCGTCAAGTATCGGATATCCTGTGGTGATGAAAGTATCCTCTCCTGATATATCGCATAAGTCGGATGTCGGCGGGGTAAAGTTAAATATTGGCTCGGCTGATGAACTGAAAAAGGCATTCGCTGAAATGATGCAAAACGTCAAGGAGAACCAGCCCGATGCCAGAATCGAAGGCGTTACCATCCAGAATATGATTACCAATTACGATTATGAACTTATTATTGGCAGTAAAAAAGACCCGGTTCTTGGTCCGGTGTTGATGTTTGGTGCTGGTGGGACAGAGGCAGAGTTCTTCAAGGATGTGGCAGTGGGTTTACCGCCACTAAATCAGATATTGGCTCGAAGAATGTTGGAACGAACCAGGACTTATAAATTATTATCACAGGGATTTAGGAAAAAACCACCGGTCAACTTGCTGTTACTGGACGAAATACTGGTTAGAGTTTCCAACTTAATTGTTGATTTCCCGGAAATTAAAGAGTTCGATATCAATCCGCTGGTGATATGTGATAACAGGGCCATTGCCCTGGATGCCAGGATAATCCTGGATGAAGAAGTAAAGCCAAAGGAATTAGAGGAACATGCACATCTAATCATATCCCCTTATCCAACCAAGTACGTTCAGCCGTGGCGATGCCAGGATGGGAGACCGGTGCTATTACGACCTATCCGGCCCGAAGATGAACCATTGGAGAGGGAACTCATTGCCGGTCTATCTTCAGAATCATCCAGGTTTAGATTTTTCTACATAATTAAAGAAATAACTCACGAAATGCTGAGTCGATTTTGCAACATTGACTATGACCGGGAGATGGCGATTATTGCTGAATATACCTCGAACGGCAAACAGAGAAACGTTGGCGTTGGCCGGCTAATTATTGAGCCGGGTTGGGAAACCGGGGAATTTGCCGTTGTTGTTGCCGACGATTTTCAGGGAAGTGGGCTGGGTCTCAAACTCCTCGATAATATGATAGGTATTGCCCAGGATAAAGGGCTGAGGAGTATCTATGGAATCGTGCTGAATGATAATTGGAAAATGATTGGCCTAGCGAAAAAGCTTGGTTTTACCTTACAGAGCCTTTCGGATGAGGAAAGCAGAGTAACTCTGGAACTATGACCAGAGCTTACCGTTTGGCTTAGCTCGAATTATAGCTTCTTTGCAGGCGCCGTCCAAAACAGAATCCGGTAACGTTGTTTCTATTTGCCCACGTCTAGCTATCATTTTTCTTGGGATAATTTAGCTATCAACCACTGCTTTAATCTATTGTCCAGTTTACCCGTCCAGGACTCGATCTTACGAATATCACCGCTTATAATAGCAGCTTTATCTTCTTCGGATAACTGATATTCCTTCAACGCCTCTGCGGGGTTTTCCGCCAATTTAGCCAGAAACTCATTATCCTGTGACGCCCGGTCCAATACCGACAGCATCGCCCTCACCGCAGAGACTTTGAATTCTGGAATTTTGGCCACCGGGTCTAACGCTGGATTTGTCAGCGCATTTGCTGGAGACTCCCGCCAGTGAAAGGCCAGGAAAGCTAGGCCGGGAGAGGATTTATCGGTGACACGAACCGGTGCTTCTATTTTCCCGCGCTCGGAGGCTATGGTCACCAGGTCGCCATCGGAGATGCTGAGCTTGAAAGCGTCATCAGGATGTATATCCACCACACCACTGGGATTGAGCTTATCCAGGACCTCAGACCTGCGGCTCATGGTTCCGGTATGCCAGTGCTCCAGAACACGACCGGTAGTCAGAATCAGGGGATACGATTCGGAAACTGATTCTGCCGGAGGCCGGTATTCTACAGCATGAAATTTGCCGAGGCCACGGGTAAATGTGCCCATATGAAGCATGGGGGTACCAGGGTCAAGCTCATCGTAACAGGGCCATTGTAATCCGTACTCTTCCAATCTACGGTGACGAATCCCACCATATATGGGGGTGAGCGAAGCTATCTCTTCCATTATATCTGCCGTGTTTTCGTAACCAAACGGATGTCCCATTTTTTCCGCAAGTTCAGATACAATTTGCCAGTCTGGCTTGGCTTCTCCCGGCGGGTCAACGGCTTTGTTCAGTTTTTGTACTCGTCTCTCGGTATTGGTGTAAGTTCCATCTTTTTCGGCAAAAGCAGCCGCGGGGAGAATAACATCGGCGAGGAATGCGGTCTCGCTGGGGAATATGTCCTGAACCACCAGAAACTCAAGCTGCTGCAACGCCTGTTTTACATGGCTCATGTATGGCTCGCTCATTATCGGGTTCTCACCAATGACATACATGACCTTGATTTTACCCTGATGCGCCGCATCTATCATTTCCGTAACCGTCAGCCCCGGCGTTTCGCTTAAAGTGGTGCCCCAGGCAGACTCAAACTTGAGCCTGTTCTCCTCGACATTCACCCTTTGATATCCGGGATAAACGTTGGGCAGAGCCCCCATGTCGCAGGCGCCCTGAACGTTGTTCTGGCCCCGCAAAGGACTGAAGCCGGTGCCTTCGCGTCCCATGTTGCCCGTGAGCATCAGCAGATTGGCCAGGCTCTTAACATTGTCGGTGCCGGTGGTGTGTTGTGTTATACCCATGCCATAAAGAACAGCCGCCCGGTCAGCTTTGGCGAAGAGATGGGCTGCTCTCACGATATCGGCCTTTGAAACTCCGGTTATTTCCTCTGCCATCTCTGGCGTGTAATGCTCGACGGTTGCCGCCAGTTCATCGAACCCCTCAGTGCGCCCCCGGATGAATTCTTTGTCCTGCAGACCCTCTTCAATGATGACGTGCATTATGGCGTTCAGAAGGGCAACATCCGTGCCGGGCTTATGCCTCAGGTGAACCGTAGCCCGTCTGGCGAGGTCAATATTGCGAGGGTCAGCCACAATCAGCTTAATCTCTCCGGATTCCATCCTCTGACGGATGATTCGCCCGATGATAGGGTGACATTCCGTGGTATTGGAACCGATGACGAAGAGGAGGTCAGCTTTGGCGAAGTCGGCTATTGAGTTGCTCATCGCCCCATCTCCGAAGGCAGCCAGGGCGGCCACCACCGTGGAGGCGTGGCAGAGACGTGCACAGTGGTCTACATTATTGGTGCCCAGGACAGCCCGGGCAAACTTCTGTACCACAAAGTTCTCTTCATTGGTGAATTTGGCTGAACTAAGCACACCGAGGCTATCCGGGCCGTATTTCTCTTTTATGTGAGTGAGTTTGTCGGCCACCAGCTCTAGGGCTTCATCCCAGCTGGCCTCGCGGAACACTTCCTGGAAGTTACCATCAACTTCAATATTCTTGCCGTAACCTTCCTTTCTGAGGAGAGGTCTGGTTAACCGGTTTGGGTGGTTGGTGAAGTCAAAGCCGAATCGCCCTTTGACACAAAGCCCACCCCGATTGACCGGGCTCTCTTCGTCTCCCCTCACGGCGACAATTTCATTGCCGCGAATGCCCAGATAAATGGAGCAACCGACGCCGCAGTAAGGGCATATCGTCTTGACCTCACGCGTTGGCGACACTGTTTGTTTGGGTAAAAGGGAGCCGGTGGGACAGCGGGCGAGACACTCGCCGCAGGACTCGCATAAAGATTCAACAATGGACTTATCCCCCATGGTGCTCACCTTCGCCGCGTAGCCCCGGAAGGCGATGTCAATGGCACCGGCACCGGCTATCTCATGACAGGCACGCACACATTTCCCACAGAGGATGCACTTGTTGGGGTCGCGGATAAAAGCGGGGTGACCGGTGTCAACGGGCAAAATCTGCGTGCTTTTGCGTAATCGGTCGAAGTGCTCCTGCTCAATATTGAGGTAACGGGCTATCTTCTGCAGCTCACACTGCTGGTTTTTGGCACAGGTGAGACAATCGCCGTGATGATTCGCCATAATCAGTTCCATGGCGACGCGCCGTGCCTGATTTACCGCAGGCGTCTCGGTATGCACCACCATCCCGTCTGTCGCGGCGGTGGTACAGGAAGTTGGCAGTCCGCGCATGCCCTCAATCTCAACTAGGCAAAGGCGGCAGGCGCCGTACGGCGTCAGGTCAGGGTCATAGCAAAGCGTGGGGATATATATGTCAGCACCCAGGGCTGCTTCCAGCACGGTGCTTCCCTTAGGCGCCTGGACTTCCTTACCATCAATAGTCAGGGTAATGGTTTCCAGCCCTTTCTGTTCACTGACCGTTGAAACAGTTGAAGTCATTTGCTCGCTCCTTTGTCAGCCAGAATACCGCTGGCTTCTATGCTACCGCTGCTTCCTCTCTGGCCGTCACCACCACGGCCCCAAACTTGGAGGGGCAGACACTGAGACAGGTGCCGCATCTGGTGCATTTGCTCTGGTCTATGACATGCACCTCGCGCTTACCACCCCGAATCGCCTCTGCCGGGCAGGCCCGGGCGCAGATACCGCATCCCTGGCACCTCTCAGGGTCTATCCGGTAAGTCAGCATCGCCTTACAGGATAACGCTGGACAGCGTCTTTCCGAGATATGTGCCTCATATTCATCGCGGAAGTAGCGAATGGTGGTGAGCACCGGATTGGGCGCGGTCCCGCCCAGGGCGCAGAGGGAGCCGTCTTTAACCGCCTGGCCCAGTTCCAGCAGCAGTTCAATGTCTCCATCTTTGCCTCTGCCATTGGTGATATCCTCCAGGATATCCAGCATCTGTTTGGTGCCGAGGCGGCACATTATACACTTGCCACAGGACTCCGCCTGGGTGAAGGTCAGAAAATAGCGGGCCACGTCCACCATGCAGGTACCCTCGTCCATCACTACCATGCCGCCGGAACCCATAATGGCCCCCGCCGCGGTCAGGGACTCATAGTCAACCGGTGTATCAAGCAGGCTGGCCGGAATGCAGCCCCCGGAGGGGCCTCCGGTCTGCACTGCCTTGAAGCTCTTGCCGTCGGCAATGCCTCCGCCGATGCCGTAAATGATTTCGCGGAGGGTGATGCCCATGGGGACCTCAATCAGCCCCGTTCGCTCCACCTTGCCCACCAGGGAAAAGGTCTTGGTGCCCTTGCTTTTCTCCGTGCCATAGCCGGCATACCAGTCGGCACCGCGCTGGAGTATGGCTGAAACATTGCCCCAGGTCTCCACGTTGTTTATATTGGTGGGTTTGCCCCACAGGCCTGATTGAGCAGGAAAGGGAGGGCGGGGCCTGGGCATGCCACGGTTGCCTTCGATGGAGGCTATCATAGCAGTCTCCTCGCCGCAGACAAAGGCGCCGGCACCTTCTTTAATCTTGATATCGAAGTTGAATCCGGAGCCCATGATTCTCTCGCCCAGCAGCCCGCACTCGCGCATCTGCTGCAGCGCGGTCTTGAGCCGTTGAATGGCTAAGGGATACTCTGCTCTTATATAGATGTAGCCATCGGCGGCACCGATGGCATAGGCACCAATGAGGAATCCTTCCAGGACGGCATGAGGGTCACCTTCCAGCAAAGCCCGATCCATGAAAGCTCCGGGGTCTCCTTCATCGGCATTACAGATGATGTACTTGGTTTTCCCGGGGGCGTCGTGACAGAACTGCCACTTGAGGCCGGTGGGGAAGCCGGCCCCTCCCCGCCCACGCAAGCCAGATTTCTTGACCTCATCAATCACTTCCTGGGGCTTCATCTTGAGCGCCCGGCTCAAACCATCGTAACCGCCGTTGGCGATGTAATGGTGGATATCGGCCGGGTCTATATTGCCACAGTTGCGTAAGGCGATGCGAACCTGAGGCTTCAGCACCGGCAGGTCAAATAGCTTGGGGATACCTTCCAGAGCAATCTCGCTACGGGCGCCGAGCGCCAAGTCAGAGCGGGGTTTATCCCCGACCAGATGGTCCTTTACAATCTCCGGGATTAGTTCCGGCTGCAGGTTGCCATAGAATACGCCGGGTTTGCCCGGCTTGACAATCTCTATCAAAGGTTCCGCATAGCAGAGGCCAATACAGCCGACCTTTATTATTTCTGCCTGTATCCCGGCCTTTTCCAGTTCTTGCTCGAGAGTCTCAAGGATATCACCCGCCCCGGCGGCGATACCACAGGTGCCCATTCCGATTAGAATTCGGGGTCTGGAGCTATTTTGTGCGGCTTCCCATTGTGTTACAGCCTGCCTTTTTACATCTTTAAATTGCATTACTTTTCCTTTTTATTGGCAAGTATCTTTTGCGCTTTTTCGGTGGTCATTCTGCCGTATACCCGGTCATTAACGACCACGACCGGAGCCAAGGCACAGGACCCGAAGCAGGCAACAGTCTCCAGCGTGTATTCCAGGTCAGATGTGGTTTCCCCGGCTTTGATACCCAATTCCCTCTCCAGTGTTTCCAGAATCTGTGACGCCCCGCGCACATAACACCCTGTGCCTCGGCAGACTCTGATCATGTTCCGTCCCGTAGGAACGAGCTTGAATTGCGCATAAAATGTGGCAACGCCAAAGACCGTGCTTTCTGGCAAATCTATATAGCGGGCTATCCGCTTTAATCCAGCCTCAGGCAAATAGCCAAGCCTCTGCTGAACCTCCTGTAATATTGGTATCAGCTCAGACCTCTCCCCTCTATATAATTCCAGAATCTCATTTATCTGACTTGATAAAATCTCATCTCGTTCCCGGATGATTTCCGGCGCCTTGGTCGGTTGGGAAATTCCCATATGACACCTCGCTTCGATTACCATTTCTCCTGTTGCAGCCGACATCAGAGCCACGTAGCATGCTCTTTATCCAGCTTTCCCAGCCAGCTCTCTATTTTCTTAATGTCGCCGCTGGCCAGAGCTGCCATTTCCTCTTGTTTTAGCGTGTAATACCTGGCCGGCGCCTCTTCAGGGTTCTTAGCGAGCTCGGCTAGAAACTCGCTGTCCTCGACAGATGGCATGGCAGTTAACCCTGTTGGGTTTCTAACTCATAAGTAGTTGGATTATCCATCGTCAATGGTTGTGGGAAATTGGTTTGTAATTGCTCTACATGTGTGCTAGACATACATCCTGGAAGAAGCTCGGCAAGATTTGCAGGTGTCGAAACTCTCCATCTATTCTCATTTTATCTTATTGTTTATCTATTTTCTACTTTGAATTACACTATTGTCAATAGTCATGGCATGACAATTTAATCGTATCCCGCTTTGTGGCAGAATGTTCAAGGATAGTACCGAAAGAACTCGCAGGTTAGTAAAAGATTAGCAAATTTGATTAGAAGTCAGATTTTGGGGTAAAATCTGAAGCTGGGAGAGGTGTCCGAGTGGTTCATGGTGCCGCTCTCGAAAAGCGGTCTCCGCGCAAGCGGAGCGTGGGTTCGAATCCCACCCTCTCCGTTTTACTAATAATAATTGAGTGCGGAGAGGTGCTGGAGTGGCCTATCAGGCACGCCTGGAGAGCGTGTGTAGCCTTTGGCTACCGTGGGTTCGAATCCCACCCTCTCCGCCATCAATTTTCCTTTAGGTAGCGTCTCATTGACGTTTTACCTAGGCCAGCACTGGTCATCATCCGATTGTTTACGTTATACCGCTATGCTAGAATTGCCTTGAAGATGGCAGATAAAGACATCAAATACTGGGTGGGCTTCAGCCTCATACCGGGCATTGGACGGGTCCGTTTCAGCCAGCTGGAGAACTACTTCGGCAGTATGGAAAAAGCCTGGCGGGCAACACCAGGCGAGCTGAAAAAAGCCGGCCTCGACCGCAACACCGTGCAGGCGATTGCTACCTGGCAGCCTAAGATTTCCTTGGACGATGAGATGAAAAAACTGGCCCGCTACGGTGTGCAGTTTTTTACGTACAAGGACAAAACGTATCCGGCTCGATTGAAGGAGATTTATGACTATCCGCCGTTGCTATACGTCAGGGGTGAACTGCTGCCGCAGGACGAATGGTGTTTGGCGGTAGTTGGCACCCGACGAGCGACGGTTTACGGAAGGCAGGTAACGGAGGAAATCGTGGCTGACCTAGCACAGAGCCGGATTACCGTGGTCAGCGGACTGGCCAGAGGCATTGACGCGGTAGCACATCAGGCAGCGCTGGAAACGGGCGGCCGGAGCCTTGCCATTTTTGCCTGCGGGCTTGATATCGTCTATCCCAGCGAGAATGCGGACCTGGCCCAGCGGATCATGCAGCAGGGCGCTCTGGTTAGCGAGTACCCTCTGGGCACAAGGCCGAGGGCGGACAATTTCCCACGCCGCAACCGGATCATGAGTGGACTGAGCATGGGCGTGCTTGTCGTTGAGGCGGATGAAACCAGCGGTGCCATGATTACAGCTCAGCTCGCCCTGGAACAGAACCGCGAGGTCTTTGCCGTTCCTGGCAGCATCCTTTCCCCAGCCAGTCGGGGCACCAACCATCTGATCCAGGAAGGTGCCAAGCTCGTGCGCGATTATACCGATATCCTAGAAGAACTTAACCTGATGACCATAGCGAGGCAGATGGAGATGAAAGAGGTGCTGCCCGCTTCTGATACGGAATCCCTGCTTTTGAAACATCTGGGTGCCGAGCCCACTCACATCGATGAGGTGTGCCGCAGCAGCGGGCTGCCCGTGGCCACCGTCAGCAGCACCCTGGCAATGATGGAGCTGAAAGGACTGGTCAAGCAGATGGGGCCGATGAGCTATGTACTGGCCAGAGAAGTCAGAGAGGAATACCGGGTGAAGGTAGATTAGTAGCATGGCGAGAAACCTTGTGATCGTTGAGTCGCCGGCGAAGGCCAGGACGCTGCTCAAAATACTAGGCAGCAACTACAGCCTGAAGGCATCGCTGGGCCATATAAGGGATTTGCCCAGAAGCGAACTCGGTGTGGACGTGGAAAACGGCTTTGTCCCAAGGTATGTAGTGCCGAAGGCGAAAAGCAAGATTGTTAACGAGCTGAAACGGGCGGTGAAAAGCGCATCAACTGTCTATCTGGCCACCGACCCTGACCGCGAAGGGGAAGCTATTGCCTGGCACCTGGCGGAAGTGACCAAGACCGACCGCAAGCCGTACCGCCGCGTCGTTTTTCACGAGATAACCAGTGAGGCGGTCAAGCAGGCGTTCCAGCACCCCCGTTCCATTGACATGCAGCTGGTCAACGCCCAGCAGGCGAGGCGTATCCTGGACCGGCTGGTCGGCTATAAACTCAGTCCCCTGCTCTGGAAGAAGGTAAGGCGCGGCCTTTCCGCTGGCAGGGTTCAGTCGGCCGCGGTGAAAATCGTCGTGGACCGCGAGCGTGAAATACAGGCCTTTGTGCCGGTGGAATACTGGAACATTGAGGCTGAACTGACGAAGAGGGAGGACAAGGCCTCATTCCGGGCCGTGCTCATCGGCCTCATGGACGGCGCTAGGATGGACATTCCCAATGAACAGGAAGCGAGCCGGCTCAAGCAGGAGTTGGAGAAGGCGAGCTACCGTGTCTATCAGGTCGGCACGAAGAAAGCAAGCCGTCAGCCAGCGCCCCCTTTCATTACCAGCACGCTGCAGCAGGAGGCTTGGCGCAAGCTGCGCTTTACCGCCAAGCAGACGATGGCCATTGCCCAGCAGCTCTATGAAGGCCTGCCCGTTGGGGGTGAGGGGAGTGTGGGGCTCATTACCTATATGAGAACTGATTCCACCCGTGTCGCCTGGCCGGCCATTGCCGAGGCCAGAGACTACATCGGAAAGAAATACGGCGCCAAGTATCTGCCGCCTCGCGCCCGTGTCTTCAGGGGAACAGTCAGGGGGGCACAGGAAGCGCATGAGGCCATCCGCCCCACCCGCATTCCCCGGGAACCGGCGCTGATAAAGAAGTACCTGACAGCGAGCCAGTACCGGCTCTATGACCTTATCTGGAAGCGCATGGTAGCCAGCCAGATGGCTGCCGCTGTCTATGATAATACCACCGTGGATATTGAGGCCAAGTGTCGGGAAAATGATTACCTGCTGAGGGCTACCAGTTCGATAAACGTGTTCCCTGGGTTTGTCATTCTTTACCTTGAGAGCAAAGATGAGGCGGATGAAGAGGAGAAGAAAGGTGCCTTACCTCCGTTAAAGAAAAATGAGGCGCTGAAACTTCTGGAAATATATATGGAGCAACGCTTTACCCAGCCGCCACCCCGCTTCACCGAAGCCACGCTGGTCAAAATGCTGGAGCAGTGGGGCATCGGCCGTCCCAGCACTTACGCGCCCATCCTTTCCACCATTCAGGACCGCGACTATGTGACCAAAGTCAGGGGCTATTTCCAGCCCACCGAGCTCGGCGTTCTGGTGAACGACTTGCTGAACGAGCACTTTGGCGACATCGTGGATATTCAGTTTACCGCTGGTATGGAAGATGAACTCGATGATATCGTGAAGAAGAACCGCAACTGGGCGAGCGTTGTCCAGGATTTCTACGCGCCTTTTGACAAGGACCTGGCCAATGCTTTCGAGCGGGTGGAGAGGGTGAAGATGCCCGTTGAGCTGACCGATGAGCTCTGCCCGCAATGCGGCAAACCTCTGGCGATAAAGCTGGGAAGATACGGAAAATTTCTTGCCTGCAGCGGCTACCCGGAGTGCAAGTATACCCAGTCATACCAGGTCAAGACGGGAGTGAAATGCCCTGAATGTGGTCACGAGCTGGTGGAACGGATGAGCAAGAAAAAACGCATCTTTTATGGTTGCAGTAGTTACCCGGAATGCCAGTTCGCCACTTTTTATAGGCCCCTCCCCGACCCCTGCCCCAAATGCGGCGGGCTGCTGACCCAGTACATGGGCCGGTATGCCAGATGTACCAAATGCAAATATAGAGGGAAGCTGGAAGGTGAGCAGTAACACGCAGGAAGCCTTAGATAGATATGTGGACTATCTGGAAGCGGAGCGCGGCCTTTCCCCCTATACGGTGCGCAATTACACCATGGATCTCATCGGCAACTATGCCCGCGGTTCTGAGAAGGGCTTCTTCCAGTTCTTAGAAATGAAGCAGGTTAACTCGCTCGATGAAGTGGACAAGCAGGTCCTGCGCGACTATATGTCTTGGCTTATGGCGCAGGGCGTGGTCAAGCGCAGTATCGCCCGCAAGCTGTCGGCCATCCGCTCCTTCTACCGCTATCTGGTGCGGGAGGGTAAAGTATCGACAAATCCGTTGGAAAAGGCTTCCTCCCCGAAGCTGGACCGCCGTCTTCCCTCTTTCCTCACCATTGAGGAAACGGTGCGGCTTCTGGAAGCGCCCGACCGGTCAACTCCTCAGGGGTTGCGCGACCGTGCCCTGCTGGAACTGCTCTATGCCGCCGGCCTGCGCGTCAGCGAACTGGAGAGCCTCAACTTCGAGCAGTTGAACATGGAGACAAATGAAATCCGCGTCTGGGGCAAGGGTTCAAAAGAGAGGGTGGTGCTCATCGGTGAGCCGGCCGCCCGTGCTCTGGATAGCTACCTGGCTCAGGGCCGCCCTGCCCTGCTGGGCAAGAAGAAGACGAACGCCGTTTTCCTGAATCAGTATGGCGGGAGGCTGCCAGCGCGGAGAATACAGAAAATCCTGGACAAATGCGCGCGGAAAGCCGGTATTGCCAAGAGAGTTCATCCCCACATCCTCCGGCATACCTTCGCCACCCATCTTCTCGATGGCGGGGCCGATTTAAGGGTGGTTCAGGAGCTTCTCGGCCATGCCCAGCTGGCCACCACTCAGGTGTATACCCACGTCAGCCAGAGCCAGGCGCGGAAGATATATCAAGCCGCCCACCCGATGGCCAGAAAGGAAGATAGCAAGGTTGAAAGCGAATAACCGGCTGCAGAGATTGCGGCAGAGATTGGCCGAACTTGAGCTCGATGCCATCTTTGTCTCCCAGTCGGAGAATCGCCGCTACCTTTCCGGCTTCGACGGCTCGGCCGGATACCTGCTCATCACGGGAAAAGATGCCATCATCGCCACCGACTTTCGCTACGTAGAGCAGGTCAAACAGCAGTCGCCGGACTACCGGCTATTCCAGATTTTCGGTGATATGGTTGACTGGTTTCCGGAGCTGCTTGCAGGGCTGTGGGGTGGGAAACTGGGTTTTGAGTCCCGGCATATGTCCCTTGCCATGTACCGCCAGATGGGCGATATAATGAAGAAACTGGAGTCCCCTCCCAAGCTTGTCCCTCTGGAAGGGCTGGTGGAATCATTGCGGGCGATTAAGGACGCGGAAGAGATAGAGCTTATGACTCAAGCCGCGGACATCAGCGACCGGGCTTTTCAGCATATCGAGGAAGTTATAAAAGCTGGCATGAATGAAAAAGAGGTGGCCTGGCAGGTTGAGAGATATATGCGCGAGCATGGCAGTCAGGCGGTGCCGTTTGATGTCATCGTTGCCTCTGGTCCCAACGCCGCTATGCCCCATGCCAGACCCTCGGAAAAGGTTATTCAGGAGGGAGAGCCGGTGCTGATGGATATCGGCGCCAGAATAAATGGCTACTCCAGCGACCTTACCCGCACCATCTGCCTTGGCCAGCCTGATGATGAGTTCAAAAAAATATATGATACGGTGCTTGGCGCGCAGTTGACAGCACTGGAGCTGGTAAAGGAAGGCATGACCGGAGAGCAGGCAGACAGCCTGGCGAGGACGGTTATCTCCGAGGCCGGCTACGCTGATGCCTTCGGCCATGCGCTGGGTCATGGTGTCGGCCTGGCGGCCCACGAAGCACCGCGTCTTGGGCCAGGCTCAGTCGAAAAGCTGGTTTCCGGCATGGCCTTTACCATCGAGCCCGGCATTTATCTCCCCGACTGGGGCGGAGTCAGGATAGAGGACCTGGTGGCTCTGGAAAGCGGGAAATTGAGAGTACTATCAAAAGCGAGGAAAGTTTACCATGATCAGCGGCAGTGACTTGAGAAAAGGGATTATCATTGAGCTTGACGGCACGCTTTATCAGGTGGTGGACTACCAGCACGTTAAGATGAAACGGACGGCGCTGGCCCGCGTCAAGCTGCGCGACCTGAGTGCTGGCCATACCATCGAGCGCAGCTTCCAGTCCGATGATAAACTGGTGCAGGCACGTCTTGATTCCCGACCGATGCAATACCTTTATAATGACGGAGGCCTGTACCACTTTATGGATGTGGAAAGTTTTGAGCAAATTGGTATCAACCGCGATAGGCTGGGTGATGCTTTGAATTACTTAAAAGAGGGTTTTACCGTAGAGGTATCCAGCTACAAAGGGGAGATTGTTGATATCGAGTTGCCGGTAGCTGTCGAACTTGAGGTTACGGATACCGAGCCTGGATTCAAAGGCGATACCGCCACAGGTGGCAGCAAGCCGGCAACCCTGGAAACGGGTCTGACCATTCAGGTTCCTCTCTTCGTCAATGAGGGCGATACCATCAAAGTCGATACCCGCACCGGCGAATACCTGGAAAGGAGCAGTTGAGTCAGGTGCTGAAAGCAGACCTTCATATCCACACCGAGTATTCGATGGACTGTAGCATGCCTCTGGCTACCATTATAGAACGTTGCCGGACGCTGGGGATTACCTGCGTGGCCATTGCCGACCATGGCACCGTTGACGGAGCGCTGGAGATGCAGCGCCTTGCCCCATTTACCGTGATTATCGCCGAGGAAATATTGACCCCGCATGGTGAGATAATGGGCATGTTTCTCAAGGAGACTGTTCCCAGTGGCCTCTCCGTGGAGCAGACGATTGCTCAAATCAGGGCCCAGGGCGGCATCGTCTGTATTCCGCATGCTTTTGATATCTTCCGCCCGTCGGCTCTGGACGAAAAGATTATGGATGAAATCACCCAGGAAATCGAGGTCGTTGAGGTCTTCAATGCCAGGAGCCTGCTTCAGCGCAGCTCCGAAAAGGCGCTGGCTTTTGCCGGTAAATACGGCATTGCCCGGAGTGCCGGCAGCGATGCCCATACCCCGGGCGAGATAGGCAACGCTTACGTGGAGATGCCGGAGTTTGAAGGTCGCGACGATTTCCTGCAGGCGCTGACCAGAGGTAAAATCGTCGGGCACCGGACCAATCCGCTGACCCACTTCGCCAGTGCCTGGAACAAACTGAAAAATCGTACCTGGCGGTGATGATATGTATCGTCTTGGCTGGTTTTCCACAGGCAGAGGCAAGGGGTCGAGGGGACTGCTCAAGGCTATGCACGACAGCATAGCATCGGGCGAGACGGCTGCTGAGTTCGCCTTCGTCTTTTGCAGTCGGGAGCGCGGCGAGACCGAGCAGACCGACATCTTTCTGCAAATGGTTGAGGACTACCGCATTCCTCTGGTCGCGTTTTCCTATCAGAAGTACAAGGCAAAGGTGGGAGGTTCAGGTGGTATCCCCGATGAGATTTGGCCTTTATGGCGACTCGACTATGACCGTGAGGTAATGGCCAGGCTGCATGATTTCAAACCTGACCTTTGCGTGCTGGCCGGGTACATGCTCATCGTCGGGCCGGAGATGTGCCGGAAGTATGATATGCTCAATCTCCATCCGGCGGCGCCCGGTGGCCCGGCCGGGACCTGGCAGGAGGTCATCTGGAAATTGATTGAGACCGAAGCGGAATCGACCGGGGCCATGATGCATCTGGTCACGCCGGAGCTGGACAAAGGCCCGGTGGTATCTTACTGCACCTTCCCGATTCGCGGCGAGCCGTTTGACCGTCACTGGTTGGAAGTAAAGGGGAAATCAACGGCGCAGATAAAGCGGGAGCAGGGCGAGGAAAACGCCCTTTTCCAGCTCATCCGCCAGCATGGCGTGGTCAGGGAACTGCCATTGATTATCACCACCATTCAGGCATTCAGCCAGGGCAGGGTGAAAATAACGCCGGATAAACGGGTCGTTGACGCTCAGGGAAGGCCAATAAAGGGGTATGACCTCAGTCAGGAAATCGATGAGGTGGTGGGAGGCTCTGTCTGATTGACCAGTGGCATTACGCGCTCAAAAATAAAATTCCCCTCCCAGATAGAAAACGGGAGGGGAACTTATTCACCAGTCCGGTTGCTGGTTACTTTTTCTCTTCTTTGGCTCCGCTCTCTTCCGGTTTTTTCAGCACTTCGTCTATGAGGCCGTATTCCACCGCCCCTTCCGCATTGAGGTAAAAATCGCGGTCGGTGTCATGGGCGACCTTTTCCATGGTCTGGCCGGTGTGCTTGACCAGGATACCCCTGATAACGTCCTGAACGCGCATGATTTCACGGGCGGCAATTTCTATATCTGCGGCGTATCCCTGGGCTCCGCCGAAGGCCTGGTGCATGTGGATGGTGGAGTTGGGCAGGGCGTAGCGTTTGCCCTTGGCGCCGGCGCAGAGCAAAACCGTACCCATGCTTGCCGCTAACCCGATGCAGATGGTGGAAACATCAGGCTGGATGAGTTGCATTGTGTCGTAAATCGCCAGACCGGCATTGATGACGCCCCCCGGGCAGTGAATGTAAAGGCTGATGTCTTTGTCCGGATCTTCCCTCGACAGATAAAGCAACTGGGCGATAATGACGTTGGCTACCTGGTCATTGATCGGCATACCCAGCATGACAATGCGCTCTTTCAGCAGAAGCGAGTAGATATCGAAGGCTCGCTCTCCCCGGCCACCGCTCTCAATAACCATCGGTATGACATTCATTGGATCGGTATTCATTTTTTATCCGCCTCCTTTTTCTGTTTTCCTTTCTTCCCTTTTCCGCTTTGCGCTATCTCCACCAGCCGGTCGACCGTTTTCCGTGCCAGCAGGATCTGCCTGATGGAGTCACGCGACGGTGGGGCATTGAGTGCCTTCTGCAATTCATCTTTTTTATCCATCGCGTTCTTCAGCATGTTTTCAATTTCATTATCTATCTCTTTATCATTTACTGCAATCTTTTCCGATTCGGCAACTTTACCCAGAACCAGAGATTGCGTTACTCTTCTGGTCGCCACTGGATGTAGCTCCTCATGTAGCTGCTCCTCGGTTTTGTCAATGCTCTTTAAATATTCTTCCAGATTTGCGCCCTGTCTTTCAAATTGCCGGGCCTGTTCATGCATCATACGATGCGTTTCCGCTTCTATCAGAACTGGTGGAAATTCCACCTGAGAGGAAGCGACCACGGCATCAATCACCTTTTCTTCAAAATCAGCCCTTGCTTTTGCCTCGGCTCTCAGTTTCAGGTTTCTTGACACCTCTTCTTTCAGAGCGGCCAGGTTCTTGATCTCAGGTCCCAGTTGCGTGGCGAACTCATCGTTTAACTTGGGCAATATCTCCTGTTTTACCTCCAGCATTTTCACGGTGAAATGTGCTTCTTTCCCGGCGAATTCACCGCGTGGATAGTCTTCGGGAAGTTTGATGTGAAAATTTTTCTCATCCCCTTTGTTCATCCCGACCAACTCTTGGGCAAAGCCTGGGGCGGGCGAGCTGGAATCAGGTATAACCAGGTACTGAACCCCTTCCCGGTTAATAAATGATGAACCATCTACCTGGCTTTCCAGATTGAATATTGCCATGTCACCAAACTTGATAGCACGGTCTACCGATTCCCAGGTCGCATTCTGGTGACGGAGCTGCTCGATTACTTCATTTACGTTAGCCGCTGTCACTTTCACCGGGTCCGGCTTCAGGCTAACGCTCTGGTAGTCGCCCAGTTGCACCACCGGTGACAGTGATACCTTAGCCTTGAAAATAACCGGCTCAGTCTGGACCAGTTCAATTTCCGGTCGGGCAATGGCCTCTATTTCCTGTTCCTTGATTGCCTTTTCATAGGCCTGCAGCACCAGGTGGTTTATGGCATCCTCGAGAACGCTCTCTTTCCCCAGGTACCGTTCCAATATGGCGCGTGGCGCTTTGCCTTTACGGAAGCCGGGGATATTGGCCCGTTTAGCCAGGCGCTGATAGGAAGCCGCCATTGACTCCTCAACTTCCTGTGCTTCCATTTCAATGGTCAGAAGCGCCTGTCTGTTCTCCGTATCTTCTCTGGTTACCTTCATTATCGCTTCACCTTTTCCGCCCGCGCTTTTCTATCCTGATAATATTTTAAAAGGCCGGTGACGTTCATGGCCACTATGCCATCGGCCAGGTACTGATAGAGCGCTTCTGACCCCTTAGCCGGCTCCAGCTCGGAATAGAGCTGGGCTTTTATCTTTTTGAAGGCAAATTCAAAGCCGCCTTCGTTGAAAGCCTGTGATATAAGCATATTCCAGGCTTTGAGTTTATTCATGGCTACTTTTATGCATTCCCTGACCTTGTCGGTGGCACCAAAGTGGGCGAAGTAGATGGCGCTGGCTTTTAGCTTGCCCAGTTCTTCCAACGAGCTGAGGGACAGCTCAAGGTCAAAAGCAGGTGGTGGTGTCGCTGGCATCAGTACCCTACCATCCGCTACCAGAATACCGGCCGCATCGCCGCTGAACAGGCCATTGTTCTGGCTCTCCAGTATGCACAATTGATGCGGGGCATGTCCCGGCATGTGCAGAATGCGCAGACTTTGCTTTCCACCGAGCTGGAAAACTTCGCCGCCGGATACCGCTATAACCCTCTCCTCAGCAATTGGTGCCACCGGTCCCGTCTTCTGTACCATCCTTTCGCCCATGGTGGAGGCGAAGCTTTTCATAAGCCTCTCCGGGTTGACCAGGTGCCTGGCGCCTTTATCATGGACGATAACCTTAGCCCCGGGCATATGTTTTATCAGTTCACCGGCCCCGCCAGCGTGGTCCAGATGAATATGAGTTATAATGATGTAGTTGATTTCCCCCGGGGCAACTCCCGCCTTTTCCATACCTTTCAGAACTGTGTTTACCGATGTGGTCGGGCCGGTATCAACCAGCGCCTTCCTTTCTTCATTGATGAGGTAAACACTGCCCCATTTCGGTATGGAATAAAGCTGGTTGTCAATCAGGATGATGTTTTCGGCTACTTCTTTTATGTCAACCATCTATTCTTCTTCGCGCAAAAGGATATGCAGTTCGGCAAGCTGTTCCTCGGTGACTGGTGCCGGGGCATTGAAGGTCAGGTCGATGGCGCTCTGGGTCTTGGGGAAGGCGATGACCTCACGGATGGTCTCCCTGCCCGCCAGCAGCATCACGATGCGGTCAATGCCAAGGGCGATGCCACCGTGCGGCGGGGCACCATATTCAAATGCCTCCAGCATGTGCCCGAAGCGGGCTTCAATCTCCTCGTCGGTATAACCCAGAAGCCGGAAAACTCTACGCTGGAGTTCCGCGGTGTAAATCCTGAGGCTGCCGCCGCCGATTTCAAAACCGTTGCATATCATATCGTAATGCTGGCTGCGCACCTTTTCCGGAGCCGTATCCAGAAGCGACTCATCTTCGTCCCGTGGTTTCGTGAATGGATGGTGCTCCGGCTCCCAGCCCCCGGTTTCGGTATTTTTTCTCAGCAAGGGGAAATTTCTAATATAGGCGAAAGCGAGAGTATTCGGATCGGCCAGATGCAGCTGCTGCCCGATCTCCAGACGCAGTGCTCCGAGCGAGATGTTTACAGTTTCCGCATTGCCGGCAACCAAAAGAAGCAGGTCTCCTGTGGCAGCTTCCAGGCGTCCCGCTATTTCTTTTATCTGTTCCAGCGTCAGGAATTTGGCCGCTACCGAGTGAACCATCTCGGCGGTTAGCTCATCAAGGCTGCCGCCCGATGACTCGCCGAGTGCTATGGTTATCAGGCCGCCCGCTCCGCAGCTGCGTGCCAGCTGGTTCAAATCATCAAGCTGCTTCCGGCTGTAGGTAGCGCAGCCTGGGGCACGTATACCCTTGACCTTCCCCCCACCGGTGATAACCGAGGTGAAAATGTCAAAATTCGACTGCGCCGCGATGTCGGAAAGGTCTTTCAACTCAAGGCCGAAGCGCAGGTCAGGCTTGTCTGTGCCAAAGCGCTCCATGACATCAGCGTAGCTGAAGCGGGTAAAAGGTTGGTTAATTTTCCTATCCGGCTTAATAGTCGTTACCAGAGCGATAAAAAGTCGTTCCAGCAAAGCCAAAATGTCCTCATCTTCAACGAAGCTCATTTCCAGGTCGAGCTGGGTGAATTCGGGCTGACGGTCAGCTCTCGTATCCTCGTCGCGGAAACAGCGGGCTATCTGGTAGTACTTCTCCATACCGGCGACCATTAGCAATTGCTTGAGCTGCTGCGGCGACTGGGGCAGCGCGTAGAACTTGCCGGCGTGGACGCGGCTTGGCACTAGGTAGTCGCGGGCGCCTTCCGGGGTGCTCTTGATGAGAATCGGCGTCTCAATTTCAATAAAGCCATCCGCATCGAGGAAATCACGAATGAACTTAACAGTCTGGTGACGGAGCATTATGTTCTCCTGCATTCCGGCCCGCCGCAGGTCAAGGTAGCGATATTTCAGGCGCAGGTTTTCCTCTACCTCAACATCTTCATTTATGTAAAACGGTGGCGTTTTCGATGTGTTTAAAATCTCGGCGTCACGCGCTATCACTTCAACCTCTCCGGTGAGCAATTTGGGGTTCTCCGTCCCCGGTGGACGTCTGGTCACCTCACCACTAACCCGCACCACGAATTCGCTGCGCATCCGGCTGGCCACCTTGTGGCATGACTTTGATATTTCAGGATTGAAAGCGACCTGGACGATACCTTCTCGGTCCCGTAGGTCGATGAAGATAAGGCTGCCGTGGTCCCGGCGCCGGTCTACCCAGCCAGCTAGGGTTACCGTCTGACCAACGTGTTCTTTTCTCAGTTCACCACAGCGGTGGCTTTTAAGCAAGACTAATCCCCCTGAATCCCGGCACTGCTAGCTGCAGATGGACTTGACTGCTTCGACGACCGTGTCTTCCTGCGGTAGCACCAATCTCTCTAAGGAACGGTTGACCGGTATAATAACGTCGGGTGTGGCCACCCGTTTTATGGGTGCGTCAAGATGGTCGAAAGCGCGTTCCTGGACAAGGGCTGCGATTTCGGCACCGACGCCGCCTGTTTTCATCGCTTCATGGGCGATTATCAGCCTTCCTGTTTTCTTTACCGAATCAATTATGGTATCGATGTCCAGCGGCCGAAGCGTTCGCGGGTCAACGACCTCTGCCTCAATTCCCTCATTTGCCAGCGTCTGGGCTGCGTTCAGCGTTTTCGGCAGCAGTGTTCCCCAGGCCACGATAGTGATATCTTTCCCTTCCCTCTTGACCTCCGCCTTCCCCAGCGGGATTACGTATTCTTCTTCCGGCACGGGCCCGCTTACGCCATAGAGAACTCCGGGCTCAAGGAAGATGACTGGATTGGGATCTCTGACTGCCGACTTCAGCAGTCCTTTAACGTCATAAGGTGTCGACGGCATGACTACTTTCAGGCCGGGTATATGGACAAACCATGCTTCGAAGCTCTGTGAATGCTGCCCTCCCAGGCCAATGCCTCCTTCGGCGGCGGCTCTGATGACCAGCGCTACATCGGGATGGCCCCCGGAGAGGAAGCGCATCTTGGCCGTCTGGTTGACGATTTCGTCCATGCAAATGGTCATCCAGTCGACGCGCATTATCTCGGCGATGGGCCGCATCCCCGCCATGGCCGCCCCCAGCGCATAGCCAACGATGGCCGTTTCGGAGATGGGCGTATCCAGCACGCGCTCCCCTCCGAAAGCATCATACACGCCCTTGGTACTGCCGAAGGCGCCGCCCAGCACCCCCACGTCTTCCCCCATGAGAAATACTCTATCGTCTCGCGCTATCTCCTCTTTGATGGCCTCGGCTACCGCCTCACGATAACTTATCTGTCGCTCGGGCATTTATTTCACTCCTTCCGGGGCATAAATCCAGGTGAAAGCCGTTTCCGGCTCCGGCTCAGGGCTGTTCAGGGCAAAGTCAGCCGCGCTCTCAAATAGCTGTCTGCATTCGGCATCGAGCTGCTCGGCCTCCTTTTCATTTATGTAGCCCAGCTCTTTCAATTTCGAGCGGAATATCTTGAGCGGGTCCTTGTTTTCCGCCCAGTCCTCAACTTCACCATTGGGTCGATAATCGGAGCCGCCGGGCATCTGGTCCATACGCATGCTATGGCCGCGCAAGCGGTAGGACACAGCCTCAATCAGGCT
>SMTZ1_10000750_pt1 | contig 31208 bp, 37 predicted proteins | sample DeeMarSWOR136_30_FD_25667 | JGI IMG/M metagenome (IMG submission 25667) | reverse complement strand
AAACTTTCCGACAAACTGGCCGAGCTCCTGAGCATCGAGAATGAAATCAGCAATATCATGAGGCGCTCGGATACTCTGCGGGGGAGGTCACTGACCGCGGTGCGCGACCATATACGGGATGCTTTACATAAAGCCTACGAGATATCGATGACTTTTGGTCCCAAGGAAATGTCCATTGAGGCAGGGATAGGCGTGCCGCCGCGGGTCTCAGTGCGCTTCAGCTGGCCCCTTATAGAAGAGGCCAGGAAGGAAGAGCTCTCCCTTGATGAGCTGTTTAGGTAGGGGAATTTTTTAATGTAATACCTTGAGTAGTGATAAATGGGGTTTTGTGGTGCACATTCCACTGCAAAATTCCAAGCCGATTTATCAAAGTTTTTTTTACCATTCTATTTCTGCTAAATGCCGAAGGTAATGTGCATAATGTTCGTGACGAAAATCTGGGTCATCAGTTTCTTGTCGAAACATGATCCACTCTCTTGCTTTTTCCCATACTTCCGTAACGTGAGTCCTTAGCCATATTGGTGGGCGCACTGAGAGATTTGCAGGGCTGATGCATAATAATCGGTTGATATTCCTCTCAAACCTACCATGATTCCCTACTAAGAAAAAGGCCACTCTATCTAGACGAGCTATAGTACGCTCTAAAGCTGCCCCTATATGACCAGCTGCAGTATCCCTTCCTTCTCTTCCTGCCTCGACTAAATTACGTACATGAACTATATCAGTTGTCGACATGCGTCTTACCAAGCCCCTGTCGCGGCTTGCATTTTGCCCGCTTATCTCTTCAAGTAGTGAACTCAACGTATGAAGCCTTAATTGCATGACTGCTATTCGTGCAGCTACCCAAGCAGTGACTAGTATAATGATAGTCGGCAAAATAGATGACAAATAGTCTAATACTCCATATTTAGTCTCCACAATAATCATGTTGGTAACCTCCCACTATCATCTTGGTATGCAAATGATATTCCCTTAGCTACCGCTTTTCAAGGGGAAGACTTATAAAACTTCAAACTTCCCTCAAACCTCCCTGACCTTGCTCAGGCATCTTGTTGGCTCTTGACAGTTTTCTATTTTATTATATAATGCTACTCATTAGCCTGATTTGGGGGCCACCATGCGCAGACCGATTGCCGATAGAATGTTGGACCTGTGCGAGTACAATGCTCACCAGATTGCGGAGCTCTGGTATACCGATGTAAGCTCCAGCTCAAGGACGCGCTCCTACCGCTCCATTCCGGCACAGAGAGCCATGCTCCAGGCCGTTTCCATCTACCAGAACTTGAAAGAAATGTATTTCAATGACCAGCCGTATCAGTCAATCCTTGAGTTTATGAAGAAAAAGAAGCTTGTTGAACTGCTCCACGAGGACAACATTCCGCTTCACGAGGCCATCTACTCGCTTATCCTGATGCGGAGGCACGTATGGCTCTTCTCGGAGCTCCGCGCCGTGTACAGCGATACGGCTCTGGAAATGCACCAGGCACTGGCCAGCGTCAACAGAGTGGTGCTACTATTCGATTACATCATCTATATCCTGGCCCAGCTATACCACGAGCTGGACAGCCGGGAACTTTAACTTCAAACTGCCCTCAAAACCCGCTGCCCTAATATATTGTTCTAAAAACTGGCGGGAGTGTATGGGATTCTTAAAATTCGTGTGGTCTTTTTTGCTTGCTATCATTGTGGTTCTTGGAACGGCTGTCGGGATTTATTTACACAGGCGTAAGGATTAAACCCTCCCCACACACGCCCACAGTTTAGGAAGTTTTCTTTCCAAATAGGACTATAGTCAGCTTGCCTGGTAACTCAAAGGGGCAAATTGTACATTGTCGTACTAATTTACTATTTACAACTGGGACTTTTTGGGGATTCAAAATTAGCTAGGATGTCTGTACTATACATTATGTGAATATTCAATTGAATAAGAATGGATTAGACGAGGACTTACAGTGGACTATGAACATGAATAGAATAAGGGTCTTAATAGTAAGTCAGCAGGTCCTATTTCGTCAAGGATTAGAAATCGTATTCTCCTCTATGAAAGACACTGAAATCTTAGGTGTCGCAGATTTCAGTAATGGGATTGCGTTTGCCCTTGACGAATCACCACCTGATGTAGCCATCATAGATATTGATGGCCCCTCTGATAGTGGCCTGGTATTATCTCGCAGGATGAAACAACGCTTGCCTAGCATCGGCGTAGTCATGCTTACTTCTAAACCCAACGACGCTCAACTTTTTCAAGCGCTCAAAGCCCAGGCTGCGGCCTATCTTAGCAAGGAAATTACTGCTGACCATCTAGCCAATGTGATTAGACGTGTAGCTCGTGGGGAGCACCCCATAAATGAAAGCCTTACTACCCAACCAAATGTAGCTGATCAAGTATTGAAGCAGTTTCAAGAACTCTCCTCACAAAGTGAAAGCGAGGACTTTATTTCGCCACTTACCGCGAGAGAAACAGAAATCCTTGATTATATTGCCAAGGGTTATCTTAACAAGCAGATTGCGCTTATACTTGGCATTAGCGAGCAAACCATAAAAAATCATGTTACTTCTGTATTGCGTAAATTGAATGCCAATGCTCGCACGGAAGCAGTGGTTGTGGGTATAAAGCAGGGTATAATCTCTATCTGATAAGAGCTCGCTCACAGAAATGACTCTGCGACGTCACACTTCTTGAATCTGTCTCCCAATATCCCATGCTTTTGCGAATGAGGTATCAAGCTTCCAATAATCTTTATTGTGAAATGAGAAGAGAATTGGTTGTACCTTTGACAAATTTATTTTACCCTGTGACAGATACTGAGCATCGCTATAAGCCTCAACTACCTCGCCTACGAACGCTTCATGCCGGGGGAAATCTATTATTTGAATCAACCGACATTCCATATTAATCGGGCATTCTTCTACCATCGGCGCTGTACCTAGTACTCCATAAAAAGTCTTGAACAGTCGTGATTTATCAATGTCTCTACCCGACACCAAACCACAATAGTCCACTTTTTTCACCTCATCTATGGAAGGGATATTGATGCTGAAGGTCTTGTTCTCTTTAATTCCCGTGTTGGTGTAATGGTCTCGATTAATGGCAACGGAGATATGGTCGAAATCCATTATGCCTACGAATGCTATTGGAGCGTAATTTGGCCTTGTATTTACATTAGCCCCAACCAGGGTTGTCAGCATTGGATACAAACAGTCCTTTCTTTCTAGTTTGATCTTCATGTAGCTAAATACCCTCCTCTTGCTGCAATATTGGTCATATTAACACATCCAATTCTAATCTATAGATGGACTTAAAATATACTATTTTCCCCCGCTTGTAACTTTTAAAGATTCCAGGTCTTAAATGGGCTGAATTTAAGATAATCTTCTTATACGTTAACCCTATGCACTCTCTCCAATATATAGGAAAAGCTTCCTCCTTCCTCATTTTACTGTTTTTAGTAGTCTTATCATGAATGCTCCAATTATCAGCATTATTTGCAGATTGTAATGAATCTGTAACTCATATTTAATCTCTTCTTAAATATTTCAAGCCAAATGTAACAATGTCGTAATCCGAATGTTTTACTATACGAATTAAGTACTGGTAAAAAGAGTCAAGTAATGTCCGTTTCATGTCCCAATGGCTTCGCTGTTTAATTGAATTAAAGGAGTGCTGATGATGGAACATTTTGAAAACAAAACACATGATAAAGTAAAAGAATACTCACTAAAGCTAGAAGACGTGGCCGATCTTCTAAACGTTGAAGTCAGTACGGTTAGATGTTGGGTCAAATCTAAAACATTACCATATTCACATATTGGTCCTGGGCTTGATATGCGATTCCGACTGGATGATGTTATGGCTTTTTTACTGAAATGAATAAAAGGGGTGTTGGAGATGGAGCAGTTAAACAATGAAATACATGATGAAGTTGAAGATACTGAACAAATAAAAAAAGAAATTGAAAAACAGGCTGCCAAGAGAGCAATCACCAGAGCCAAAGTTGACAGTTGGGACCTAAACATTGCCATATTTCTGTTCTTGGTTTTAATTGCAGTGATGATTTTGCTGTTTCAAAGAATTGGCATTGAAATTGTAGCACCCATTGCCATCTTCGGGTTAGCCTGTGTCTGGCTGTTGGGATGGCGTCAGCGAAGAAAATTATATGAAAGCTACTACGAGGAAGAGCTAATCAATCTAGCGCGGGAATCATCAATGACGGCAAATGATGAGGTAACGGTACAGAAAAAGGTAGAAGAGTATGTTCAAAGGGCACTTCGTGAAAGACGGGATGAGGTGAGGACCACCAATTAATTTAGCAGTAAATGGATAATGATGATTACAACTGTGAATGAAGACCCTGTTCTGGCAGGGTTTCTGCTGCTTTTTCTTCAATCTTCTTTCCCATAGCCTAACCACGTTCCACACGCCGGATAGCTATCGACACTCTAGGTATTGACAACCCCTTCCAAGAGGTCTAAAGTCAAGTCGCAACCTGCAATATTACCCTCACATTTTAATTGGTATAAGAACCATGTCACTCGTGCCAGCCTTCGAAATAGGCATATGGAACGCTTGGATTTTCATGCTCTCTCATTAATAATAATCACTTATAAATAAGGAGGCAAAAAATGGCGGAAATTCCAAAGGAAGTGAAGAAGTTACTATTTGGAAAAGGTGCCCTGTGGCATGCGCGTGTGGCAATGGCTCTCGACTTTTCAGGCCTAGGGTGTTTAATAGTGGGAATTGTGGGCGATGTGATAAATAGAGTGCCTGGCTTGGAACCTACCAACTGGTTTTTAATAGCCATTGGATTTTGGATTTGGGGTTTCTGGGCTTGGTACGCGTCATATACAGCAGCAAAGGAGGGATAAACATTCCGCACGCCCAGATACGAAGGTCTTAAATGTTAATGCATCAGAATCGAGGTTAAATGTGTAAACTATACTTGGACCTCTGTCTAATGTTAGAATCGTTTCAAATTATTAGGTAGAACCGGAATAAGAAGGAGGGTACAAGTCCATGGCAACACAAGTGGAACTGAATAACGAGCGTTTGAAATTACTTGATAGATTCAAGGGAATTTTTGACGAATTGATGGTTCACGAGTCTGCCAAGTGGGATGTTGTATACAGGGAAGGTGCACTGAGCACCAAATCCAAACGTCTAATAGCCCTAGGCATAGCACTCAGAGCTTGCTGTACCAATTGCATCTTGGGACAAACGATGCGAGCCCTAGAAGCTGGAGCTACAAAAGACGAGATACTTGAAACCATCTCGGTAAATTTGGCTATGAGTGGTACAACGGGTATGGCAGAGTCACTAGGAGTAATAAAACTATTAGATGAGCTGGGTAAGCTCTAACTGTAATCACTACTATGCCCCCGGTGAGAAGCTATTTTATTAGAGAAGACTTACACATCTGGCTAATCCATACATCCATAGCAAGTTCGGTACCGGAGCCTGTGCTGTGATTGTGGTATAGTATTTGTAAGACAAGGATAGGAAGGAGGCGTTCTCCCATGTTAGTTCGGAACTACAAAGATGTTGCACCTGTAAAAACCCCATATGCAGAAAAGAGAGTGGTTATTGGACCAAAGCAAGGAGCCCCAAACTTCGTTATGCGTGTAATAGACATGGCTCCCGGTGCCTCATATTCTCACTCACACGACTGGGAACATGAGGTGTTCGCTTTATCTGGAGAAGCCACTTTGATAACCGACGAAGGAGAGACACAACTGAAACCGGACGATGTTATCTACATTGCCCCATTCGAGAAGCATGGGCTAGCCAACAGGGGAAAAGAAGTCTTCCGATTCATATGAGTGGTACCAATCAGGGGCGAGGACGCACCCTAGGCATAACTCACAACCTGATAAGAAAGCATTCAGACATTTCTGTCGTAAATGTGCCAATTAACAGGCAGGATGTAAAAGTGAGCTTTCTCTAAAAAGCTTACCGTGAATCAAGTATAATCGATTCTTAATCTTATCTTGTCGCCTTTTTATCTTCCCGTACCGCAACGGTTAACGTTCGATTTCCTATGTTTCCTCCGCCTCGGCTTCTTCACAAATTGCTTTCGCGAATCTACCCTTCTCACCTCGGGGTAGTAACGTCATTCCAGCCTTTTGGTGGCTCGTAATGAGATGGTGCTTTATAAAGCTATCCTTCTTGATATTCCCGCCAATCAGCAATCTGTATTAATGAGTGTACTTGCTGTCCTCATAAGCAAGTGTCAGATTATTGCTGAAAACTGGTGAGATTAAAGGCAAGAAAATAGGTCGAGATTGGGTGGTGCTGGGACTTGATTATACCAGGAAAAGAAAACCAAAGGAGAGAAGAAAATGAAAAAGTTAAGCATTTTTTGGCGGGAGCGCATGGGAGTCGAACCCACCAAAGGCGTTATCAGCGCCCCCCAACGGATTTGAAGTCCGTGAAGCCCACCGGGACTCATCCGCTCCCGACCAGCTAATCAGTATAGCGCAACAGCGGTTATAGTGCAATCATTTCTCAGGCGGGGAAAGAGTCAGGCGGAACTCGTCGCTGGCTGCCACCGCAAAGGGTTAGCCTGGCTCACGCGGCTTCTTCCGCCGGCGGCCTCTTCTGGACGAGCTTGGCCAGCCAGATGCTCATCTCGTAGAGGACAATCAGCGGGATGGCGACCAGGCTTTGATTTATCGGGTCAAAGGTCGGGGTGATGATGGCGGCGAGGATGAAAGCGAAGATAATCGCCAGCCTGCGGTGCTTGGAGAGCCACTGTGGCTTGAGCACTCCCAGCCTGGCCAGGAAAGTGGTGATCACCGGCATCTCAAAGACAATGCCAATGGCCAGAAGCAGCCTGGCCACCACCGCTACGTAATTGCCCACGCGAATCTCGGGACTGGCTATATCAGCGCCGAAGCTGATTAAAAATCTGGTGGCCGGTGGAATGAGCACGAAATAGCCGAAAACCACGCCACCCATAAACATCAAGGCAATCCAGGGCAGGATAATGTAAACGTACTTCTTCTCCCTGGATGTCAGCGCCGGCGAGACGAACATGATGCCCTGATACACAAGATAGGGCATGGCCAGAATAATGCCGGCGAAAAGGCAGACCTTCATGATAGTTCCGATCATCTCGGTCATTTCAATATAAACGAGGTTGATGCCCTGAGTGGGGAGCTTTAGGATGTAGAATATCCAGTCGTAGAAGACAAAGGCAATAACCGAGGCCACGGCAATAGCGATGATACTTCTAATCAGACGCCGGCGCAGTTCCTGCAGATGATCTAGGACGGACTGTTTCCTGTCTTCACTCATCTTCCTTGGCATCTCTCTCGGCCGTGCTGCTTTTCTGAGACGGAGCAGGTTGCTTTCTTTCTCTGCTCTTCGATTCCTCGATATCGATTTCTCTGGTTATCTGAGTGGTCAGGTCGCTGGTTGCCTTCCTCAGGGTACGCACCGTTTTGCCCATGGTACGGGCTATCTCGGGCAGTCTTTTTGGCCCCCAGATAATGAGGGCGATAATGAGAATGAGCAGAACTTCGCCTAAACCGATGCCGAAAAAGTCCATATCTTTTCCTTAGCTGGATACCGAGATTAGCTTATCTAGGAAAGCATCAGCCCATGAATGAGCTGACGGCTGTGGTACTTAATCCTTATCATTTTTCTTGCGGGCAGACTTCTTGGGTTTCTGTTCCTCTTCTCGCTCTTCATCTTCCTCACCGTGCCGCCCTTTCTGGAAAGCTCGTATTCCCTTGCCGATGGCGCCACCTACCTGGGGCAGCTTGCCCACGCCGAAGATGATGAGTATAATGACCAGAATGAGGGCTATCTCCCATGGTCCCATACGAAACGGCATAACCTGTTCCTCCTACCAGCAAAGCTTTTTCTCAACTTGAGATCGAGATTTCGGGAACGAATAATCGTTCATCACCCGAAAAAACGGAAAGGCGGTCGCTCCGGGCATAGCCAACCACCGTGATTCCCAGCTCCCTGCCCAGCTTAACCGCTCGCTCGGTTGGGGTGCCGCGCGATACGATGACGGGCACCTGCATTCTGGCCGCTTTCAGCACCATTTCCGAGGAGATGCGTCCCGTGGTCAGCAGGATTTTGTCCTGCGTGGATAGGCCTCGCATCAAGCATTCGCCCATAATCTTGTCCAGCGTATTGTGGCGCCCGATATCTTCCGCCGAGACCAGTATCTTTTCGCGGTCGGCCAGCGCCGAGGAATGGATACCGCCCACTTCCTGAAACAGGGCTTGCTGCTGATAAAGCTGCCGCATCAGCGCCAGTACCTCGCCGGAGGTAACCATCAGGTCTGAAACCACCGGTGGTTGAGCATCAAAGCTGCTGCCGCTCCCACAGCCCGAGGTGATGGTGCGCCTCGGTGGCGCGTTAAATTCATTCTTCAGGAGTCTCACATCGGCAATCGGTTCGTCTTCGCAGACGCGCAGGCTGCCCACCTCTTGTCGGTCGGCAATGATTCCTTCCAGGTATAAGAAACCAAGGACGAGCTGGGTGAGCCTGGCGGGCGTACACAAAATCGTGGCGACCTCCTGACCGTTGACAAAGATGGTTAACGGCAGTTCGCCTGGTATGGCTACCGTCTCCTTGCGCCGCGTCTGGCCGCGGAACAAGTGGCAGGTTACTTCAGGGGTAACGCCTGTTTTTATGCCTTCCTTTACTGTCCTGTCCATACTAACGTGTATTATACTAGTTGGCAGATACCATGTCCATGATGTTGAATTGGGGGGCGCGGTGTCATGAGCAAATTTACATATAGCAGGGCAGTGTGGTATAATCACTTGACTTGTAATTTGCTAAAGGTAATTGATTGGAGAGGTGTAGTTTGGAAAAGGAGAAGAAGGCTGAGGTTATCAGCAATTATCAGAACAAGGACGGAGATACCGGTTCGACCGAGGTGCAGGTAGCGCTGCTTACCGAGAGGATAAAGCAGCTGACCAACCATATGGCAACGAATCAACATGACTTTCATTCTCAGCGCGGCCTGCTCAAGCTGGTGGGGCGGAGAAGGAGGCTGTTGGACTACCTGAGCCGGGAGGACGTTAGTAGATATAACAAACTGATTAAACAACTCGGACTGCGTAAATAAGGTCTGAGTGTGGAGGGGAAATTGCAAGAACTTCAATCTTTTCAGTGCCGGGTTGGCGGCAGAGACCTTATTATTGAGACTGGAAAACTGGCTGGTCAGGCCAGCGGGGCAGTAACGGTTCGTTATGGGGATACGGTAGTCCTGGTGACGGCTACCGTGGCCGATGAGCCACGTGAGGGTACTGACTTTCTGCCGTTGACCATAGACTACGAGGAGCGGCTGTACGCGGCGGGTAAAATCCCTGGCGGCTTCATTCGCCGGGAAGGGCGTCCAAGCGAAGCGGCCATTCTGGCCTGCCGGCTTGTTGACCGCCCGATACGCCCGCTCTTGCCCAAGGAATGGCGCCGTGACATCCAGATTGTGGCCACCGTGCTCTCGGTTGATCATGAAAACGACCCCGATGTTATGGCGGTAATCGGTGCATCAGCGGCACTGTGTATATCAGAGATTCCTTTTGATGGTCCGTTAAGCGCGGTGCACGTGGGCTATATCAACGGCGAACTGGTGCTGAACCCCACGCTGGCTGAACTGGAAAAAAGCCAGCTTGATATGGTCGTGGCCAGTACCGGGAAGGCAATTGTCATGCTGGAAGCCGGTTCCAAGGAAGTCCCCGAGGAAATTCTCCCCAGGGCTATCCAGTTCGGCTTTGAAGCCAATCAGGATATAATACGGCTCCAGGAACAGGTGCAGCAGGCTTGCGGTAAAGCGAAAGAGGACATACCGGTTCAGGAGGCCAACCCGGAAATCGATTCTGTGGTAACGTCAGCCATTGGCGATGGATTGCCAGCTGTCCTGGCGGAAGCGGATAAATCCATTCGTGAGGGAAAACTCTCGGCATTAAAGAAGAAGCTAGTGGAAAGCCTGGGTGAAACCTATGACGAAGAGGATATAGTGGCTGCCTTTGAAGCCAGGGCCAAGGCTGAGGTAAGGAACAATGTTCTGGCGGGGAGGCGACTCAATGGCCGTGCCCTCGACGAAGTCAGGACTATCCACGCGGAAGTAGGGCTATTGCCCAGGACGCACGGCTCGGCGCTTTTCAGCCGGGGTCAGACACAGGTGCTGACCATTGCCACTCTGGGTTCCACCAGACAGGAACAGCAGCTTGACGGTCTTGGTATTGAGGAGACGAAACGCTTCATCCACCACTACAATTTTCCACCCTTCTCCAGCGGTGAGGTAAAGCGCCTGGGGTCGCCGGGCCGCCGCGAAATCGGACATGGTGCGCTGGCGGAAAGAGCGCTGGTGCCGGTACTACCTGAAGATGAGGATTTCCCCTATACTATTCGGCTTGTCTCTGAGGTTCTCAGCTCCAGCGGCAGTACCTCGATGGCGAGCGTCTGCGCGGGGAGTCTGTCACTGATGGATGCCGGCATACCCATAAAAAAGGCGGTGTCCGGAGTGGCTATGGGTCTCATCACCGGCGATAATGATGAATACCAGGTCTTGACCGACATCGAGGGTCTGGAGGATGCCTACGGCGACATGGATTTCAAGATTGCCGGGACCAGAGACGGCGTTACCGCCGTGCAGATGGATATCAAGCTCAAAGGTGTCAGTATGGAAATTCTGGAGAAAATAATCGCGCAGAGCCACGGGGCGCGGATGTTCATACTCGATAGGATGAACGAGACCATAAGCACCAGCCGACCCGAAGTCAGTCATTATGCGCCGCGGGTGTACAAGATAACCATTGACCCGGATAAAATCGGCAGCGTTATCGGCTCCGGTGGCAAGACCATTCGTTCCATAATTGAAGAGACGAAAACAACCATCGACATCGACGATGATGGTATCGTGCTGATTGGCGCCACCAGTGAAGAAGCCGCCCAAAAAGCCATTAAAATCATTGAGGGTCTGACCAAGGACGTTGAGATTGGCACCATCTATACAGGGAAGGTGACGCGCATTTTCGACTTCGGTGCCATGGTGGAAGTCCTGCCCGGAAAGGAAGGTCTGGTACACATCAGTGAACTGGCGGACCACCGGGTAGGCAAGGTTGAGGATGAGGTCAAGGTTGGCGATGAGGTCACGGTAAAGGTAATTAACATTGATAACCTGGGCAGGATAAACCTTTCCCGAAGGGCAGTCTTTGAGAAGGATTTTCGGCCCTCTGGTGCTAGAGAAAGAGATTCCTTCCGGTCAAGCCGACCATACCGGAAGGATAATGACTCATATTCCGGGCGGCGCGACCAGTCCCGGCGCAGGCCGCCACTGACCAGAGGTACGTTCCGGGGTCGTTAAGGGTTTTCTTCATCAGCAGGGGAAACACGATGAGTCCAATCAGGGTAATCGTTCACGGAGCTGTCGGTAAAGTAGGGCAGGAAGTGATCAGAGCCGTCTGCGGTGAAGGCGACATGCAACTGGTCGGCGCGGTGGACCTGAAAGCGGACAAGGATTCACTGCCCCTGCCTGATGGCTCCGCTTTGGTTCCTTTTTCCGCTGACCTGGGCGATATATTGGCCCGCTGTCAGCCAGATGTCATGGTTGATTTCAGCATTGCTAAAGCAACCATGTCGGCGGTGCGACTGGCCGCGGAGAAGGGCGTCAATCTGGTCATCGGGACCACCGGCTTCTCGCCCGATGAAATCAAAGAAATTAAGCATCTGGCTGCGGAGCGCGGGATTGGTGCGGTGATGGCGCCCAACTTTGCCCTGGGCGCTGTCCTGATGATGCATCTGGCCCAGATTGCGGCCAAATACCTTGATTATGCGGAGATAATTGAGCTGCATCACCACCTGAAAGCTGATGCCCCTTCCGGGACGGCGCAGACCACGGCCAGATTGATGGCGGCAGCCAGAGGCAGGCCGTTTCTCCAGCCGCAGAGCAAAGCGGCCGCAAGCCGAGGAGAGCAGGTGGAAGGAGTAAGCATCCATAGCGTACGCTTGCCCGGGCTGATGGCACATCAGGAGGTAATCCTGGGCGCATCCGGCCAGACGCTGAGCATACGCCATGATACCATCAACCGGGAGTGCTACATGCCCGGGGTGATGCTGGCGGTCAGGGAAGTGGTCAAGCGCAAAGGGTTTGTTTACGGTCTGGACAAGCTGCTCGGACTGTGAGGAAGAGATGAAGGAGTTAAATGTTGCCATTGTCGGCGCCACCGGGCTGGTGGGCCAGGAGTTTATCAAAGTCCTGGTACAGCGCAGCTTCCCGATGAAATCAATCAGGCTGCTTGCCTCCGATCGTTCCGCGGGCAGGAAGCTGATAGTCAATAGGCAGGAAATCGAGGTCAGGGAAACAGGTCCCGACTCTTTTGAGGGGATAGATATCGCCCTTTTCTCCGCTGGCTCTGAGATAAGCCGTCATTTTGCGCCGCTCGCGGTGCAGTCGGGCGCGGTGGTGGTTGACAACAGTGCCGCCTGGCGCCTGGAGCCCAACGTGCCGCTGGTGGTGCCCGAGGTCAATCCCGAGGACATTGAGTGGCACAGCGGCATTATCGCCAATCCCAACTGCTCCACCATCCAGATGGTGGTGGTGCTCTACCCGCTGCATAAGGCCAACCCGATAAAACGCCTTGTGGTCAGCACCTACCAATCGGTTTCCGGTACCGGTGCCGCAGCGGTGGAGGAGCTGAATGTGCAGAGCAAGCAGGTGCTGGAAGGGCAGAAAACCATACCCCACGTGTATCCCCACCAGATTGCCTTCAACGTGTTGCCGGAGATAGATGTGTTCCTCGATGACGGCTACACCAGGGAGGAGTGGAAGATGGTGGAGGAGACCAGAAAGATAATGCACGCCGGTGGAATGGCTATTTCGGCCACCTGTGTGCGCGTGCCGGCATTTACCGGGCACAGTGAAGCAGTATGGGTCGAATTCTCATCACCGATGATGACCGATGATGCCGAGCGAATACTGGCCGGGGCGCCGGGAGTAAAGATACTGGATGACACTGCCATCAGCCTCTATCCGCATCCCTGGATGGCGGCCGGCACCGATGAGGTATTTGTCGGGCGAATCCGGGGCGATACTTCTCATCCCAATGGTCTGGTTATGTGGATTGTCGCCGATAACATACGTAAGGGAGCGGCGCTGAACGCGGTTCAGATCGCCGAGGAAATGCTCAAGCGGGACTGGATAAAACCAAGAGAGGTGGCAAAATGAAAGAGCTGGGAAGATTGATCACCGCCATGGTTACCCCTTTCGATGAGAAAGGGGAGGTGGATTATGAACAGGCTAAAAAGCTGGCTCTTACCCTGATCGCTTCGGGAAGCGATGGCGTGGTGGTGGTCGGTACCACGGGGGAATCGCCCACTCTGGTCCGGGCGGAGGAGTACCGCCTTTTCCGGGAGATAAAGGAGGCAGTCAGCGGCAAAGGGTCGGTTATCGCCGGCACCGGCAGCAACAGCACCGCCGAAGCCGTTGAAGCTACCAAAGAGGCGGAGAAAATCGGCGTTGACGCCTGTCTGCTGGTGGTGCCTTACTATAACAAGCCAACTCAGGAGGGACTCTACCAGCACTTCAGGAAGGTGGCGGAAAGCACCAGCCTGCCCTGCATCATGTATAACGTGCCCTCACGCACCGTGGTTAACATGACCGCCGAGACCGTTATCCGGCTGAGCAAGATAGAAAATATCATCGGGGTGAAGGAAGCGAGCGGCAATTTTGAGCAGATAGCCAAAATCATTCAGGAGACGGGCGACGACTTCTTTGTCTGGAGCGGCAATGACACCGATACTTTTTCCCTCATGGCCCTCGGCGGCTATGGCATCATCAGCGTGGCATCGCATCTGGTGGGCAAACAGATAAAGCAGATGATAGATAGCTTTGTCAGTGGTAAAGTTGCCGAATCGGCGGCCATTCACCGTCACCTTCTCCCGCTGGTCAATGCCCTGTTCATCGTCTCGAACCCTATCCCGGTGAAGTACGCCGTGAACCAGGTCGGTTTCCGCGTCGGCAAGCCGAGGCTGCCGCTCACCGAACCGGATGATAAGACAGCGGCCATCATTAAGGACACGCTGAAAAACTATACCATCGACCTGCCGGTATAGGGCTATTGTTATCCCGCCTGGATACTTGACAAGCAATGATTATTTAAAATAAATTATAAGAATATTAGTAAGAACTTATATTAATCTATGAAAACACAGAGTTTTATTCAGAGAAATACCGAAGAACAGGCTGCGATATTTGGTGCGCTGGCTGACCCCACACGTCTCAGATTAATCAAACTTCTTTGCCGGCAGCGTCCTTCACACGCTTTATGCGTTAACGCCCTGGCTGCGTTCCTTAATGTTACTCAATCGGCGGTATCGCAGCACCTTCGAGTCCTCAGGGCAATCGGTCTGGTCAATGGTGAGCGGCGAGGCTACCATGTTCACTACTTTATCAACCGTGAGGCTCTGGAACGATGCTGGAACCTTATCTCGGCAGCGTTGACAATGGAAACACCTGATAAAGAAGAAAAATGTGAGAAATATTGTCCTGTAAAGGGGAAAAAGCAGAGGTAACATGTATTATCTGTATATCGTCGCCGGGCTTGCCCTGCTCGTCTCCCTCATCGCCAGCCGTGGAAAGACCGTCCGGGCGTTAAAAATCGCCGCCCGACGGTTAATCAGAATTTTACCTGCTTTTCTCATCATGCTTATTCTGGTCTCTGTTGTCCTTTATCTGGTGCCTGACGAACTCATTTCCCGGTATCTGGGCAGCGACAATAAATTCACGGCCATGGCTCTGGCTTCTCTTCTGGGCTCCATCACCGTTATGCCTGGCTTCATTGCTTTCCCGCTGGCGGGCATTCTTGTCCAGAAAGGAGTGGCCTATATGGTCATCGCTGCATTTACCACCACGCTGATGATGGTGGGCATGCTCACCGCGCCCATAGAGAAAGCATACTTCGGACTGAAAGTAACCATTATCCGAAACGTTATCGGCTTCTTTATTGCTCTTGCCGTGGCCGTCATGATTGGTCTTTTCTTCGGGGAGATTTTCCCGTGAAACGAAATAATATATTAAAAATACTGTTGTTCGCCAGCTATTTTATATTCCTGCTGGTTGCTTGGCTGACCGGTTTCAATCCCGGGCAGCAAATCGGTTATAATTTTGGCTCTTTTACGGCTGATATGCTGAAGATACTGCCCGGCGCCTTCATCTTAATCGGGCTTTTTGAGGTCTGGGTGAAGCGGGAGACCGTAGAAAGACATCTGGGGGAGGAGGCGGGTGTAAAAAGCTATCTCTGGGTGATACTGCTTTCCGGAACCACAGTGGGCGGGCTGTACTTGGCCTTTCCAGTAGCTTACGCCCTGTACAGCAAAGGAGCCAGGCTCAGCGTGATTTTCACTTACCTCGGCGCCGCTGCCATCTGCCGCATCCCGATGGCCATCTTCGAGGCCTCGTTTCTGGGCATCAAGTTCACCGCCATACGGTGGCTGGTCTCTCTGCCGCTGGTGATATTGACGTCAATCCTGCTGGGCAATTATCTGACCCGCAGGGGATATAAGTTATCGGCTGGAGAATAATTAAGAATAATTATGGGCCAGTAAGGCCATTATAACCCGACTGACCCACTAAAAGCAGTGTCAATTCTACAAAGAGCTGTTTTTCATATTCGTTCCTTTTTTCCAGACAATAATGTATGACGATTATGTTTTATTGAAAGATTTTGATGGCATTATTTTATCGATTTGATAATAAATAGCGTCTTATTTCACAGCTGCCAGAACTGCGCGCTCAATTTCAAACACCGTTAAATCACGGCCTTTGGGTTTAATATAGCGTTCAAGATACTCTTCATGACCAACATCTTCGATTAGATACATGGAATATTTTGCCAGATACTCGCGCATCTCGGCAGGCTCAAAACCACAAAACCAGAGAGGCTTCTTCTTTTTAAGAGTTAATTTATACAGGCTATGCAAACCATCGGGGATATAGCTGCCATCAATAAAGCTTTTTAGAACGTAGGTAAAAACAATTCTACTGCCGGTGGAAGCTTGGGCGACATATTTTATGGTATTATCAACTGCTTCTTTAGAAATATACTGTGTTACACCTTCCCATATAAAAAGAGTTTTAGAAGATAAGGTATATCCTGCTTTATTCAGCTCCTCACCAATATCTTGATTATTAAAATCAATAGGAACCAAAGAAACATTGGAGGGAAGTTCTCCGATTTTTTTATCGATGTAGGCTCTTTTGACTTTCTGTAACTCAGGAAAATCTAATTCATAGTATTTTATATTTTCAATGCCGGGAATACGAAAGGCACGGGTATCCATACCGACTCCCAAGTTAACAACTGTCCCAACTCCTTCCTTAATGGCATTGTTTAATACATCATCTATATAGCGTGTGCGGCAAATAAGTCCCCCAATTACTCCCGGTGTCCATTTCTCTCTTAGCTTTATCAAGAAGTTCAATATTTTGGGAAAACGCATTAAAATCACCCAGAATTTCCAAAAAGGCGATAGAAATTTCTCCGAATATGGATCTTCAAAAAGCCGTTTATCTTCTGGTAATAAGTTTTCCATGGCCCGCATCATAGCGGGACCATAACCAGTAGAACCTGGTTTCATAGTACTACCTTAATATGGCAGTGGTTAAACTATAAATCTTCGGCTATTTCCCCAAGCTCTTCTTGAGCGCGGCCAGCTTGTCCATATATTCCTGACGCACAGGGATAAATATCTCGATAGTCTTCAGTCCCTTATCGGAGGCATAAGTGCCGTGCTCCTGATTTGAGGCAAAGACGGTAACGTCGCCCTTTTTCACCGGATAGCGTTTCCCACCGAATACCAGTTCCGCCTCCCCATCGGCGATAATCATGATTTGCTCGTGTTCGTGCTTGTGCATGGGGCCAATTGCGTTGGGCTTAAAGGTAGCGAACATGGCCGTCGCCCTTTCGCCGGAGAGTATATGCGCCTGGACGTTCCCGGGGACCAGTTCCACCGCCGGGATATCCTCGTAGTGTGTTATCGCTTTTTCATGCTCTTCCCTGGTTGCCAGAGGTTCTTTTTTTTCCATTTTAAGCTGGCCTCCTTTTTGATATTAAACTTGCGCGCTTTCTTCCTGGCTGGCCTCTACCAGACGGGTTGCTTGACGATGGTCTGCTCCCGCCTCATGCCCACCGATATGATGCTGATGGGGCAGGCGATGAGTTCTTCAAGTCGGGACAGATACTGGCGGGCCTGGGCCGGTAACTGCTCGAAATCCCGTATTTCTCTTATTGGGGACTGCCAGCCTGGCAGCTCTTCATAGACTGGCTGGCACTTCTCCAGCGTGGACGTACCTGCCGGAAAGTAATCGATTTTCTCGCCATCCAGTTCATAGCCGGTGCATATCTTCAGAGTGGGCAGTGCATCGAGTACATCGAGGCGCGTGATAATTGCCCGGGTAAAGCCATTCACGCGGGCGCTGAACCGGGCGGCAACGGCATCAAACCAGCCGCAGCGCCTCGGCCGGCCGGTGGTGGTGCCGTATTCGTGAGCCACTTCCCGGATGGAATCGCCGATTTCATCTTTCAGCTCGGTGGGCATGGGGCCGCCGCCAACGCGGGTGCAGTACGCCTTGAAAATGCCCAGGACCCGGTCAATTCTGGTCGGCCCGAGGCCGGCACCCAGACAGCCTCCCCCAGCCATTGGCGAAGAGGAGGTGGCGTAGGGGTAGGTGCCGAAATCTGGGTCAAGCAGGGTGCCCTGGGCCCCTTCCAGCATTATATATTTCCCGTCATTTATCGCCTTTTCCAGCAGAAGACTGGTATCGCAGATGTGAGGGGCCAGTATCTCGCCATACCGGCAGTATTCCTGGAAGACCTCGTCCTCTGATAGCGGGTCAGCATCATAGACCCTGGTCAATATCGCATTCTTACCGTTGAGCACGGCGTGAAGGCGTTCGCGAAAAATATCCCTGTCCAGCAGGTCACAGGTCCTGATGCCCAGCCGTGCAATCTTATCGGCAAAGGCAGGGCCGATGCCCTTGCGGGTGGTGCCGATGGCCTTGCCCCCCCGCGCTTCCTCCTCCAGTCCGTCGAGGAGAATGTGGTAGGGCATCACCAGATGGGCGCGGTCGCTGATGGACAAACGCGAGGTATCCACGCCACGCTTTCTGAGCGTATCCAGTTCATTGAGCAGAACACGAGGATTGATCACCACTCCGTTTCCGATGACGGAGGTGGCTTTGGCCGAAAAGATACCGGAGGGGACGAGGTGCAATCCGAACTCGCCGAACTGATTGACCACAGTATGGCCGGCATTGTCCCCGCCGGAAAAACGCATCACCACGTCTGCCTGCTCGGCAAGCAGGTCAACTATCTTTCCTTTGCCTTCGTCTCCCCACTGCGCTCCAATTACCGCAATTACTGGCATCAGGGCCTCCCCGAAATTGATATGAGAACTAATCTCTCCTTGTCTGGCGCCATGCGTGAAGCAGTCTCTGCATAATGGTCAGGTAGCTGAACACGGCGATGATGCCCAGCGAAATAAGCAATGCGTAGTCAATCCCGCTGAGCAGGAGTCCCAGCGACAGGATGATTACTCTTTCCGTACGGGTGAAAAGGCCCACCTCACCGGGAAGACCAGCGGCTTCCGTCCGGGCGCGGAGGTAGCTGACCAGCAGTGCGCCGGGCATGGTGAAGCCGACGATGAGGATGCCGGGCACTGATAAGTCTGTAACGAAGAATATCAACAGACCCAGCAAGATGACCACTTCACTCAGACGGTCCAGAGTGGAGTCAAGTATGGCGCCAAACCTGGTGATCCTGTCCGTGAAGCGGGCCAGCGCTCCATCGAGCATATCAAATAATCCGGCAAAAAGGACAACAAAACCGGCGATGAATGGCTGTCTGAGGGCAATCAGCACCGCTGCGCCAAAGGAAAGCAACAGGCCCAGCCAGGTAAGAACATTGGGGGTTACTCCGGTCTTGGCCAGAAGCCGCACCATCGGGTGAGAGATGCGGTGAGCAGTGGCTCTGCGGGCTTCATTCAGCCTGGACTTTGGCGATTGCTTCTTTGAGGCGATGCTAACCGGATTGCCTTCCATCTTTCAGACCCAAAAACCCCCCTGCGTGGCCAATCACTGCCTGAAAATTGCCGAGAGCCTACTTGGCTGATTTTTCCGCTTTGGTCATGTCGGCAATGTACTTTTCCACCATCTGGTGTGCTTCCGCATCCGTGTACTGTATCGGGGGCGATTTCATAAAGTAGGAGGATGGTGCCACCAGCTCCCCGGCCAGCCCGCGATCCATGGCCAGCTTGCAGCAGCGTATAGCGTCGATGACCACGCCGGCGGAGTTGGGGCTGTCCCAGACCTCCAGCTTCATTTCCAGGTTAAGCGGCACATCGCCAAAGGTGCGGCCTTCCATTTTGATGTAGCAGAACTTGCGGTCGAGCAGCCAAGGGACATAGTCGCTGGGGCCGACGTATATATCGTTGGGGTTCATCTTATAATCGAGCTGCGAGGTGACCGAATTGGTCTTGGAGATCTTCTTGGACTCGAGCCTTTCCCGTTCCAGCATATTGTAGAAGTCGGTATTGCCACCGAAGTTCATTTGATAGGTGCGCTCCAGCCTGACGCCGCGGTCCCGAAAAAGACGCGTCAGCACGCGATGAGTGATGGTGGCGCCAACCTGCGATTTGATGTCATCGCCGATGATGGGTAGCCCTCTTTCCGCGAAACGTTTCTGCCAGTACTTCTCGCGGGCGATGAAAACAGGAATGCAGTTGATGAAACCACAGCCTGCGGTCAGGATCTGCTCGATATACCACTTGGTGGCTTCCTCGCTACCGACCGGCAGATAGTTGATGACGATATCGGTTTTGGTCTCCTTGAGGATACTGACGATATCGGCGGTGGGACCGGGTGCTTTCTGTATCATCTGAGACAGATATTTGCCCAGACCGTCATGCGTCATACCGCGCTGTACAGTAACCCCTGTAGGCGGTACTTCGCAAAACTTGAAAGTATTGTTCGGTGTTGTGAAGATGGCTTCGGCCAGATCTTTGCCCACCTTGTTCTTATCGACATCAAAGGCAGCCACAAAATTGATATCGCTGATATGGTAGCCACCGAGGTTAACATGCATTAATCCAGGCACAAACTCGCTTGCTTTGGCATTTTTGTAGTAATGAACACCCTGGACAAGTGACGAAGAGCAGTTGCCCACGCCGATGATAGCCACGTTTATTTTACCCATATCTGGTTTTATCCCCCTTCATAGCATCGGTTGAAACTATACCTTTATTGGGCGTGCGCTGTCAAGTGAATTCGCTTGGTGAGGCGTAATGCGTCATTGGTTTGACAGTTATGTTCGGCTGTTCTGGAAAACCTTTTCTGGATGCCACCTTTCATTTTCCGGTTCAAAGCGCAATATGCCCAGGAAATGCCCGTCAGCGGTGTAGGCCCGGCAGCGGCCCCCGCCTGATGATTCCAGCGGCAAAGCCACCGGCGCCCCGTTTCTGATTGATTGTGCCGTGGCTTCATCGACCACCGTTGCTGGCCAGGTTGAAAGCACCAAGTCCATGGGGTGAACGAAATGCTCCCAGCAGCCATGGCGGAAGGCATCTTCAAGCTGGGGCAGTCTCACCGCATCCTCGATATCAAAAGGGCCGTAGTGCTGACGGACGAGGCTTTTAAGGCTGGCGCCACAGCCCAGAATCTGACCTAGGTCATGGGCCAGCGAGCGGATATAGGTGCCCTTGCCGCACTCTACTTCGACGGTTACGTTGGGCATCTGAAAATCAACCATATCCAGACGGTGTATGGTCGTGGGCCGGCTTTTCCGCTCAATGGTTATTCCGGCGCGGGCCAACTGGTAAAGCTTTTTCCCCTGGTGCTTGATGGCGCTGTACATCGGCGGTGTTTGTTGAATGACGCCACGGAAGGAAGCCAGTGCCGTTTCCACCTGTTCCCGGCCAATGCCGGCGGGATTTTCTCTGTGGACGACCTTGCCGCTGGCGTCATAGGTGTCCGTGGTTACCCCAAGTTCAATCCCGGCCCGGTATGTTTTGGCGGCACCGGCGAGGAATTCGACGATACGTGTTGCCTGATCGAGACAAACCGGCAGCACACCGGTGGCCATGGGGTCGAGGGTTCCGGCATGCCCCACGCGGCGCTCACCGCTGAGCCGTTTCACCAGAGATACCACGCGGTACGAGGTAATACCCTCGGGCTTATTAATGTTTAATATGCCATCCATGGATAGTCCTTCCGCTGACCCTTTTACCAGGCAACCATTACTTCTAAAATGGTATCATCTTGGGCCGGTTTTTCATATGTGTAGCTGCCTGACGGTACAACGCACTGGTAGAAGGGCTTGCCTATTTCAATTTCTACCAGGTCATCATATTGCGGTTCAACATAGACTAAACCCTTATCTATTGTGTTGAAAGCGACAATGGCGTGTCCCCTCCCACCGGGAAACCGGATGGAGACATAGGCGCAGCGAAGGCCTTTTTCCTCAGCCCGGTTGCACAAATCGGTAGAAAACTCGGTGCATTCATATTCGCCCTCGATGTATTCCGCTTTATCCGTGTCATCGTCTGCTATAAACCGGAGCACCTCGGTATAAGTGGGGTCTTTAATGGTATAGCCATGGCCGGCCATCAGCCCTTCGTAGTTGATCTGTAATTCAGTGAGCGCGCTTTCCTTCTCATTCAGTTCCGCCTGCGCTATGTCGAGGCTATCTAACGCCGAGGCCAGCTCGGTTTCTGCTGAACTTAAATCGTTTTTCGTTGCTTGCAGTTCTGTCCCGATGCTGGCCAATTCAATCATGGCTGATTCCAGTTCTGTCTTGGTGGCAGCCAGCTCTCCTTCGGTCGCTTTTAATTCTGTTTTGGTCGAATCAAGCTGTGTTTGCGCAGAATTGAGCTCTGCCCTGCTCATATGCAGTTGAGTGCTGGCATTAAAGTAGAGCAGATACAGGGAAAGAGATGCCCCAACCAGAAGGACAATAAGTATCCATCTTTTCATAATACTGCCTCCTTGAACTCCAATGGCGATGCATAGACGCATCGGAAGAGCCAGCGTCTTCAGTGGTCCGAAGAACTGACTTGGTCAATGAGGTTCATTATATGTGAGCCACGCTCGATGGAATCATCCCAGTGGAAGTCCAGTTCCGGGATGCGCCGCAGCCGGAGCTTGCGAGCCATTTCTTTGCGGAGAAAGTTTGCCGCGCCGGCAAGGGCGTCGAGGGCGTCCTGTTTTTGCTGCTGATTGCTGATGAAGCTGATAAAAACCTTGGCGTGTCTGAGGTCGGAGGAGGTGACAACTTCGGTTACCGCGATGAATTTGCTGAGCCTGGGGTCTTTGATTTCGCGCTGCAGGAGTTCGCTGATTTCCTGGCGGATGAGCTGGTTTACACGTTCAATCCGATGAGACACGATATGGTCTCCTGGTGTTTATACTTGCCGGCCTAGCCTGCCTTGTCGATCCGGTAGAATTCCAGCAGATCGCCAACCTGAAAATCGCCGAAGTCCTTAAGGCCAATGCCGCATTCATAGCCGGCGGCTACTTCACGAACATCATCCTTGAATCGTCGTAGACTGCTGACGGCGGTGTCGCTGATAACCTCCTCACCCCGGCGCACTCTAGCCGAAGAGTTGCGGCTGACCTTGCCATCTAAAACGTAGACACCGGCCACCTGTGCCCCTTTGGTCGAGGAAAAGACGGCGCGGATTTCGGCATGTCCCTCAATGACCTCAACCAATTCGGGCTCCAGCAGGCCCTTGAGTGCCTTTTCCACATCATCAACAACGTTGTAAATCACGTCATAGTGGCGGATATCAACCCCCTCCGTGCTTGCCAGCCGGCGAGCGCCTTCGTCAGCGCTGACGCCAAAGCCGATGATGAGCCCGTTGGAGGCGGCGGCCAGCATCACGTCACTCTCAGATATGTTGCCGGTGCCGCTGTGCAGTATTCTTACCTGGACTTCGTCGCTGCTCAGATGTTCCAGAGAGCTTCTTATAGGTTCGATACTGCCCTGAACGTCTGCTTTCAGGATGATATTGAGTCCCTTGACCTGGCCGCTGCTGATTTTATCGTACAGGTTGTGCAGGCTTACCGATCGGGCAGAAACCGAGCCTCTTTCCTCTTCTTCCCGGCGGTGCTTTTCCACCAGTGCCTGCGCTTGCTGTTCGCTGTTTACTGCGGTCAGGATATCTCCGGCCTGCGGTACGCTGTTCAGGCCCAGGATTTCTACCGGCGTGGCCGGCCCGGCTCTCTTCACCTGTTTGCCCAGATCGTTCAGCATGGCCCTGACCCTGCCCATTGTGCCACCGGCGACCACAGTATCGCCGGGCTTCAGCGTGCCGCTGTTCACCAGTACGGTGGCCAACGGACCGCGATTTCTGTCCATCTCAGCTTCAATAACCACTCCGGAAGCCTGTTCCGACGGATTCGCCTTAAGTTCTTCTACCTCGGCCACAACCAGCAGATTTTCCAGAAGTTCCTGGATGCCTATTTTCTCCTTCGCCGAGATAGCCACGCAAACGGTGTCTCCCCCCCATTCCTCAATCACCAGTCCGGCTTCTGCCAGTTGCTGCTTCACCCGGTCCTGGTTCGCTTCCGGCTTGTCGATTTTATTGATGGCGACGACGATAGGTACCTCTGCGGCACGGGCGTGGTTGATTGCTTCCAGCGTCTGCGGCATCACCCCATCATCTGCCGCCACCACCAGGATGATAATGTCGGTTATCTGGGCACCATGGGCGCGCATGGCGGTGAACGCTTCATGTCCCGGAGTGTCCAGGAAGGTGATTTTATGCTCATCTATCGTTACCTGGTAGGCACCGATGTGCTGAGTAATGGCTCCGGCTTCGGTGTCCATGACATTGGTCTGGCGGATGGCATCAAGCAGCCTTGTCTTTCCGTGGTCAACATGGCCCATAACCGTCACCACGGGAGGGCGTGGCTGCAGATTTCCTGCCCCTTCAACCTGTAGCTTGCGGCGCTTTCTTATCTCACTGATGACGCTGGCGGCCCCTCCTGCCGTCCGCGGCTTGAGGTGCGCTTCATAGCCTAGGCCAGTGGCTATCTCTGAGGCAATATCGTAGTCAATAATCTGGTTGATATTGGCCATGATGCCCTTTCGCATGAGCTGTTTGATAATATCAACCGCGCTGATCTGGAGGAGGTCAGCCAGTTGCCTGACGCTCAGCGAATGGGGAAGCTCTATCTGCCCCTGCGCGGCGGTTTCTGGTTGCTGGGTTGTTTCTTCAGCTTGCGCCTTGGCCGTTTTATCCGGTTTTTTTACCTGGGCCACTGGCTGCTCCTCTCAGGTGTTCTTCAGCATATTGCATTAGCTGCTGGCGGCTTTCCTGGTTAAAGCTGGTGCGTAGCGCGTAGTCCAATCGATTGCCTTTGAGCCCCGCCTCCCAGCATTCCAGGATCGGGCAGAGGTAGGTGCCGCGTCCTGCTTTTTTACCGGTAATATCTACCTCTAAATTGCCACCCGGCGTATTTACGATTCGGATCAGTTCACGCTTTGCCTTTATTTGCCGACAGCCAAGGCAGGTTCGCTGCGGTACATGTCTGGTGCGATGAGAACTGGAACTAGTACTCTTCATCTTCATCCAAAAAATCTGTGTCTCGCCGTTTTCTCTTTATCCTGATGCCGTCTTCGGCACCTTCTTTGGCGGAAATCCCTTTCCTTTTCTTCTTCTTGGCCTTTTCTCCCGGTTTATCCGGCTTTGGCCCCAGGATATCCTCGGCAAATCTGAGTTCGGCTTTATCCTCGATTGCCTGAGGTTCAAAGAATACCGGAGGCTCGGCGAATACTTCTTCCGCCGATGGCGCTGGCTCAGCCTGTTCCACGGCTGCCTCCGCAACCGGTTCCGCAGAAACTGGAGCTGGTTCCAGCAGCTCCGGCATTTCCGCCACCGGTGCCTCCTCGGTTACGGCTTCTTCCTTTTCCTCAACCGCAGGCGCAGGCTTGGCGGCGGCTTTTTCCGTCTCCGCAATAGAGGTGCTCTTGATGTCAATTCGCCAGCCGGTCAGCTTGGCCGCCAGCCTGGCATTCTGGCCTTCCTTACCGATGGCCAGAGAGAGCTGCTTATCTGGAACCACCACCGTGGCGATTTTTTCCTCTTCATTCAGTTCCACGCTGACAATCTGGGCCGGGCTCAGGGCGTTGGTGATGAATGTGTTGACATCGGGACTCCACTGAATAACATCTATCTTCTCGCCGTTAAGTTCGTTTACGATGTTCTGGATTCTGATGCCGCGCAGGCCAACACAGCAGCCCACCGGGTCGATTCCCTCCTGGCGTGCGGCCACGGCTACCTTGCTCCGATATCCAGCCTCACGAGCGATGGATTTTATCTCCACAGAGCCGTTGTAGACCTCTGGCACTTCCAGTTCCAGGAGGCGGCGCAGCAGGTCGGGATGAGAACGTGAAACCACCACCCGCGGTCCCTTGGTTGTCTTGAGGACCTGAATGATGCAGACTTTCAGGCGCTGGCCAACCCGATACCTCTCCGTGCGCACCTGTTCCGAGGCAGGCAGTATTGCCTCGGTTCTCCCTAGGTCAACGTGAATCTGACCGGGCTCAATGCGCTGTATCAGTCCGGTAATGACTTCATCTTCTCTTTCGGCGTATTCTTCCAGAATGGCACTGTGCTCCGCCTCGTGCAGTCGCTGGAGGATAACCTGCTTTGCCGTCTGGGCAGCGATGCGTCCCGCATTGTACGGTGTCGACTCTACCATAAGGATATCGCCTAACTGGGCATCTGATTTGTACCGTCGCGCCTCTTCTAGCGACGCCTCAATTCGTGTGTCCGCCGGCCGCTCCACCACTGTTTTCTCCGCCCACACTTCGACTCGACCGCTATTGGGGTTTATTTTAACCGAGATGTTCTGGTTCGGGGCAAAGCTGTCTTTGCGGTAGGCAGAGACCAGCGCTGACTCCACTGCGGAGAGGACTATCTCCTTGGGCAGGTTCTTTTCCGCCGCAAGCTGAGTTATGGCCAGTACGAAATCACTTTTCATCTCTGACTCAACTCTCCACCATTGCCAATAATTAAAAAAGTGGGGATGGAACCCACTTGATAAAGGCAAACTATTCTTTCCAATAGAGTTTACCACTGTTTAGTTGAAAAAACAAGACCTTGCGCTACATCAGGGGTACTTCCTTTCCCCGAATATCCGGGTGCCTATCCTGACTATATTGGCGCCTTCCTCCGGCGCAATCTTATAAGAGTTGGTCATTCCCATTGACAGGTATCGCATATCAACGTTGGGCAGACTCAGTTCTTTCACGCGCTCGAATAGCTTCTTCATGGCCACGAAGTAGGGCCGGGAATCTTCCGGGTTTTCCGAGAGTGGCCCCATGGTCATCAGCCCCATTATTTTGATGTTGGGCAGTGCCGAGATATCCTTTAGCAGTTGCTCCGTATTTTCCGGGAGTACGCCTGATTTCTGCGGTTCCTTACCTATATTCACCTCGATCAGCACCGGCATAACCTTGCCTATTTCCTGACACCGTTTGTCAATTTCCCTGGCGATTTCATAGGAATCAACGGTTTCAATCATATCGAAAATCCTGACCGCTTTTTTCACCTTGTTGCGCTGCAGATGGCCGATAAAGTGCCATTTTGCCCGGCTGCCGACGACTTCGTATGCCCTTTCCGCCTCCTGCACGTAGTTCTGGCCAACGATATGTACGCCGGCGTTAACTGCCTCCAGAATTTCTTCCGGGGTCCTGGTCTTAGCCGCGGCCACCAGCTGCACGCAATCCGGCAATTCCTCCAGTACTTTCTGTACATTCTGTTTTATTGACATAACTTTATTTCCCGCGTATCCTCGCAAGGGACTGTCGGCGAGACTACTGGGTCTGGTTCTCGCTACCACTGGTCTCGTTCCCGCTTCCAGCAATCCCCTCCTTTAACGCGTTATGATACCCTTCATAGTATTGATTTAATCCTTCACTGTATCCCTTGTAAGTTTCGGCCAATTGTCTATTGTATTCTTCAACAACCCTCTCCCGGTACTCCTGTTGCCGTTCCTGGTATTCTTTCATTGCCTGGTTGTATTCCTTGTAGATTCTCAATTGCTCTTCATAGGCACGCTGCTGGCTTCCCCCGCCCAAGTACTCGCAGGCGGCGAGAGGCATAACCGTTAACAGCACGGCGATTGATATTACTACCTTCCACAGTCTCATCTCGATCTCCTTTTACCCCTCCTTCGCTCCTATTGTTATTTTACATCACAGGGTCAGCGACCTCAATGGAAATCTGCCTCAGGTCTGATTCAATTTGAAATAGCCAAAAACGGGCCGCATAATGCGTGGGTTATCTTGAGCGTGCAGGTTCAAAATGCTATAGTATTACTTAACAGTTGCTACTTTTCCCAAGAGGCACTGCGTCCGTATCGCAATTCGGGGAAGTGCCGGAATTGGCAGACGGGCCAGACTTAGGATCTGGTGTCGCGAGACGTGGGGGTTCGAGTCCCCCCTTCCCCACGCCCATTATGATGAAACAGGTTATGAACTTAAAGCAGATGCTGGAAGCGGCGGCCAGGAGGTGCGCCAGCAAGACCGCTATTGTCTGCGGCGAGCGCCGCGTTTCCTATGTGGAACTGGACGAGGCTGCCAACAGGTTAGCTAATGCCTTCATTTCTCTGGGAGTGGAGAAAGGCGACCGCATTGCGATGCTGATGGTCAACAGTCCCGAATTCGTAAACACCTATTTTGGCATCATAAAGGCGGGCGGCGTCCCGGTGCCGCTGGATGTCCGTTACAAAGTTGATGAGCTGGCCCTTGTTGTCGGTAGCTGCCAGCCGAAAGTACTGGTGGCGGAAAGCGACCTGCTGGAACCTGTGGTGTCAGCCCTTTCCCGGATTGAACATATTAAGCATGTAATCGACCTTGATGGTAAATTGGAGGGCAAATTCCCCAGCTATGGGGAAATAATGGCCAGCAGTTCCGCAGAAAACGTCAACGTTGATTTGAGGCCAGACGATATCGGGGTCATTTCCTACACCAGTGGGCCGACAAATCAGCCCCGGGGAGCGGTGCTTGACCACCGGAGTCTGGTTTTCGAGGCGACTGTTTCCGGAGATGGATTTCAGCAGACAGAGCGAGACAAGATGATGCTGTTTGCCCTCCCCATGTACCATATGTTTGGACTGGCTTCGGCAATGCTGGCCTCCATACATAAAGGGAGCACACTGGTTATTGTGCCGGGGACGGGCAGGTCAATAACCAGCTTTCTGGAAACCATCGAGCGCGAACAGGGGACCATGTATCTTGGGGTGCCCTATATCTATGCACTGGCTATAAATGTTGCCGAACGCGAGGGTTTACGCTATGACACCAGTTCGGTCAGGTTATGGGGCAGTGGCGGCGCCACGCTGACCACTGACATCATAGAGAAGTTCAAACACTACTACGGTGCCGATATTTTCGATGTCTGGGGACTTACCGAGTCAGTGTCTCATATCACCCATCATGCTCCGGGCGACCCGAGGAAGATTGGCTCGGCGGGGAAAGCGCTGCCGGGCTGGGAAATAAGAGCCGCCGATGATGGTGGCAGGATATTGCCTCCCAATCAGAACGGTGAGATAGTGGTCCGCGGACTATTCATGAAAGGGTACTACCATAATTCCCGGGATACGGCCGAGGTAATAAAAAACGGATGGCTGCAGACCGGAGACTTGGGCTATGTAGATGAAGATGGCTATCTCTATCTCACCGGCATGAAGAAGGATATGATTATCCTGAAGGGCCAGAATGTCTGGCCGGGTGACATTGAAGAGGTGTTATGCTGCTATTCCAAGGTGGCTGAAGCTGCGGTTGTCGGCATTCCGGACAGATTGCGCGGCGAGATTGTGGCGGCGATTGTTAAGCTGAAAAGCGGACTTGATGCCACCGAGCAGGAAATCAGGAATTTCTGCCAGAGCCGTATGGCAGATTACAAGCTGCCGAAGAAGGTCTTTTTCACCAAATCGCTGCGGAAAAGGGCGGCGGATAATCCAGGCAAGAGAAAACTGGAAGACTATTTACCCGGGGTATCTTCTCCATAACCCTCGATGAAAGGGAAGAGTATCCTGACTGTTCCGGTGTACCCCCGTGTCATGACCGTATCATTACCAGCATCATCTTGAAACTCTTTACTGCTTTCAGGGCGTGTGGTTTATTGGCGGGCATGATAATCGTTTCCCCTTCTTTCAAAAGGTAGCTTTTGCCGGAAATGGTGATTTCGGCCTCGCCATCGAGCAGGTGGACCAGCGCATCGAAAGGCGTGGTGTGCTCGCTCAATCCCTGCCCCTTGGCGAAGGCGAACAGGGTCAAAGTGCCCGTTTTCTGGTCAACAATGGTGCGGCTGACCACCGAGCCCTCTTGGTACTCGACGAGTTCAGCCAGCTTCAAAATACGCTCGGCGAGTCTTTCGGTATCCGGCATCTTTTCCATTATATATCTCTCCTAACTGATGCTGCTTTAGCTTGACCTTTCGGCAGCACCTGTTTGAGCCAGCCAGCGATATCCTCGGCAACATCCTGCCAGCCCGGTTCCAGGATAATTTTGTGCGCGTGGTTGGCATACTCACGGTAGGTGGCTACCTGCGGATATCGGCGCGCGATTTTCCGCACTATGGAAGTCGGTATGATACAGTCCTGGGCGCTGCCAATCACCAGGACTGGGCAGGTAATCCTGCGGGCGTCAACCTCGGAAGCTCGGTTGCGATCGAGGAACCAGAGGCCGATTTCAAACGCGGCCCGGCCGGACTCAAATACCAGCTTTTCGTACGTTTCTTTTTGTTCCTCAGCGGGCAGCAAATTCATTGTTGAGCAAATGGCTTCACCGTAAGTCTGCCGGCAGGGTTTGCGCCAGAAGCCCCACCTTGTCAGGCAGTTCCAGAACCCCCTGATTGATGACGGTCTCAGCGCCAGAATGCCTCTCGGTGGCGCCGGCGTCAGCAGGACCAGGGCCCTGGCCAGCCCCCGGCTGCCCAGGATTTGAGCCAGCAGCCCACCCATTGAATGCCCCATGATAACGGGCTGATGGCCGAGTTTCCTGAGCTCGCTCTCCAGGTCGGAGGCGTAATCCAACAAGCCAGTGGTACCGAGGTCGGGGTGGGGTGGTTCCCTGGGGTCGACGTCGTGAAAGCGCAATGTGGGAGCCAGACAGCGGTAGCCCCGGCCTTCAAAGAATCGGCGGTAATTATCCCATTGCCAGCCGCCGCTCCACATCCCGTGAATCATGAAGATAGTATCGCTCATGGCATTTGCGCAGTTGTTTTATTATAATTGTCCTGCGCGTTATAATACAAGGCGGACTGGCGGACACTTTGCCTTGTATTAAGTTAAAAAGAAAGGAGGAACTATGTCAGTACAGGTATACCAGGGATGGGAATTTCCCGCGGTAAAGGTGGATCCGCCGCGGGAGCGATATCTGAAACTAATTGCCTGCCCGGAGACGACTGGCTATCAAACGGCGACCGTGCTTTTCTCTCACATACCGGCGGGAAGCGGCACCGGGAAACATACCCATCCGGACAGTGACGAGATTATGTACTTTGTCGGGCGCGGTGAGTGCCTGATGGATGGCAAGGCGGTCAAGCTGGAAACAGATTCGGTCATCATTGCCCCCAAAGGCGTGGAGCACGAGTGCCGGAATACCAGCGAGACCGAAACGCTTAAAATTTTCTGCGTATATATCCCGCCGCTAAAGCTTAGCGAACTGCTGACCGGGCTGGCGCAGCAAACGAAGAAATATCTGAGCAGCAAATAAATATTAAAAGTCCTGCTGTTAAATGGTCTGGTTGGTGAAATCGGCTTATCCTTGCTGAAGCTTTGCGCATTTCTATCGGCTGTCCCGTAAGTTTGCGGCTTGACGGCTGGAATTTAAGCGCATTACAATCAGGTGGTCTATTTCAAAATAGCGTCAAGGAGGTAATATGGCGAGCGAAGTGCGAGTTGGCCGGGAGCCTTTACAGGAGTTTGCCCGGGAAGTCTTTATCAAGCTGGGCATGCCGCCCGAAGGTGCTGAAGCCGAGGCAGCGGAGATGATATGGGCCAACCTCAGGGGAGTTGACTCCCACGGCGTGCTGCTCATTCCGCTCTATATGGAGTGGGTGGCGAAGGGAGTCATGAATCCCCGGCCAAACATTCAGGTTCTCAAGGAGACCCCGGCCACCCTGTACGTGGAGGCGGACCGCGCCTTCGGCCCGGTGGTCACCGTGTTCACCGTGAAAC
>SMTZ1_10000749_pt1 | contig 31223 bp, 38 predicted proteins | sample DeeMarSWOR136_30_FD_25667 | JGI IMG/M metagenome (IMG submission 25667) | reverse complement strand
GATTCATGAAAGGAACCAGCGTTACCAATAAATTCAAGTTTATAAACAAAACCAAGGAAATATCCGATTACAGAGGAGATCGTCTTGATGATGGCCTAGTAAGGGTTGAGTTTAAATTTGAAAAGAAAAAGGTAACTAAAATCATAGAAGAAAAAAGGGTTTGTCCATGGTGTCATTCTGAGCCCTGTATATGCCCACGCTGGATTACAAGCTGGACATTTTATGATGGTGGATATCATCATAAAGGAAATTCTTCTGACGATTTTAAGATTTATTGTAATTCTGGAGACAGCGGTTTTTTCACTGATAACACCGTGATGTGTAATTTTTGTAACGCATCTTTTACAGCTGATAATTCGGCACCGCTTGATGATGAAGGGATTACTGTTAAAGGTTCTAAAGTCCGTCAGGATTTTGTCTATGGACATACGGAACCATTGGAAGAAAGTTCTTCTGTCATCATTATAAAATTACGTGGCACGAAGAGCAATGGAACTGTGGTTGAAAAACCAGTTACTGTGAAAACAAAATTGACATGCCCAACGTGTGGCAAGAAATCCAAATCAAGTGCGAAGTTTTGTCGTAATTGTGGTACTAATTTGGAATAGTTAGTTGGGCGTGTTGAGCAATCGCCTACAAGGAGAATTAAATGGTTTTAGCTGAGCTTTTGGATAGGAAAAAAGAGACCAAGAAAAAAATAAAAGAATTAAGGCTATATTTAGGTTTTTGGGCCGCCAATGAAGATAACACAGACGCGGAAAAGATAGATAGTGTTTTAACAAAAATATATAGTCTTTTGGATATCTACCAACAACAGTTATTTTTAATTGGTAAAGTGAACGAGTCTGTTAAGATAGAGATCGGGCAATCCAAAGTATCGCTCGCGAACGCGGTTAGGCTCAGATCTATAATTCAAAAAAAGATTGATGTTCTTGACGGTTTAATAAGCGCTTGTGAATACAACAAAAAAGGCTTATATAATATTTTGGATTTGTTGGAAAATAGAGATAAATTGTTAGACGAGTTTTATATATTGGACAAGGCCATCAAAAGTAAAGAATGGCAGGTTGAGTTGGGCGAATGATTACAGAAAAATTGTGGGTAAAATTTGATAACAGCCTTGACATAGAGTGTTTTTGTGCTTATAATAGAAAGAGATGCCCTACCGAAGCTAAACCTGAATGTAAGTTACATTTGGTTAAGTTCATAGAGATGAGACCATCCAAGGTTGAGCTTGATGATAAAACCAAAGAAATAAAGGCACTTAAAGAAAAAGTGCGGCGAGAAACCAAAAAGATTGAAACTGAGCTACATAGAAGCATCAGGAAGATGAAGAATTTCAGAATTTAAGGAGGATTTTCAAATGATTATCGGAGTATCAGGAAAGGCAAGATCAGGAAAGAATGTTTTTGCTGAGTTTTTGGCGGCAGAAATTTTCAGGAGAACAGGCGAAGCATATATTTTGATGGCATATGCAGACGAACTCAAGAAAATGGTTCAAATGGAATTTGATTTGTCTTGGGATCAGCTTTGGGGGGATGCTAAGGAGTTTGAAGACAAAAGATATATTAAACGGGTTGACGTGGATGAGCACGGTGATTTTGTCACTGTTTATTGGACGGCACGAGAAATTATGCAGGCTTATGGAGAGTTTCATCGTTCAATAGATTGGAATTTTTGGGTAAAGAAACTGTTTTCAATTGTTGATGAAAAAGAATACAAGAATGTTATTATTACCGATGTCCGATATCCGAACGAGGTAGACCCAATTGTAGAACGTGGTGGATATCATATAAGAATTGGCAGACCAAACGCCGATAAAGTACATGGTTCCACACACGCATCAGAAACTAGTTTGGATACGCCTTATAAGGTAGATTTCGGTGTTACAAACGCCGGGACGTTGGATGATCTGAGGAAGCTAGCTGGTGATATAGCTAGTGGTTTGATCCAGTTAAATAAATTTAAGGAGGATTAGAATTATGGCAAGCAAGAAAAATTTGAGTATCAGTATTATGCCAGACGAGGTTATGCATTTTGGGCTGTCAGTATCTAAAGACGGATATAAGTCAGCCAGAGTGATTGTTAAAAGAGGCGACAAGGAATACATGAGTATTGGTTACGAATGGGAAGGCGAAGGTATCCCAGAATTTGTTATGAGTCTTATGGGTTTTGTTAAGGCCAACCAAGAAGAGCTTAATGCCTCTGTTGAAGCAAAGAAGGAAGAGTACGAAGAATATTCAGCAAAGAAATGACCCGCTGGGAAACGTTGGTGACCTATTAGAAAAAAATGTGTGCCAAAAAAATAACTGCTTAAGTTTTAAGCGGCCGGAGGATTTACATGATTTGTTTAAATTGTGGATTTTGGGAAAAGGATGAAGAAAGGGATTTTGATAGTTTTTTGTTTAGTGGCGCAATAAAAGGTTGTTCATATCTATTAAAGCCACGCGGTTATTGTAAAAGGGAAGGCATAGTTACATGTTATGATGAAGGATGTGAGTGGTTTAAAAATACACTCGAGGAGGATGATGACTAATGCCTATACCAATAGAAGAGTTTGTAAACCCTTCTTTTACTAGACTTAGAACTCGATATACAATTGCGGGTATAGAGAACCAACGGGCAAGATTTATGAAGTTTGAACAGTATCCTAGGAGATATCGACACGGATATTTTCCGCAGGCTGGTTATAATCCGAACCACCAATCTACGAGAGTAGAACGTGTACGGCTTGATAATGATAATTTAACACTTAAACCAAGATAAGCCGGAAAGGAGAGATTTATGGTTTCATACGAGGATAGGCTAAAGGTATTTGAAAATGAATTGGAATTGATTTTGGATGACAGTGTAAGGGAATTCACAAAGCTTTGTATACATCAAGCTCCAGATTATTTTTTTACAGATTGTCCCGCATCGTCAACAGGGAGATATCATCCACTTGACGAATTGAGTTGGGATGGAACCATGATACACACCAGAAAAGTATTTACTTTGGCGTATGAATTGTGTCGTGGTTTGGGTTGTGAAGAAAATAGAGACGAAATTTTAAGTGCGTGTATTATACACGATCTGTTGAAGCAGGGCATGACTAGAAGTGGTCATACTACAAAAGATCACCCAGCTTTGGCTGCAGCTCTTGTAGAACGGGTACAGAGAGAAACACCAATGCTTAGTGAAGAATCTTATGAAATTATAAGAAATTCTGTGGGATTTCATTATGGTTTATGGTCTCAAGCACCCTGGTCGAAAAAGCTTGAAGATTACACGCCCGAAGAGCTATGTGTTTATTTGAGTGATTATGTAGCTTCGAAGAGATGTGTGAATGTAAATTATAGAAGATAAAAGGAAAGGAGAGTAGAAATGCCTGAGTTAAACCCAGGAAGTATGGGGAGAAGATGGATCCCAGAAGGTGGCATTCAAAAACACAACGAAAAGATTCATCGGGAAAGTAAGATTGCAGACGACTATAAAAATTTGCCTTTTAAATTTTCTAAACCAATAAAATCAAAAAAACACGTAATTGCTAAATGTAAAAATTGCGGCTATGAAATACATGTTCCAAAAAATACAGTGGGAATAATTTGTCCAGAATGTAAAAAATACTCTGACGTGGAGGTGCTAAGTTAATGGGTAAAAGGGGAAGACCGGCTGGCCACAAACTTAGTGAGGAAAGTAAAAGGGCAATTGCGGAATCAAAAAGAGGACAAAGGCAAAAACAAGAGACAAAAGATAAAATATCTAAATCACTATTAATATATTTTGATCAATTTAATTCTTTGGCTGATGAGCTGGTTGATAGATATTGTAGATTAGATGACGATGAGTTGTGTGATTGGGCAGAAGAGGTTAAAGATGAATTAGACTCATCTGACGATGTTTTAACGCAGAAGAGGATGCGAAACAGCAGAAGGATTGAGATATGCTGTGGATCAAATATAGAATTTTTTAGTCACCAAATGACACCTGAAACCATGGTTATAATCAAAGATCTTATGGAGAAGGACTGTTCCATAGAAGAGATTCTAGAAGACTTATAGGGGGTTTGAATGGCAAGGACAAAAGTAGGGAGACCCAAAAACCCACCAGAGCACAAGGAAATATTAAAAGAGATCATCCCCATAAAAGACATATTTGATGAGGATGAAGAAAGAATATACAATTCCTTGGTGGATGTTTATCTAAAAGATTTCGATGAGGGGGATTTAACATCTAGTGACATGGATGATATATTTTCTTTGGCCATGAACAGAGTCTTAGAGATTCGCCTATTAAAGGATAGCAAAGGCGACATAGACAAACAGGTTGATGTTTCAGCGGCAATAGAAAAGCTGCGAAAGCAATCGGAAAAAATCAAAGAAAACCTGTCATCCAGAAGAAGAGACAGGATAAATCCAAATGAATTTAAAGGGTTTTCAATAGTTGATTTAGCAGTAGCTTATGATGAAGACAGAAAACATGTTTTGATGGCGAAAGTAGAAGACCTGAAAGAAGAGGAAAGGCGCATTTTAGAACAGAGGAAGGATTATACCGGTAATAGGTATGACGTCGATGTTGATACAATGCAGGAGGAGGATTTTTAGATAGTGCCAAAGTTAGAAAAGAAAAATATGGAGCTCATATTATCGCAAGGTAAAGATCTTGTAGATTTTTATATAAAACACCCTTGCATAGCAGCATATGACCTTTTGAATGTAGACTTGGCACCCATACAAAGAATAGTGTTTGAAGACATGTGGTTTAAAAGTTATTGTATTACTGTAGCAGGTCGTGGTGGCGGAAAGACCTTTTTATTGGGTTTGCTAGCTGTACTTAGCTGTTTGTTATATCCAGGCTACAGAGTAGGTTTGATAGCCCCAGTTTTTCGTCAGTCAAAACTCATTTTTGCAGAAGTAGAGAAGCTGTATTCAAGATCTGCGTTGTTGAGAGAAGCCTGCGAAAAAAAGCCAACCAGAGGATCTGACACATGTTATCTAAAATTCAAATCTGTAGGTGGCTTTAACGGATCGTATATAGAGGCATTACCCCTTGGTGACGGCTCTAAGATTCGTGGGTCTCGATTTTATTTAATTGTAGTGGACGAGTTGGCGCAAGTTCCTGATAAAATTTTGGATATGGTTGTTCGTCCAATGGCTGCTACTACATTAGAACCAATGGAAAACGTTAGAAAAATTGAAAGACAGAAAAGACTTATAGAATTGGGTTTGGCCACAGAGGATGATTTTGAGGATGAGACAGTTAACAAAATGATAATGGCGTCTTCTGGTTATTATAAGTTTAATCACATGTGGCGCCGAATGCGTGACTATTGGCAACAGATGGAAAAAGATGGTGATGCCCAATCTCAATACGCTGTTCATCAGGTTCCATACTGGGATTTACCAGAAGGTTTTTTGGATAAGAATAACATCAATGAAGCCAAACGTGTAATGTCAAACTCTGAGTACAGAATGGAATACGAAGCCGCGATGATTTCGGATTCGGAGGGGTTTTTTAAAGCATCTCTTTTAGAAGCTTGTACTGCAGACAGTGGTTTTTCTGTAGAGGTTAAAGGGCGTCCCGGTGAACAATATATTATTGGAGTTGACCCAAACCAAGGAGGCGCTGCCAGTTGTGGCGTATGTGTTGTAAAATTAGGACATATTAATAAAATAGTTAATATATTAGAATTAAAAAAGAAAACAACACAAGATCTTACCAAAGCAGTTCAGAACTTGTGTGATCAGTACAATGTTGTACGAATATTTATGGATAAGGGTGGTGGAGGAAAAGCCGTATGTGATTTATTAGAAGACGGATACGATGGTTATGATCCAATAATAGATATAACCAACAAAGATCATGAACTTATGAAAGGCAGACACATTTTGGAAATGGTAAATTTTAATCCGGGTTGGATTTCGGATGCTAATTTTACCACAAAAGCTTTATTAGAAAATAAAACATTACGTTTTCCAGAACCACCCACCTCGAGCTTAGATTTAGAAGCGGTATCATATGAGAGAGTTAATACACTAAAATCTCAGATGTTAAACATCATTGTAACTCAAACAGCAAGTGGTCTATTACACTTTGACACACCTAAAAAAGGACAGAATAAAGACCTGTATTCTGCTTTGATTTTGGCTGCTCACGGCGTAAGAATTTTCGAGAAAGAGATGCAGCCAGAACCTCAGATAGAGCTATGTAACGCTGGACTCATGAGACAACACCAGCCGGGTTCAGTGTTCACACCTCTTAACGGCCCAAAGACGGGTAGTATAAGCCCGCACGAGGCCGCGCTTCTTAAGCCTAGGAAAAATAAGAGAAAATAAACTAACCTATATAAATATAGAGAAGTATTCATAGGTTAGAGGAGGACATATGGACGAGAAGATTAGTGTCTTTAATCGTACTTTTTGGGATTTGTGGGCTCAAAAAATGCTCAGAAATATAGCATCCATAAAATTCCAATGGCTATTATTATTGTATGTTCCTGTTATATACGGCATGTTTCATATGAAGCCAGGAACTGACGATCCATGGATATCAGCTACATTAGGATTGGGATTTTTAGGCGGTGGTTTTATTACACTGGCAACAAGCCGTATAATTGCCAGAACAAGTTTATGTAACCACGAAGAAGAGTTTAACACAGATAGATAGGAGGTATCGATATGGGATTTTTAAGCGCACTTCCAATAATAGGAAACATAATAGACGGCGCCACAAAGATAATCAATAAGGCCATAGTTGATAAAGACAAACAACTTGAAATGGCAAATGAATTACAGAAGTTGGCCGTAGCAGCTGAGCAAGAAGTTTTAAGGTTAGAACACGAAGAAAAGATGGGGCAGGTTGAAATCAACAAAATGGAAGCGGCCTCAAATGACAGTTATGTAAGACGGGCTAGACCAACAACTCCGTGGATTTGTAATATAGGTCTTGCATATACATTTCTTATTTATCCACTCGGATGTTGGGCGCTGAAAATATGGGCACCAACAATAGAACCACCCCCAATGATTGATGCAGAGTATCTTATGATACTTTTAGGTGGCCTTCTAGGATTTGGTGGCTATCGAACATATGAAAAGATTAAAAAGGTAAGTGGATCCTAATAATATAAAAAACGATTTAAGGAGCTAAAAGATATGAGGAAAGATACCATAAATAAGGTAACAACAGATTTAAAGGAAAAGTACCCTGACATAGGTTTAAAGGCTATTGAAGTAGATGACAAATCTGGAAAGGCTATGTTTTATTTGGAGCCTACTCAGAAGGCGCTGGCTTTTCTCCCCCGCGAAAAAGCCGCTGTTATAACTAGAGATCCGATTGACAGAACGGTTTTGGATTTAATTAAGGCAGATCCATATACAGAGGAGCCAAAACAATCGTTTCAGAGGGCTATTAGATATTATTATGTAGATCCACTTGTTGGTAGCGTAACAAATCTATTAGCCAATCTATCACGCAAAGGCTTTGAAAATGATATAGACGATGAAAACATAAAGGCTTTTTATGATATATGGGCTTTTGATGTTAGATTTAAAGAAGTTTTGGAATGGATTTTCTTAGACTTTTTTAAGGTTGGACACGTTACAACTTACAAGGCCATCGCCAAATATGAACCAAGGGTTTCTCATCTCTCACCTGTTCCAGGGAAAAAGATGAAAAAACCAAAGAAAACCACCGGTGAAATGGAGGCCGAAGAAGGGGCTAAGAAAAATATATGGTCGAAGGGGCATTTGCCAGTAGCCTATACAGTTTTAAATCCTTTATTAGTTACAGTAGAAGGAAGCCTATTATTTGACAAATATAAGATAACCTTGACGCCACCACCAGAATTGAGTGCTTTATTAACTAAACCAGCATCTGAGCTTACCACGGATGAAAAAGAACTTATCAAAATACTGCCAACAGATTTGAAGAACGCCGCGACAGGTGGTGGAACGGTAACTTTAGATCCTAGGCTGGTTGGAACTGTTACATATAGAAAACAACCATATGAAAGATATGCTAAACCCCGCTCAACCCGCGTGTTCGAATCAATAGATTATAAGCATTCATTGCGTGAGGCAGATTTAAGCACATTGGATGGTATTTCAAATTATATTTTGAAGATAACTATCGGTTCTGATGAATATCCTGTAACTACGCAGGCAGAGTTAGAGGCCGTAGCAGCATTGTTTAATACGCCATCAAAAAGTTTTGACGTAGTTTGGAATCATACGCTTAAAGTTGAGAAGATAGTGTCTCCAGAAATTGGAGCCATTTTAGGACAAGAAAAATACAAACAAGTAAATGAAGACATGACTGCTGGTTTGGCAATTTCCAGGGCAATGATTGACGGCGCATCAAACGTCAACGCCGCAGAAGTTGCCATGCTTACCAAAGCCTTAATGGAAGAAATCAACTATGCCAGAAGACAAGTAACACGCTGGATTTATGATGAATATAGACAAATAGCTGAAGCTATGGGGTTTGACAGATTTCCTAAAATTAGATGGGATGACGGTGTTTTGAAGGATCCTATTCTGTATATGTCAACGTTGTCTCAGCTGGTTGATAGAAGAATGTTAAGCTACAGAACGGCATTAGAGGCATTAGGCTTCGACTTCCCGAATGAAAAATTAAACATGGAAGAAGAGTTTGATGATGTACAAGACGGTATTTTTGGTATTATAGGTTCACCATGGCAACAGTCTAAGGGCTTGTTTGGTGGCGGTGGTGGTGGAAATATACAGCCAACACAAAGGTCTCCAGAGGGTACACCGTCTGGCGGGCGCCCAAAAGGTCAGCCAGCTAAACAAAAGCAACCTCAGGAGCCACAAAAAACCGTGAAAACCAAAACAAAACCGCCTCAAAAGACAGCCAGTCTGAAACTTTCTGATGTAATCAGGGGTATGTCTAATGAGGAATATTTAGCCCTTTTGAATCAAATGCATGAGATAAGAAGGGATGAATAATAAACTAACCTTTTATATTATAACGACCCTTATATTATCTTAATGATTTAAGGAGGTTTTAAATGCACAAAGAAAACAATAAAAAAGTTTATCTCGAGGCGGATATTGAGATACATAAAGAAACAGCCGACTTACGAGAGAAAGCAGCATCGGTAATAAACTTACCCGATGAAAAGGTTAAACAACCTGATTTGTTATATTTTTCAGCTATTTTTGTTTCATCCGGAGAAAATTTAAACCACGCTTATTTCCTACCATCAGAACTCGTCAAAGCAGAAGGTACAATCGTTAATAAAGCACTAGATGTAGAACACAAAGAAGATCAAATAATTGGCCATATTTATGAACGGGCGTTTATGGATCATGATGGAAACCCTGTGACTGTGGAAGAAGTAGCACAGCTAGAAGCCGCGGATGTCGATCAGAGAGATTTCCACATTGCCATCGCCGGTATCCTTTACAAATCCAGATTTCCCAACATTGCTGAAGAAGTTTCTAGCGGTCAATGGAAGGTTAGTATGGAAGCATACTATCAAGATTTCGATATTAAAGTCGGAGACCTTATTGTAAGCAAGAAAGAAGCTGAGGCGTTGGGTCTTACTACTGCAGATAAAGGTGGTGTTTTTGGGAGGTTGGCCAAGGTGATTAAGTCTGGTAAAGAAATATCGGCTGGAACAGTTGCTAGAGTTTTGCGTGGTATCATATTTTCTGGGTGCGGAATTGTAAAACACCCCGCTAACCCACCATCTGTGATCTTAGAAACAGCGAAGTCTAAAAAAATAAGCACGGAAGATGGTGTAATCATTTTCAATCTGGATGACGATAATAATGTAACCTCTATTAATATAGAAGACCCCGTTTCCGGGGAGGAGGATAAGAATTTGGAAAATAAGGACAAATCAGAACTACAATATGACGACACAGTTGGAATATGTGTAAATTACAAGAAATACGTGTATGGTGACACTTTTAAGGGACCCAACACGGATGTAATACACGAAAACTGGTGTACGTTGTACGAAGAGGGCTGTACCTCTTTTTCTAGAGACGTAACAGATCCTCAATGTTTAAAAAACAAACGAGACAACGTCGCATATGTGTCCCAAGTAGCTAAGGCACATGCCAAAAAACTTCTAAAAACAAAACAAGAAAATGATAAGAGAGAAGGCTTGGTCGACATGCTACTTGCGGCTTTGGAAAAAGCTGCAAAATATCATTAAGAGGAGGTAAAAGGTTATGCCACAGGCACTTTCTGGTAAAAGAAGAAGTATGCCGAAGGTTTGCACAATCCTTGGCGATGACAATTTAAAAATTGCCTACAGAAAAGCTGGTAATAACCACGTGCCCCCTGTTTTCTGGGGAGATTCATTTACTATGGTGTCTGGTGCCACAGAGGTTGTGATAGCAAGTGGTATCTCATTTCATGGTAGTGACCTTGTCTCCGCTGTCGCTGGATACAGTGCTAACATCACTGCGTCTCCTTGTGGTGATCCCAAGGGAAGATGGTATATTGAAAAGAACGCTAATTTTAACGTTATTAAAATCAAAACCACTGCGGCAATGACAGAAGATGTGGTTTGGGATGTTAAATTCATGTTAGGAATAGACCCAGACATAGAAGGTATTTACTGTAGAGGAAACAGAGGCACTATGCCAAGTTATCCGTAATAGCGGATAAAGCTTTTGGTAGTGGAAAAGGAAATTTGTACATTTAGGTTGGCGTTTGATTTACGTAAAGTAGAAAATCTTGAAGGAGGTATTACTTTATGGATGAAAAGCTGAGAAAGGACATCGAGGCTTGTGTGGCTGCTATCTTTTCTGAAAAAGAAGAAGCTGAAATGAGACGAAGAACCGAAGAAGCCCTTCAGAAAGCCGCTTCAACAATTGAAGACCTTACGAACGCTCTAGAAGAGCGAAACGGCGAAGTAGAAGAGCTCGAGATTAAAGTCTCAGAGAGTGAAACCAAAATGACAGATCTCGAAACCGAGCTTGAGGCAGCTAGGGCAGAGGTCGCAACTGCTGAGGAAAAACTCGCAGAAAGTGTAAACACTCTTGAAGAAATTAAGAAAGATAGAGCTACTGATGTCAGAATGTCTGAACTTGAAGAAGCCGGAGTTGCCCATAGCAATAAAGATGCTAAGGCAAATCAAATTGCTAAAGTAAGGGAAATGTCCGACGAAGATTACGCAGCTTATAAAGACGAACTGATATCTATTAGGCAGGCAGTCCTTGATGAACTCGCAGCCGCAGCCGAAACTGAATCCGAAGAAAAAGAAGAAGCTGAAGAAGAAACCTCAGAAGAAGAAAAAGAAGAAGCCGAAGAGAAAGAGGAAGCTGAAGAAGAAACTGAGGAAAAAGAAGAAGCTGAAGAAAAGGAAGAATCTGAGGAAAAAGAAGAGGCTGAGGAAGAAAGCGAGGAAGAAGGCGAAGAAACTCCTCCTGCTAACGTAGATCCTAACAAGACGGCTTTTGCTGCTCTTAATTTGGATGTTCGCCCTTCAGCCGGTATGCTCGAGAAATATGCCGAATTCGGCAGAGCACTGGCCGAAGCAATGAAATAATATAAAGAATTATAAAGAGGAGGTAAAAGGATATGTTTATACCTAGACATCCTGTTGTAGAAAATCAATTTTGTAGCTATCACGAGAATGAATCATTTGGTACTGCTGGCGTTGGCGGAGTAATCTGCTATGCTGGTTCTGTTCTTTATCTTGTAGAAGCAGCTACCAACGAAGAGCCAATGGTTAGAGCTTATTCTACCTGGGCAGCTTTTGGAGCTTTAGAAGAACAAGAGAAGATTCCTTTTGGTTTCGCTATGCAGAAGGTTAAAGTAGGCTACCATCAGGTTCATCCTGCTGGATTTATGATGCCAGGCGACCTTGGTTCAAGTGATGTTATTGCGCAACCGCATTATAGCACCGCTGGAGCTATTGACGGTCATAAATCTGCGCCTCTCGCTGTAGCTCATCTCGGTGTTTGGGATACAGTTCACTACAGATGTAAACACGCAAGCGGTACAGTAACCGACGGCGATCACATGAAACCAGGTCAGATGCTTTACGTTGCAGCTAATGCTGGTGGAGCCGTTACAAATTACAATAGTGCTTCTGGTGACGACCTTGATAAGGGCGAAAGACTTACCAACGTCACAACTATCGTAGCTCGAGTTCTTAAGGGAGCAAGTGCCGCTAAGTGTTCTGCAAATATCGGGAATACTACGCTTTATCCTATTAGGATTAAGCTTTCGGTTTAAGTTAAAGATAACGGATTAAGACACTGATTTTATGTGTCTCCGTAATTAAATATTAAGGAGGAAGAGTAGATATGGATAAGCGCGAAATGCAAGAACTTTTTAAGGCTACTGCAAATATTGATACGCCTGAGGGACTTGCAGCATATAAGGCTTTCGCAGCTGCTCTTACTACTCCGATCCTTCAGAAGATTGAGCTGGAATCAATCATGAGAAGACTGTTCGCAGTCGAGAGATTGGCTCCAGGAGCACAGGCTGTATACCCTGTAGCAGAGGATTTTGAAGTTCCTGTGTGGGTACTGCCTGGACTAGGCTATATGGCACAAAACTTCATTGAAGGTATTGGAGAAGAGGTTTATGTCCCAACATTTGCTATCAATGCAAGTGCCGATTGGAAAATCACTTATGCAAGAGACTCTCGTGTAGACATTGCCCAAAGAGCCGCATCAAGAGTTGCCATGGACATTGCTAATTACGAAGAAGAGTGTGGTTGGAGAGTTATTATGCCAGCTGCTACTTCAGCGTTTTCTGGTAAAGGTCTATTGGGCTCTCGTCCAGCCCCTATTTATGAAATCGACCCAAGTTCTACTGGCGCAGGATATCTGTCCAAAGAGCTCATCAACAAGATGATCGTTGGTTTCAAGAGAATAGGCAGGACTCTCACCGATCTCTATATTTCACCTGAGGATGCCGCTGACATTCGTGAGTGGACAGATACAGACATCGACCCAGTAACAAGACGCGAGATTTTTCAGGCTTCTGGAATGGGTTCGCTGTGGAATGTAGCACTTCATGAGGTACAGCACCTTGGTGCAACCGGTATGTACAACATCAACGACGATGGTTCTGCGTTTGGCAAGTTTGTTGCCAGCTCCCATGCGTACAACAGTTACACTATCGACCACGGTAACGTAACTGCCGCTGATGGAACGGTTAGCACATTGGGTGAGACCCAGATCATGGGTTTTGACTTAAGTGTTAATGACTCTCTTGTTATGCCAATCCGAAAAGAATATCAAGCGCATGACGATCCAACTCTGCTCCGCGTCCAAAAGGCTGGCTTCTTTGGATGGGCTGAGATTGGCTTTGCTTGTTTAGATTCTAGAATGCTCGGAATGGGCGTTATTGACAGGTCTCTATAATATAGTGTATTATAGAAAAGATATATAGTATCCCATATCTTCGGGTGTGGGATACTATACTATCAACCCTTTGAAAATTTTGGCTATAATTCATATAAACCATGATTATTATAGTCAAAATCATAAACTGACCTCTATTATAGTAGAGGGATGTAAATCCGGTCAAGGGAAAGTTCAACAACCAATAGAAAAGGAAAAGGAGGAATTAAAACTATGAACGGGTATGTAAAAAATAAGTCCGTAACATGGATGCACGCTATGAAAAGGTCTATAGGACCAGGAGCCACGGTTTCTTTAGACGAGCTTTATGAACAATATGGCACAAAACACGATTTAGCGACGGGAGAAGAATTTGCTAATTGGCTCCGAAGCGTTAAATTACCGAATAAAGATGTATGGGAAATAGTTTTTAACGAGGACTCACAGGAATCTACCGAATTAAAGGAAGAACCAAAGGTAGAACAAAAGGCCCCCATAACGGAACTTGCAGAAGAGGACCCTACCAAAGTCACAACAATTCAAGAAATCAAGAAAATGACGGTGAAGGACGTAGTAAATCTATCTGTAAGGAAAGCTAGGGAAGTTGTTCCAAACGTGATGGACTCACATTTGCTTAGATATGCTTTACAGGAAGCAAATCCATTGACTGGAAAGGACAGCCTTTGCAGAATTCTAAGAAAGAGGATTCAAGAATTAGAATTAAGCAGGATTTAAGTAACATAAAACACAAGGGGGTAAACAGACATGGCTAGAAGTTTACTAAGACAATTAGAACAAATTAGACGTGCTGCTACCTATGATGATGCTATTGCTAATGTTAATACTGCGGCAGTAGCAGAGCCTGTTATTTCAGGTTCATTGGAAGAGGATACCAATGTTATTAGGTCCATAATGAAGCAATTCAAAGGGACTACAAATTGGTATGACACCCCAGGTCTTATGTTTGATCCTACCACTACAAACAGTGGTGGAGATTCACTCGTAGACTATAACATGGAAAATGTTAGGGGCCATTCTCTTCGTAACAAATCTGTCATCATAGCCGTAGAAGAAGACAATTCTGGCTCTGGTTATACAGTATCCGGTACTTCTACTGGTACATTAGCTACCATTTCAACAAGATATGCTGGTCAAGATGGTGGTACAGACTGGACAGGTCTTCCAATTTATGCCAGTACAGCCAATGCTGGTCAGTATCATGATGAAGGCGGAAGCTCCAACGTATGCCGTGTAGACGTTCTTGATATGAGTTCCGGTCAGGAATTTGATGATGGTACTGATATTATTTATGCTATGATGTACGACGGCGCCGATTTTGGTGGAGCTGGAGCTGGGACAGACGTATACTTCAGATTCTACAAAAACGGTAACCCATGTGACCTTACAGGTACTGGTGTAACCAGCGTAGCATTCGTATATCCACAGAGAAAAAGAATGTCAGACGTTCAAGAGTGGGAATGGCTACGAACAGACTTTGTAAGTTCTTGGGAAGGTGACGTAGAGCTAACTGAAGACATTTCTAACTTGTGGTCATTTACCGGATCTTCCGATAACACATCTGCTCCTACTTGGACCAACAGTGGTGGAAACTGGTCAATCGGAGCAGGTACAGTCGATCTAGAGGGCGGAATAAATGATCTAAATTCTTCTGTTGGCGATATGACATTTACAGAAGATAATTACATCACAGATGGATGGTCAGTAGCGGCCTCTTTAGATGCCTTGGATCAGGCTATAAAAGACAACGCTGATGCTATTTCAGCTGCTTCCGCAGCTAAATATGTAGAATCTCTATCAGCTCAGGCCGATGCTAATACAGTTCATGCCCTACCAGCCGGAGTAACTTACACACCTGATGCTACAGCTGGTCAGGAAGGTAAAAACATGGACGTATTCGTAGACGGTCAGTTGCTTGCAGCAGACACTGGCGCTAATGGTGTCAATGCTGACAGAGACTACGGTGAAACCACAGCTTCAGGTATTACCTTTAGATTTAACGTACAGGCGGGTAGGAACGTAACCTATCTAGTAAGACAATAACATCTAATTGTCGAGTAAATTAGTGGGCGCGGTTTTTCCGCGCCCTATAAAATCGACAATGTTTCTATCGCCTATTCATTAATATTTCCACTATATAATAAGGAGGTTAAAACATGGGTGTTAATTATACAAATATAACTTATAATACCAGTTATCCCACGCCTCCAGCCATCCAAGTAAATAATTTTGACGGAGACCAAACGGTCGATGGGCTTGATGTAGACATATCACTTAAAGGTCCGTCTGGATGGACGCCAACGCATTATAAGTTGTGGAATATTAATGGAGTCACTACTTCCGGAGCGGCCTCGTGGGTAGCATTCGTAGATGCAGGTGACAATAATATGGAAGTTGCCAGCCAGACGCTTATAGCACAAGCTGGCAAGCAGTATATATATGGACAATTTCATCATACTGTTTCTGGAACCACAGATACTGTCACCTCTAGCGGTGTTACATGGTCATGGACCGATCCAATTATCCATTCGTCAGTTGGATGGGTATCAGCGTGGGCAGGTCTAAACTATGGTAGTGCAAGTAGTGCTACGTTAAGAAACTCAACTTATAATATAGACATAGCATTAAGCAAAACAGGTATTCCACATTTAAGATACGGTGGAAAAGACTTTTCAGATATTAGAGTATCTGGTAATACAATTCAAGGATCTTCTTCAAGCTATTTAGGTGGCTTGTTAGAAGCTGATGCCAATAATTATATAACAATTACCAAAACTTTCGATACAGATGATACTCCACTTGTAAAGGTGGATACTGGTTCTGGATATATAACACTTACCCAGCATGACGGTACAGAAAGAACTGGTCTTGCATCGGGGTATACTGATAGAATATCCAATTATAACTGGAATAGTGGAACTAAAACCCTAACTTTTAGAGTACATAAATTCTCCACTTACGGTTTCTGTACAGTAAACAAGGTAGAATTTACTGGAGATTCTACAACCGCTGGTTATAATGGAACTTCTATTTCTCTTAAAGTATATGTCCAAGATTCCGCAGGAGAACCCGTAGAAAATGCCCCGGTAACATTCTCCGGAATTGCAGGAAGTTCAATTGGTAATTTCTCCGCCAATCCAGTTAACACTGGAGCAGATGGTATTGCAACTGCTACACTTAATCTAACCTCGATTGGTAATCAAACATTTGATGCTTATGTAGATAATGTACATACTGACCCAGATCAAGTAACATATTGTATTGAGTTCCCAGCAAACATTGGTAGGAGCTTACTACGTCAGTATGAACAAATCAGGCGTACAGGAACATATGATGATGATATTTCCAACGTAAATGATTCAGGTGTAGCTGAGCCTACTGTTACCAGTGGTTCAGAGTCTCGTTTGGAACATGACATGAATGTTCTTAGAACGATTACAAAACAACTTAAGGGCGGAACTAATTGGTACGATGATCCTGGATTGATGTTCGATCCAACCACTACAAATAGTGGTGGGGATAGCCTTGTAACTTACAACGCAGAAAATGTTAGAGGACATTTCTTACGCAATAAAACCGTTCTTATAGCAGTAGAAGATGATAATTCTGGTTCCGGATATACTACAGCTTCTGGTAATGCTGGTATTTTAAATACTAATATTACAACAGCGTATGCTACCTGGGCTAATAGAACTGGAGTTCCAATTTTCTCTAGCGCGACTGGAAATTATCCAGATGAAGGCGTCAGCGACAATGTATGTGCAATTGACTTGATAGATACATCCACCGGAGCAGAATTTGTTGATTCTGGTGGCCATATTATTTATGGTAAATTCCATGATGGAGCAGATTATGGTGGAGCCGGAAATGGAACAGATGTATATATCAAATTCTATTCTGATGGAAATCCATATACATTTGAAGCTGGAGATCCTACCAACATCATGATAATTTATCCATTGAGAAAAAGAATGTCTGATATGAATGAATGGGAATGGACTAGAACAGACTTTGTAAGTTCATTTGAAGGCGACGATGAACTAATAGAGGACATTGAGGATTTATGGTCATTTACTGGAGCAACAAATAATGACACGTCTCCTACTTGGACCAACAGTGGTGGAAACTGGTCAATCGGAGCAGGTACAACCGATTTAGAAGGCGGAATAAATGACATTAATGCTTCTATTGGTGACATGACATTTACAGAAGATAATTACATCACAGATGGATGGTCAGTAGCATCCTCTTTAGATGCATTAGATCAAGCTGTAAAGGATAATGCTGACAATATTGGAGATTTTTCTGCGGCTATATATGTTGAGGAGCTAGCAGGAGATATTCCAGCAGGAACTTTACATCAATTATCATTTAATTATACTCCAGAAGATGCCCTAGGCCGCGAAGGGCAGAATATGGACGTTTTTGTTGATGGTCAGTTAATGGCTGCCAGCACTGGTGTTAATGGTGCCGCTGCAGACAGAGACTACGCAGAAACTACTACTTCAGGTATTACTTTTCACATGGACTTGCACCAAGAATCCAACATCACCTATAGGGTGAGGATGTAAGGAGGAGGTAAACTATGGCATATACACCACCAGCAGGCGACGCTGTTAACTTCAGTTTTACAGGAGGTTACTCTGCGCCGAACGGAGACGAGGTGCATTTCTTATTTGGTACTGTGGGTGTTATCACTATTAATTCTGTTTCTAGGGCCACCATTGGAGATATCGATGGCTTTGATAGGTCTATTATCAATTGGCAGAGCGATATTGCTGGAGAATATGTTGTGGAAATGGGAGGATCTGGACATGATACTGGAGATCTTCTTGAATCCGGCTCAATTCCTGCCAACACCCCATATGAAACAGAAATTACCGATACCGACATTACCACTGCCTCAGGCTTCGTAGGTGAGGCCTCCTACGAATTTAATATTTATGTGAAAAGTGAAGACGATATCTGGACACCATATCATTATAGCGGCTAATTATAGTATATAGAGGGAGCATGGAAACATGCTCCCTTTTACAACATAGGTAAAACCTAGGATAACCGTGGCGCCATTAGGTACCATTAGCTGACGAGCCGGCCCTAGGGTCTATAAAAAGGATGATTTAAAAGTAGAAGGAGGAACTAACATGTTAGGATTAGATGGAAGAGATGAAAGGAATCAACTTAGAAAATCCATTATAAAGGCGGAAGAGGAAGAACTCGTAACCAAAGAAGAAGTTGGTTTTATTGTAACTCTGACTCAAAGATTTAGAGCTGATATAGAAAAGAAAGTTAAACAACTGCATCAGCTGCAAGGTGAGATTGCACAATTAAAAGCCAACGAGGCCATTATAATTGGTTTAGTAGAAAATCTTGTTAAGGCTGCAGAAAGAGACAAAGCTCGCCAAGAAACGGCAGCTAAGCTCAGAGAAGCCAGAGAAGTTGAAGAAGAACGTCATCGTGCTAGAAAAGCTGCACTTCCTAAGGAATCAGCAGACGGTGATGAAACAGCAGAAGAACTAAAAGAAAAAGAATCTAAAAATAAAAAATAAAACTACATAGAAAGACAATTATCATAGAGCCAAAAAACACATAGTGCCAACATACTTTCGGCACATTCTATGTGTCTTTCGATAAATAAAGGATGAAGCGTATGATGAAGAATAGCCTGTGGTATAGGCATATAATTCCGTATCCATATCATAGGGATAATTGTATAAAAAACAGCTTACTTACGCCTAATTCTGCTTTTATCTGCTGCCGCGCTAGGATTAATTCCTGGAGCGGCAGTTTAGTTTTGAGGTAAGGGATTTCTGACTTATGATCATTTTAAGAAAACCAGGCAGACGAATAATAACCGTTATAATAGCCGACGAAATCGGAGGCGTACGAGACGGTAGTAACCAGGTTTTCACTACAACATATGATTATGAGCCACACAGAATTAATTTCTTTTATAATGGTCAGGCACTTCATAGTCCAGATGATTTCGACGAAACAGGGTCTAATGAGATAACTCTCAAATACATTTATCCAGATGATACTGATGAATTGAGAGCTGACTATGAAATGTTGGGCGGAACCACGACATCTGGAAATGATCATGGTTTATTAATAGGCCTTCTTGATGATGATCATCCACAATACCATACAAACGCCCGTGGTGATGCCCGCTATTATACTCAACCAATAGTTGATGCTAAACTGGCCGCGCAGGACGAATTTATAGAATTATTAGACACACCAACAACTTACAGCGGAAGCGAAGGGAAATATGTCACGGTCAAAAGTGACGGGACTGGGTTGGAATTTAGCAGTGTTGGTGTAGAGCAGGCTGGTATAGAGGATATAGCCAATGGAGCGTCTTCGGTAAACGTAACATTTGGTTCGTCTTTTGCAAATACGAACTACATAGTTACGTTGGGTTTACAAAACACAGTGGCAGAATCAAAATCTGTTTATGCTATGCTTATTTCTAACAAAACAACTGCTGGATTTACTGTGCTTTTTTCAGGAGATATGGATTCATCGAATTACAAATTGAATTGGATTGCTAAAGCTAGCTAGCAAGGAGGTAAAGATTAATGGCTAAATTTCAAGATAAACATCTAAAGTTAAGGGATAATCAGAGGGCATATTTTGGTGATAGCGATGATTGTAGTATTTGGTTTGATGGATCTCAGTTGCGTGTGTCCTGTACTGTTAGTGGTGTTTATCCTACTCAAAGTTATCATCTTACAACTAGACAATATGTAGATGAACTTGAGTTTTTAGATTTAAATGATACACCAGCTACATATTCTGGATTTGGTGATTATTTGGTTGTTGTAAATGCTGGAGAAACCGGCCTAACGTTTACATCTGTAAGTGGACTAAACATTTTAATGGACCACGGTCTTTTAGACGGTTTAGGAGACGATGACCATCTACAGTATGTTAGAGCCGACGGCGGCGTAAATGATACTAGAGGCTTTACTGCTACTGTTAGTGGTATTTATCCAACAGCGTGGTTCCATTTAACAACCAAACAATATGTAGATGAAAGAACACGCGATCACAGAACAGGTAGAGTCGCATTGGCGCTAGATGATGATAGAAAAAGTGTTACTTTTGCTACGCCGATGTCAGATACCAACTATAGTCTGAGCGTAATCATGAGAAATTTTGTAGATGACATTAAAGATAAGTCTATTTACGCTATGATTATAACTGGAACTACAGTAAGTGGGTTTGATGTATTATTTTCAGGTGATATAGATTCTAACAATTATTATTTGGATTATGTCGCCGCATCAGATTAAAAAATTTTAAGGAGCTATAGATGGCTAGATTTAAAGGTAAAGACCTATATTTAAATGATGATGATCAGGTCTATCTTGGAGACAACCACGAGGCAGCCCTGTGGTATGCGCAAAATGAGTTGCGTTTAGATCATACTATCAGTGGAACTTGGGCTACCCAGGGCTACCACTTGGTTCGTAAAGATCAATTACCCGACGAGTTCCTGGATTTTATAGATACTCCAGCAACTTATTCTGGCTATGGCGGTGAATATGTAAGAGTTAAAACAGATGAAACTGGTTTAGAATTTTATACACCACCAACAGGAAGCGGAATAAACTATCAAACTATTGCGCCAGGTGCATATATACTTGGAACAAACAAACCAGGTTTTGAGGTTTTAGGTCCTATAGCAGGTCTGGCCTTTGATGACAGCCGACAAGAAGAGGTTTATGGAAGCCTCACAATACCAGGTGATATAAAATCTGGTAATGATATGTTAGTATGGTTGGATTATTTTAATGACGGCGCACAAGTAGGTACAAACACATGTATTTGGAAAATAGATTATCATACGTATAGCCATGGAGAAAATTATAGCGCGAAGACCACAACGACAATATCAGTTAATAGCGTATTGCCAAACAATGCAGCAGCAGGTACAGAACTAAGAGCTACTTTGACATTATCTTATAATGATGCTAATAACCCATTGACCAAAAATATAATTACTTTCAGGTTGTATAGAGATGGTACAAATGCATCAGACACTATGACTGATGATGCGGTTTTGGTACAAACTACAGTTAAAGCAATAACGGAGAGTATATAATGGGTATATTTACGCCTTTATTATCAGAAGACACTTTTATAGGGCTGCTCGATACACCAACTACATATAGCGGCGGCCACCATAAATATACCAAAGTTAAAGATGACTTTTCCGGATTGGAATTTGCCTACGCTTTGGCTGGTGTTACGTCTAGTGGAACAACTCCTCCAGATCACAATGAAACACATTTATGGTATAATTCACATCCTGATTGGAATATGTTTTTTATATGGGATGTCGGCCGGCAAAAATGGTTAAGTATGGCAAAACAGAATTATCTTTTTGCATATGGTGGTTCTGTAGATGGTGCTTATGTATCTATAGGAAATGTAACTGACTCTTCTGCATATTATTATATTCCTAGAACTGCTACTATAACAGCTATAATGGCTTCTGAGGCTACGAGCGGTGGTAGCGAGCCAACTAAAGAATTTGAACTTCAGAATGCTGGTGTGGCAATAGCTGGTGGATATTTTAAAATGTCAAATTATGAATATTTTGATTTAAGTACGGACATTGATTTAGACGATGGTACACAATTGCAGCTATATGCATATAAGGAAGGAGCGGGTTCTAAAAACCCAATCATTATGCTTGAATTATCATGGAGGTATCCAACACCATGACTTTAATAGCTAGAAATACAACGGCTAGTGGAGTATCTATAGCAGACCTTTCTGGATTTGTTTTTGATCCTTATGAGGAAAGAGATCTTAGTGTATATTTCAGCAAAGCTAAATTATCAGAATCAGAAGATTTGGATAATTTTATTCAAGCAGGCATAATTGTTTTGAATGACGGCGAAGAAGATTTGCCCACCTCTGAGGCTTTGACACAAACAGAACTTAGAACACATCGCGAGGAAGATATCCGTTTTATGCCGTTTGCTGGTGGCACATTTACTGGCGATGTATTTATGGGCCCCAATACTATTTCTGGGACACCGGGTTCTCATCTTTATATGTCTAATCTTTCTGGATTTAATTATAATATTACAGGACTTCCTCATGATAGCTTTATAAGTTTGACAGATACTCCTCCAACTTATGAAGGTTTAAGCGATTTATTTGTTAGAGTCAATGCTTCTGAAACGGCGCTTAAATTTGTGCCAGTTGGATTTCTTGATTTGTATGATACTCCTGCTACATACAGTGGATATGAGGGACATATATTAGCTGTTAATGCAGGCCAAACGGGTTTTGAATATGTAGCGCCACCACCAACATCGTTTTTAGATTTAATAGATACGCCAGATACTTATAATTACACTGGTGAGAGTCAATATCTAAAAGTAAAAAATGATAAAACTGGATTAGAATATACAACTATAAGTGGATTCGATTATTCAATTATTATAAACAGCCTAACGTGGCAAGGGACTCCAACCTACGATGGAGATATACATATATTAGGATGGCATGAAAGAATATATAATGTGCCACCACACGATGTTGAAGATCCATTTAGTCTGTCCAGTGGAGGGACCGTAGATTCTCCAGAAAAACTTTTTCACACACATGCAGTTGTTGATATATTGACAACAACCTCTACGCCTTTTACGCTTACAATAAGTGGAACAACAGTAGATGAAGCTTCGGGTATATATTCGAAAGACTCAGAGAACATAACAGTAACAGGAACCGGATATTATCAGTCAGGTAAATCTTTTGTAGATGAGCCAGAGTTTAAAATAGCGGAAGCAACCAAATCTTGTACTTTTGATTTATATAGAACAACCTATTGGGATGCTGGAAACAGTAATTTTACAGTAAGAGGATGTATATTTGAATGGACACCAGATCAACCAAACTGGCTTGTGGATGTAAAAATATGTCACATTCGCGCCGATGGAAGTCGACACGAGATAGATAGCATAGTCTTTGATAAAGACGATACGTACACTAGAGCCGATGACTCCGAATCAGGTAAGTACAAAAGAACTGATTATAATTATCATATATATTCCGCTACCGCAGATGAGGGCATTATGATATGCATGAATCAGCGCGGAATAGGAAACTATTATTTTGAATTAAAATATAGTTTTATGACTTCTTAATTGGAGGTTCTAAATAGTGGAAAGAATAGATAAATTTTGTAGAATTCCTGGACATAGTGAAGATATAGATCACTATTTTATCCATCAAGAGGATACTCCAACAACTTATAGTGGCCACGCGGGTGAAATGATTGTTGTTAAATCAGATCATAGTGGGTTAGAATTTGGAACTGTGAGCGGAACAGGAACAGGTATTGTAAGAAAATATCCAGCGCCCCCAACTAGCGACCATTATTGGCACAACTTAAATGACAACAGATTATATGGCTATGATGAAAGTTGTGGTCTGTGGCTAACTACAAATAGAATTGCATATGGATTTGCAAAAAACACATTGAATTTTAAAGGTGCTTATGTTTCATATGGAGAAACAAACCAAGCTTCTACCGGACCTCTCGTCCCACACCCGGCTAGAATTGTGGGTATATATGGTAGAAACGACCTTGCATCCCCAACAAGACAAATAGAGTTACATGATTTTACAACAACTATTAAAACGATAGGTTGGCCAAATAAAAACTTATATTGGACAGAGGGTTTAAATGTTAATGCGGGCGCTATTTTGAAAATTAAAGCGAAATCTTCAAATAATGATAGGTTAGATTATCCAGTTATTTATATAGAAATAGCATATAGATACGACCCAACCTGGGACGGAACTTTACCTGATGGAAATGATTTAGGAGCGTAATGGAGGAAAAATGTATCAAGTAATAGTAAAAAACAACACTGCTTCTGGAATTTATATAAATGATTTGGGTGGTTATTATATAGCAGCATCTGAATCGGATGATGTGGCAGAAGTATTTAATCCATACGAAATATCTATATCCCATAATTTGGCTGACATGGTTGCGTCTTCCGCTGTGACCATAAATAATGGTGCAGAAGATCTAGATATAGAACCCGCACTGTTACATATAGGAGTTAAAGATTCTTTTAGATCTTTACTTGATACCCCAACCACATATGTTGGAGCAGCACCTAAAGCTGTGAAAGTAAACCCAACAGAAACTGGTGTGGATTTTGTTCAGGAATATAAACAGATGTCTTGGCATAAAACTATTACTTATAATGGTCGCTCAAGATTAGTTGGTTGGTATATAGACGAAGCAGACGATGTGTATTTACAAAGTGATGGACCTATACAACCATCTTCTCAATATTCTAATAATTCATTTTTTGTAATGAATATGACAAGTGTATCCGGAGCACCATTTACAGTCACTATTAGTGGAACATCAATGAGTGATATTACATTTTCCACATATGAGTGTATAGATAGTATAACAGTTACAGGTACAGGATATTACAAAACTAATTATAGGTTTGTCAATACGCCATCTTTTTCAATTCCAGAAGATAATAAATCTTGTATATTTGATTTGAAAAAAACTAATCCGTTTTCTTTTGGTGGCACTAAAGTTTCTGTTCAGAGAATTCGTTTAGAGTGGGTTCCTGACGGAGAGGATTGGGAATTAGTTGGGAGTGCTTTGCATATACATGCTAATGGATATGCTCACGAGTTGATGGGAGGTCCATATATTTTTTCTTCTGAAGATATATATTTGAGAGCATCTCAAGATGAGCCAGGAATATTTGATGTTAGTGTGTTTGGAGCAGAAGCATATGTAGATGGTTCCATTGGGGAAGGAACAGTTATACGTTTTGATTCTACTTTTATAGGGGCACTTACTCTTATGTTGTGGTACAAGGAGGCTGTATAAATAATGACATATCCATTTAAATATAAATTTATACCAAATGTTCCAACGCATGATATTGATATGGAGCATAGATTTTGGCGTCTTATAGACACTCCTACAACCTATAGTGGATATGGAAAAGATTTTGTAACGGTAAAAGAAGATGAATCTGGTTTAGAATTTACGGATTTATTTACTGTTGTAAGTGGTTTTATGTTTTTCAAAGAAGTCTCTGATGATACCATGTCTACTACAACAAGTACACAGTGGCAAGAAAAAGTGTCTTTAGAAATATTTGATATTCCAGCAGGAAGATATAGAATTGGATGGTTCTATGAATGGCAAATGAGAGGTGGCTCATTTAATTTTAATTGCAGGGTTCGAGTAGATGATGCAACTAATTTAATGGAGCAGGTGCAAGAACCAGCTGATTCTGCATCTGGATTATGGCATCCAGTTGGTGGTTTTGGTTATATTACTTTAGCGGCTGGGGGTCATCATGCCGACTTAGATTTTTGTTCTAGTTTTATAGACAAAGAGGCTTGTATAAGAAGAGGCCGCTTGGAGTTTTGGAGGATTTCATAATGGCTGAAAGATATAGATATTCAATACTAAATGATTTTCCAAATTCTATGGTAAATACATCTATGCTAACTATAGAAATAAAGGAAAGCAGTATTTCTGAGACACTGTCACATATAAATACATGGAGTGATAACTGCGATATTTGGTTTGATTCTGCTTTAACTTCCCCAGACGAAACAGAATTAGACGAGATAGTGGCTACACATTCTGGAACTGAACCAACCGAAGAGTTGTATTTCCCAGCAAATTGTTATGCATATGCAGAAGCATTAGATGAATCATCTACCACAAGTACAGATTTTGTAGAGAAACTTAGCCTTTCCGTAAAAGATGTCCCCCCTGGAATATATAGAATAGGATGGTCTTTTGAATGGTCTTTTTCTGTTACACTTTTTCAAGATTTTTTAGCCAGGGTTCAATTTAATAATACTTTTACGTTGTCAAATTTAAAAATACAACCTAGAAACTGTTATGCTGATGACGCCTGGCAGCATGTAGGTGGTTTTGCAAAAATGGAAATAGACACTTTGGGTGATTATGATATAGATTTAGATTTTGCTACTACCGGTGGAATTCCACCTAGGGCGTCATATATAAGAAATGCCAGACTAGAACTTTGGAGGATTTCGTAATGGCTAATAAATATACATACTCATTAGATGATTTTCCATATGACAAAGCAGATGGAAGCAGATTGAGTTTAGAAATTCAATCAAGTGCAATTGTTACCGCTTTAAATCACATAAATGTTGGAAAAAATAATTGTGATGTATGGTTTAAAGCAGAACTATCATCAGGCGATGAAACAATATTGGATGGATTAGTTGCTGCTCATAGTGGAGAAGTGCTTCCTGAAGAAGCTGCACCAACAATGTCGGATGGTAGGCCATTAGTTAGAGCCGATACACGTCCTTTAGAAACACAGACGTATTTTACCATGTCTGGTGATACTGTTAGTGGTATTGGAGATGGAAAAATATTAAAATGGAATTTTGCACACGACGAAGATGTTTATGATTCAAATGATTACGAAAATGGTCCAACAGTAGTCAGCGGTATGAAATGTAAAGTTATGGAGGTGTGGTTTAATGATCCTGTTTATCTAAAAGACGGTTCTTTATATTTTCAAAACGCCAGTTTTGGATCTTATGTCTGTATGTATATAACAGTTCCGGCTGGAAATTATTATCCTAATGATGCAGGGCCAATACCAGCTTCTGCGTTAGGGCTGCCCGGCGACCAGATGTATGCTTATGCGTCTAAAAAGGTATTATATGCATGTTATGTCATGAAGCACCATATGGTGGGGGATTGTACTATGGGTGATGAGTTAAACGCCGAAGGTGCCCAAGTAGACGCTATACCAGCCGGTTGGTATATAACTGGTATAATTTGTACGGATGAAGATAATAATAATTTTAGAGGTTTTGGTTCTCTTGAAATGTATAGAGCACACACAGTGGTACTTCCAGGAGGAGCACCAGGAGGCGAATAAAATGATAGAAACTGCCGATATACTTTTGACAACATCAAAAACTAGGCTCGGTAGAATTATCATATGGATATTGAGGATCTTTCAATCTGATCCCGTTTTCTTTAATCATTGTATTTTAGCGGCCAACAATAAATTTGGTATAGAAGCTGCTACTAGTGGTATTCAATATTGTGATATGCGCAAAAAAATGGAGGCCGCAAAAGCTTATAAGCTTATAAGATGTAAGTGTATAACCGACGCTAAAAAAGAAAATATAGTTAAATCAACTAGAAAACTTGTTGGTTTACCTTATGGATTTAGAAGATTGGGATTACAATTATTAGATCAAATGTTTTCAACCGACTTCTTCACGCGCAAGTTAGGTGATAATAGATGTCAGGTATGTTCAAGTTTAATAGCCTGGGCATACTATGTCAGATGTAGAGTTAGATTTAATGGTGTCAACTGGCAGAGCTGTGAACCAGACGATGTAGACGACGAAGTTTTAAAAAACCCAGATATATGGGAAGTTGTTGCTGAGAAGAGGGGATAATGGCTAGAAGCAAACTAAGAGAAAATCAGGTACAAGACGTAGATTTTTTGTCTGAGGCAGAGCACGCTACTACTTCACATACGTTTGGAGCTCTTACTGACGTGCCAGCTCTTAGTGGAAACGAAGGAAAATATCTACGCATCGATTCTACAGCCTCAGGTATTGAATATGTTACCATAGATGATAGTGTTGGTATATGGAAAAAAATTTCGTCAGACTACACTGCGTCTGTTGGAGATAATTTATTTTTGGATAGCACGGTGGCTGGCATAGTAATAACCATGCCGTCTAATCCGGTTATGGGGAGCGCCGTAGCTTTTATAGATGGAGAGGGTAATTGTGCTACTAATAACATTACAATCTCCGGCGCCGGCGCCAAAATAATGGGCTTAGACGAAAACTTTATAGTAGACGTTGATAGTGCAGAATTCAACCTAGTCTATTACGAATCAGATGACGGGTGGAGGCTTGGCCCAATAGGACACAATATAGGACTCAGAGCAGGAGATGTTCTTGTAGATCGCGGAGATCCAGCAGACTATGATTTTACGGTTGGTGATTTTACATGTGATAGTGCCTACCACGATTTAGATTTGTCATCAATAGTTCCATCAGGGGCTACATGGGTAAAAGTTAAAGTTGTACTCGCAGATGATGCTGTTGACTCGTATTTTGCGCTTAGAAAAAATGGGAATACAAATACAAGGGTTTCACTTTCAAATAGAATTAGAGTTGTAGATAAAACGCATTATATTACGGGGTTTGTGCCTTGTGATTCAAACAGAGTTATTGAGTACTCAGCTACAAACACTACATTCACCACTATAAACCTAGTAGTTACAGGATGGGTTTTTCCTGGTTCGGTTAACGACGCATTGAAAACAGACGGAACAGCGGGGAGAGTTTATCGTGCCTGTTATATATGTATAAAAGATGGAACAAACGCAAACACAATAAACTGTGAGGTGTTTAGTCGTTTCAACGGTGACATTATAGCCGAAACAGATAATATTGTAAAAGATGCTACAACAGGGCACTTTACGTTAGATTCTACTGGACATTTTCTTTATATTGAATCTACAGGCCTTACTGGAAATACATTGCATGCAATGGGCTGCCTTATATATGCGGATATCGGAATTGCAACTCCTATTTGTCAAGTGAAGAGAGATGAGAGTAGTGGCGGCTTGCGTATCAACCTCACAGATCCAATCACAGGCGATATATATGATTTTACGTCGCTTGTAGATAACGAAACTGGTTATATATATATTGATTTTTTCTATTTAACAGATGAATAAAATAAAAGGAGCTTAATAGATAAGTGATCAAAGTAGACGAAAACGAACAGTTTCCGATAGTTGTTGCACTTATAGATGAGACTACCGGTATGCCCGGTACAGGGCAAACTGTTTACTATGAGATCCGGGGCGCTGATGATTCGTTTCTGACGCCTCCTATTTCTGGTATATTACCAGAGTCCGCTGTAGAAGGTGGCGTATATAGGACGACAGCAACGATCGCCGATGCCGGCGAATATGTGATTTATGCCACATGTTCTGGTTTTGTAACCAGCGCGGAAGATCTCTTAGTCATTCCTGAGACCGCTTATAAAGCTCACAACGTGTCTGTTGAGGATGTACCAAGAACTAATGCTGTGGCTACAGCTTCGCAGACTGCTAGAAATGTCCCAATGAATAAGACGGATTATATCATCCACAGAATTAAGTTGAGCACTGATCCAGACTGGACTGGAACTGTAACTTCTGGCATTATTTATGCTCATTACAGGAATATTTCGGATGATCTTCCATACTTGATGGGAGGCCCATTCTAATGGACATTCGTTATTTGTCCACAATTGGCTATGATTTTTACACCGAACCTTGTACCACGGTTAGTGGCGAGCCATGCGGGCCTGGAAGCATTCAGTTAGAATTGGGTTGGCAGTTAATAGCTATACCAATTGGATATGGTTACTGGGATAATTCAATTCACGATCATGTACATGATAATGTAACGGTATCCAAGTTTTCAAATTATATTTTGGATCAAATAACAGATTTATATGGAAGTGGGATTGTAGAAGTGGCAAATACATATGTAGGCGATAATCAATTTTTCTGGAATTATGTTGTGGGTAGCACACCTTCAGGCAGTCCCCATAACTTCCAGCTTATATATGATGATGGTGTGCATAGAGAAATATCAGGTTTTTGGATTAAAATTGTTGGCGGAGCAGCGCCATATACAATAACGTGGGGTTAAATAAATGGCTTTAAACATCACCTTTGATGGCTATGTATATTTGAATGATGGAACCACATTAGCAGCGGCCAATGTGAAATATCAGGCATACTTTTATAAAGTTAATGCTGGATCTTCTTCATCAACGTGGAATGCCGTTAGGACTACTGAGGGCGGTGGTGGAACTGATGGCTACTATTCATTAAATTTAGGTGATGGTGATTTTCTAACACAAGATGGAACAGCAAGCGCAGGGGATATTGTTGTTATAGTTTTTTGGAAGCCAACTTCAGCGGGAAGAACTGCTGGTTGTGGCCCCCTAACAGAGTGGGGTTGTTTTAGGGTAGTTTTAGGAACCGGCCCAGGTATGACAAGTGAGTCAGTTTATACGAATGATGCACAAGTAAAGACTAATATATGTCCAAATTTATCATGGATTTTACCACTTACTGGAAATGTAGGACAAACAATTCCTGCAACAAACAATAGTACAGACACACATCAGTGGAATTTTGATGGCGCCAAATCTGCTGGCTCTGTTACAATGTGGCAAAGGAACATATATTATACAACGCTTCAAACTGTAAATGCTGTAAACAACACAGACTATGATTGGGATGATGGAAATTTCGATTTGAATTTGCCCGGCGCGGCAAGCAGTAGCCATGCATGGATGAACCCAGGTAATTATCTGGTAGAAATTGTTATAGAAGACGAATGTGGTTGTACAGTGACAGGAACAAAACCAATACAGATTTTAAATAATGCACCAACATGCGGTATAACAAGATGCCAAGGGGATGGAACACCAATAGTTGGAAATAATGTCTATCCTCCAAACACAGTTGTTTGGTTCAAATTTGATGGGACAGATGTAGATGATACCATTACTAGTATAGATTGGGAAATACATGATTCTGGAATATATGGAAGCAGTGTTACTACAACTAGTGGAGCAAAAACAGATGTTATTTTACATACAACTGGTTCAGGAACAGCTTGGTGTGGAATTTTTGCACCTCCGCTTCCTGCGTTGGGGGCATTTACAAATCCTGGAGATCATTTAGTGAAGGCCACTGTTCATTGGAACGACGGTTTTAATGATCACACTCTTAACTGCAGTGAAATATTTACACAACAAAAATTTAGCGG
>SMTZ1_10000747_pt1 | contig 31243 bp, 18 predicted proteins | sample DeeMarSWOR136_30_FD_25667 | JGI IMG/M metagenome (IMG submission 25667) | reverse complement strand
CCGTACCATGACCTTTATATGTCTCTGCAAATGAACCATGAAGTCCTATTTTTACAGTTTTAGGCTTTTTTCCAAATAATAACCGTGCAACATATGCAATTTGACACGCTCCTGCAGTATGGCTTGAACTTGGCCCAACCATTATATGGCCAATTACATCAAAGATAGAAGTATATTTCATAACTTATATCAATTTACTGTTATATTTAAATATAAAGAATAATATAACAATAAGATTATACAATTTCAAGATATATGGTCATCGCAATTAAGAGTCCAATATCTTGATAAATTTGTATAGTCATATTAAATCTTCTGTGTAATCAACCTCTTCCCTCTAATTATTCCCACCCGCTACCCAATTTCTGGTTTGTCTAGCTTATAGGATCGAAATATACATTAAGAATTTCTGGAAACTGAAAAGAGGCATAGATAAAATGATTTTTTCGGGTAAAACAAAATTAAAGGAAAAAGGAAAGAGTCAATCGAGAGCGAGGATTAATTTCTCCCGATTGAGGCGACGTGTGGTGATGTAGGCGAGACCGAACGCGATGGCACCGAGGATACATGAGAGTATGAAGATTCCGCTCACGTCAAGTATGAAGACTTGGGATAACCCACTGATGATTAGGCCGGTGATGGGAATTACGACGATGAGGGCATATTGCTGTGCTACTCTCACGTTCCGGACCATAGCCGAGATGAGTACCATGAAGAGTGTGTTCATGAAACTTAGAATGGTGACCAAGAGACTTTCTAGCAACCACCAGGAAGCGTCCCCAAAGATTATGATGGATGTCCCCAAGTTCGGCCTTCCAGCAATATTGAGCGTGAGTCCCATAAGGAGGAACGAGATCCATGACGAGGCGAGGCTAGGGATTAGAGCGCTAAGAACCTTTCCTATCAAGATTTCCCGATCTGTCAAAGGGAGTACGAGGAACGATTCGATGGTCTTACGCTCCTTCTCCCCCGCTATGGAATCTGTTGCGATGATCAAAGCTGCCATTGTAGGAATAATTAGGAGAAAGGGTTTAATTATTAAATCAATCGTAACTAAAAATGTCTCCACTCCTACTGAAGCTAATGTTGTTAGTGCTAAGTATAAGGGTAAGATGATCGATAAGAAGACAGGAATCAACAGGAGAGGGAGTAAAAGATTCTTGTTACTCCGGATTTCAGTCCAATCCTTCTTGACTATCCGGAATAGATTCTTGACGTTCATCCGCTCCCCTCCGTAGTATTCCGCATTAATTTTAGATATATGTCCTCTAAAGAATGCTGTTGCCGCGTCACCTCTAATATATCAATCCCATCTAAAACTAAAAGGCGTACGATTTCGGGCGTCGCGGCTTCAGCGTTATTCACAAAGAATTGGAGATTCGCGCCATTTTCCTCGATGTTTTTCATTCCTTGTAAGTTATATAATTTATCGATAATGGCTTGGGATGGGACCTTCGTTAAGCGGCATTTCACAACCTGTGTTTCAAATAGCTGTTTACTAAGGTCTTGAGCAGTCCCGATTTGTTTCAGCTTGCCCTTATCGATGATTGCAACCCGGTCGCAGACTTTTTGTACCTCCTCTAAGTTATGGCTATTGATGAAGATTGTGCGATGCTTTTCTTTCAAGCTCAAAATAAGTTCCCGGACTTGAACCGCGGCAACTGGGTCGAGACCTGATGTGGGTTCATCGAAGAGCAGGACAGAAGGATTATGAATCAAGACCCGGGCGATAGCTGCACGCTGCTTTAATCCCCTGGAAAATTTTCCCACTTTTTGCTGCCGCCGATCCTCAAGACCGAGCGTTTCGAGCATCTCCCCGATTCTCACCTTTGCATCCTTCCCCTCGATACCATAAAAGCTGGCAAAGAAGGCCAACTTTTCTTCCAACGTCAGATTTTCGTAATTTCCGTGATTTTCTGTAAGAAATCCGATATTTTTACGCACTTCAACCGCATCTGCAGTGACCTCTTGATCGAGAACCCAAGCTCGACCCGCATTTGGTTTTAATAATCCAGCCACCATGCGAAATGTCGTTGTCTTACCCGCACCGTTAGGGCCTAAAAATCCAAAGATTTCTCCCCTTTTCACAGAAAAGTTGATGTCATCCACTGCATGGATTTCCTTTTTCTGCTTTTTATCTACGAAAATTTTTACGAGATTTTCAACCTGAATCGGGTTCATAACAACATCTCCTGTCTGATAATGAACGAAATATTGTCGAGTGGCACCATATCTTATGTTTATTCATTACTTCATGATATTCCATAAAATTTTCTGCTTCTTGCAAAAATGATTCAACTCTATTTTTATTTTTTAATTATCAACCACATGAAAATTATTTGTCACGGGTTTGATTCATTTTGCATATCAAGTAATATGTGATGGAACAATTCATATATTTAAAAGCTTCCTTTCCTAAATTGTACAAAATGGTAGATCTATCAAGATATAATTGCTTTTCTATTATATCTCTAACATGTGCATATATTATTTTTCTTAGTTAATTTAGGTTGAAAGAGTTGGATCTTTAAGCGGAATTAGTCTTTAAGCTTGCTGTCTTGCATAAGCTATTAACTTTTCTCTCCATTATAGTTTATTAGCAAGATTTAAATTTTCTGTGTCTTGAGCAGTTTCCTTTTCGACCTCTATATCAGAATAATCTTCCCCTTCTTTTAAACAAAATATTCTTTTTCCTTCATGAATGGTAAATTCAGCATCTGATTTCACTGAAAAGTAAGTTAAAAATAATAAAACAGCATTATTAAAATCATAAAAATACTTATTTGTAATTTAAAAAAGTGATATTTATTTAAAATTAAAAACGATATTTGATATTTTGTTAGATTAGACGCTTTAATCAATTGATTTCTAATTTTTTAAGGTTAAGGAAGACTGTCTAAAACATATTCAATAAGTTCGTTATGATTCCCAAAAGTACTTTCATAATAATAATCGGGTTGGGTTCTTACTTCTTCATTTGCATGTCCTGTATGATCTAGACCCATAGCTGAACTTATACAAACGACAAGCTTACTATTTGGTAGAGCATAATAAGTTGGAAATTCCCAAATTCCATCACCGCCACTTGTAATACCGTAAATCGTTGCAAATCCTGTTTGTTTACAAAATAGAGTAAAAGCTTCAGCTGCAGAGTAAATTACATTATCGGTTAACAATACTATTTCACCATTAAAATCAATCTCATAAGTAGGTGTTATAATTTGCTGATAATCATAAATCTTGAATTCGTTAGTGTATACTTCTGGGGGGAGATAAGAAAAGCTTCCTTTTGAAACTTGATTCGTAATTCCCAATGATTCACGAAAAGCATCGCTATAGTCATCTATTCTATAGGCTAGATAGAGTTCAAATGTTTTTTGATTTTTAATCAATGGTTTAACAATAACATTCATCCAGGATGCATAATTCCCTCCTGGATTCCCTCTTATATCTATGATCAAATAGTTGTAATCTTCGATTTTATGATAAAAATTCAGAATATCGTCAATATAAGGATTTAGATAATCATTTACAAAATTTCTTATATATATATAACTAGCGTTCTTATTTTCCCATAGTTGAGTATTAATCATTTGTTCGGGATAACTATAAGGTAAGAGAGAATATTCTTGTATTGTTCTAAAAGTTACATTAGTCTCATATCCTGTCGAATTACAAATGGTAAATTCTGCGTTTTCTCCAAAATCACGAGGAGAGAGCATCCATAAATAATGTTTGTTTCTTTGAAAATCCCAATCTAGATAATCTTGGTTATAGCATTCTAACACTGCATCATCAATGAGTACTCCATCGACTTTAGTTATTTTTAATCCCTTTCCATAAAGTTGTTCATAAGGTTCATATTCATGAATAATATAATTTCCCCTGTCATAAGCAATAAGCGCTTCATAACTCTCACGATATTTATTTCTATAACAATTAACAAATAGGGGCTCCCAATACTCAGAGAATTCTACAACTTTTTCAGAAAATACCTCATTAAGGGGATACGAATTTTCAAAATCAGAATGATATTGAGCTATATTACCAGGATATTCAATTTGGGTATGTCTATTTTGAAGGGCTTGAACTGCATCTAAAAATATACGTAAAAAATCTTCATTGGAATTAGCACTTCTAATTCTATCTTCATAAATAGATTTTAAATCTAACCAATTATAACCATGAGTTCGTTCTTTGAGCCAAATATAAGGGTAATTATTTTCGATGAAATTATAAAAGGAATCAAAATCTTCCAACCAATCTTCTACATTCATAGTTCTTGGATGGTTTAATTGCGTTGTTTTATTAATTTTAATCAGAATAAAAACTACACTTGGAATTGTAATGCCAATTATTATAAAAGATACAAGAAGAATAGTAAATTGTCTTTTTTCTAATTTCATTTTACAGAAGAAAGCATAATTAGTGTTATTTTAAATTAGAGATTTAACTAAATAAAAAGCTTCAATAGTCCAATTTTTAAAAAATATTATTAATGTCTATTGTAAATTCTCTTATTGACTAAATAGTGTTTTTATAATTTAGAGTGGGGATAAAAAATCTGCCACCCCCAACACCAGACCCCCAGTGGGTCTGAAGCGTATTTCAAAAAAGTGATATTTATTAAATATTAAACACGATATTTGGATATATGTTCGATATTATAGGTCATTTCTGTTTTCTAATTTTTACTCAAGGAAAATGGCAGGAGAAGTATAGAACTAAGCTCGAAATCGAAATTAAGAAAGATTTTTTGAGATATGCTTATTGGGATCCGATGTATGATATCCCTGTAAAATTATTTGATCCCCTCGTTAAGAATGAAGATTATGATGTATGTGATTTATGCCTTGAATTAATGCCTCGATTTAAGATGATATTAGGATCTAATGAAGGTTTAATTAGGTTTTCTCATAAACTAATACGATTAGATGATATTGAGAGGTTTTTTTTTAAGATTCTTACTGATCAGCAAGTGAAAAAGGTATTTTTTCTAATGCTTGACCATAATTCATATATTCAGGGTGCAAACATTCCAAGAATTATCAATGGTATTAAAGAACAACAAATAAATGCAGATAAATTCTTTAATTTAATCAAAAATAAGCAACTAGAGTTTAATATGACCTATGAAATTAGAAAATATTAGTTATTATTTTGCTCTATTGCATAAATTTAACTCATGAGTAAATATAAAAAAAGAATTTCATAAAAAAAGATCTTAATCTTTTAATAGTGCTCCAATTAAGGTAACAACAAAGGCTCCAATCCCTATGAAAAAGCCATTTCCTAATCTCCAAGTCCAATCCCCAAAGCCTCCTAAATCTTCTTCACCAAAAAATATAGTATATTCCTCTCCAGTCAAAAAATTTAACCCTTCAAGAATATTTTCAAAATCTTCAATAACAACAAGTCCATAACAGAATAATCCTAAGCCTGTAGCCAGCAGTATGGCTGATAAGATCGAGATACTCTTATTTTCTTTTAATGCAGATAAAATTGCGACAATAGAAGAAACCAAAAAGAGAATTCCACCTAATAATAGTAGAGGCCCATGGAACTCAGTATTGTCATTTGCAGTATTTGTTGCATATCCAAAAGCATTAATATATCCAGATCCATCAAAAAGCCCTAAATAATTTTCAACGTTTACTTCCCACCATCCAAGTGAGGGCTCAAACAACCACAAAAGAGCAGCAAATATCCCTATAATTCCTCCAATTATTACGACAATTTTGTTCATATATTTACACTATTAATTTTTATTTATGTATAAAGAGGTATTTTTAAAAATATTCTTTGAGTTTATTAAGATTTTCCAATTTAGAATTAATCACATCTTAAGCTATAAATTTTTCAAAAAGAATAACCATAAATATAATTTCTTTTTAGGTCTATACATGGTTAATCCTGTTTTTGTAGGTATGGTATTCGAATCTTTTATAATTGTGATAGCAATAGTTATGCAAATATTAATAATGAAAAAATATGTCCAGAAGAGACATCGATTAACTTTATATCTATTTATCATTTTTTTGAATTATCTTCTTGCGATCATCTTTTCTTGGCTTTCTAAGGTTCTGGTGTTGTACTCTGATATAGAATATATTTATGATGATACAGCTCCAGATCCAGGGACAACAACATCTTGGATACTGCTAAGAATTACTGATTTTAGGATTAGTTTTGTTTTTCTTACGATTGCGATTTATTTGTCATATGTTCTAAAAGTAAATCTATATGATAAGGGATATAATAATGTGCAAAGAATCTTGGTTATCGTTTTCGCAATTTTCACAGCAGTTTTTTCATTGATTGTATATGAGAATGGTAATACATTATTTGATACTTTTGCGTTTCTTTTTATTTTTATTCTAATGGCGAGCGTTTATTTTCCATTCTTTATTCGAACTTACGGATCATATAAGAGTACAGCTGAACCTCAATTTCAGAAGGCATTTCTTTCCTTGGCTTTAATGTCACTCTTCTTTATACTAATTCTATTAAATTTCTTGTTTGATAGATTAGTTATATTAATAATAGGGGGACCAGGTTTTACTCCTTTTTACTTTATGGCATGGACATTTGCGATCTTGGGTATATTTGGAGCATATTTTGGATATATTAGACCGAAATCATCCGAATAAAAAATTAGGTTTAATCCACTGAATAATGGACTAATTTTTATCTTTTTTTTTTAAAATATTATTTAACTCTTGATGACGCCTAATTTTTAATAATTTATGTATTATCTTCTTTATTACGAACTACCTAAAAAATTAAATTTCAGAAACAATTTTAATTACGTGATTATTGATTTTATTCGATAACTACAAGAATCTGAGTTATTATGAGTTCAAAGGAAAAGCGAGATTACTATGAAGTGCTTGGTGTAAGTAAGGATGCTTCTTTAAATGATATTAAACTTGCCTATCGTCGCTTAGCGAGAAAGTTACATCCAGACGTAAGCAAGACAGATCCTCAAGCGAAGGAGAAATTTATAGAACTTCAAGAAGCTTATGAAGTCTTAAGTGATCCTGATAAAAGGAATAATTATGATCGTTTTGGTTTCAGTGGAGTACATATTGATATGAGCGATTTCTTTAGTGGTGGTATTCCTGGAATTGATGAGCTCCTCAAATCTATATTTGGAGGATTTGGATCATTTGGTGGATTTGATGATTTTGGATTCGGGGGTTTTGGTTCACGAGCAAGAAGAAGGGCTGCTCCTCGCAGAGAAGTTGGTCAGGATATTGAGGATCATATTGAAATAAGTTTTGAAGAAGCGATGTTTGGGATAAAGAAAGATGTACCTATTGAACGGTATACCCCTTGTGATACCTGTGAAGGAACTGGCGCAGAAGATCCTTCAAGTGTAAAAACTTGTCCAGAATGTGAAGGATCTGGTCGAATAAGAAGGATGAGCCAATCTGGTTTTGGGACAATTATTCGCGAAAGTGGGTGTAATATATGTAATGGAACAGGAAGAGTTATCGATAAAAAATGTAAGGTTTGCGGTGGTTCAAAAGTAGTTCCGGAGCAGAAAACGATTCATGTCGAAATTCCAGCAGGTGTTGAAGATGGAGTTCATCTAAAAGTTCAAGGTGCCGGGCACGTACCATCAGTCAATGCTATTCCTGGAGATCTTTATTTGGGAATTAGAATAATAGATAATGATAAATTTTTTCGACGGGGAAACGATCTCTATACCCCTATTAATGTTGATATTGTTACGGCCATTCTTGGTGGAAAAATTAAGGTTCCTACTTTAGATTACAAAGATCAAAAACTGACTGAGAAGGAACTGTCTATCCCTGCAGGTACGCAACCCGGAACAGAATTTCGCATAAAAAATCGAGGTGTTACCTATCTCAGAGGGAAGGGAAGAGGAGATCAGTATGTTATTGTAAATATAGAGATTCCTACTAAGATATCGAATAAACAAAAAGAATGCTTACAAAAGTTTAAAGAATTAAGTGATTAATAATCATAAATAATTTTATAGTATTTATAGATTATAAATGAGAATTGAGCCAATTTATGACATCTTTTAAAACTTCCTCTTTGTTAACTTCATTAAAAAGTTCATGCCTTGCATTTTCATAAAACTTGTATGATATTTCTTGATTTCCATATTTTTTTAAGCGGTTGATCATTGCCATAACTCCTTTAGTTTTATTTCCCACAGGGCATAAAGATCCTGAAATGAAATGAATTGGTAAAGCTTTTGGTATTTTTTGCTCATTTTTTGAATTATATATTTTTTCCATTCCATAAATAAATTCTAACCAAAGAGTAGCAGGACTGACAAAACCGCACCATGGATCATCGACGTATTTTTGGACTTCTGTTTTATCTCTGCTAAGCCATTCAAATCCAGTTGCTCCTTCTTCATTTTGCCAATCACGATTATACGGTTTAAAATTCATATCATACATTTTTTGGCTAGGGGTTGTAGGTCCAAGTTTTTTGATCTCACCTTTAAGAATCATTTTCCCTGCTTTAAGCACTAAACCTCTTACCTTTCCATTAGTTCCACTAAGAATGCATCCTTTAATTTCATTTCCCCATTCTTGAATATAATCTTGAGTCAACATAGCCCCCCAGGAATGTCCAATCAAAAATAGGGGGAGATTATGATGTTCATCTTTAATAATCTTAGATAATTGATGAATATCATTGACCACTCCTTTCCATCCATTGAGCCCTAAAACACCGGCATGCCCATCTAAAGTCGCTTCAGTTAAATCACCACCCGTCATACCATGTCCACGCTGATCATTTGCATAGCAAACATATCCTTCTTCACATAATTGTTCCGCCACTCTAGTATATCTCTTAGCATGCTCTGCTAAACCATGGATTATTTGTACTGCTGCTTTAGGAGAAGTTTCCGGTTCCCATTTATATACAAAAATTTCAACACCATCTTGATCAGTAAAATAAAAAGTCGAACTCTTCATTTTTTTCCTCTTTTTTCGTAAGATTTAGTTAATTATTTGATATTTTCTTCTTTATAATATTAACAAATTTAAAACTTTGATTTATTAATATTTTAAATGAATATGAAAATACTAATTACAGGTCCACCTCGAAGCGGTAAATCAACTTTAATATTAAAATTATTAGGATATTTTACTCAATACAATATACCTACCTCTGGCTTTATAACTCCAGAAGTTCGGGAATATGGGAAACGTATAGGGTTTGACATTGAAAATATTTCAACTAAAGAAAAAGTTAAGTTAGCAAGAGAGGGTAATTTTGAAACTAGATTTAAACTTGGAAAGTATAGTGTCTTTAAGGAAGAATTCGAGACATTTATTGAAGATCTTTTTGCATTAGAAAAAAAAAAGAGGGATTTAATCATCATTGATGAGATAGGGAAAATGGAATTATTCTCAATTAAATTTCAAGATATTATTAGGGAATTATTTTCTTCTAATTTAATGATTATTGCAACCATTGGTCTAACTTTAAAACACCCAATTAAGAGCTATCTGCTCAAAATTCCAGAAATACAACTATTCAATTTAACTCGTCAAAACTTTCAATTAATATTTGAAAAAATAATTTCATTTATTTCTTTAAATTGAAGTTAAATTGAAATTTAATTAAAATTTACTTTCCTAAGTGAGTAAAATAAGAAGAATAAACTTCTGTAAAAGGTTGAAAATCTTTATTTTTGTATTTAAATGGGCTTATCTTTTCGTAAAAGTTTAAATTAAGACTAGTTTTATTTTAATACGTAAAATATTGACTATTAATTTTTTAGGGGATTTTAAGTGAAATGGAAATGCGATAAGTGCGGTCATGAGTTTGAAGCTGATGACTTTCCAGACGAGGAATTTCCATGCCCAGGGTGCGGAGCTACTGATTGCTCTTTCAGTCTTTTAGAATAATAAATAATATATGTAAAATAAAATATTTATAATAAGTAATTTCAAAATTGCTTAATAATTAAATTCACTACTTATATTAAAGAATGAGAGATTTTTATGAGTGAATGTTATCAAGAGAAGAGACAAAAGAGTTGTACTTGTACTTATTCTTGTTCAAGAAGAGGAAAATGTTGCGAATGCATAGATTATCATCTTTCTATGGATCAACTGCCTGGATGTGTGTTTGCTAAAATTTCTAAAGATGCTGAGAAAGCTTACAATAGAGATTTTGAATACTTTGCCAAATTGGTTTTAGGTTAAAAGAAAAATTTATGTTCAACCTGGATTTATGATACTCTTTATTCAATTACGTGAAATAAATTATAGCTACTTATTGCGTTAAATCTTTTTTTATTTAATTCTTTGTTTTACTATACTCTGTTCACTATTATGTAAAATTTAAATATTTGAATTATGGTTATTTTGATATGAAATACAAAAAAAGTTTTGGATTAGAGGTATTCTTACTCTTTCTTCTTTTATCTCTATTTTGCATTTCATTTCTTTCAATCAGATATAATAAACAACACATAAATGAAAATAAGCCTTTAATCAGCCAACCTGATGATTTCTATGAAGAAAATGATTTTAAATCGATGAATTATAGTTTATCGTATGATAATGGTAGATGGCTGAGATATGTAAACGGAAAGGGAGTTCAAAATGATGATGATTGGTTCCAAATTACAATATTACCAGGTTATGAACGATTAATAATATTTCTTATTTTCTCTCATGATGATGGTAATATTAACATAGAGGTATGTGATATTACAGGATCCACTATAATTGGTGGATATTCAACAACAGATAATGAATTTATTAATTGTACACTGTTTCCTGGAGATTATTGTATTAGAATTCATGGTCCTAATATGGGAACATTTTATGATTTAATTTGGGAAAGGTTACCTACTGGTCCTATTGATGATTATTATGAATTCAATGATGATTTCACAAGTGCATTTTATATCTGGCAAAATGAATGGTTATCATTTATTGGTAAATCAAATGGTGAACCATTCGTATTAGGATGCTTGGATCAATCCGATGATGATTTTTATGAGATTTATATAAATTATGGACATGAACGCTCAGTAATAGAACTTATATCTCCAAACATGTTAGGCGATGTTGATTTTGAAATATACAATGCTAGTTATGATTTTGTGACAGCAAGTTATATAAATATGGAACATGAGATTTTTGTGTTTACATTCAGTTCAACTGGTCCATATTATATTAGGGTTTTTGGTGATAATGATAATAGTGTGTATGATTTGTATTTTGGATTTTATGATGATGCCTATGAAGAAAATGATTATGAGTATGATGCATACTATCTCTCTTCATATGCTGCTTCTTGGTTAAGTTCTATTGAGGGGATGGGAATTCAATCTGATGATGATTGGTATGAAGTTTATTTAGATCCTGGAGAATTAAGAATTTACGCCCAATTAACCTACATCCATGAACCAGGGAAAAACATCGATATGGAAATATGGTATTATGATTATGGTTTTACATTACTTGCTGGGAGTTATGATCAAGATAATGATGAACATATTGACGAAATTGCTCCTTGGAGCGGAACTTATTACATAAAAATTTTTGGAGACAATGCTGGTAATGAATATGATCTTTGGTGGGAGGATCGTATCTCTCATGGACCTGGATATGATGATAATTATGAAATGAATAATTATCCAGACTCTGCTTACGATATTGGTGAGGATGAACAATCTTGGTTAAGACATGGTTTAGGTATCCAAGCAGATGAAGATTGGTTTATGATTTATATGACACCTGGATTTGATCGTTTAATTGTAAATCTTACATTTCATCATTCTGAAGGAGATATTGATATTGAAGTTCGTGATAAGGAGAATAATTTAATAATAGAAGGTTTATCTGCTTCAGACAATGAATATATTAATGTTATTCTGCCTAGTTATGGAAGATATTACCTTAAGATCTTTGGAGATGATGCAGGTAATGAATATGATCTATGGTGGGACGATGTAAGATCGACTGAAGCCGATGATAGGTACGAACCAAATGATAATTATGGTTCTGCATTTAGTCTTTCTGAATATAAAAACACATGGTTATCTGAAATTGATGGATATGGAGTGAATTTAAATGATGACTGGTATGAATTCTATGTTAAATTTGATTCTGCGACTCTAGTAGTATTTCTTAACTATAGCTTTAGGGAAGGAAGTATTTTTCTAGAGTTACACGGCAGCGGTCCTACCATGTTAATTCGCAGCTCTACATTTCGAGACCATGAAATTATAACATATGAGATTCAAACAAACGGGACTTATTATCTTAGAGTTTATGGAAGTAATAAGGGGAATGTTTATGATTTAATATGGCATTTTGAAGGAGAAGATGAGGGTTATTGGGAGATTCCTGGATATGATGTGTTAATATTAATTGGTTCTGTTTTTGGAATTAGTACAATAATAATAATTACTCGGAAGAAAAAGTAACTGTGTTTTTTTTAAAAATTTTTTTTTCTTTATCTTTTTATTTTAAAAATCTTATATGAACAATTTTAGCTATTTTCAAGCGCTCAGAAACCTTGATCATCTTTAGTATTTTGGTATCCCAAGTAGGATTAATAGATAATCGAGCCCAATTTGTAAACCAATCAACCATTTGAATTTTAATTGACCAGTTCTTAATCTGTTTTTCCGGATTTCCTATGGATAAATGCCAAGGTGGTTCTTTAGTACCAGCTTTTTTAAAGCGTCTATTTCCAATTTTTACAGCTAATTTTGAAATACAATCAAATATAAGTTCTCCTTCTGGGAATCTTTCAGCCATAGTATTAAAAAGAAGAGATATTTTTGCTTCTTTAAAATAATATATAAAACCACCAAGTAGGAAGAAAATGCCTTTCTCTGGCTGGAACTCGATTTCATCAAACCAAGTATAGTTAAACGCAGAACTGGGGATGTACTTGCACCTGTCAGGTTCTGAGAGTAGTTCTTTACGAAATTGAATTGCATCTGGTAGATCTAAGTCATACCATCTAATCTTACCATTATCCACTCTATAAAATGTGGTATCTAGTCCTGCTCCAATATTTACAATAGTAGATTCTGGATGGGTTTCAATAAATCGTTTAAGTGAATTATCAAAATTACGAGCTCTAGCCATAAGTCCTAATCCTCGCCATTCACCTAAATATTGCTGAATTTCTGAGAAATTATAATTCAGCTTTTCAATCAAGTGGATAGCTTTTGTATCATTCAATAATTCGGGATATAATTGGCTATATTTAGCTCTTGCCCATAAGGGTCCCAACATTGTTTCTTGGATAGTTCCTTTTTCTATAGGAATAGATGTTTGAGTCATAAGAAAAGTATCATGTTATTAATATAAAATGAAAAAGAGACGCTTGGAAAATATACCCACCCTTCTGTACTGATCCCGTCACCAGGTATCAGGTGGAGCATCAAACTATGCGGCCTACCTAAAGCTCGCTCCAAGTACTTCATTGCTTTCATTTGGCCTTGCACCAAGGTTTTAGCTCGTTCCAACCATTCCTTCCTACAATTTCTTTAGCTTATATCTAAATCATTAATATATGTAAGAAGGCGGTGCCGTTTCTGTTGCTAAAATACGGTTCTCACCATAGTAGTTCTCTACACCTTGCTTGGAGAGTGGGGTGAGGTTGCCTCAGCGTGTCAAGCACACCGTCAGCTCCATAATCCACTCGTCTCCTTTTTTAAAAAGATAATTAAATATTTAAACTTTTATTTACAAAAATAGTTGCGTAATTTTTCTCTCAAATTACAGTTAATAATAGGTTAAATAGCATGTCTAACTTTGACAAAATTTTTGATGAAAAAAACATCCAATATATACAATTTCAATTTACCACTATTTTCGGTGACTTCAAAACAGTTGAATTTCCAGCTAATATATGGGATAGCTTAAAGGATGGAACTGGTATTGACGGTTCAAGCTTAGGTTTACTGACAACCGAGCAAAGTGATATGATAATTGTTCCTGATCTTAATACATTTTCAGTTTTACCATGGAGTCCTAAAGTGGGCAGATTTATTTGCGATTTATATACTAATCACGGTAAGCCATATCCTACTTGTCCACGTGGAATATTAAAAAAAGCTATTTCAAAAGCAAATTCTCTTGGTTATGAATATTATACTAGACCTGAATTAGAATGGTATTTCATTACAAATAATTTAGAACCTGTGGATGCAGGAACATATATGGATACTTTACCTCAAGATAAGTATCAGGAATTAAGACGGAGAATTACAGATGATATCATTGAAATGGGGATTAGAGTTAAAATTATTCATCATGAATTTGGACCAGGCCAACAGGAAATAGAATTCGATTCTTCCAATGCTCTTTCACAAGCAGATAATATTCAAACCTCAAAATTAACTGTTAAAGTTAGAGCGTTTTATAATGGTTTAATAAGTACATTTTTACCAAAACCATTTCCCGAGTTTGCTGGAAGTGGTTTGCACATTCATCAGTATTTAAAGAACAATGGTAATAATGTCTTTATTGATAAAGAAAATGACTTAAGTGATACCCTAAAGTTTTATATTGGAGGGATTCAGAAGCATATAAAAGCTATTTCAGCAATATTAAATCCCTCTACTAATTCTTATAGGCGTCTAGTACCTCATCATGAAGCTCCAGTGTATAACTCTTGGGGTGTGGGAAACAGAACGGCATTAATCCGTGTTCCAGGATATGAAAAATCTGCTAGAATAGAATACAGAGCTGGAGATGCCTCCATGAATATTTATCTAGGCACAGCTATTCTACTCGAAGCGGGTCTAGATGGTATTAAAAATAAAATTTGGCCAAATGAACCAACTTTAATGAATGTCGATATGCTATCCGATGAGGAACGTAAAAGAATGGGAATACAAAAACTTCCCGAAAGCTTAGAAGATTCTTTAAGTGCATTTAAAAAAAGTACCTTAATAAAAAAAGTCTTTGGAAAAGAATTCATAAAAATCTATTTGAAATTCAAAACTAAAGAACTTCAAGAATATATGGAAGCTAAAAAAAGCGGTAAAGAAAAAGAATGGGAGTATAAGAAATATCTTTTTTGCTAGTAGCTTACTTATAATTAATAATCGATTATTTGTATAAAATGTTCTTTGAGCATAAAATACAAATAATAGTCTCTCTTAAAATAGTATATATAGATAATTGTTATGGAAATTCCTAATGAATCCTACAAATCTCACTATAAAAGATTTTTTTTTAAAAGGTGAGAAATTAACTTTTCTGGTTGGACCGGATTGTTCTGTAGATCCACCCTCAAACTTACCAAGTAACCAGAGTATGAAGAATTATCTCATTAATTTTTTTTGTGCTGAATCTGAAATTGAAAAAATTATTAATATAGAAGAATTACAATTCGAACAATTAATAGAAATAATAGGAAATACTGTGGATAAAAAGCTTAGGATTCTTGATTATTATGCATTATGCGATACCCCTAATTTACTACATTTTTTCCTAGTTCATATGATAAATGAAAGTCATTTTGTAATAACCACAAATTTTGATAATTTAATAGAGAAAGCCCTACTTAATTCCAGTATTCAACAAGATAAAATTATTCCTGTAATTACAAAAGATGATTTTGAAAAAAATTCTAATCCCTCTTATTTAATAGAACAGGGATTTAAACCCATTTATAAGATTCTTGGTTCAATTAAAAATATTATAACTGGAAAAAATACTAAAAATTCATTAATTGAAACCATTAAAACATTTGGGTTAAAGAAAGAAGGGAAACCTTTATTTCAAACAGAACCTTTCAAAAAAGAACTGCTCAAAAACATCTTAAATGGACGAAGTCTAGTTATATTGGGTTATTCAGGAATAAAAGATTGTAGTATTTTATCCATATTAAGAGATTTCAAAAATCCCCAAAAAATTATTTGGATAAACGATTCAGATTCAATTAAAATTGGTAATGAAAGAATTTATGAAATTGAACACGCTAAAAATCAATTATTTCCTAATTTAAATAAAAAACTTTTGGATGTAGCTAAAAATCTTCTTGAAACATTTCATAAGAATAAATCTATTAGGATTTACATTATCGAGGGAAATATAAAAAATATATTTAAAAGTATGTTTCAACTTAACCCTAAACTAAATTCAAAAGAATTTTCATTAAAGCCAATTAATTGGTTCAAGAATAATATCAAGACACCAAGTATTTTCCACAAATTTCTTATAACCTCCAAAATATATTACATTTTTGGTATATATGACGATGCCATGAAATATTGTGAATTAATGTACCGATTAATTACAGCTGCTGATGTAAAATTTTGGAAAAATTATGCTGAGGAGGCTATCGTAAAAAGCTTTCGCTATCAATATTCAGATTCAAGATCCTTGAAACAAAATAATAAATCACAAAAAATTGATACCCAAAGTGAAAACTTATCGATGAAATCTCTATATCTTGATATGACTGCTAATGTTCTTGAAGCAAAAAAGAATTATCCTGAAGCATTAAGTAAATTCGAAGAGATATTAAAGATCAAAGAGAAATTAGGGGATTTGAAAGGAACATCTGAATGTTTTAACAGAATCGCTGATATTTATAAAAACCAAAAAAATTATTCAAAAGCCTTGAAAAATTATAATGAAGCACTAAAAATTCATGATCAATTAGGAGATTCTAGTGAAAAAGTTATTAGTTTTAAGAGAATGGGAGAATTATTTTTAATTCAAGAGAATTATACAAAAGCTATGAAGAGCTTTTTGAGTGCTTTAAAAATTAGTAGGCATCAGAATGATTTAAATAGTAAAGCTTTATGTCTTAATAAAATTGGTGAAATTCTAAGAGTACAAGGAAAATATTCTAAAGCTCTTAAGTGTAATATGAATGCTTTAAAGATTCATGAGCAATTAAAAGATTTGAATGGGAAAGTATTATCTATAAACGCAATTGCAATGATTAATTTTGATAAAGAAAATTATTCAGAAGCATTAAATTACTATAAGAAAGCATTAAAGGTTTATGATCAACTAGGAAATTCAAATGAGAAGGCTATATGTCTTTCTAATATTGGTGAAATTTTAAAATTGCAGAAAAATTACCCAGAAGCATTGAAATATTATAAAAGAGCTAATTCAATTAACAACCAGTTGAATGATTTAAAGAGAAAAGCATCATGTCTTAATAATATTGCTAGTATTTATGAAACTCAAGAAAATTTCCTAAAATCCTTGCAATATTATAACCAATCATTAAAAATTTATGATGAATTGGGAGATTTGAGCGCAAAATTGAATTCTCTTATGACTATTAGTCATATTCATCTAACACAAGGAAATTATCCTGATGCATTATTAAGATATAAAGATATGTTAAGGCTTCATAACCAATTGGGAGATTTAAATGGGGAGGTCATGTGCCTTTATAATATCGCATCCATTCATTTTGATCAAGCAAATTATCCAAAAGCACTAAAATACTACGAAAAGGCGGTAAAAATTGATAAAAAACCAGTAAATTTAAATGAAAAAGCTATTTCTCTTAAATCAATTGCTGTAATTTATCAAATACAAGGAAATTTTCCCAAAGCATTAATGAAATTCAGGGAAGCTTTACAGATATATGAAATGTTAGGGGATATGAATGGACAAGCTCTATCTCTCAATAACATTGCTATGATAAAATTCGATCAAGCAAATTATCCTGAAGCATTAAGAAATTATGAAAAAGCATTAGGAATTTACCAAAAGCTAGAGGATTTAAATGGGAAAGCAATTTGTTTAATTAAACTAGGTAACATTAATCAATTACAAGAAAATTATCCAAAGGCATTAAAACTATATGATAATGCCTTAGAGATATATGAGCGATTAGGAGACCTGAATGATAAGGCTTTATGTCTTGAAAATATGGGTGAAGTTCTTATTTTGCAAAAGAATTATTCAGAAGCTCTTAAAGTTTATAAGAGAACATTAGATGTTTATGAGCAATCAGGAGATTTAAATGGGAAAGCTAAATGTCTTACTACTATAGGAGATATTTATAGATTAAAAGGAAAATTTGTTAAAGCTTTAAAACAGTATAATTATGCTTTAGAAATTAATGAAGAATGGGGAGATTTGAGAACAAAAGCGAGATGTCTTAATAATATAGGTGACATTCAGAGATTACAAGGGAATTATTTAGATGCAGTGAAAAGCTATAATGAAACCTATTCAATTTATAAAAATCTAGAATCATTGGAATCTCCAGAAGTTAGAGTTATCAAAGAGAAAATTAAAGCTATAGTTAATCCTAAGAAGGATGATTTGGTCAAAAGTGAGGAAAAGCTTAAAGTGAAAGCAAATATTCAATTTGATCTAAGTGAATATACGGAAGAAGCAGAAGTCATTGAAGAGAAAAAAGAAGTTATAATCGATTCATATCAAGAAAATAATATTAGAACTCATGATAAAATCAGAGATATTACTCAATCACACCAAAAAAGTTATATTCAAAATTGGGAACGTCTTAGAGGGAGGATATATAATCAGCTTGATTTTAAGGGGCCAACATTTACAAATATCTATAGAAAAAAAATAAAATCTCAAATAGATTCTGTAGATATTATAATGAAAAGACTCAAAGTAAAAGATCTCATCCAAATCGGTTCCATTTATGAAACTGAAGGTCATTATGACGAAGCACTGAAAAAATACGAAGACGCATTAATTAATGTAAAAGAATTTGAAGATTTTGAAAATTCCTTAATATTCCTTAACAAAATTGGAGATATTTATAGAGCTAAAGGTTTATACTTGGAAGCATTAAAACGATATGAAGAAGCCTTAACAATCGCAGGACAAGTAGGAGATATGTCTCAAAAAATCACGTTTACGCTGAAAATTCGGTCTTTGTATAAAAACATGTATGATTCATCCTAAAGTTATTATTAAAAAAATATCAATCTTGAGAAAAAACTAATATAATATTTTAAATTATTTACGGATCTTGTCTTTAATAGTAATAAGCTTCTGGTTCGTCTCATTGTTTTTGTGATTCATAAGTTGATCCTTGATAGCTTTTACTTCTGCTCTTGTTCTTAAACCTATTGTGGTTTTTGAAATTTCAAAAATCTCTTTTTCTCTAATATTTTTATTATAAAGTAATTTCAACTTATTTATGGATTCTGCATTATAGAAAATATATCTATTATTCAAAAATACGAGTAAACCAGCACTTTTTTTTTGATGTTTATATACTTTTGATAATTTTTTTCGAATTTTCTCAATAGATTGATTTAATTCCTTAGCAATATCTATATCAATAATTCTTTGATATTTTTGCATTGCTCTTATTAGCTTTTTCTTAAAAGTAAGAGAATAAACATAAGATGCTATGGCAATAATTAGAAGAATGAGAGTAAACCAGATAGCTATTTCTTTATAAAAAATAAAAATTGCAAATATGGTCCCTACTGTAATTATCCATAGAATAGAATCTTTCTTCATTCTTTACATTTCTTTTTTCTTATTAATTGGTCTTTCTAATTTACTAATTTCTAATTCAATCATATTTAATTTACTCGAATATTTCTCTAAAAGTTCAGTATATTTAGTAATGTCAATATCATTACTTCTGTATAAACTTTTCAATTCTTTGATTGTTCTCCCAATTCCAGTTTTTTTACTAAGTAGTTCTTCTTTTCTTCTAGTAGAATATGATTTCACTAACTTTTTCTTTTTATATTTCCTAAAAATTTCAACATTCACATCCATAGGTTTTAAGCTAGATAGATATAAAAGAGTATTAGGTAAGAATCTTGGTAAATTTTCAGGTACCGCAATATAAGGTTCTGGATTTTGAATATCTTTAACCTGGTCATAAGGCACAATTTCTGCATCGATTTCCATGATATTATCATTTACAACAGATAAATTGTGAAGAATTGTACTCTTCTCTTTCCCTGTAAGATCTTTAAAGGTTTTCAGTATGTTTTCCCATAATTCTTCTGAGTGAGAATAATAGAAAACTGCTTTTTTGAATAAATCTTCAACCAATCGATTTTGAGTTTGTTTGTCAAATGAATCTGAAAACTCCATTTTTTGAAGAGCAAGAGCCTGTAAATGACAAGATTTACCCATATCGAAATCAGACTGAGCATTTAATTGCTTTTTTACCTTATCGCTAAGAAAATCTAAGTAAAACAATCTTTTTGATAATAAACTAAGACCTGCATATAATTTAGAGGCGAGAAACAAATTATTTTGTCTTTCCTCCTTGCTAGCAATTAAATTTTGAGCAAGAATTCTGGCTTGTTCAGATTCGTATTCTAAATTCGTCGATATTAGACTTTTACCTACTTTTTTTTGATTAACAGAAGCAGAACTAAAATATGCTGCTGTTTTATAATACCTACTTGAATTTACCATTGATACTATCGCATTGTCCCAATCTTCACTTTTTTCATATTCTTTAGAAAGTTTGGCATACATTCTTGCTGACGCCCATGAAACACGAGCACATTCAAACATTAAATCATAAATATCTATTTCTTCTTTATCGACAGGATCATAATAGGAAGTGGTAATGCCTAATTCATTTATTATTAAATTTTGATTTTTGATTTTATAGTTTATATTTATTATATCTATGTATTCTAATGCGAGATCTAAATCATCATAATAAGCTATTTTATCACCTTTTCGAAAACTTTCCTCTAAATCTTTTATATTATAATGGAGAAATCTTATTCTGTGTATAATTTCCTCGGTAAAAATATCTTTAAGATATCCAATCTCTATTTTTTCCTTGGGTTCTACTTTTGAGCTTACCTTTTGTGCCGATTTTTTTTTTGGTGTTAGCTTTTTTTTAGTAATTACTTTAGCACTCTTTTGCTTTGACTGAGTTAGTTCTAATTGAGGTTCAGTATTATTTTCAGAACTTTCTTTTTTACTTTTAATTTTATCAATAGGCTTGGTTTGTACATCATTAAGCAATTCTATAGCTTCTTGGATACAATTTACTGCCATTAAAATGGTAAATCCTTCAATTTTAACCAAATCTTCAACTTTCTTCATAGCAAGTTTTTCAATTGTATCTATCCCTGATTTTCTCATTAGATTAATGGCATTCTTGTTAATAGTACTAAGACTATCTAGTGTATACTCCATTTTAGTGCATATTATAATTGAATTTTTTTCATCCTTCTTTAATAATAAGTTAATAAAAAATTTAATACTAATGATATAACAGATTGAATTTTTTTCATAAGTGTTAAATAATATTTTAATAAAAAATAATTTTGTATAATCACAAAATTATTGTTTTAAAATTATCACTAATCATATTAATTAACACAGGATTTTCGGATTTAGTAATATATTTTTCACTTTTCGTAGAGTATTTCAAATATGTTAAAATTAACAAAACATTTAAATTTAATATCACCTAAAGTATTATTTGACGATAAAACGTCAAAAAATTTCATATAAGAGAAATTCAAAGGTGATGAATAAAAAGTAAAAATTAAAGTCCAATGAAAATCGATGACAGCAATAAAAGGTATTCCATAATTATTGCTGGGATTCTGATAGGATTGATAGCATCTATTTTCTTGGTAATCACATCGGGATATTGGGGCTTAAATAAGTCTTTCAATACTACTTATCCAATTGACATGGGAAGCTATGTTGATTTGGATAAAAAAGCATGGAAAGATCATACCTCTGGAAACATTAAATCCGTGTCAGTAGCTGAAGAATGCTCTCTGGCTGATCGTGACACTGAAAAAGGTAAGATAAAACCATATACTCCTTTCACAAATATACCTTCAAAATTACCTCTATGTATAAATGATTCAGTTGTAGCTAATTGGTGGATTGCATACTATGTGTGTGGAAGTTATAAGCCAAACAAGATAGACTGCAGTTATTATGGCTTCTTAGACTTATCTCAAACTAAAGCCACTGATAAAGGTGGAAGAGTATTTATAAGATCATATGACATTACTGATGTTCCATGCTGTTGGAAGATTGTCAACTTCACCGGTTTTGATGTCATTGGTGATTTTGAACTAGCAAGTAATTATTTCCCTGATGTCGTTCCTGCTGGTTGCGTAATGACTGAAACAGCACCAAATGCAGATCATACATTAGGTAAGCCTGTTAAATTAGATCTTACCACATACTGGAAAGGATGTGACAGTGATTACCAGAAGTTTAAGTTAATATTGACACAATATAAATTGTGTTTTCAGAATCCCCAACTCCCGAATGGAAAAAATAATTTTCATCGCCAGTTGAATGTAATAATGATGTGATATACTTTTAAGATTGCTGGTTGATCGACCTTTACCTTAGAGAGATTAACCTCGATCAACAGTTAAATTGTCACCTTTCTTTTTTTTTTTTATTTCTCAATATTTTGTTTATAATTTTTTTATCCTTAATTTAAATTACTATAATTTTCATGATATTAGAGAGTCAAGCAAAATAAACATTCTTAAAAATGAATCTAAAGAAAAAAGCTTTAATTTGAATCTATCTTTCAATGCTCTTTTAAAAATTATACAAATGTAGTTATGAGAAATAAAGTTGCGAGTAGAGTTGATAAATATAATATAGTATCAATTTTCCGTTTCTGTTTTTTGTCTAACCTTTTATATTTCGGATATCTTTTCACGAATATTGTGGTTAAACCAAGAGTTCCTAACACTCCACCTACTACAATTGAACTGGTAGGGCTAGTTAAAAGGTTTTGAGGTTCAGAAGGCTTGGTAACTCCTTTTACTACTAATACTTCTTGATGACCTAAATGTCCGAGAGTATCATTTGCGTAAAAAGAAATTTTTATTAAATCCCCATTTGATAGCGAATCCCAATATTCTTCCCATAAATTTTGATCTATCTGTCCTATTTTTTGATAGAAAGAAACATTTGTTAATCCTGAATCAAGTGTATACCAACAAGAATCTAAATTATCCTCACTTATAGTAAGATCGAAATAAGGTGCTTCTCTATTGACTTCTTGATATTCAGTAGGTAGATTTATTGTAATATTAGGAGCTAATGTATCTTTATATAATAAAATATAATAAGAATCATTAACATTTCCTACTGAATCATTAGCATAGATATATATATTAAATTTTCCTTCAGGTATATTCTGCCAGATTAAATTATTAATTTCTTGCTCAACGTTATTAATTAAATCTGATTTCATTGTTCCTATTTTATACCATATTCTATCCAAATTTGGATCAGAAACTGAAATATTAATGATTGGGGGAGAATCCCAAATAGTTTCAAATAATGGTTTATCAATTGTAATTATAGGATTAGATATGTCCTTGCCGACGAGAATTTCTTCTATTCTAATATTTCCAGTTGTGTCATTTGCATAGAATCTAATTGTAACATTTCCATTTCCAAAATAGTCCCAAGCTACTTGATTTATAATTCCAGTGAATTCAGTTAATAAATAATTCTCTGTATAACCAACTAATATATACCAAACTTTATCTAAGTTAAACTTACTTACGGAAACATTATAAATTGGAGCATTTATACCTTTTAAACTGTTTGGATATGGACAATTGATTGTAATATTTGGTGCTAAAGTATCCTTATATAAAACAAATTTATATGAATTATTAACATGACCAAAAATATCTTGAGCAAAAATTTCTATTGTGAATTGTCCTTGTGGTAAGTTATACCAAATATAACTTGTGATAGCTGTTTCAATATTATTTTCTAGCCATCCACCAAAAGGACCAATTGTATAGGAGATACTATCTAGATTCGGATCATAAGCAGTTATATTAAAAGTGGGTTTTGTATTCCAATAAGTTTTATTAAACGGCGAATTTATAGTGATTTTAGGAGCCATGGTATCTTTATACAAAGTTAATGAAAAAGAGTCATTTAAATAGCCAAAACTATCATTAGCATAAATATACATTTTGAATTTACCTTGAGGTAGATCATTCCATAAAGAATTATCCATACGTGTTAATATATCATTATACAAAGTTCTTTTAGAGTTTCCAATCACATACCAAAAAGTGTGTAAGTTTGGATCAGTGGCTTTAATATTAAGTATTGGTGGTTCATTATAATATGAATTATTATTAGGAGACAAAATTATAATTTCTGGATTTGATGTGTCTTTATACAAGGTTAATATATAATCATCATTAAGATAACCAAAAGTATCATTTGCATAAATGAAAATTTGATACATACCATCAGAGAGATTGTTCCAAATCTCTAAATCCAAGGATTGAGCTGTATTATTCGAAAGAGAGATATTAATATTTCCATCTCCATACCATAGAGCATCAAAATTTGGATCTAAGCAAGATATATTTAATATAGGCGCCAAATTACTGTATGAATTATCTATAGGTGAATTAATAATTATCAAAGGTGCAATAGTATCTTTATAAAGAGTGAATTTATATGTATTATTTATGTTTCCTGCTGTATCATTTGCGAAAATGTAAATTGTAAACTCACCTTGGTCTAAACTATTCCAGATTAAAGGATCAATTGTTTGTTCAGTATTATTCATCAAATCAACGCTAAACGTTCCAATTCTGTACCAAAGATTATCATGGTTAGGATCAGAAAAAGAAATATTTAGTATAGGGGGTGTATTCCAATAGCCCTCATAAATTGGTAGATTTATCCTTACTTCAGGGGCAAAAATATCTTTTCTAAGTTCTACAATATCAAAAGCAATATTACCCACAGAATCATTTACATAAAAAGCAAAGATGACTGTTCCATTTCCAAATTCATTCCAAGCAGTTTGATTTATGGTAAGTTCAGTAATTCCATCAACTTTTTCAAAATAGTATTTAATTGGATTACCGAATAAAACATACCAACAACTATCTATATCCATTCCACTAATGTATATCTTAAAATTAGGCGCTATGTTTCCAAACACATCATATTCTTTTGGTTCTAAAATATCTATTATTGGAGCGGTTAAATCTTTTCTAACAGTTATTTCTTCTATACCTAAATTATTCAAGGAATCATTTGCATAAAAGATAATAGTTACTGTACCATTTCCAATCTTATCCCACGCAAATTGGTCTATTACTTCTGTCCATGTATAATTTTGGGTTATATAAGTTGCATTTTTTAATTGATACCACACTTCATATGAATTTGCATCATAGAATTCTACATTGATGAGGGGAGGTGATATTCCAAATATCTCGTAAGGATTCGGATAATGTATAGTAATTTCTGGGGCAATTATATCTTTTTTGATGAGAATCACCTTGGATGCCATATTACCAAGAGTATCATTAGCATAAATGAATATAAATACAGTCCCATTTCCTATTTCATTCCACACAAATTGGTCAATTAAATCTGTCCATGTATAATTTTGAGTTATATAGGTAGCATTTTTTAATTGATACCATGCTTCATATGAATTTGGATCATAGAATTCTATATTAATAAGAGGTGGTGTTTTTCCAAATATCCCGTAAGGATTTGGATAATTTATATTAATTTCAGGAGCAATGATATCTTTTCTTAATATTAAAATATTATAATTTAAATTGCCTACTGAATCATTTGCATAGATTTTAATAAATACAGTCCCATTACCAATTATGTCCCAAACAAATTGCTGTATTATTCCTGTCCAAGAATAATTCCCTGTTAATATAGTTCCATTGTCTAATTGATACCAAATATTATCAAAATTTGGTTCATTTATAGTAAAATTTAATATTGGAGGATTGTAACCAAATACACTATAATTAGAAGGAGTGTTGAAAATGATTATTGGAACAATAATATCCTTTCTAATTGTAATATTTAGAGCTGCGAAATTAGAAACAGTATCATTTGCATAAAAAATTATTGTTACAGTACCATTTCCCATTTCATCCCATACAGTTTGGTTTATGACTCCAATCCAAGTGTAATTATCCGTAGATATAGATCCATTAGTTAATTGATACCAAACACTATCTAAATATTGATCATATACATTAATATAAACATCTGGATATAATGCTCCGAATAATTCATATGGATTAGGCTCATTTATAACAATAATAGGAGCATTAATGTCTTTTTTTATTGTTATATCTGAATATCTTGTATTCCCTAATGTATCATTAGCATAAAATCTGATTGTTATTATTCCAGATTGAAATTCATCCCAAGCAAATTGGCTAATATTATCTGTCCATAAATAATCTAAACTAGATTTAGTATCATTATATATTCTGTACCATTTTGTATCTAAATTGGGATCGTATATATCAATATCGATAAGGGGAGGATTTTTTCCAAATATATCAAAAGGATTAGGTTCATTTATTGTTATATCAGGAGCAGTAATATCTTTTCTAACTATTATTGTTGCAAAACCAAGATTTCCCAAAGAATCATTTGAATAGAATTTTATAGTAACTAAACCTGTTGGGAACATATCCCATGCAAGCGGGTCAATAACTTCTGTCCACGTATAGTTTTCTGTTGTATAACCATCAGTTAATTGATACCACGTTATATCTAAGTGTGGATCAAAAATGCTAACGTTGACGTCTGGGGGTGTCATTCCAAACAAATCATAATAAGTTGGAGAATTTATAGTGATTTTTGGAGCACGTATATCTTTTCTAACGATAACTATTTTGGATGCTAGGTTTCCAAGAGTATCATTTGCATAAAAAATAATAGTTATTGTTCCATTTCCAACTTCTCCCCATACAGCTTGAGATATCTCAGTATTCCAGGTATAATTGGCAGTGATGATTGTTCCATTATTCAATTGATACCATATTTTATCTAAATGTGGTTCATATATACTCATATTAATATCAGGAGGAGTTTTTCCAAATAAGTCATAATTAAGAGGATTGATTATTATGATATCTGGAGCAATAATGTCTTTTTTAACTAACACTGAATTACGTGCATCATTACCTACAGAATCTAATGCATAAAATATTATTAAGATGGTTCCATTTCCGACTTCTTCCCAAACACTTTGATTAATTTCTCCTTCCCATTTATAATTAATAGTGATGACAGTTCCATTATCCAATTGATACCACGCTTCATTTAGATTTGGATCATCTATATCAACTTCAACTTCGGGAGGATTTTCTCCAAATATATCATAAGGATTAGGTTTAAAAATTGTGATATCAGGTGCGACAATATCTTTTCTAATTATTATTGATTCTGAACCATCATTCCCTAAAGAATCATTTGCGTAAAATATAACCGTGACAGTTCCATTACCCATTTGAGCCCATATGCTTTGTTCAATAGTTCCAGTCCAAGTATAATTTCCTGTATTTATTGTTCCAACCAATTTAAACCAAATTTTATCTAAATTTCCATCGTTGAAACTAACGTTAATAAATGGAGGTACTTTTCCAAATAAATCATATGGCTGTGGTTGAATTATTTCAATATGAGGTTCAAGAATATCTTTTTCAATCTTAACTGAATCATATCCAATATTACCAACTGAATCATTTGTATAAATCATAATAACAACAGTACCATTTCCAACTTGATTCCATACACTCTGTTGTATATCTCCCGTCCAAGAATAATTTAAAGTTATTACTGTTCCAATTAATTGATACCATTGCTCGACTGCTCCTGGTCCAAAAGTTACACTAACATTTGGAGGTATACTACCAAATAATTCACCATCTTTTGGATTAGTGATAGTCACATCTGGTGCGTCAATATCTTTTCTGACAATCACGGAATTGGAGCCAACATGACTTAAAGAATCGTTTGCATAAAACTGAATTACCACTAGTCCAGTTTCCATTTGATCCCATACACTTTGATTAATTGTTTCTGTCCAACTATAATTTGCCGTTACGCTCGATCCAATTAATTGATACCATATAGAGTCTAGATTAGCATCATTAACTTCAATATCAACTTCAGGAGGGGTGGAACCAAATTGATCATATGAATCTGGTTCATTAATAATAATTTCTGGTTTTAGAGTATCTTTCCTAACGAATACTAATGCAGATCCAACATTGCCAACAGAATCATTAGCATAAAATTGTATGTTTATCACTCCATCATTTAGATTATCCCAATATGATTGGCCGATAGAGCCATTTGAGATAAAAGTAATATTAATTCCATCACTCAAAGAGTACCACATAGTATCTATTCCAATTTCATCCTTTACTCTTACATTATAATTGGGAGGAATTTCTCCAAATAATTGGTTAGAGTTAGGTGAACTAATTATAATCTCAGGAGGAATTAATTCTTTTCTAACAATTATTTCTGAAGAACCTAAATTTCCAAGAGTATCATTAGCATAAAATATTATAACAACAGTTCCATTTCCAATTTCATTCCAAACCGATTGATCAATATCTCCTGTCCACGAATAATTTAGAGTATTTATTGTTCCATTTTCTAATTTATACCAAACTGAATCCAAATGAGGTTCATTAATATTTAGATTTATGATTGGTGGTTTATGTCCAAATAAGGTATACTGTTGAGGGTCAGTAATATTTATTTGTGGAGCTATGAGATCTTTTCTAAGTTTAAGTATATTAAACCCTACATTACTCATTGTATCATTAGCATAAAAAATTATATATACTGTTCCGTTACCAAATTTATTCCATTCACTTTGATCAATAATTCCAAACCACGTATGATTTGTTGTAGTAATTGTTCCATTTCTTAATTGATACCACACTTTATCAGGATTAGGCTCGATAATATTTATATTAATGATCGGTGGGTCAGATGCAAAAAGATCATTATCATTTGGATCATTAAATACAATTTCAGGTGCTGTTATATCTTTTCTAATTATAACATAATTAAGTCCCAGGTTGTCTAAACTATCATTAGCATAAAATGTAATATTTATTATTCCAGTTTCTAAGGAGGCCCATGCTATTTGATCTATAGATCCAATAATTTCTGTAATATAGTATTTAATAATTCCATTATTTAGAGTATACCATATAGAATCCAAATTTGGATCATTTATTAATAACTGATAATTTGGAGGAGTTATACCATATAAATCATTACTTTCAGGATAAATAATCGAAATCCTCGGAGCAGCAACATCTTTGAATATTGTCAAACTGCAAGTATCATTAAGATTACCAGCAGAATCATTAGCATAAAAGTAAATGATAAATGAACTTTCTTTTGGCAGGTTTATCCATATTTCATAATCAAGTGCTTCACTTGTATTATTATCTAATTGTATACATGTAGTTCCAACTCGATACCAGAGGGATTCAAGAGATGAATCATAACCTACTATATTGATAATAGGAGGAGTATTCCAATATGTGTTATTATTTGGTGTATTTATTATCAATTCTGGATTAATTGTATCTTTATAGAGTATTATTTGAATTGTATCATTAAGATGGCCAAAGCTATCATTAGCAAATAAATAAATATGAAATAATCCTTGCGATAATTCATTCCAGATTGAAGTATCAAAAATCTCTACTGTATTATTATCTAATTGGACGATTGTCGTCCCAACCTGATACCAGATATCATTAAGATTTGGATCATATGCGATTACTTTTATCAGAGGAGGAGAATTCCAGTATGTATTATTACCTGGAGAATTAATTTTTAATTCTGGTGCTAATGTGTCTTTATATAAAGTCAAGATGTAACTATCATTTAGGTAACCAAAACTATCCCATGCATAGATAAATATTTGAAATTCTCCTTGCGGTAATTTATTCCAGATTGAAATATCTAAGGATTTTTCAGTATTATTAGTTAGCCACACTTGGGAAGTTCCAACCATATAATAAAGACTACTTAAATTAGGATCATAAACTGTTATGTTTATCGGAGGAGGAGTATTCCAATATGTATTATTATCAGGAGAATTAATAATTAATTTTGGAGGAATCGTATCTTTATATAAAGCAAGGACATATGTATCATTTAAATTATTTAGTGAATCATTAGCATAGATTTTTAATAAAAATTTATCTTGCATCAAATTATTCCATATAGAAGAATCCAAATATTGTCCTGTGTCATTTAATAATGCTATTTGAGTTGTTCCAACCATATAGTAAAGATTTTTAAAATTTGCATCAAAAACAAGTACTTTAATAAAGGGAACTGTATTCCAGTAGGTATTATTGTTAGGTGAATTAATCGTTAATCTAGGTGCTAAAGTATCTTTAAATAATGACAAGGAGTATAGATTGTTAATATTACCAGCAGAATCATTAGCATAGAAGTAAATTTTAAATGATCCCTCATCTGGAAGATTGTTCCATATTGTAGCATCAAGTAATTCTGCGGTATTATTGTCTAATTGGATTTTAGTAGTCCCTACTCGATACCAGAGGGAATCGAAATATGAATCATAAACAGTCGCATTGATCTCTGGACGGACATTCCAAAAAGTATTACTCTCAGGGGTGTTAATTATTAGAGAAGGAGTTTTAACATCCTTATACAATATGAAAGAGAATAAATCGTTAATATTACCTACAGAATCGTTAGCATAGAAATAAATTATAAATAAACCTTCATTTGGAAGATTAATCCATATTACAGTATCAAGCATTTCTGCGGTATTATTATCTAATGGGATTTCAGTCATCCCAACTTGGTACCAGAGAGAATCAAGATACGTGTCATAAACAATTACATCAATAAGAGGGAGTGTATTCCAATAAGTGTTATCCTCAGGGGAATTTATAACTAAAGTTGGAGTTAGAACATCTTTATATAAAGTTAAAGAGTATATATTGTTAACATTACCGGCTGAATCATTAGCATAGAAGTAAATTTTAAATGATCCCTCATCTGGGAGATTATTCCATATAGCAACATTAAACAATTCTGCGGTGTTATTGTCTAATTGGATGATAGAAGTTCCAACTCGATACCAGAGGGAATCAAAATATGAATCATAAACAGTCACATTGATCTCTGGACGGGTATTCCAATAAGTATTACTCTTAGGGGTGTTAATTATCAGAGAAGGAGTCTTAACATCTTTATACAATGTGAACGAGTATAAATTATTGGTATTACCTGCAGAATCATTAGCATAAAAGTAAATTATAAATGGACCCTCACTTGGGAGACTAGTCCATATTGCAGCATCAAGCAATTCTGCGGTATTATTATCTAATGGAACTTCAGTTGTTCCTACTTGATACCAGAGAGAATCTAAATATGAATCATAAACAACTACATCAATAAGAGGGAGTGTATTCCAATAAGTATTATCC
>SMTZ1_10000746_pt1 | contig 31245 bp, 34 predicted proteins | sample DeeMarSWOR136_30_FD_25667 | JGI IMG/M metagenome (IMG submission 25667) | reverse complement strand
GCTCGCCGGCTTACTCTTGAAGGTGCTAAAGTCAAAGCCGTAGTTGAGATTCTTCCGCATACTAATGGTTTGCCGCGTAATATTCAGCAGTGTCTAATCGACTATGATATTCCTCTTCTTCTGTCTCACACCGTCACTGGAATCCATGGACAAAATAGGGTTGAATCAGTCACCATAGCGCCTGTAGACAAGGATTTGAAGCCAATCGAAGGAAGAGAGAAGAAAATACGCTGTGATACTCTTCTTCTTTCCATAGGTTTGATTCCAGAAAATGAGCTGTCAAAAAACTGTGGGGTTGAGCTTAGCTCCGTTACTGGAGGTGCCTTTGTAGATGAAACGCTTGAAACGACTGTGCAGGGCATTTTTGCGTGTGGAAACGTTCTGCATGTTCACGATGTAGTGGATTTTGTTACTCTTGAGGCGGAAAAAGCTGGAAAAGGCGCGGCAGAATATATTCTCGGAAGGACGCGAAAGGTAAAGAGAATCCCTGTAGAGGCAGGTAATGAAATCCGATACGTTTTACCTCAGAGCATCCGCTGTGGCGTTGACCTTGAGTTGTCGATTCGTGTGACCTGCCCGAGAGAAAATGTGGCTATCGGATTTTTTGATGGCAGAACGCTGGTTAAGACGGAAAGGTTACGCAAGGTTCATCCTGCTCAGATGGTAAAGATAAAACTAAAGGGAAGCGAAACCCGCGCTATTCACTCACTGAAAACGGAGGTTTTAGTGAAATGAAGAAGGAAATGATCTGTATAGGCTGCCCTATAGGCTGTTATCTCACTGTCGATTATATCGAAACAACAATATGTGGCGTTGGCGGAAACCGATGCAATGTTGGGCTGGAGTATGCTGAAAAAGAGATTTCCAATCCTGAGCGAACCCTCACAACCACTGTTAAAGTCAAAAACGGTCATCTTCCGCTAGTGAGTGTGCGAACCAGCAAGCCAATACCCAAAAGCATAATCTTTGACGCCATGAATTTGCTGGCAAAAGTGGAAGCCGAAGCGCCCATCAAAATCGGAGAACCAATAATCCAAAACATCCTCAACACAGGCGTAAATATAGTAGCTACAAAGAACATCTCTAAAAAAGATTAGTGTTAGTTGCTTGCGCGCGTTCGTGTTCTTGTCAAACCTGCTATTTCTACTACAGTTTATTCCGTAATCCCCAAAGATATAGTAGTCTTTCTCATCACTCCAGTTGTATTGATAGACATCCATGATAGAATGAACAGCAGCTATCGCTTGCTTACCAGTGAGGGAGCCATCAATAGCCTTGAGTATGTAGAATCCACTTGATTAATGGTGGCAAACAATAGGGTATAGTCAAGTGGTTTCGGACTGAATACGCAAAAGCTGGACTGAACCTAAAGCCAAAATCGGAAAATTAGTAAGATGGTTATAGCCAGAGATTACCTACGATCAATGAGTTTAAACCCTGAAGAAATACTCTCCAAAGAAGCACATGCAATATCACACAGGACTATCTTAACGTATAATAGTTGTCTTTCAGAGCAGGGTCAGATTCAGATTAGTCTAATGTTGTGGGCATTAATACAGAAGCTGAAACAAGAAATCATCGCTGAAACACACGCAACAAACTAAAAACGGATTAATTATGGTTCTGGATTGGTAGGCCGGGAGATATCGTTCCTATACTGTAATTTATTCCAAAAGTCCCCTTTTTTAGTTGCAATCATTTCAAAGAGTACTTTTGGATAGGCTGTGCGTCGCAGAGCGAATGATGTGAATTTGAACTAAGCAAAACTAATAAGTTGAGTCGCCTCAGTCGAGGTTGGTGGAAGATTTCAAAAAGACATTCGCAATAAGTGCTTCAACTGCAGCCATCATTATAATTACGCTAAGCGTTGGTTTTTTGCAGAAGAGTCCAAACCTTCAAGGCTCAGCATTTGAGCGTTTTCTGATTGGAACTGGCTCAGGGAGTTTGGATAATCTGCAAAACCTTAACCGAAGATATTCAATGAATATGAATTTAGTGACCAACTGGTTAAGCGGCCGGGATGACCTCTATGGTTGGTAGTCCCGCTACTATTCGCTTGAACCTTTTTGGAATCAAAGCATTGTTCCACATCTGATTACGTACCAATATTTCACCGGTTCATGGAATGTTGATTATTCACCAGCAAGTCTCAGTCTGCACAGACAAGAATGGCTAGATGACCTCAGGTTCATGGCAAATCGCCTGAAAGCCCCAAATGACGGACGCCACATGGTCCTGATTTCATTGGAAACTGAATTCAACTGCTACGAAAACATTGATTTTCCATACTGGAATCAACTGATGATTGACTCCAGAAATGCAATAAAAGAAATAGCGCCCAATGTTCTGGTGAGTTATTGTATTGGTGGCTGGGAATGGCGATTCAATGACGTTAGCATAAATGGAACTTTAACTTCCAGCATGAGAAACATGGATTTTATGAGTTTCCAAGCCATGTGGAGTGTGACTAACGAGGAAGAAACAAAATGGCTAAGTGGAGATGATTTAAGAACAAACTACGGAGCGGTCAATTGGGTAGACAGATTCGGACAAAAACCTCACGTTTGGGATTATATGGTAGACGATATTGCCGCCAATGTTGAAGCTTTGAGCAAATACAATCCGCACATCTTGTTGGCGCATCTCTCTATAAGTGACCATCTTTGGGGCTCACACGCCCAGGCAGAAGTGGTTAACGAAATTATACAGAGAGAAGCTTCCTTGAAAAGAATGGGATTGTTTAGCATTTCTTGGATGCATTACGTTGACAACTCTGTGGTTGGAGGCGATGGCTTCTTATTCTCAGACGGTTCAGCTAAACCGTGTCTTTTACCCTGGGTAGAGCTTGTTAACAAATTTATTTCATGAAGAACCCCAGAGACTTGACCTGTGATAAATACAGATGTCTCCCGCTTCATTCCCGCTTCATTTTTCCCTTTTTCTTTTATTCATTTAGCTTTTCAAGTTTTGAAGACTGTATAGATGGGGTAACAAATAAAATCACCGGAGTATAATCAAGAAAGAGACAAGTTGCCCGTATTACTGTTTGAGATGAATTTGAGTGAAATACGAAATTAAGGAACTATCCATGTTTTCTGATAAAAGGGGATGGCTAATTGAAAGATTGAATGGTGTTTCTCCTCAGAAAATAGAGCAAATTCATTATTCTTGCTCCAATTCAGGTGCTGTACGAGGAAACCATTATCATAAACACAGAGTAGAGTGGCTTTGTGTGATAAGGGGCAATGGCAGGATTGTCCTCGAAGACAATTTCACAAAAGAAAGAAAAGAATTCACAGTTTCGAGTGATTCACCAGTTTTGGTAAAAATACCTCCTAACGTTACGCATGCCATCGAGAACATCGCGGATGCATCAATGCATCTTTTAGTGATAGCCGATGAGAAACGCAGTTCAACGGATTCCGACACTTATCCCATACAGATTATCTAAAGTACCCGCGTAGCCCTGTTTGAAGAAACAGAAGACGATGCCTTTTTATCAAATAGCCAGAAGTCTAAGTTTAAATACGGCCAAAGTTTGGCAGAAGTAGTTATTTTTGCCAAAATAACATTTAGCGGAGTGAGAACATGTCTAGCATTTTATTGCAGAAATTAGTAGTAGGTCGACCAAAACTCTAGTTGAAGACTTTTGGATTTATGATTACTATTCAATTTCGCGCGAGTTTGATTGCTGCACTCTAAATGTTTTCAATGTATCGTATTATACTAGATATTTCTTTTAAATTCCTTGTTTCAAAATCGGGTTTGCATTCTTCGTCTGGAGTTAAAATGTTTTTATTTTCACCCTTCATGATTCTTATTGTTTGGATGTCCAGTTTTCTGGCTATGGCAAAGGCTTTCGTTGGATTGTCATCTATATACACGCTATGCGAAGGCTTGGTCTTCAGTTTTCTCAAGGTTGTTAGGAAGACGTCGTTGTTGGTTTTTCCTCCGCATTCGACTGCATAAGTGATTGCGTCGAAAAGGCTTGCTATGTTTAATGCTTTTACTTTGTTTTCTTGCACCTTTTTGACGCCATCTGTGATGAGCCCAAGGCGATATTTTTGTCTTAATTTGGAGAGCGTGTTCTCAGCATCTTCAAAGAGTTTAATTGTGGGAGAATGATTTCGGTAAACGTTAACCAGTTCTAGAACCGTTTGTTCATTTTTCATGTTGAATTTTTCTAAAGCTATATTGAAAACTTTGCCTCTTCCTTTTTTTGAAAAAACTTGCAAGAACAAACGATTTAGGTGGTTTTTGTCTAGCTCGAATTTTTTGGCCATACATTCTGAAACCGCTCTAAAACCACTTCTTACATATTGCCTCTCATCATAAAGAGTGTTGTCTAGGTCAAAGATTACTGCATCAACTCGCATCAATATCACTTTTTGCTCTTGATGTATGTCTCCTCAAAGTAACGTGATAGAAACAGTCCTTCCTCAAAGTCTATTTGGGATGGAATTCTCATATTGCATATTTCTCTTAGGGCTAGGTAAGGAATGTTTGCGCTTGCCATAACGCTTAAGATGCCTCTGCCAGAGAATCTGGGATTGATTTCAGTAATGTACGTCTCTTCATCATTCTTGATAACTTGAAAATTGAATGGGCCAATGAATTTGAGGTGTTTGGCCACTTTTTTCCCCAACTCAATCAATTCCTTATCTCTTACGGTAACTCCCTGAAAACTTAGACCGCCAAAGATCTTGACTCTGTGCCTAGGAAAAATACACATGATTTTTCCATTCCTATCCGCTAGACAATCGATCGTGTATTCCGCGCCTGTTAGGTATGTTTGGATTATTGGAGCAGGGATTCGCATTAATAGAATCCGGGCTTCTTCAACGCTTTCAACCTTTGCTATTTGCCTTGATCCCCAACCTCTTCTTGGCTTGATTATAGCTGGTAATCCCGTGGATTGCAGGGCTTCTTCAATTCCTGTTTCTGGTAAGGCGGACTTTGCTATGGGCAAATGACAACTAAGTCGTTCATAGGTTACCCATTTGTCTCTGCAGATCTTGATAGTTTTTGATGGGCTAATAATGATTTTGATGCCCGAGTTGGTGATTTTATTGATTGAAGCGGATAGGGTCTCCAATTCGGGATCAGTGCAGGGAAAAATAACGTTTACGTTTTCGGTCTTGCATATTTCGATGATCTTGGGAATATAATCTGGATTTTCAGCGTTGGGTACGGTATAGGCTTTATCCAGAAAATATTGCTTGCTTCTCAGGTAAAAAGAGGCCGCATGTAAATCTGTATCAACTCCTACTAGATTGAGACTGGCAAGAAGATCTTGAGGGCTGATTTCCTGGATGGAGTGCAGCTGTTTAGGCTTAGGAAGAGAGCTATTGCGCTTTGGCGTGTGGTTCAAGGGTTTGTCTCGAGCGCGCGCAAACAAATACTGACTAAGGAAGCAATGTCGATGCCCATCAAGATAGTGTTAACAGGGGATAATGAGCCGTCTGAAGGTCAGGTCGATACCCTACTGAAAGCGTTACGGCAGAAACTCAAAGAAGAACTGTTGGAAAAGCTCATTGTTGAATCAAAAACGGTATAAATTACAGTACGGGAAAGGTAGCCCGGGAGAGATTCGAACTCTCGTCGAGGGCTCCAGAGGCCCCTATGCTTGACCGCTACACCACCGGGCTTCACTCTAAGCCATCAGAACACGGATTCCACGTAATAACTTTAGCGCTGCATCATCCGCCGTTCTTTTCTATAAGCGCGTCGCGAACGCACCAGCATCCTTGAACAAGTGGATGCCAGTCGCCACAACACCATAATGTGTCCACTATTGGATCCTTGTTTTGGGCGTAGCGCTTTAGACAGAACACTTTCACAGGGTACTTGTAGGGGTTGTGGCTGTCACAGTTGCCGCAGAACCTTTTTTCTTTCTCAATCCTTTGCATTAGGTTCTCCTCCGCAGGCGAGCTTTCCGCGCTTAAGATATGGCGTACGCGTGAAAGCTTTGCCCAGCCTCTCAACTACTGACGCTACAATTATGGGAAACATAACTAAAGCGTCGCCGATGACCATAACCTTGTCGGCTTCACCTTTCACTTTTCCCCAGCTTATGCTTTCTCTGAGTGTAGAGCCTGACAAACCTCCGGTTTCAGGACGATCCATAGTTATCACTACCGCGTAGTCCATACCCTTATTGGCTGCTATGGCGGCTGATTGTACCGTGTTTCTAGGCACTCCACCACCAATGACTATCATTCCGTTTTTAGGTGATTTTCTACATATCTCACATAAGAGCGGCACATCCTTGAAGGCGTCCACCTTCAACACATGTTTCTGGTTTTCGTGTAAAGCGTGAAGCAGATGAACATAGCCGAATTCCGAGTCGCGAACTGCGGGAATGAAGATGGGCACATCTTCCTCGTATGCGGCGTGCAGAATAGAGCTTGGGTCTTTGAGCTTCTTGCCCAGTTCCCACGCAAACATATTTGAAGAAAGGCTTTCCCCGTTTCTCTCAGCTGCAATCTCCCGGAACATTTCTGAAACTTTGTAATCCAGCTTCACGTAGTCTTCTTCTGGAACGAATACGTCGTAAATTCTGAAAATGTGGTATCTGTAGAGCTCGCTGTCATCTGCGGTCCAGCTTCCTTTGTAGTGGTGCCCGTCTAAGGCTTCAATTGTGTCGTGGACCATGCTGGCGCCCGTGCTAATTATGACATCGATGAGTCTTTTGCGAATTAGGTCGGTGATGAGCGTACGCATTCCAGCAGGAACCACCGCTCCTGAAAGAGCTAGAAAAACAGTGCAGTCTTTGTCTCGAAGCATTTTTTCGTATATGTTACACGCTCTAGAAATTCTTCCAGCTCCGAAAGAACCGGAACCTTGAAACTGCTGCATCAACTGGTTCACCGTCAGTGTCCCGTTTATCTTCATGTGCTTCACTGGATTCTGGAGGTAATCTTTCCGTTTCATTAAAATCACCGTTGGGATTGTTGCATTCGGTATAAATTGTAAAAGACTTCTTTTTTATATTTCGTTTACGGGCGAAACGCTGAGTCCACTCGAACTAGAACCTGAACAAAGAGCAAATCCACAATCAAACCTGCTTTCATAAGAAGAATATAAACTTCAGAATAACTTCCTATTGGTCGAACGAAGCTACCATTTTGTCAGGCTGCTCCTGTTCCAACTCACTTTTAGACGCCGTTCCTGAAAGCACCGCGACGCACCTCATCCTCGCCGCCTTAGCAGCTCTCACGCCGAGCACAGAATCCTCTATAACCACGCACTGTTCTGGCTGAAGACACAATTTAGACGCGCATTTCAGGAATATTTCAGCGTCAGGCTTAGGATTGAGAACATCGTCTGCCGAAAGAGACACATCGAAAAAGTCTCTCACGTTACCCGCTGTTAGCATGCAGTCGATTACGGGTTTATTGTTCATTGAAGCTAAGGCGAGTTTAACTTTTCCCTTCAAAGACTCCAGAAACTCAAGTGTGCCTGTTTTAAGCTTGACTTGGTCGCTCATTTCCAGTTCAGCTTCGATTCTCTTCTTAACCAAATTCTTCAAGGTTTCCTCATTAAAATTCACTCGTGAAGCTCGGAGAATTTCCAAAAAATTTTCTTAGCGCTGGTTCCCGTTCGACTTTCGATAAACCCTTTTCCGAATTTAAGTGATAGTTCATCAAAGAGCGTGTGAAAGGAAGCAACAACCGCACTTGTGGTTTCAGCTAACGTTCCGTCCCAATCGAAAATCACCGCCTCAAACATTGCAAAAGCTGCCCCAGTGTCTCATTCGAAAGTTTCTTGTTAGTCCAGTCTAACTCAAGTGTCCTAAAAATCATGCGGTTTCAAGTGCGGCAACTTTTCCGAGTTTCACGGACGTCTCAAAAAGATGCACGCGCCGTGTTTCCGAGAAGCATTTAGCTTAATAGCGACAACCTTGATTTAATTAGCCTATGAACGTTGAGATTAAGATTTTGAAGAAGTTTGCGCCCAGAGAGTTCGTGCTCGTCAGTGGGCTTCCAGGGATAGCCTACATTGGAAAGCTGTCGGTGGACTATCTTATCCAGCAGCTTAAGGCTGAGCTAATTGGAGAGGTCTATTCGAAGTATTTTCCACCTTACGTGCTGATAAGAGAAGATGGTTTGGTGGAGCTTCTCAGGAACGAGTTGCACCTCTTCAGGGACAACGCTGCAGACGACTTGATGTTCTTTTCAGGTAATTCGCAGGCTTTTTCTCCTGAGGGGCAGTATGAGGTAGCCGATAGGCTGTTGGACTGGGCGGTTGCTAAGGGGGTGAAGAAAGTTTTCTCTCTTGCAGCGTACGTTACGGATCGCATGTTTGAAACGCCTTGTGTTTATGGGACCGCGACGAGTTCTGAAGCGCTCGAAGAACTGAAGAAGAAAGGCGTGGTGCCTTTGGATCAAGGCATCATTTCCGGTGAGAATGGATTAATTATGGGTTTAGCTAAAAAGCGAGACGTTGAAGCGGTTTGTCTGCTGGGAGAAACGCGTGGCTATCAAACGCCCACAGGGCAGTATATCCTAGATGCCAAAGCAACCAAGGCAGTGTTGAAACTCCTTACGTCAATTCTAAACTTGAAGGTAGACATGGAGCCGCTGGATAAGCAGGCTAGGGAAATGGATGACATAATCGCCAAGATAGCGGAAGTCGAACGTCGAATAAAGGAAGAAATGGCAGAATCCGCCAAGAAACCGAGCTACGTAACATGATACTGAAGGAATTTTTAATGGGTGCGGATATCTGGATAGAATACCGGAGAAAAGCTGAATTGGCGCAGCCGATAGCCATAGTAGGCTCCCCGGGTTTACGGTCCGTAGGCAAACTCGTCGTTGAGCAACTTGTCAACAAAACGCGAGCAGAGTTGATTGCGGAACTCTACTCAACACATCTCCCACTGATTTATCAAACTAAACCTTCTTATGCATCGCATTACGCGCTGCCAGGCATCGGGGGCGCCACTGTGAAACAAGGTCAAGTAGATTTGCCGAAAGTTCAGGTCTACACGTGTTCTTCGCCGTCGATGATTTTGGCAAAGGGATACCAAGCAAATTTTGCAGGTCAATATTATGTTGCTGATGAAATTGTAGGTTTTTTAAGCAGGTTAGGGGTCACGAAGATTATTGTAGCAGCAGGCTATGGCTCGAAAACAAGAAAGGTCTGCTGCGCGGCTACGAACCCCGATTTAGTCCGAGAGATGAAAGAGCGATTTGAGATTGAAGTGGTTTATGTAGGTCCATTTTACGGGTTTTCAGGTTTAGTTTTTGGCTTGGCGAAACGAAAAGGTATTGATGCCCTGTGCCTCTTTGCGGGCACCGAACCGAATCCGGAAGACCCAGAGTCTCCAGACCCACAGTCTTCAGAGATGATTATAAACGTTTTGAGCCAAATGCTGGGTCCAAGCCAATAAGTGGCTACATCGACTCTATTTCAATGCGTTCAAAGATTATGTAGTTTGGATATATCCAATAGGCTTTGACGAAATTTTCAAAATTCTGATCCACATCTAAAACCTCAAAGAATGCCATAAACTCACTTCCTACGCCCCCACTTTTCTTAGAGTGTAAACTTTGAGTGTCGCTAAAAACCGTTTTTCAATTTTGATTGTTTTTGTTGAGACACTTTTGGAAATCTCAAAAGCAAAAGGAAGATTAACGAACATGTCTAGGGCCACAGTTTTTCGCATTAGGTCGTTCTGGGCTTTAATCAGAATCGGTCTTGCAGCAATTACTCGGTAGTTACAATCAGGACCATTGAAGGTTAGAAAAGTCAACAAACAAAACACCACCCAATTCTATTTCAATCAAAACGTTTCTGGTTTTAAATTCTTTCCTCATATTCAAAGTCACAGGCAGCTTCTAAAAATACAATGGTGGTGATGCCAGTCTTTGTAGACTTTTCGAGAATTGGAGCCTATAATCGAAAAGATAACAATATTTTGGTGTATGCGTCAATATGGTTGGTGATTTAGCTTTGGACGTTTTTGAAGCAGTAAGAACTCGTAGAAGCATAAGGAAATACAAGGATAAACCCGTGGAAAAAGAAAAGCTCTTGAAAATTCTTGAAGCGGCTAGACTTTCGCCTTCAGCATGCAACAATCAACATTGGCATTTCATAGTGGTTATTGACAAAGGAGTAAGGGAAAAACTCTTTCCAGCGTACAACCGCGATTGGTTCGTCAAAGCCCCTGTGGTAATCGTGGCGTGTTCAACTCCCTTAAAGGCGTGGTCTAGAGAGGATGGCGAAGAGTATTGGAAAGTAGACGCTGCCATAGCCATGCAAAGCATGGTGCTTGTCGCCCACGAACTTGGCCTTGGCACATGTTGGATTGCCGCGTTTAAAGAAGACAGAGTAAAAGACGCACTGAGAATACCTGAGGAAGTACGTCCAGTTGCATTGACCCCGTTAGGATACCCTGCGGAACAAAAAGGGCCAGTTAAGGAAAGAAAACCAATGGAAGAAATAGTCCATTACGAGTACTGGTGAGATAAAGGAAGTTTCTTCCGTTCTCAGTTTTCATGGTGGCCATGACACAGTCAATCCATTTCCGGGTTAGCAATGTGAGTTATCAAAAGCAGCATCTCTTTCTTCAAATCTAATAGTTTTTCTTCGTTTTTCGCTTCTATGGTTAATCGCAGTTTCGGAGACGTGTTTGAAGCTCGTATTAGTGCCCATGAATCTGAAAAATCTATTCTAACGCCATCTATCGTTGTTACGCATTCATATTTCTTCGCGGCTTTCTCTTTTATTTTTTCCACTATCCAAAATTTTTTCTCGTCGGTGCTGTCTATTTCTGTCCTGTCGAAGAACTCTTTAGGCATCTCCTCAATGATTGAGGACGTTTTTCTGCCAAGCTTGGACACTATCTCAATCATGTATATGCTGTTTATTATGGCGTCGTCAAACCAGTAGAATTTGGGCACGCATATGTGACCAGACTTTTCAACTCCCAAAACTGCATTGTGCTCTTTTGTCTGCTGAACCAGAAACGTGTGCCCAACAGGTATGCGAAAAACGCGTTGACCGTACTTTCTGGCTTCCTCATCGATTAAACTCGAACATTCAATGTTGGCGACAACAGGACCTTTTCGCATCTGCATCAGGTCTCTTATGAAGAAAACCGCGCTTTGCTCAGCCATCATAACCTTGCCTGTTTCGTCAGCAAAAAGCGCTCTGTCACCGTCTGCGTCAAATGCGATTCCCAAATCCGCGTTCTCCTCAACAACTCTCTTGCTAAGTTCAGTCAAGGTTTCAGGTTTAGGTTCCGGATCTCTATTCGGAAAAGTTGGGTCAGGCCAATCATACAGGTATTTCGCTTCGATGTCGAAATCCTTTAAAATCTTCGGCACTATGAGGCAAGCAGCTCCATTTCCGAAATCTACAACCACCTTCAGTCTTTTTGGCGCTATGCGTTCTTTGATGAATTTAATGTACTCCTGTTCCATGCCCTCCACTTTTTCCATCGAGCCTTCGCCTTTACTGAAAGGCCCAGACTCATGGATTTTTTCCAGTTTTTTGTTTTCATCCTCGAAGAACCCAACTCCGTCTTGATGGAAGAACTTTATGCCATTCCACTCCGCAGGCAAATGAGAGGCTGTAACATAAGCAGCCACATTATTCTTCAACTTCCAGTTCGAAAAGACGCAAAGACTAGCTGGGCAAGTTCCAACCATGCGAACGTTTGAACCAGTGCTTGTAACGCCCGATACGAATGAGACCTCAAGCTCGTCGCTGTGTTCCCTGAAGTCTCTTCCAACAGTAAAATCACCAGGAGTGTATGTTCCAGCAGCCATACCAATTTTCTTCATAACTTCTTTTGTCAAATCTTTCCCGTAAATTCCCCTAATGTCATATGCTCTGAAGATACTCATTTTTCATCTCTCCTAACCAATTCCAAATCAAGCTATTAGTCTATTCAACACCGAATTAATAGTACTTTTTCAACGGGTTCCTCGGGTCTGACGCCAACTGCACGTCCTGAGGCACCAAAACGCCCTGCCAATCTGAACACCCAGCGCTTTTCGCATTGTCCTTGACGTTGACACTGCTAATGTTTAGCACGTAATCCATTGCCCTATCCTGTGGATTCTCAAGCTGAAGCATCTGCTTCAGGCTTAGGTACTCAAAAATCCTACGAATTGGGCGCAATGAGTTGCCATGACAAGAGATAGCCACGTTGCCAGAGTTTCCCCGCAGCCACCGTTCAAGCCGCGCAACAAATGGGTCTGTGCGTTTTTCAACCATCTTGAGACTTTCTCCTTCTGGAGGTGGAAAATCATAGCCCCGGTGCACTTTCGCAAACCATTTAGGTTTTTCCTTTGCCACTTCGATTTTGCTTTCGCCTTGAAGCAAGCCGTAGCATCGCTCGATTAGGCGATCATCAACGAAAACGGGCACATCCGAGTGATCTTCAAGAACCACCTCAAGAGTTATTCGTGCTCGCTTAAGGTGCGAAGTAAACGCGTAATCAATTTTCTTATGCCTGAGTTGCTCCGCGATTTCCTGCGCCTGCGAGAAGCCTTTTGAAGTAAGGTCCGGGTCACGCCATCCCGAGAAAATCGCATTAGCGTTATCAGTTGTCTCTGCATGCCTGAACACGAACAGGTTGCAAACTACCAATTCTTTTTCATCCCAAAACATCCGCGTAAATAGCTCGACTGTCTAAAGCTTCCTCAATTCTCAGTAGCTGATTATAGTTGCAGGTTCTTTCACTTCTTGCAGGCGCACCGTATTTGAACTGCCCCGCATCTAAACCCACAACCAAATCCGCAAAAAAAGTCTCTTCCGTGCTTCCCGACCTGTGAGAAACAATGGTTTTCCACCCAGCTTTTCTAGCTAACTTAAATGCGTCCAAAGCCTCGGAAACTGTTCCAATCTGATTAAGCTTCAATAGCAGAGCATTGCAAGCATCCATCTCCAGCGCCTTTTTAATACGCTTTACGTTCGTGACCAAAAGGTCATCCCCAACAATCTGGATTTTTGCGCCAAGCTTTGATTCCAGCATGTTCCAAGCGTTCCAGTCGTCTTCGCTGAAGGCGTCTTCAATTGAAATCACCTTGAATTCTTCACACAGTTCACTGTAGAAGTCTGAAAGTTCCGCAACCGAATACTCTTTTTCTAAAATTTGGTATTTTCCGTTGTTGTAGAATTCGGATGCTGCAGCGTCTATTCCCAAAGCTAACTCCGCCGTGTAACCTAGTTCTTCAATTGCTTCCGTAATAAATTCAAGCCTCTCGTCCACGCTCTTCAGCGGCGGAACAAATCCCCCTTCGTCGCCAACATGTATCGCCGAGTTTCCGAACTTTTCCTTCAATTTTTTCTTCAAGATATGATAGGTTTCAGAGCACATCCTCAAAGCATCAGAGAAGCTTTTTGCGCCACGAGGAATTATCAGGTGCTCTTGAATATCGTTTTCGATTCCAGCATGTAACCCGCCATTAATCACATTCATTTGCGGAATTGGCAGAGTCAACCCTTTTGATTTAACCAAGTTGGCGATGTACTCGTAAAGCAGCATGTTCGACTCGGATGCTCCGGCTTTGCACACTGCCATGCTTACAGCTAGAATGGCGTTGGCTCCTAACTTTGATTTGTTAGGTGTTCCATCCAGCTCTAAAATTAGCTCATCTGTCTCTTTCTGTTTTGTGCAATCCATGCCGACAAGTTTCTCAGATATCACATTGTTCACGTTACTAACGGCTTTAAGAACTCCCTTTCCCAAATAGCGTTTTCCGCCATCTCTGAGTTCCAAGGCTTCGTGTATACCCGTGCTTGCACCTGAAGGAACTGAGGCTCTTGACAGACCGTTTTTAGTAAATAAATCCACCTCAACTGTGGGGTTGCCTCTGGAATCAAGAATTTCCCTTGCTATTATATTCATTATTTTAGGCATTACAATCTTCTCCAGAATAGACTTTAACAGGTTTTTTTACTCTTTGAGAATTCACCTGTCTTTCTGAACGTAGGAAAAGGCAAAAAAGTCAATTAAGCTTTGTGGCTACTATTACACAATCACAAATTAAAAGTCCAGTTTCAAAAAAAGTGACTGAGCTAAAGCAGTTAGAACTAGTTCTTCGATGTTCTGATTCAAGCTGCTACGGGTTATTTTAGCTAAGTAGCTGATTATGTGTGAATTTACATTCCGCTCATGAGGAAGTGAACTTTCGTAGCTCTCTGATTTTATGTATCTCAATCGAGTTGCTAGAGTGTTTCACCGTGGTTCGAACGCCTGAAGTGAACAAAATAATGTCCGCCTCGTCTACAAGTTTCAGCGAATGCAGCTGGTTTGCAACTGACGCAATGCGGTCTTTTTTATTCCGATAGTCTATTTGCACGGGATATACGCCAAAAATCATTTCTAGCTGTTTCTTCACTCTCTTTTTTGGCGTAACTGCTATTATGGGCTGCGCAACCTTAAACCGAGCGATCATTCTAGCGGTGTAGCCCGAAATCGTCATCGTGATAATTTTGTCAACGGGCATGTCTTGGCTGATTCTCTGAATGGCCTTGCTTATCGTGTCAGAAATATTTATGAAGGTCCCATAATCTTCAACGTGGCTTTTCACCGTGTTTTCCGTGGCATAAGCTATTCTGGACATCATCTCAACAGCTTTCACAGGATGTTGACCGACAGCTGTTTCTCCTGAAAGCATCAACACGTCAGTACCGTCCAGTATGGCGTTTGCCACATCGCTCACTTCCGCTCTGGTTGGTATTGGCTGGTGAATCATGGACTCGAGCATTTCAGTGGCGGTAACAACAAGCTTGCCTTTTTGGTTGCAATTCTTAATTAGTGATTTCTGGACCAGCGGCACTCTTTCCGGTTCTATCTCGACTCCGAGGTCGCCTCTGGCCACCATTATGCCATCTACAGCATTCAAAATTTCCTCAAAGTTTTTTACCCCTTCAAAGTTCTCGATTTTTGCAACTATTCCGCCCTTAAAACTTTTTGCTTGGGTCTTCAGATTTTCCACGTCTTTAACGTCTCTTGTGAATGACAGCGCGATGTATTCGGCATCAAGTTTGGCCGCAAATTTTATGAGTTCTAAATCTTTTTTTGAGAAGGTTGAGACTGAAAGGTGCTTGTTTGGAATGTTAACGCCTTTGCCGTTTTCTATAGTGCCATTGTCCATAAAAAGCAAAGTTAAACTTCGGTCACTCTTCCTAACTACGCGGGTTTTTATTTTACCGTTGTCGATGTACACCACGTCGTTAACATCCATTTTGTCGTAAAAATCATGATTAAAACTAATTTCTTCGCTGTTAAAGCCCACCTCTACTTTTTCTCCCTTATTAACGACCTTTTTTTGGGTTGTCCTGATTCTGATTTCTGGTCCTTTTATGTCAATCATCACTGGGATGTCTGCGATTTCCCGTATCTTCTCGATGACTGATTTGTATTGGTCGGAGTCTCCATAAGCCGTGTTTATTCTTACGCCGTTCATTCCAGCCTTAAACATCTTGCGCAATATCTCATCTGAAAAACTCGAAGGACCAACAGTGCATAGAATCTTGGTTTTTTTAGGCAAATAAACGCCTCACTCATCTTAATAGCCTGAGTCCAGTTTAAGTGTAACGTAACAGGGTTCGCGCATGGCTGTTTGGTTCGTTTCAATTTGCATTCGAGTTAACATGGGTTAAATTTTTATGAAAGGCGCAACAGCCACAAACACACTTTAGCCTCAACCGCTATGTTTATCTAAAGTTGTAAGGAAAGCCTCGAATCTGGCTCTTTACGAAAGTTGTCTGGGAACAGACTTGCGTCGTTCCCGTGGGCCCTCAAAAAACGCCCCTTAAGGTGGCAAGGCGGGGTAGAAAATACTACTTTTGCAGCCATTTCTGCACGCACATCTTCTTGGAGGATCTCAAGGTCGCCTATTTCTCGATTATGATCACGGTGAAAAGCAATATTCCCACCTGTAGTGGCGGGCTAGGTGTTCTAGCTGGCGATATTCTGCGGTCAAGTGTTGACTTGAAAATTCCGATAGCTACGGTTACGCTGGCAAGTCACAAGGGTATCTATGGCAGAAAATCACGGCGGATGGTCAACAGCGACTCATTCCTTAACTGGAAAGCCCTGGACCGGTTTTTATTTTAACTATTCTCTCTACTTCTTATAGCTGTCGTTTCTTCCGTGGTTTTTTATGCGCTTAATGTTAATGTTATTTCGGAGTTTGCGAAACCTGCTTTCCCCAGAAAAAAGGTTACGCGCTTTGCACAATCCCTCGGTTGCTATCTCGTGCTCTCTGAGTGGAAGGGAGGCTTACGCAAACTTTTTTTTACTAAAATGGCGAGTTACCTTGGATTTAGAGGACGTTTTATGCTCTAAGACAAGAATGAGGATCTTAAAGTTGCTTTTTAAGCTTGGGCAATTGAACACTTCAGATCTCGCACATAGGCTCGGAGCAAACTACGCAACCACGCTGAGACATTTGTTTATTCTTAAGAAGGAAGACATAGTTACGGAAAGGTTTAGTGGAAGAACCCGATTTTTCCGATTGACAAGTACTTCGAAAGCACGGGCTACTATGAGGCTGTTGGAAGAGTGGGAGAAATAGCTGGTTCAAGAGCACGTACTAAATGGAGAATGCGTGCGCTTCCTTAGTCATTTTAAATTCTTCATTCATGAAGTGCCGATTGTGATTTGACCACCCAATGTTTTGCTTCAAGCTTGCTCCCTTAGGGTTTATAGTGCCCGCCTCTTTCTTTAGCCTTGTGATAGCTGAACCCTTGCTCCATCTTTATCTGTTCAATCCAGAAGTCAATGCCATAAACCTTAATCTCCTCGGTCACTTTACATGGCTCCTATCTTTGTTTTCCAAAATGCGGATCCGCTAATGCCACAGATGAAGCATAACTCTAACTCTTATTGCGTTTAAAAAGATAGGTGCTTTTCCTCAATGTTGTGAAAAACCAAGGTAAGTCCTCAAAAAGAAACAGATGAAAACAACACGAGAGCTTAAGCAATATACCTGTTTTTTGTAATTATTTCTAAAAAAAGAGGAAAAAGATGAAAATTCGATGTTTTCCAGCCTGCTATATGAATAGGTTTACATCTGCTTCTGCTGCGATGCTAAGGAATGTTGCAGCACCAACCATGTTGTCAATTTCTGGGACAAGATCTTCCTTCCTAACACCGAACATTTCCATCGTGGGAGTGCAAGCGTAAATCTTGCATTGGCCAGATTGCTTGAGACGTTTGAGCATCTCATATGGAGATGGATATTTCATTCGTTCAAGGTTTTTACGCATAGTTTCTTCAAGATGCTTATAATCTCCAGGCAACTTTGCTTTTTCCATAGCACCTTTTACTAGACTCTGCAAACCCCAGAATGTGAAATACAGGTGCGCGTCCCATCCCATGGCTACAGAAGTGGACGCCAAAATAAAGGCGCAATAAAGCTTATCGATGGTTCCACTTTGTACTACCAAAGCCAATCTCTTTGTCTTGCTCGTTTTGCTTTTCACCTCCCGTTGGCGACGTTGATTAGGAATTGAACGACATCAAGAGCCTGATGTTAAACAAACGATGTTAAAGCACATATCAAAGACGGATAAAGACTTTTTGCCCTGTTCATACAAAATGGAAGATTGAAATAATGTAGGAGAGTGGCCTATTTTTCTTTGGCTTTTTCTTTCTTGTATTGTTTAGCACGAGTTTGACAACAAAAAGTGTAAGTCTTTCCGTCAATCTCGGTGGTATAATTTGCGAGCTCACAAGGTTCATCAGTTTTTGTATCGCAACTTTTACACTTGGTTTCTGCTTTCTTCATTCTTACACCTCTTCAGTTCTTGGTTTTTTCTCTATAATCTTTTATGGCTGCGTGAAGTGCATCAGCTGCCAAGTTGGAACAGTGCATTTTCACTTTTGGAAGACCTCCCAAAGAGTCAGCTACACTTGCACGAGTGATCTTCATTGCTTCTTCCAACGTTTTTCCTTTGGCAAGTTCAGTGGTCATGCTACTTGTGGCTATGGCCGCTCCACAACCATATGTCTTGAATTTTATGTCCTCGATATGATTGTCTTTAACTTTTATGTACATTGTCATTAAATCTCCGCAGACGGGGTTACCGACTGTGCCTATACCATCGGCATTTGGTATTTCACCCATATTTCTCGGATTTCTGAAATGCTCCATCACTTTATCTGTATACATTAACACTTCAACTCCTTAGGTGTCAAGGGGGACATGTCTCTCAATCTCTTCACTATATCTGGGATAACGCTCTTTAATTCATCCACATCATCTTGCGTATTATCTCTTCCCAAGGTTAACATCAATGAGCCATGTGCCTCTTCAGGCTGAAGCCCGAGGGCAAGCAAAACATGTGAAGGCTGCAAGGTCTTTGCTGCACATGCTGATCCAGATGATGCACTTATTCCCAAAATATCTAGACTTAGCAGGATTGATTCTCCTTCGATGAAGCTATATCTCACTGATACATTGTCAGGTAATCTTTGAGTTGGGTGACCATTTAGATACGCACATGGTATGGGGTCAATCAAGCCTCCAATAAGATCATCTCGGAGTTTAGTTATTCTTTTGCTATGTTGTTGCATTTCGTTTCGAGTAATTTCTGCAGCTTTGGCAAAACCAAGAATACCCGCAACATTTTCGGTTCCTGACCGTAATCCACGTTCTTGACCCCCACCTTGGATTATCTGTTCTATGGATGTACCCTTTTTAATGTACAATGCTCCAACTCCCCTAGGTCCATACATATCATTGCTGGATATTGTCAATAGGTCAATGTTGTCGTCTTGCACATCTATTGGGATTTGACCGCACGCTGCTGTTGTGTCAACATGCAAATAAGCCTTTTTTGTGTGTACTATCTTGCTAATTTCCTTAATGGGTTCAATAGTTCCTATTTCACTGTTTGCATGCACAATGGAAACCAGTGTGGTATTATCGTCTAACTCCATTTCAAGTTTATCTAAATCCAAGACACCAAACCTGTCTACCGGGAGAAAGACTACTTGAAACCCTTTTCTCATCATTAGTTTGCAGGGGTTAACGATTGACATGTGTTCTATACTCGATGTTAGAATTTTTGTTCCTCGGTTTTTGTTTCGACTGGCTATGCCCTTAATTGCCAAGTTGTTACTTTCTGTAGCTCCAGAAGTAAAGATAATACTCCTTGGTTCTTCTGCGTTGACAAGTTTAGCTACTGCTTCTCTACTTTTCTCTAATGCCTTTTTTGCTTCTTGTCCCAAAGTATGAAGAGATGAAGGGTTGCCAAATGATGAATTCATGTAGGTCAAAAGTTCATCAATTATCCTTGGGTCAACTGGTTTCCCCGCTGAATAATCCATGCAAATTTTTCTCTCTTTTTGAGAGCTCATTTCAAGTTGTCCTCGGTAAATCTATTTCACTTTCTTAATTATTATCCGAGTTACATTTCCTTCTTGAACGCTTTCCACAATTTCTTGACCCAAATTCTTAGCCAAGTTTTCAATGTCTGATTTTGCTGCTGGGTCGTCAGCTTCGATCTCAAGCGTTTCTCCAATTTCCATCTCGTCTAGTTGCATTCGAGTTTTAAAAACTGGCTCGGGACAAAAAAGACCTAAGCAGTCTATCTTTTTATTAATTTTAATATTCATAATTCTCTTTTTACAAAGTGAGTTAAGCTATCAATAAAGGTTTCGTCAGCAGAAACCAGTAAGCACTACCCTATCGAAAAGCAGTTCATCGCATAATAAGTTTGCATTTTGAATTTTAGCATGTATTAACCATTTAGATAAATGAAGATAAGCGTTTAGGGAGGTTCTTGGGCGCATAGGTTTTCCGCTTTTGCTAACACGTGCAAATGGTAAAACTTTTGGAATTCTCCATTTCGTTTTATTTGCTTTTAATCGCTACATAGGATAAAATTTTAATCATCGCCTTTGGTCAAAAACGAAAAAAGGAGACGCGCCCTTATCTTCGCTTTTACCTAACTCTCCACTTTGCTGTATAAACGTTTCCCCGCACTTCTTTTTTGCCTGAAGCACATAAGCTACTTTGGAGTTTGCGAGCCTTGTCTTCATCCGAAAAACAAGCCAAGTCGAGATTGCTTAACCTTCATTTTGTCTTTAGAGCGCTTTTGCTCATCTGACAATAAACCCAGTTTTTCCAATAAGTATAAACAGTTCTCAGGAGCATACCCGTGAAAGTGATTGTTGAAATACCCGTAAACTTTATTTACCTTTTGGGATGCCTTTTCCACTTTTGGAACCCATTGGTCAATTTCTTTTTTTGAATAAAGGTAGTCGAACCACGGTCGCTCTCCTCTTCCATGCCAGCGAAAATATGTGAAGTCAGTTATTAAATGCACATTTGGCGGCAACAGCGGCTCATCCACATTAACATAAGCAACATCATATTTCTTCAGCAACTTCCAAGTTTCGTCGCGTATCCAAGAAAGGTTCCGAAACTCGACGGCGTACCGAAATAGAGGGTCGAGAAGGTTGAAGAACGATTCCAAATTCTCAGGATTGTAATCATATTTTGGTGGAAGTTGGACCAGCAGACAGCCAAGTTTCCCGCCTATCTGTAAAGGACGCATTAATTCCAGATAAGCCGCCAAGTCTCCTGAAATATCAAATTTCAATCCCAACATCTTATCATGTGTAATCACCTTGGGCAGTTTGGCCGTAAAAACAAAATTTGCGGGCGAATACCTAAGCCAGCCCATAACCATTCCCTTAGAAGGATAACGATAAAACGTTGAATCAATCTCCACAGTGCTGAAAACCTTGGAATAAGCTCTAAGTTTCCTCTTCTCGCCCTTCTGATAGAAAACCTCTTCCCATTCTCTATAGCTCCAACCAGAAGTGCCCAAGAAGATATTCTCTTTGTTCACATGATCTCCTCCAAAGCCTCAGCTACTTCGTCCACGCTATTATATATCTTATCAGGAATATTAACAAGCAATTCAGCAAGGTGACCCCGCTTATCCAAAGTTAAATCAATCACTTTCCAACCCTGTTTTTCAATCAACTCCGATTTTGATATTGGAAACTGTGTGTCTTCAAATAGAACCACCCTTGCAGAATCGATCCCTGTGAAATCCGTTATGGGAACAAACTTTCCAGTCTTTTTATATTGCATGTAACGTGCCGCATCAATATTCATTTTAATCCCATGATACGATAAAGCCGCAATCCGAGGATTAATACTCTCAATCTCATGGTCTATGGTTAAAAGCTCCTCATCCGTGAACTGATAGACATTGTGTCTTCCCTTGCCAAAAAGTCGACTATAAACAATATCCGACTCGACACTCGGCGTTTTGATTGAAAGATCAACGCATTCAATAATGTTAAAATCCCGTAATAAGTCAAGGGCTACTTCTGTTATAGGTGCCCGTATCTCCCAAACAAGATTTACACTTCGAAGAGTAAAGGAAGAAAACAGGTCTCTCGCTTGTTTCGCTTTTTCCTGATTAATTACGTAGTTGGCAGGAGTTTCCAAAACCAAAAAAGGAGAATCAAGAAACTTGCAGTAGCTCACCATTCTACCAAGCACTGTGTAGGCTTCATCAACAGGCTTCAATCCAATCCTATGTGTTAAATCCTGATGGCAACGCACCGCAAAAGTGAAGTCGCTTGGCACTGTATTTCGCCATTGCTCAACCATTCGCGTGTCTGGATATTCATAAAAAGTGTAGTTAACCTCGACAAAATTGAAAACCTCAGAATACGATTTTAGAGAAGGCTTGCCGGGAATTTTGAAATAAGCCCAACCGCCAGTCCCGATGAGATAGTCAATCAGATCCCGCACACTCTGTCAGCATTTTTAACCAAAACCGCTCATTAACCTAATCTTAGTACCCTCTCTTGAGTTTTACTCATACATCTAATCTCACCTATTTCTAGCGCGCTAAGACAAAATTAGCAACTTTTTTCACCTAACAAACAATCTAAGAATATCATTCTAAAAACAAGGTCTCCCAGGGATTGAGGATGTTTTTTCCTAATCCCTGGCATCAAAGGAAGCTTCTCAATTCTCCCTGTCCAATTGTGAGATAGCCTCAAAGAGAATAAAAGCCATGCTTCAAAATTAGAAATATTTCAAAGTTTTTTAATTAACAAACATTTCAAGTGAAAGAAGCAAAAATTACTGTATTATATCCATTCGGATCAGTTTTCTGAATTATGTTTATATAGATGCATTCTGTCTTGTTGAGAACCCTATCATCTGAAGGTGAACTGATAATGGTTAATAAAAACAAAGCAGTTACAAACGAAGAAGTAGAGGAAAAGAAAAGAGAATTAAAGGAACCAATGTACTTGCTCCGTTGCTAAATGAAAACCAATATGACTCCGCAGATAATCAATTCTAATTTTGGCTATTTTCATTTTCACAAACATACAACAAAGAAATAGGTACCTATTTCTCACGAGCATTTTATTTGCAAAAAGGAATAGCCTTCTAAATGAGGGCATATGTTGTACATTATTTGCATTTGAAAAGAAACTTTTCTTTCTCTACAGGTGCAGATAAATTGCAAATAGCCCTTAAAATCGTAGGTCTATTGAAATTTGCTTAAATTCATAAGCATTCTAAGCAAAAGAAACCACAATTTCGTCAGAACCTAGAAATCTGAATCCTTATTGTCACTGCGTAACCTCAAATTTGTTTTTTGGTTTTTCATAGTTGGTAACGAGGTAGTGGATAGCACTTTGATTATGTTCTTAGCTTTGTTTTTCACTTTTGGAGTCCCCTGCGCGATTGCCTTTTTAATTTACTATTTTGAGCATATTCGCAGATCTCTTGAACTTGCCAAAATGGGTAAGTACGATGAGTACACTGAAGCAAAGACGATAAAGGAAAAGTCAATGTTAAAGAAGTAGCCATGCTTCCCTGCCAATACTGCGGTAATTTGATGCCTCAGACATTAATGTTTTGTCCACATTGCGGAGCAAGAAGAAAAAACTAAATCGTTTTTATGTAATCGTATGGAACACTTTCATGGTAACGTTTAAAATTTCAACTTTCCTTCATTCAATGTGTTGAACAGATTAAGCAGAAAGAATTGAGTTTATCATGGTTTTTTCCAGACTTGTTTATTCTTACTAGCCTGAACAGGTAATTCGCTTATTTGTGCTATCCAACCACATCTAGTGCATTGTGAAGAACTATTCTCCAAGTTGACAAACACTTCATTTTTGCAGTTTGGACACTTCAAGGTTTCGCCACGAACAGATAGAGCATGAGTTCAATCTTTATCAATCAACCTTCCAATTCAACAATATGTCAAGAGTAATTTGTACGCGCTAACAACGAAAATGATGTCAGCTCTTGATTTGATATTGTAAGTCCATCCATACTTGAAAATAGGGAATCAAGAATTTTGCAATTTGATACTGAGCAACGCATTTATTTAGAAAAAGGGAAAATATAATAAATTAGGTGATTTTGGGTGAACCCTACTCTGTTGGATGGCAAAAAAGTTGTTGGGTCCGAAGGATATATACTAGGAGAAGTGGATGGAGTAGATATCGACTTAAACTCTTGGAAAGCCAACGCCTTCTATGTTAGTCTGAGTGATGAAGCTACCGCAGAGTACAGACTTAAAAAATCATTCCTAAGCCGAATCACAGTATGCTTGCCAACAAAGCTTGTCAAAGCTGTTGGTGAGGTAATAACTCTTAAAGAGCCGATAAGAAAACTTGAAGACATAGCAGAAAAAGAGACATTTGCTAGTTCTACTAAACTAAAAGGCAAGAAAGTACTTGGTGCCAAAGGCTGCGTTATAGGAGAAGTTGAAGGATTAGATTTAGACCACAGCAACTGGCAAGTTAAAGGCTTGCAGGTTAGTTTGACAGATGATGCTGCAACTAAACTTGGATTCAAGAGACCCTTGTTAAGCAAAGTAGTAATAGTTATTCCCTCTGAAATAGTTAGTATAGTTGGTAATTTCATCACCTTAGATGAAGATATAGAAAATCTTGAGGCGCTTGTAGAGTGTATAAAGTCGTGTCAGAGACAAAATTGAATCAGAGTATAAACTGTTTCCTTTTTCACTTCAAAAATATTACTAAGTAGACAGATGTGAGTTGTAACAGAAAACTTGGGGAAAACATTATTGGCGTAATTTCATTTCTTGACTATGTTTTTTGGGCAATTATACCTGTTTCTTTGCCATGAGCCTCAGTTTCTTATCTCTAGGCACTTGTCTGTTTTTCTAACCCCTCTCTTTTTGCTTTTCACTTTTAGACATTTCTCATTCTCCCAAAATCAAAGCACGCAATTAATCTCTCTTAAAAGTGCTACCGCTTATTTTTCAGATTTTTAAACTAGGATACAGATATTCAAGGATTCTAAAAAGAGAGTAAGTACAAAAACTAATTCTATTACTACTTCAATAAAGAATAGACTCCTCTCTTTTTTCCCCGTATTCTTTGACTACTTACCGAATATACCCAAGGAGCCAGGTAACAAAGCGATTTAAGCCTTTAAGTTATACAATTTTGCTTTTTTTCTCTTCTACCACACTCATCACAAAGGTCATGAGCTGGTTTTCTAGAGCGTTTCTTGTAGACCTTAAGTGGATATTGTGAGCAGTTTTTGCACCAGTGCCACCTGTCAGGCGGAGCTCCTTGAACATACTCAACCAGAACACTCTCCATTGTATGCTCAACCTCCAAATAATAATTATGTCAATTCTAATATTTTTCAGTTTCCTCTTCTAGAAACTCGAAAGATTCAAGAACACTCTTTTTCACTTTCGGTAACATCTCATGGCTTTTAATAGTCAGCACTCAGTTCTGTAGAAACATGGATTTTTTGCACCACATTTGCCACAATACTTCTCTATCATAACCATCCAGTTACCACATTTAGGGCATTCCATCTGAACCCGCAAGCCACAATTAGGACAAAAGAACTTAATACCTTTCAATGGAGTACAGTAAAGAAGCCTGCCTAAATCAACACCACATCTGGGACACGCCTGTTTCGGATCAGTCATCTCATTATAATATTAGTTTTTCAAGTGAAATGGTTTTTGGCTGAGAAAAGCAATGTTCTTGGTTTGCATTCTTTCTTTTCACTTCTAAGACATTCAGTAAACAGCAGACCTTCTTTTAATATTATATAAAAACCTGAGGCTGGCAAATTATCGAAAAACGTATATCCCTACAGACACCTATGTCGATAGATTGGTCTCTGATGGATAAATCTGCACGTCAAGCGAATCACACTGCAGAGTCAGTGATTTCTGTTGATAATCTTAGCTACTGCTATGGAAAAACGGTGGCTGTAGATAATATCAATTTTGAGGTGAAGAGAGGACAAATTTTCTCGTTCTTGGGTCCAAACGGTGCGGGGAAGACAACTACTATTAATTTGTTAACAACCCTTTTACCTATGCAGAAGGGAAGAGTTTCCATAGCGGGGTTTGATGTGACCAAACAGCAGGATAATGTTCGGAGATCCATTGGGATTGTTTTTCAGAATCCGACGCTTGACTGGAACTTGTCAGTGTGGGAGAGTTTGGAGTTTCATGGTCGGATTTATTCTATGCCTAAAGAGTTGCGTCGGAGTAGGATTGATGAGTTGTTGAGATTGGTAGAGCTTTTCGAGGATAAAAAAACGTTAGTGAAGCATTTAAGCGGTGGAATGAAAAGGCGCATGGAGATTGCTCGAGGGCTTTTGACCCGACCAGTTGTTTTGTTTTTGGATGAGCCAACTATCGGTTTGGACCCTACTTCGAGACTGAGAACATGGGATTATATTAAGAAAATTAATGAGGAGGGAGTTACTGTTTTTCTAACTACGCATTACATGGATGAAGCGGATCAGCTAAGTGATACTATTTGCATTCTTGACAGGGGAAAGATCAAGGCCAATGGTACTTCTGAGAGCTTGAAGAACGCGCTTGGAATGGATGTGATTTATATGGAGACAGATGATGATTTGAGGGCTACACAGATTATCAAGACAATGGGTGTCGCCGCTGGTATTCGTTCTTGTCCTGATGGATTGATTGTTTCGCTGAAGGATGGTTCCCAGTGTATGCCAAAGCTTATGGAGAAGATTCGGGAAGAAAACATCGAGATTCGGAACGTTAATTTGAAGAAACCAACGTTGGACGATGTTTTCATCTATTTTACCGGCCGGGGCTTACGTGATGAGAACGAAACCCTTAGAGCTAACAATGAAGAACTCGGAGAACGCGTTGGATGAGGACCGAGTTTCTAACGATCTTTTGGAGAGACATGCTCAAGTTCATCCGCATTAAATCCATGCTTTTCACTTCTCTGGTTCAGCCCGCCATATGGCTAGCACTCTACGGCTTATCTATGTCAAGCAATTTTACTTTGCTTGCACCTGGAGGTTCTCCTCCACCAGGAGTGATTTCAGTTAACTATTTGACTTTTATGGCTGCAGGCGTGGTTTCGCTAACGATTCTTTTTACTTGTTTGTACAGTGGGATTACCCTTCAGTTTGACAAGGAGTTCGGGTTAATGAAGGAGATGGTAGCTTCCCCATTGCCGAGGTCTCATATCCTCTTGGGTCTCAGCTTGAGCGGTATGGTAAAATCGCTGATTCAGGCTACCGTGATCTTCTTGTTTGGTTATGTTCTGGGCGTGCGGTTCTTTGAAGGCTTCACTCTTGCAGGTGCGTTTCTGTCCATTCTCGGGATTCTGCTCTTCGTGGTGCTTCTCGCATTGGGACTGCTTTTTCTGTCCAGCATGATTGCACTAAAGCTGGAAAGTCATGAAGGGCTTCAGGGCGTGATAACGTTGCTTTCCCTGCCTCTCTTTTTCGCCAGCAATGCACTGTACCCAATAACTTCTCTTCCCGAGGTCATAAGGATAGCAAGCTATGTTAACCCACTTTCACATTTCATCAACGGCTTCCGTTACTTCAGCTTGGGATCAGACTTCTACGCCTTCGGAGTACACTATTCCTATGGCCCCTACGACATACTGATTTCCCTAGCTTTCCTCATAATTTTCGATATTGTAACCTATCTTCTTGCCCTTCGGACTATAAAGAAGTCAAAAATCGTGTAGCGCCGGTCCCTTTTGATGTGATTTAGTAGTAGAGTAGAAAAGGGACCCGCAGAACCTATTTTCTAGGATTGAAAGATTACCATGTAACTAAAACACTATATAAAAGGCTATTCTGGGAGGACAACCAACAAGGTTTCAGTTTTTAGCACGTTGGCGAGCATCCTTAGTTTGAAAGCAACAATCTGCTTAAGTTGGTCCATAGTTTCTGTTTGCACCTTTGCAACAATATCAAAGACGCCATACACCATCTCAGCTTCTACCACTCCCTCAATTGCCCTAACATTCTTCAACACCACTGGCATCGAAACAGGGTTGGTGGTTATAAAAACAAACGCTGTTGCCATTCAAATCTCTCGAAGATATTGATTATGGCACTATTTGTATTTTTCTGTGTCGCTTGCTATCTGATTTGCTAATTCATTCTCTCTCTTTCACTTCACAAACATGCCAATTCTGTTATCATTCATTTGATGTGTCTGCAGAAACATGGATTATTTGCAGCACATTTGCTACAATACCTCTCCATCATAACGCGCGCGCTAAGTTTAGTCCATCAAACCTTAAAAGCTTTATAAATTCAGCTCTACAACAGATATCAACTGGTGAATTGTATGCTAGTAGAGATAACGAACATCGTAGCAGGGCTTATTCTGGCAATGGGCATACTACCCAACATACCTGCTATAGGGAAAGATTTAGCTAGAGTTGCTAAATGGTTGGGTGGATTCCAGACACTAATCGGAGTAATAGCCATAGTAATCGGTTTGCTATACTTTGGGTTGCAGGGAATAGTATCAATAGTGGCTGGATTAATATTAGCTATGGGTCTTCTCCCAAACATCCCTGCCATAGGAAAGGATTTGGCAAAGGCTATTAAAGTGCTGGGTAGCTTCCAAACTATCATTGGGGTAATAGCAATAGTTCTTGGAATCTGGGGGCTTCTGTTCTAATTCGTTCTTATTTTTCTCAAAAGATTCCTGTGCGGCATAAAAAATTCTAATTAACGATTTCTGCCAAGGAAAGCTCAGTGTTACTTAAAAGAATCTGTGGCTTCAGTTTTGATGATAATCAATCTTGTCTCTTTTGGGTCTATCAGCATTGCCCTTGAGTGCCAATTCCTAATGGTTTTGGATTTCTTCTTGAAAAAACGTAACAAGCCTGTCTCCTTTCTCCGTCAACTTATGTAAAAAACACCGCTTATAAACCAGATTTCCATATCGTAATATATCAGATGTTCTACAGAACTACATGTTTCAATTTCTACACTAAGTAAATTGCAGTATAATATTAAATAAATTGCAGTTCCATTGAAAAATTGCACGCTCACAACATTGTGATAGTAAGAAACTAAACCAATCGCAGAATCTGTTGTACAGTTCACTGATCTCGAGATTTCTTCAATCTCAAAAATGAACTATAGTTAAAAAACAATTTTCACAGGGCAATATTTTAGGGGTTTAGTATCAATTCCGAGTATATTGCTGTTTTTGAAGGCTCATTTAAATCGCTTAATTTCCAATTTTAATTTGTCGTCGAGGAGAGAAACATGATTTTCAGCAAAAAAGTAGCTGAAATTCTAAGGAAAAAAGGTAAACTGGAAGAAGACAAAAAACGAATTGTGGACAAATTGAGCAAACAGGAGAAGCTTTGTGCGGATGAATTCTGGCGAGTTTACGATTCTATTTGGCAAAAAGGTCCTGAAGTGAAGTATCAGAATCCCCAAAAATGGATTGACTCAGTAGATAGCAACTAGGTTTCAATAGTCTTCAAAAAATACAGTATTACCATAAGGATAGAATTCTTTATGCCAAAAGAAGATTTGACCTTACAAATTTTTTGGAACATCCTTGCATACGCTTTGGAATAGCTAAGCAAAAAATTTCTAGGCCCTCCCCGAATTTGTTGTTATGGATTTTACAGTATCAAATTTTTTTAAAACCTACTTAGCAAATTCCAAAAACAGATAGCAGTGATACTGAATTTTGCCGTTTCTTCCCTGCAGGTCGGAAAGAAGGAAGGAGCCAGAAGGAGGTGAGCCGAACTGACCCCTCTCTTCCTTCCTATTCAAATCGAAGATGCAGTTGTGAGATAAAAAGATTGCTTTTAGCTTGGGTTTTTCAGGATAGCTATGGAAAGAGCAGAATTAGCGTTTTCCTATGTAGCTAGGATTTTACTGTTTTCATTTTGAGCTATAGGCGCTCGCCAACTAATTTCAAGATATAAAAACAACTTAGTAAGTTACCCTTTTTTTGTCTTTTCTATTCTCTGATTTTAAATCTCTTACTTCAGCCATTATGGCAACTTCTCTCCAATTCAGGTTCCTATTTGTTGCATAAATCTCCAATCTTCCTCTCCATCCACAATCCAAACACTCATAAATGACTGGCAGCCACCCTATATGCCCAGTTATATCACCACGAGTGGACTTAACCCTGCGCAAATTGAGACTCTTGCAAACAGGACAAACTGCAACATCAACATACTTGCCTTTACTTCTTAACTCATCCAGCCTTTGCGAAATTTTCTCAATGTTTTTACTGTCAACTTTCTTTTCTTTCTGCACAGCCTCCTGCTTCTGCCTCTTTCCATTTTTCTGCTTAGACAATCGGTGGTCACTCTTAACACAAAACAGGCTTTTTTCCACTATTAAATTTTCTCACCACATTTTCCAGCAAAGTATTCTCAACGCTCCAAAACTGTTCCTAAACTGGAAAAAACAGTTATTTACTAAGCCTTTTCCTAAATTCCTTCTCTGAAATAAGTGGTTGAGCCACAATTTCCAAAAGAGACACTGGAAGAACCCCAGTCCTAATAAGACTAAAACCAACCTTCCTTAGTGCTTCAAAAATCTCTTCAGCTTTGTCCTTTTCTTCAGACAACAAATCTGCATGAGGACGCAAAACTGAACCAGAAAAATCAATACTAACTTTCTGGCATATTTCTTCAGCTATACGCGTTACAGTATCAAAATTACCCTTCTCCCACCAACCACAAACAGAAACTAAAACAATCTTCTTAATCTTGACATAATCATGAAACCGGATTTGAGTGTGACCATTTCGGTATTTCAGAATAGGATTTACTAATGGCATAAGCCTGTTGAGAAAGTTTTGTATTGCTCCAGGCAAAGGAAAATAAACAGGAATCCCCAACACAAGAACGTCAGCTTCCTTAAGTTTGGGATAAACTGATTGCATAATGTCATTTATGTGGCATTTGCCAGGATTTTTATACCAACATGAAAAGTCACCTATGCAGGGATTTACATCCAACTGTTTTGCATACAACAAGTTTATTTGTGCCCCCGCTTGTTCCATACCATTCATAAAAGGTTTCAAAACCATTGCTGTGTAACCTTTTTCCTTCCTAGCACTTCCATTTATGACTAATACTTGCATCAGATTTTCACCATAGTATTATTTTGTATTTTTTGTTTTAATCTTTTTAGTACTAAAGTTTTCTCTACTATCCAAAACTACGTTGTAACAACAAATTCTAGTGTTTCCGTCTCTTCAAATAGACTAGAGAAAACAATCTCAACTATCATCATCAGGGATAATATAACCCATAACTGATTTCAATATCAGTAGGATGATCAGCTGTAACAGTCAACTCTAAAATATTGCCATCTGGACCACCCCAACCATCAAAAATCCAGCCATAAACATCATTAACCATCACAATATGCGGCACAATAATTGTATGTGTCTCTCCAAGATACCAATAAAAAACCGCACCTTCATGGTAAGTTTTGCCATCAACTGTCATCATAAAATCAAAACCTTTTGGTCCAAGATCTGGATAAATATGATACCTTATAGGAGTTGTAAAAGGATAGATAAAACCTGTTGAGTAATAATTAATGGTCTGATTTATGTTATGGACTTCCAATTGGACATTGAAGATTCCTATCTTGACATTAAGAGGAATTCTAGGCTCAAACTTTACATTTCTAGTTTCACCAGCAGGAATTTCCAAAAGCACGGAGTTATTCTCAAATGACATTATGTCACCGTTAGGTTCTTTAATCTGCATGATAACAAGTATTGTTTCATTTTTTGCTCCATTATTCCTGATTTCACCTGCTACTGTAACTAATCCAGGGGTACTGTTTGAAGGACTGACTGTTGCTGTAGTAACTACAAACCTATCTTGTTCTATAACTCCTTCTGTTCCACGAATCTCAAAATGTTCAACCAAAGCCGTATGATAAAAATTCATTTCTACAGTATAGTGACTGACATTGTAAAATA
>SMTZ1_10000745_pt1 | contig 31259 bp, 26 predicted proteins | sample DeeMarSWOR136_30_FD_25667 | JGI IMG/M metagenome (IMG submission 25667) | reverse complement strand
ACGCTTCGGAATCCAATGACCCCCTTGAGGCGGCCCTCCTCGTCCACAACGGGAAGGGCTCTGAATCCGTATTTTGCAAATGCCTCAACCACCTCATTCTGGTCTTCATCCGGTTTGACACTGACCAACCTTGGGACGAGAATTTCAGAGAGGGGTTGATGGGATTGGGCTGTGAGCAGATCTCGAATGCTCACTACCCCCATGAGTATTTCCTCTTCGTTCGCAACATAGACATAGTCAATGATATCCAAATGTTCTGCCTCTGCCTTCAATCGAACAATCGCTGTCTCCACCGTCACCCCTGGGGTGAGGCTGAGATAAGCAGTGGTCATCAACCCCCCTGCCGTCTCATCGGCATGGACGAGGAGTTCCCGCAAGTCCTCCGCCTTCTCCTGTTCCATTCCTTCAAGGATCTCTTCAGCCCTCTCCTCGGGGAGGTCGGCAAGAAGATCGGCCGCTTCACTGGGTGACATTTCCTCTACAATATCAGAGGCCTTCTCTAAAGAGATCATCTCCATCAGGGCTTTCTGAATCTTCGGGTCTATCTCCTCAAGGGCGTCAGCAGCCGTCTCGGTATCCAATGCATGGAAGATGGCTGATCGTTCCCGGCTACTCAGGTCCTCAATGATATCGGCTAAATCAGCTGGGTGGAGGTGAGAGAGTTTTTTCTGGGAGACGCTGAGTTGGAGGAGGTCGGAACCAGAAAGGAGTTGGACATATTTCCAGGAGATGAATTGGTTGGGGAGGTTATAGGAGAAGAGCCATTGGAGGGCTTGATCGACCGCCCTCTCCCATCCTACCCTCCTCATGAGTCCTCGAAATCCCACATCCACATGGACCAGCCGGAGGCGGGAGTCTACTCGAAGGAAATGAAGGTCGTTGACCCTTACCACCTTTGCACCAAAGGTATCGACGATCTGTTTATCCATCACCTCCTCCTGAAGAAGAAAGAGGTCCTGCGAGGGAAGGGAGGGTTTCGGAAGTATGAGTTCGTCTTCGGAAAGGGTAATTGTGGGTTCGATTTGAAGGATCTTCTCCCAGGCGAGGTAGAACTTTTTTCCTTTCCTTCGGATGACCATGCCAATGATCATGGGATAGGGGTCTGCCCTCTCGGCCACCAGATCGGAGATCTTCCCTAGCTTCTGGCCGGAGGGATTAAAGACCCTTCGGTTCAAAAAGTCACTGAAAAAATAGAACTCTTTGATGTTCTGATTCATCCCCTTGCCATAGTGTAAAAGCTCCTCTCCGCCGGAGAGGAGCCCGGCGCTTATTGTCCGAATCGTTAAGTTATTTTTTATTCTATATAACGACTTTGCAGAAGGGTGTCAAAGGGAAACTATGAGAGCACTGAAAAACTACTTTTCGCTCTCTGATTACGCACCTGCCTACCGCAGGCAGGGATTTCAAAAAATGATTCCACAGATTTTTCTCTATTTTTTAATGCATCTGTAATCCGTCTAATCGTTTCATAATCGGTGTAATCAAAAGAGCCTTTCGTAGTCTCTGAGAGCTCTCTGTATCGCCCCCTATGGGGTCTTCCTTAAAACGATCCCCTCGAGGGTTCATTCTTATGGCCCATCCGGGCTAACCGTTCCTTCTCCATCTTTTTCTTCGCCTCCATCTCCTTAAGCGTAAATTCAAATTTGGAGTAGGCGTTCTTGGAGATGAATTCAAATTCAGTGATCTCTTTGTCGCGCACGGGGTCCCGGTGATAGAACTGCCGATATTTAGCCTGGAGAAGTTGCTGGATGGACCTGACCTCTGTCAGTCGGTCACGAATCCCTTTAAAAGAGTGACGGATCTCGTTAATGATATCTGGTGGGACGGTCCGTCCTGGAGAAACTCTGAGACACTTCTCCTGAAATTCTGCGACGGCCACCTTCAAGTGGTGATGATGGTTCTGAATGGTTTTTGCTAAACTGAGTGCATACTTCTGCCGCTGGATCTGGTCTCTTTCCATGTTTCACCTCCAAACCCATTTTACTTCAAAACCAACCAAATCTCCAACAGCCAAAATCCTCAGAGGAGGTCAGGTTGAACAGGAGAGCAAAGTTGCTTGCGAATCGAGTCATCGGCTGGAGGCATGGCCAATCCCTCTAGGTCATGAAGAGACACCCACTGGAGATCAGCACACCCGAGGGGTTTGAGAAGGCCTTTCATCCTCTGACAGCGAAAGACTAACAAAAGGAGGGGATCCTTGGGATGGAATTTGAAGACAGCGTCAACGATCCTTCCTACCTCCACCTCAATATCCAGTTCCTCTTTCAACTCTCTCCGCAAGGCCTCCCTTGGTTCTTCTCCTTCCATTACCTTCCCTCCTGGAAATTCCCAGAGCAATCCATGAGGAGAATCCTCTTTGCGCTGGGTGACGAGAACTTTCCCCTCTTCCATCATCACACCCGCAACGACGATAAGGGTCTTCAACTCACCCCTCGACTCTGTTCCGTCCTGCTCTTTTGGCTCGGTAGAGGGCATTGTCTGCTTCGCGGATCAGATCGGTCACCGTATCGACGGTAGAGGAGTAGGTAGCTAGCCCAATACTCACTGTCAAATCTCCATTCGGTTGGGCAGTCTCGTTGGGGAAGCGGGTCTGAGCAACATGTTCCCTTATCCTTTCCGCAATGGCAAGCGCCTCCCCCCTTCCTGCATTGACTAATATCGCGCAGAATTCCTCCCCTCCATATCGGGCGACGAAGTCGGATTGCCTGACGCCATGTTGAATAATCAGTGAGATAGCCCTCAATATCTGGTCACCCGCCAGATGTCCATTGGTATCGTTGTAATCCTTAAAATAGTCAATATCGATCATGAGAAGTGAGAGTTGGGTGGGATAACGTTTTTGGCGATTGACCTCCGTGGTCAATTGTTGAATAAAAAAACGATGATTAAAAATCTCTGTCAGGTCATCCATGTAAGAAAGGGCGATGGCGTCCTCCCTCATCTTTTCGATCTCCTTCAATTTCTCCTTGTAGAGATCCTTCATGGCCTGAAGATCTCGAGCATATTCATCCCTTTCCCGGATTTTTTCAACGAGCTCCTTCCTCGATCTCTCCCACGCCTCCTCATTTTTCAGTTGTTCTCTCAAATCCCTCAGGGTAATGAGAAATACCTTTTCACGGGGGATACCGATCAATTTCACAGGAATTTGATCTCCCTGTTGACTGACGATCAGGGACTTGAGTAGTATATCCCGTCCCTGTTCCATCTCCTCACATCCATGGAGAATGGCCGGACGCTCTTCCTGTGCCACGACATCGAGGAGAGTCATCTTCTGGAGTTCCTCCCACGGATATCCTAGCAATTCGAGACCCTTCGGATTGGTTTTGATAAATTCCCCCTTTTGACTGAGGATCACGAATGGATCCTGGATCGCCTCCAGGATAGAAGTCTGGGGAGGGGCTTTCTTCTCCAGGCCCCGTACTTTCATCCGGATCTCTTTAAGGGACGGGGATTTCATAGCTTTCGAAAGGGCCATCATATCATTCCTTGGACTTCTCTTTCAATAGCCTTCAACACCTTGGGATCGTAGGGAGGGATATTTCGCAGGGAAGGGTCCAAAGGGTTTTCTGAATTGAAGTTTTGGAGGATGAATCGTCGGCCAGCCCGAAGTTGTTCGCCAAGCCTCTTGATGTCTTCTTCTGTGTGAAGCCCGGGAACAACGGTCATCCTGAATTCGTACTCCACGTCTCCCCGCTTCAATAGTTCAATCGACTCCAAAATGAGACCCAGGTCAATGGGCCTCCCAATCGAGCGTCTGTAGCTGAAAGGGTCTAGGGGAGCCTTCACATCCATGGAGACAAAATCGATGGCTGTAGCTTCCATCAAGGTCTCTAACACGTGGGGATTCGATCCATTGGTATCCAGTTTGACCGAAAAACCCTGTCCCTTCAGCTCTCGGATCAATTGGGGAAGGTCCCGTTCCAAAGTGGGTTCTCCCCCCGTGATGCAAATCCCATCGATCCAGTCCCGAAAGGAATGAAGCCGCTTTATCACGTCTTCCAATGGGATGGAGGAGAAATGCTCAGGATGGAAGACAAGGGGGTGATTATGGCAGTAAGGACAGCGGAAGTTGCAGTGAGGTAGGAAGAGGACGGCACAGAGTTTTCCTGGCCAATCCAAGAAGGAAGTTTCCAAGAATCCCTTGATCTCGGTCATCGCTATTACCTGTTGGCCGACAGGGAGAGGGGATCAGAGGGGGAGGAGGGTTCGGGTCAGATAAGGTTCCCGGAGAAATGTTGCTTTACCTCCTGGAGCGTCGGAACCACGCCTCTCCAACTCTTCACCTCTCTTTCCTCCTCATCTTCAATGATAAGGGAAGGAGTAGAGAGGACGCTATAAAAGGAGGCTTCAGCCAGGCCTTCGATCGTATCCAGATCGTAATGATAAACCGGCACGCCTTCCTTTCTTAACTCGACCCCAATCTCCTTGACGGCAGGACATTTCGGACATTTGGCCTTGGTAAAGATTTTAAGCGATCCCATAGTGCCTCCCAATTGAAAATTTCAAATTTCAGAATCCAAAGTTGAAATTTTAAAACCAAAATTTTGATGTTTGAAATTTGACGCCGGCGTCCAAAGCCAGGGTCCTTGAACCATCGTGAACCACAAACAGAGTCTCTAGCTTGCAAGGACATCTTCAGCTTCAAAAGCAAGGACTTCGGCGTCGTACGAATTTTGGTGTTTAGCATCCTATCGATGTCTTATCCTGATGCCAGCCGGGTCTCTTCTTCCTTTTTTTCCAGGAAGCCTTGGTTCCGATACCGGTTCTTCAATTCTCCGAGTTTCCCTTTATTCCAGCTCGAGACCTTGGTGAAGTACCCTGTAATCCGGGTGATACCGTCCACATCCCCAGACCCGCAGTAAGCACAGTTAGACCGAAGCCCTCGACTCGTCCGATGACAGAGGTTGCACGTGGTGAACTCAGGAGAGAAGGCGATCTGATCATTTTGAGTCCATTGAAATGTTTTGGTCACAAAATTAGCGAGGGACGACTTCGAAGGTTTCGCCTCACCTAGCCAGATATGGGTCAACGCACCTGCCTCGATGAGAGGGTGGAAGAGCCCTTCCTGTCTCACCCGCTCAATGGGGTTGAGGACGGCGGAGTTATTCAGATAGGTAGAGTTCGTATAATAGACTTCACCTTTTGAGATATCTCCCTTGACGATATGCCCCGATTTCGGGGAATGGTATTTGAGATCCAATTTAGCAAAACGATAAGCCGTTGATTCAGCGGGTGTCTGCTCAAGAACAAAATGCATTCCATAGCGCTCGCTTAATTTTTCCACTATCAGCTTCATATGGGCGATCACCTTCAGTCCGAATTTGAAGGCCTGTTTAGATTGATGCAATTCTTGACCGGTGTGAAATTGAACCATTTCGTTGAGCCCCACCATTCCGATCAAAAAACTGGCACGGGGCATCCTCAGATAAGGAGATCCATCCCGGTCCATGGCCAAGAGCGCGAGGGGTCCACTCTCTCCCAGGGAAAGGAGCTTTCCAATAAAATGTTTCTTTTCGAGATGGGCCCTGACCGCCATTTCAACGGATTCAGTAATTTTTGAAAAGAGCTGAGTATCGTCTCCCTTGGAGAGGTAGGCGATTCTTGGAAGGTTGAGCGTCACATTCTGGAGGGCGCAATAACGCATCTTCCAGGGTTGTTTCGCATCCTCTAAATCGGTCTGGTCCAGCTTGAAACTGAGACGGCAACATTCTGAGATTTTCGCGGTTTCCCCACGGTCGAAGACGAAATAGGTATTGCCCTTTTCTGAGGCAACATCACAGATGTGATTTAGAAAATCCATGTGTCCAGGAGTTTTAAAGAATTTCTCTGTGATGTGGACCATCGGTTTGGGGAAGAAGAAGGGTCTTCCGGACCCATCTCCATGCAGATAGACATCGAAGAGGGCCCAGGCAAAGCGTTGCGCTTCCTTCATATAGTCGCTGTAGGTTTTTCCCGTCATCTCGCCTCCTGGTCCGATGGCAGGGACATCTTCAAAATGCTTAGGGATCTCCCAGTAGAGATTGAGGTCGGTGAAGATGGCCTGACCTCCTCTCGCCACAGCCTGCTGGGAGAATTCAAAGATCATCATCTGAGCCAGTTGTTCAAGGTCGCGATCCGACATCCCCACCAAGTAGGGAGCAAAGAAGAGATTGACAGAATCCCAGCCAATGGCTCCGGCGAAATGGCTTTGAAGGGCTGCAGCAAACTTCACCATATGAGCGAGAAGGACTTCAGGATGTTTGGCGGGCTTGGCCATAGCGATCGAATTGGGGAGGCTGAGGCCAAATCGTTTGATATATTCGAGCGATTGCCCGCTACAGTAAGGCCGATCGACAAAGCCAAGGTCATGAAGATGGAGGTCTCCACGCATATGGGCATCGGCGACCTCCTCAGAAAAAACGGAGAGCAGGGCATATTCCTTCTTGATCCTCTCAGCCAGAGTGAGATTGGTCGCTTCCGGACCATGAGGGACATTGGCATTCTCTTTGTTGGGATGCAGAATGAGTTGGTCCACATCGTAGAGGGGCATTCCAAGACGGGTGTGCATTTTGCGGGCCTGTTCTAATCCCCTCTCGATCAGTTTGGTATCGACCAATTCACGGATGAGAGGTGCAGTGATCATTTTGATTTTGGAAGTGGCGATCAATTCTTCCACCTCCAGAGCGATTTCCTTTGCCGTATCAAGGTCGACAAAGGTTTCGCGGATCAGGGCATCGACGATCCTCTGGCGCTCCCAGCCATGCATGGACTCATCCGAGGTGCGGACAAAGAGCGCCATATCGGTTGTTTCAAATTCTTCCCTGAGGGTCTGACGATCTTCTTTCATCTCAATCACGGTTGACATCTTAGCTCACCTTTCCGTACAAAATAGAGCTGATTAAAATTATCCTCAATTTTTCCACTGAAGCGCCTAAAGAGTAGGCAGCCCTTTCGAAGAGTTCGTGAACTACATTTTATCCTTAGAATTTTAAAAGCCCATACATTTCGGATTGTTACTAAGCTAAAGGTCTATGGAAAGCATTTAATGAAGGGCAATATTTAGTATGATAAGAGATGTTTACAACAAGATATTGTTGCATGTCAAGAAAAAAAATAGTTTGTGAAAAAAATCTTTTATTTCCTGTTGTTATTGCTCGATGGGGCTTTCTGGAAAGGTCTTATGGGTGTCTCAAGAAGGCGTCGGATAATTCCCAAGAAGTTTTCTCCCAGCCCTTTAAAAGGCACAGCCTCGATTTCTGGATCACCCAAATCTCCTTTTACTTCATAGAGATAGGAAAGGAAAGCCTTGTCGTTTCCGGTAAGAATATATCCAGCAACGGGGACATTACTCAGGACCATATCGACGGTCACCAGGGGATGAACCCCTATCGTTGCTTCGGTCCGGCGTTTGCCCAAATCGATTCTGCCCAAAAGGGTGATCCGTAGGGAATCGCTCTCCAAAACGAAATCCTCAGTATAAGCGACCCCCTCCTCGAGAAGAATATGGGCGAGGATCTTGCGATAAGGAAGTCCCTTTGACTTTAAATCTGGAAGTCTTCCCCAGAATAGCTGAGACACATTGATGACGGAGAAAATTCTTGAAAGGGTTTTCCACCTCTCAATTATCCCGTTCTCTATTTCCAGCCTTAGCCTTCCATCAAGAGACTCTACGAGTTTTTTGAAATTCTCTCCCTCCCCTCGTAATTCCACCCTATCGATAAAAACCCTTCCGGTGATAATGATTTTTTCTTCCTCCCCTTTTCCTAAAAGGGTTCGGAGAAAGGGCTTGGCTTCCACATTGGAGAGACGGGGAGTGAACTCAAATCGTATCCCTTTTTCAGCGGGCTCGATCCATCCTCCCCCCCAAAGGTCTCCTCCCAATCCGCTAAATTGAAAGGGACGGAGGATCAGTTTCCCATCCACTGTCTTCATCTCCAGTTTCAGGTCTTGAAAAGTGAGACCCCGAAACTCACCCTTTTCTATCTCTACCTTGCCATGAAGGGACCAGGTTGAAAGCCAATCCCTGAGCGTTTCAAAAGAGAGGGAGCCGCCTTCTTCTCTTTTCGGGAATAGAGGGTCGAGATCAAGTAAAGGCGAGGTAAGTTGAAAGGCGAGGAACTTTCCCTGCGTTTTGGAGTCCTTCTCCGTTCCTGTCTCTGGAATTTGAGAAGAAGAGAATCGGGAGAGGGTCCCCGAAAAGGAGATTGGAGAATTCCCGACTCTTCCCTTCAACCCCGCGAATCGAATCTGTTCGGGAGAGAAGAGGAGGGAGCCTTCCACATTGGACAAAGGAACAGGGACTTTTCGATGCCGAAGGGAGAACCCTTTCATGCGAATCTCCCCTTCTTTCAACAGAGCCATCCCCTCCTCCTTTTTCCCAACCCATCTCAGGTGGCCATCTGTTCTTCCTGAGATATCCTGAATCTCCTTCAACTGGGATCGTATCTGATCGAAAGAGACAGAGGATTGAAGCAAGGGGAGGAGGTCTTTCCAATCGATTGAGCCCCGCGTCGTGAGGTTCACAACACTCTCCCTGATCCCTCCGTCCACTGTCAGAGAGGAATGGTTGGAATAGATCTTCAATTTTGAAAAATGAACCCCGGAAGGGGAGAAGGAGAATGTTCCCTCTCTGAAGATGAGTGGAGAGAAGATTCCTTTTGGACGAAGGTGAACCTCTCTAGGGGAGACTTCTCCCTCGTAGGAGGAAAGTTTGAGACTGGATTGGCCCTGTCCCTTGAAGAAGAGATCAGCAGAACCCGAAAGGTCCTCAATCCATCCTGTTTTTGAACGAATTTCATCCGAAAAGAGGGGGGTGGAAAGAAGGCTGAATAGATTTTTAAGATTTCCCCTGCCTTTCACCATCATTTCGAATGGATTGCCATTCTTCCCTCTCCTCCAGGACCCTCCCGTGAGGAAAGATGAATCTCCAAACTCCACCTTCGCTCCTGACCATTGGAGGCCCTCGTTGGAGAGTCCTATCCTTCCTTCTCCGATAAAAATAGGATAGGGGATCTGCCGGTGGGTGAATCGGGTTTTCCAAAGTTGGTAAGATCCCTGATGTTGGAAATGGAGGGGGGGCTTCAAGACCACCTTGGTGAAGAGACGATAATCGGCTCGGCCTGAATTGATTTGGATGGAAGAGAAGGTGTTTGAGAGATCATCCGCTAATCCCTCAATCCTTATAAAAGAAGGGAGATCCTTTAAATCGATTCGTCCCTCCAGATGGGTCTGAAGGGTGGGAACCTGGAGGAGCTGGTAAAATGTCCCACGGGCTCGATCAATATTGGAGTGAAAGACCTTTCCCTCTGTTTCCATGAAATTAAGGTGGCCGTCTTTATAAGAGAGGAGACCTTTCAAATTCTCGAGAGGAGGGAGATCCCAGGGGAGTTTTAATCGAACCCGATCTGCCTTCGCCTCCACTGACAAGATATGGGCATGAATGGGTTGATCGCAGTGCTCGATTTCAGGCATCTTCCCTGAAAGCTTGACCGAGAGGATTTGGACAGGACCACTCCCTTCCGAAAGGAAGAGGGGTTCAGAGACATCTCGGGTGATGACCCGGAAGGGGATAAACTTCTTCCCCTCCGAAAGATCGAAGGGGCCACTCTGGGCTTCGGCATCAAGCCCCATTCCTTCCGAACCGATTTCGTAGATCTTTCCTTTTGCCCGAACCCATAGCTCTGGTAGTTCAACAGAGAGAAGGGGGACCTTGAGATCTTTCAGGTCATAATCGATCGCGAGGTCCACATTCATCCATTTCGGGGTCATGACATAGGCGAAGACTTTTGGATAGTCAAAGATCAAATCCTTGACCCTGATGTTGGCGGAAGTCTCGAAAGCTCCTTGCAAGTTCCCTTGGTATCGGGCCGTCACATCGAGTTCTCCGGAAAGCATGTCCATCGGGAGAAGGGATTTGAGATAGGGCCAGAAATGGAGGATCTGGATCCCCTTCATCTCCACCTTTGCACTCACTTTCGCTTTTGAAAGATCCATATCCTCAGGGATATTCTCAATCATTCCGCCAATGGCAATACGGCCTTCTTTATTAGAATTGACAATATTCCCGCTCAAACGAAATGGGAAAGGTTTATGATGGGAAACCTCAGAGAGCGAGAAATGGAGAGCCTTTATCTGTGTGGTGAGAGGAGTGGAACTCAGACTTTCGTCGGTGAAGGAGATCTCACCATTCCGGAGGGTGATGGAGCCTCCGAAGAGAGTGGAAAGGGTTTGAATCATCTTCTTGTGAGATGTCTTGACTCTGGTAAAGGTGAGGGGATCACCTACGAGATTGAGTTTTCCGTTCCTATCCCTATAGAGCCGGAGGATGGGCTGATCAAGGACAATGCGTCTCCATTTTACCTCTCCTTTCAGAAGAGGAAGAAATTCCGCTCTCAAGATCAGCCTTTTGGAATATAAGAGATCGGGAGCTAAGGGATGGTCTTTGACATGAAAGTCCTCGAAGATTAAACCAATGCCATCCCGAAAACTTATCCTTGCTTTTCCAATAAAGACCTCCCTGTGGAGGACGCGGGTTAATGATTCCTCGAGGACCTTCTCATAAACCTCAGGATCGAGGAAATAATGGAAGAACAGGTAACCGAGGACCCCTACGATCAGAACGGGAACGAGAATCCAGAGGAGAAACCATTTTTTACGATGACGCATCTATTTTTAACCTTCTTAAAATTCGAAATCCGAATGTTGAAATCCGAGGTTGTTTAAACTCTAAACACTAAACTCTAAATCCTAAGCAAATCTAAAACATAAAACTCAAAATGTAATTTTGATCTCTCGGCGATGGGTTTTGGGTTTTGTGTTTTGGACATTTGAGCTTGTTTAGAGTTTAGGGTTTCGAGTTTAAAGTTTGGTATCTTTGTTTCGAAATTCGGACTTCGTGCTTCGAATTTACCATTTCTTCTTACATCGTCTTAACAGCATGCGCCAAGGTGAAAACATCCACCCTCGCTGCCCCTCCAGCCAACAAGACCTTTGAACATTCATTGACCGTGGCACCTGTCGTATAGACATCGTCCACCAGAAGAATCGTCCTCCCTTCCAGGTCTTCCCTTCTCAAAATATGGAAAGATCCTCTGACTCCCTTCTCACGCTCCGCCCCGCTGAGATGGATTTGAGGAGGGGTGGGCTTCTTCTTTTGAAGAGCTGTCATCCGGTAAGGAATGCCCGTACGTCGGCTAAACTCTTTTACCAGTAGAAGGGTTTGGTTGAATCCCCGTTCTCTCAGGCGCTGTTTATGCAGTGGGACAGGGACGACCAGGTCGAAGCATTTTGGGTCCCAGTAATGAGGAAGGTGCTTTGCCATCCACTCCCCCAAGAGAGGACTGAGACCAATTTTCCCCTTATATTTCCAAAGATGGATCGCCTCTTGGAGAGCCCCCTCGAAATATCCCAGTGCCCTCGCCATTGTAAAATATTTTTTCTTCTTCATACAAGCGCTACAGGGATGGTTATCCACCTCACCTGAGACGAAAGGGGTTCCACAGATGGAGCAGAAGGGTGGAGCGATCCAGCGGATCTTTGAAAGGCAATCTGGACAGATCCCCCCCTGTTCTTCTTCCAAATAGGTTCGGCAACAGGGGCATTGGGAAGGAAGAAAAAACTGAAAGAGTCTTTCAATCAATGAATGCATTCATTTCAACTTCAGAGAGGGATCTTCGTGGCATCCAAACGGAAGGGGTATTCTTCCGAAGAGGCATAGGTGGGAAAGTTGAGGAGTTGCCCACGTTCTTCGATGGCGTAAGTGCTCCACTGGTGACACTGAGGACAGTAGGCAATCCATTCCTTCGATTCTCTTTTGCAGGTGGAACAGATGAAGGGGAGATGGGAGGTCCGGCTTAATTCGAAGGTCTTTTCAAACTCCTGGGCGGCTTTGCTGAAGTCCTTCTTATGGAGATAAATTTCCGCTAGCAGGCGATGGAGGGCAGGAAATTCCTTCCTTCTCAGGCTGATTTCATTGATCTCCTCCAGGGCCTCATCCAACATCTCCAGCCTTAAACAGAGCTTGGCATAAAAGAATTTAATCACCCAGTTATCTGGATCATACTTGAAGGCCCTCTGATAGATTCGAAAGAGGGTATCCGGATCTTCCCGGCTGAGGTAGAGATCCTCCAGTCGCAAGAGGAAGATGACAGATTTGAATCGGGTGAAACTCTTTCCCCAGACCTTTCCGGCAGAGGCCCACCGTCCCATTCGGAGATAGATATCACCCACCAGCACAAACCCGGGTTGGAAGTTCTTCCGCTCCCTCACGATCTCCTTCGCTTCTTTCAGGGCACTCTCCAGATGGTCTTCGCCTCCCCTGTCCAAGAGGTCTCGTGCATGCTCATACTTCAATCCCAAATAAAAACGGGTCTCCTCCTCTTCTGCCTTCTTTTCCTTTGTCACTTTGAGGATCGCTTTCTGGATCTTAACTGCTTCCTCCCATTTCCGACTCTCACGGTAGATCTCTCTCAAACACTTTAGAGCCTTCACATTCGCCTCATCCAATCCGATGAGGCGATTGAGGGTTTGAATGGCTTCATCGAATCGCTTCATCCGATGGTAAAGTTCTGCCTCGCGGAGGAGAACGTCCGCATTCCTGATATCGATCACCCTCGCTCTTTCCAGCCAATGGAGGGCCTCCTCCTGATTGTCCTCCTTCAGGGCGATTTCTGAGAGTCTGAAATAGAGACTGATCTGAGAGGGGTCTTTTTTCAAAACCTCCACAAAGTGATTTTTCGCCTTGGCCAGATTTCCCCGAAGGAAGTCCTCCATGCCTCGATTGAATTCTTCCTTGAGGAGATGAGCCTTCTTCGCCTCACGAGATTTCCGGTAGTCCTCGAACGCCCGTTTGGCATCCCGGGTCAGCGTGCTGAAGAAGACCAGCATCGCCCCTAGCACAAAGGAAGAGATCATCAGGGTGGATAGATCCGTCGGAATCGTCTTCCCCCAAAAACGAAAGTCTACATCTAAGGGATTGAGCAAGGCAGCCCAGCAAAAGAGCGAGATGATGATTAAAATGGCTAACAATAAGACCCGCACTAACATACCTTAGATTTTTCCTTTCTCAAGATTCATCAGGCAGGGAACGCAATACTTGGCCACCGGTCGAACTTCAAGCCGTTTTAAGCTGATCGGTCCACCACATTCCTCACACGTCCCATACGTTCCGTTGGCAATCCGATCCAGCGCTTCATCCACATCCTGAAGCCTCACCCGTTCATTCTCGCTGAGACTGAGCAGGATCTGTTTGTTATAAATATTGGCTGCCTCATCCCCGATGTCTTGAATGCCATCCTGTCCCATCTCCTTCGAAGATTCGTGAATCTGCTTCACCTCTCCGATGATATCTTCCCGCTCCTTTAGCAGGATCTTCTTAAATCGGGCGAGGGTCCTTTTATCGATCGTACCTTTCGTATCTTTTTTCTGATCCCTTGATCTTGCCACCAGGGTCACCTCGTTTAAGGTTCGATCCGTTGAGCATCTAACCAGAGCCCTTCGAGATCATAAAATTTCCTCACCGGATCGAGAAAGACATGAACCACCACATCCTCGTAATCCAATAAGATCCACCTGCCCTCCGCCGTTCCCTCCTGACCAAGAGGCCTAAAGCCCTTCTTTTTCAGAGCCTCTTCAATCCCCTGGGCAATGGCTTGAACCTGGCGGTCCGACCTCCCGCTGCAAAGGAGAAAATAATCGGTGAAAGAGGAGATTCCCTTTAACTCCAGAAGAACCGGATCTTGGGCTTTCTTTTCGATCGCTGCTTCCAAACATAGCAGCGATTTTGTCCTTGAATCGGTGGCCATATCCTCCTTATTAGGTGAAATTTGAGTACAACATTATACCAGAAAAAATGGTGAAGACAATAATAAAATATTTCTAAACTAAGATGCCATTTTCAATCCTAGATTTCAATGGGGAGTTGCAAAATTCATAGGTCCTTTCGATCACGGTTTTTCCCTCTGGTAAAGTCCGTGATTTTCGATATAAACCTCTACCTCAGGAGGGATCAGATGTTTAACGGACTCCCCCCTTTCGATTAATTCACGGATTTTGGTGGAGGAAATGTCTAACAAATTGATTTCTTTTAAAAAAACCATATTTCCGGAAACGTGAATCCAGGCCGAATCCCCTTGGTCATATCGAAAGGCTGGAATCAAGACCTCCGGGAGGAGGGGGGTCTTTTGTAAACCGGGCCGAGTCATAATGATAAAATTGCATAAGGAGAAGAGGTTTTGGAAATGTTTCCAGGTTTCAATTTCCACAAAAGCATCCCTTCCCATGATAAAGTATAAAGAGCCTTCACACCTCTCCCGGAAGTATCGGATGGTCTCAATGGAATAGGATTTTCCCGGCCTTTTGAGCTCAATGTCAGAAGTGGTGAAATGAGAATTCTTATGAATGGCCAGCTTCACCATCTCGAGACGGTGGTGGGCCTCGATGATCCTTTCCGCCGTTTTATGGGGAGGGAGAGCGGCGGGAATGAAGATCACTTCATCAAGATGGAAGGCCTCTCGAATCTCTTCCGCTCCCCTGAGGTGACCCAGATGAATGGGATTGAACGTCCCACCGAATAACCCAATCCTCTTTTCTCCAGACTCCGTTTTGATCGTCTACTCCCTCCTACTCAACTCAAATTCGAAATCCGAATATCGAAATCCGAGGTGGTTTAAACCCTAAACACTAAACTCTAAATCCTAATCAAATCCAAAAAATAAAACTCAAAAGGTGCTTTTGATTTCTCGACAATCGGCTTTGAGTTTAGTCCTTTGGACATTTAAATTTGCTTGGAGTTTAGGGTTTCGAGTTTAGGGTTTGACATCTTTGTTTAGGATTTCGCCTGCCGGTAGGCAGGGATTTCGTGCTTCGAGTTTTGTGTTTATTTGCGGATTTGTCCATTTCCGAAAACGACAAATTTTGTCGTTGTCAATTCTTCCAACCCCATGGGGCCGAAGGAATGGATCTTTGACGTACTGATCCCTATCTCCGCCCCAAGGCCCAATTCAAATCCGTCATTAAACCTCGTCGATGCGTTGACCAGGACACAGGAAGAATTGACCTCTCTTAGGAACCGATGAGCATTCTGATAGTCAGAGGTGATAATTGACTCTGTGTGAAGGGAGCCATAGGTAGCAATATGGTCCATCGCCTCCTCGATCCCCTTGACCACCCGAATGGAAAGGATGAGATCCAAATATTCCTCATACCAATCTTCCTCTTTCGCTTCCTTGATTCCCGGCAGAAATCCTCTCGTTAAGGAACAGCCCCGGAGCTCCACTCCCATTTTCTGTAAGCTTTCAGCCACCCTGGGGAGGAATCGACTCGCCACCTTCTCATGGACCAGCAGAGTTTCCATGGCATTACAGACACCCGGTCTCTGGACTTTAGCATTGAGACAGATTTGGTTGGCCATCTCTAGATCAGCACTTTCGTCCACAAAGATATGGCAGACTCCTTTGTAATGCTTAAGGACAGGGATCTTCGAATGGCTCACGACAAACCGGATTAACTCCTCTCCTCCCCTGGGAATGATGAGATCAATCTCATCGTCTAGCTGGAGCATCTCCTGGATCACTCCCCGTTGCGTGTGGGGGACGATCTGGATCGCCTCCTGAGGAAGTCCGATTTTCACCGTCGCCTTTTGAAGAAGGCGGCTGATAGCCTGGTTGGAATGAAAAGCCTCTGACCCTCCTCTTAGAATGACACTATTTCCTGACTTGAGACAGAGCCCTGCGGCATCCGCTGTCACGTTGGGTCTGGATTCATAGATGATTCCGATGACACCGATGGGAATCCTCATCCTTCCTACTTCCAGACCATTCGGCCTCCTCCACATCTTAACGACCTGGCCAACGGGGTCGGGTAGACGGGCCACCTCGCGAAGTCCCTCCGCCATTCCGCGGATGATGGAGGGGGTCAGTCTCAATCGATCCATCATGGCAGACGAGAGATGGGCCTTCTCTCCGGCACCGAGGTCCTTCTGATTCTCTTCAATCAGTTGATCCCGGCTCCGCTCCAGTTCTTCCGCCATCTCAAAGAGGGCGTTATTCTTCTGGTCCGTGGAAACCTGGGCCAGTTGTTGGGAGGCCTCCTTGGCCTTCTGAGCCATCTCTTTCATCTCTGCCTTGAAGTTCTCTTTCATAATACCACCAGGTCATCCCGATGGATCACTTCATCGGAATATTTGTAGCCCAACACTTGTTCGATCCGGTCTGTCCTGAGACCCCTGATTTTCTCCAGTTCATAAGCGCTGTAATTGACGAGTCCTCTGGCAAATTCCTTTCCTTGAGGTCCAAGACAGGTAACCAGATCGCCGCGGTCGAAGGCACCTCTGACCTTCACCACCCCTGAGGGGAGGAGGCTCTTTCCTCTCTGGGCGATGGCTTTCTTTGCCCCTTCGTCAACCATCAGATCTCCTTGGGGCTTTAGGTTAAAAGCGATCCAGTGCTTCCGGCTGCTCAATCCTACGGGCTTTGGAAGGATGAGGGTTCCAATCTCTTTCCCCTTGAGGATCTGACGGAGAACCTCCTTTTTCGTCCCGCAGGCAATCACCGTAGGGATTCCGAAGTGGGAAGCCTTTTTGGCAGCCTGGATCTTACTGACCATCCCCCCCACATTCCATTCCCCGTCCGTATCACTAACGCTCTCTCCCATATCCACGTCGATATCCTCCACCAAAGGGATGCATCTGGCATCCGGATGAACTCTGGGATCGGAATCACACAGGCCGTCGATGTTGGTAAGGATGATGAGGAGATCGGCTCCAATAAGGTTGGTGACAAGTGCGGAAAGATTGTCGTTGTCCCCAACCTTGATCTCATCGACCACCACGGTGTCGTTTTCATTGATGATGGGGATGATCCCCAATTGGAGGAGGGTGAACAAGGTATTCCGGGCATTGAGGAATCTTCGGCGATGGCTAAGGTCATCATGGGTGAGAAGGATCTGGGCCACCATTTGCTGGGAGCGTGAAAAATACTGCTCATAGATGTTCATCAGTCGACTCTGGCCAACGGCGGCTGTTGCCTGTTTCTGAGTAATCGATTGGGGACGGGTCTTATATCCCAACTTTTCCATTCCCGCTGCAATGGCTCCAGAGGAGACCAGAACGACCTCATACCCTTGCCGCTTCAGGTCTGAAATCTCTTTAGACAGATGGGAGAAGACCTCATGGTGGAGTCCTTTCTCCGGTGAGGCCAAAATACTGGACCCGACCTTCACTACGATCCGCTTCGCCTTCTCAAGGGTCTTCTTGCGTATGTCCTTATGGGTCATTTCCCTGATCCATGATGGATTCGAGCGCTTGGGAGATGGAATCCATCATCTCTTCCACTCCCTCCCCTGTTTCTGCCGAGATCTTATGAAACGGATAACCCATCGTTTCAAATTGTTCTTTCAAATCCTCCGCCCTTTCCCGAACGGATGAAAGGTCCATCTTGTTGAGCGCCACGATCTGACTCTTTTCAAGGAGTGAAGCTTGGTAGGCCTTCAACTCATGGTTGAGGGCATGAAAGTCCTTGATCGGATGGCGTGAGGGGTCCTCAGAAATTTCCAGAAGGTGAAGGAAGAGGCGCGTTCGCTCCACATGCCGGAGAAAGGTCAATCCGAGTCCTGCCCCCTGAGAGGCACCTTCGATCAACCCTGGGATATCGGCCACCACGAAAGGCCGACCTTCCTCCCGCATCACCACCCCTAGGTTGGGGATGAGCGTGGTGAAGGGATAGTCCGCAATCTTTGGTCTTGCAGAGGAGATCTTTGAGAGAAGCGTTGACTTTCCCACGTTGGGAAAGCCGATGAGGCCCACATCAGCAAGGAGTTTCAGTTCGAGGTGAAACCACCGTTCCTCTCCCTGTTCCCCTTTTTCAGCCCGACGAGGAGCGCGATGCGTTGGGGTAGCAAATCGTGCATTTCCACGACCCCCTCGTCCTCCCCTGGCCACCACGAAACGTTGGCCGTCGAAGAGGAGATCTTGAAGGACTTCGCCTGCCTGATCCTCTCGAACGATGGTGCCCACCGGAACGCGAAGGATGAGATCTTCACCATTCTTTCCGGTCTGATCTTTGCCTTTTCCGTGAGATCCTTTTCTGGCGCGAAGCTGTTTGGGGTAGGTAAAATCGAGAAGGGTAGAAAGTTGGCCATCCGCCTGAAGAATCACATCCCCACCTTTTCCTCCATCACCGCCGTCGGGTCCTCCTTTGGGGACAAAGCGTTCTCGACGAAAACTGACACAACCATTCCCACCATCGCCCGCCTTCACATGGATTCTCGCTTCATCCACAAATTTCATTTTTGTTGAACGCAAGCGAAATGGGTAAGCCCCAAACCACGTCAGGTTTAGGGTTTATACTGAACGCCACATGATTCAGGGGTAAAGTCCTGAACCCTATGTGGTTCAGGAGGTGTAGACACTTACCTGCTTCTTTTCTCTTCCTTTTGTTTCGTATTTAACGATCCCGTCAATTCTGGCGAAGAGCGTGTAATCCCTTCCCATCCCCACGTTCTCCCCGGGATGAATACGGGTCCCTTTCTGACGGACCAGGATGTTTCCGGCCTGGACCGATTGTCCGCCGAACCGTTTGACGCCTAACCGTTGTCCAGCACTATCTCTGCCGTTTCGAGAACTTCCTCCTGCTTTCTTATGTGCCATGGTTACCTCCAAACATGAAACATATTCCAACACTCCATTCCGTCTATTGTTCTATGTCGATGAAATATCATTCACCCGAATATAGGTATAAGTCTGGCGGTGCCCCTTGGTTCGCCGGTAATTCTTTCTCCTTTTCATTTTGTAAGTCAAAACCTTCTTCCCTTTCACCTGCTGGACAATTTCGCCCGTGACCACTGCATCGGTCATGAGAGGATTTCCTAACCGGACCTGACCCTCTTGAGATACCATTAAGACATCTTTCAAGGTCACCTGATCCCCGACTTCTCCTTCAATCTTCTCCACTCGGACGACATCCCCTGGGGAGATTCGATATTCCTTTCCTCCTGTCTTCACCACGGCATACATGCTAAGCCTCCGAACTAAAATATCTTAAAATACTAATCGATTTTTGGACTGTTGTCAAACTTCAATAATGTTGAATTGTTCCTGGTGAAATCCGGGTTTTCCTTTGATCAATATCTTCTTTTTTAGTCTCCTCTCCAATTCCTCCACCCCTCCTCGCTCCTCCTCATAGAGGAGGTCGGCCACCTCGGGGTTTGCCTCTACCATGATGCTATTGCCGCCTAACACAGAGGAGCTTCTCTCGATCTCCCGAAAGATGTCATAACAGACTGTGATCTTCGATTTGACAAGACCAGCTCCTTCACAGTAGGGGCAGGGCTCACTGAGGATTCTGGAGATGTTCTCCCGCGTTCTCTTTCGCGTCATCTCCACCAAGCCCAATTCTGAAATTTCAAAGATACTCGTTTTCTGGCGGTCTTTCCGGAGGGCTTCCTCGAATGCCTGGAAGACCTTTTCTCGATCCCCTTCTCTTTCCATATCGATAAAATCGATGATGATGATCCCGCCGATATTCCGGAGCCTCAGCTGGTAGGCAATCTCTTTGGCTGCCTCCAGATTGGTTTTGAGAATCGTATCGGCGAGATTTCTCTTTCCCACATATCTTCCCGTATTCACATCGATGGCCACAAGGGCTTCGCACATATCGATGACGATAGATCCACCCGATTTGAGCCAAACCTTCCTGCCCAAGATTTTGTCGATCTCCATCTCGATGCCATAGGCATCAAAGATGGGCTCCTCCTTCTCGTAAAGGATGAGTTCGTGTTTTTGCTTAGGGATATAGGTATTGATAAAAGAGAGAATGTTCTCATACTCCTCCTTGGAATCGATGATGATTCGATTGACCTGGGGGGAGAGGATGTCCCGGATCACTCGGAGCACCATGGTTAGGTCGTTGTGAATGAGGGAGGGCGCCGCTGAACTATCTTTCTTCTTCTGGATGTTGTTCCAGAGACGCATCAGAAACTCCATATCCGTCCGAATGTCATCGAGCTCTGCGCCCTCGCTGGCGGTCCGAACAATAAAGCCACCGGAAGGGGGCCTCATGGCCATGATAGATTCCCTTAGCCTCCTCCGCTCCCTTTCGTCCTTAATCCTTCGCGAGACTCCGACATGATCTACTGTAGGCATATAGACGAGATATCTGCCGGGGAGCGTGATGTGGGAAGTGATCCGGGTCCCTTTGGTCCCGAGGGGTTCTTTTGAGACCTGAACCAGAATTTCCTGCCCTTCGGAGAGAAGATCCTCGATCTGTGAAGAGAGATTGAAAGCATTGGGCAGCTCTTCTCCCTGGAAAATCATCTCCTCATAGTCTTCCATTCCCCCATAGACATCGGAGACGTAGAGGAAGGAGGCCTTCTCCAGACCGATGTCAACGAAGGCGGCCTGCATCCCGGGTAGCACCTTGACGACCTTCCCTTTGTAGATATTTCCCATGATGCCTCGGTCCTTGGTCCGCTCAATATAGAGTTCTGCAAGGACCCTTTCCTCCAAGAGGGCGACCCTTGTCTCTTGAGGTGTCACATTGATGATCAGTTCGTTTGCCATAGGTGGCTCCTATAATGTAAAAACACACGGTTGGAATAGTGGAGTGATGGAGTAATGGCTCTTCAGGACAGGAGCAACCCATCAAGCATTTAAAACTCTAAAATGCCAATATTCCATTTTTCCAAAATTCCATTATTCCATTTTAACAATTTTACAATGCGCAAGAGATTCCTCTTTTAGACCTAAAATCGCGCTGACGATCTCTATCGGTTTGGCTGTCCTTTCCCTCCCGATCCGCAGGATCAATTCAACGCCCCATGGGGAAGGTTTCCCTCCCACATCCCCTCCCTCTTTCACCTCCATTTTTTCTAACAGAGGCCGGATGTCGACTCTCCTCCGTTTCCCCTTTCTCTCCTGATGAAGGATGAACTCTTCCTCCTCCAGGGCCTTCTCAATCCTTGTCGTGGCCTCTTGTTGCGAAATAAGATGATCCAGTGGGATCCAATAAACTGAACGAGTGAGCAACGAAGAGGGGGGGGAGTCCAAGGGAACTTCCTCAGCTTCAAGGATTGCAATTCCCGGTGGAAGCGTTTGGTTGAGTCTCTCTTTGACCTCGGGAGGGGTGATTCGCCCCTCCAATTCCAGGTCAACGATTTCCATGCGGCTCTCCATGCCTACTGGAAGGGCTGTGGCGAAGATAATGCGTGGCATGGGATGGAACCCCTCTGAATAAGACAGCGGAAGGTCAGCCCTTTTACAGGCGCGATGAAAGAGATGGGCGAGTTCAAGGTGACTGATGAATCGGACATCTCCCTCCTTTGTGAATCTTAATCGAATCTTCTTTTTCTTCCCTTTCTTTCGAATCCCCCTCTCCTGTTTCCGGTTCAGGAGAATCCTTTCGCCGGGGAGAGTTTCTCTCACTTTAAGTCTATCCCCATCGCAAATACCACACCGGGTACAATCGACCTCACAGGAAGGACTTGTCTCCTCCTTGATGCTCTTCTGATACTCCCCCCAGAGAAACGTGGGAGGGACCCCCGTTTCAATGAAAGACCAGGGAAGAGCCTCTCGAAAATCCTTCTTCTTCAAATAGACCTGCATCTCCACGCCTGCCCTTTCAAAAGCTTCTTTCCAGGAGGTGTAATGGAATTGGTCACTCCAGCCATCGAACCGGCATCCCAGCCGATGGGCCTCGACCAGGACAGAGGAAAGGGTTCGATCGCCCTTCGAGAAGATCCCTTCCAAAAAACTGAGATGAGGATCCTGCCATTTAAAACGGAGGTTACGCGTCTTCAACTCTTTTCTGAAAAAGGAAAGATTTTCCTTCATCTCCTCCAAAGGGATCTGGGACTCCCATTGGAAGGGGGTATGAGGTTTGGGAACGAATGTGGAGACACTGACGTTGATATTGGGATGGACCCTCTGTTTTTCTCCCAAGGAAGAAATCTTTCTAGCCAAGTGGATGATGCCCCTTAAGTCCTCCATCTTTTCTGTGGGAAGGCCCATCATGAAATAGAGTTTGATGCTTTTCCAGCCCTTTGAAAACAGGTCAGCCAAGCCTTCGCAGAGAACCCCCTCATCCATCTCCTTATTGATGACGCTGCGCATTCGTTCAGTTCCGGCCTCTGGGGCAATGGTGAATCCTGTTTTTCTGACTCGCTTCACCTCCTCTGCCAGATTCTTCACGACACTCTCGATCCTCAAGGAAGGGAAAGAGACAGCCACCTTTTTCAATTCGTACTGGTCCATCAATCGAGAAAGGAGGGTTCCAATGGAAGAGTAGTCTCCCGCGCTGAGAGATAGGAGCGAGACCTCTTCATAACCCGTTCGTCTCAAAGCATGGCTAACCAATTCCTGAATTTGTTTTGGGCTTCTTTCACGGTAGGGACGGTAGATGAATCCTGCTTCGCAGAAACGGCATCCTCGCTTACAGCCTCTAGCGATCTCCAGGTTGAGACGGTCGTGGACCACTTTCATGTAAGGGACAATGGGGCAAGTGGGAAAAGGAGTTAGGTTGAGGTCTGAGACAAGTCTCTTTCGGACCTTTTGGCCCCCTGTATGGAGGCTGGGGATGTAGATTCCCTCAATCTGAGAAAGGGATTCTAAAAGATCTTCCTTCCTTCCTTTCGCCTCCTTCCATTCTATAACCTGGTTGCAGATCTCCAGAACGATTTCTTCACCCTCTCCGATGACAATGGCATCGAAGAAATCGGCCACCGGTTCTGGATTGAAGGCCGTTGGACCTCCTGCAATGATGAGGGGAAAGCGTTCATCCCTCTGCCCTGAAAAGAAGGGGATGTGGCAGAGGTCGAGCATATTGAGGACATTAGTAAAACTGAGTTCATACTGGAGGGAGAAGCCCAAAATATCGAACTGATGGAGCGGGATGGACGATTCGAGGGAAGAGAGAGGGAGGCCTTTTTCCCTCAAGACCTTCTCCATATCGACCCAGGGAGCGAAGACCCTTTCACAGGCCACCCCTTCCTTTCCATTAAGGATATGGTAGAGGATCTGAATTCCGAGATGGGACATCCCCACTTCATAGACATCAGGGAAGGCCAGGCAGAACTTTACCTTGACCTGGGAAGGATCCTTCTTGATTGAGTTGAACTCATTCCCAAGATACCTGACAGGTTTAGAGATGAGGGGAAGGACTTCTTTCAATTCATCACCATCCACCCCCTCGCTCCCCCCTTTGGTGAGAGAACCTGCCGCAGGGATGAAGGGAAGGGGAATAAAATGTAAAAAGGGGATACCCCCTTGTGATCTAACCCCTTTAGATTATTAAAAATACTACAATCTGAGTCCACTGTCAATTTCAAGGAGGCCGAAAGGTTGACTTTCCCTTGGAATCTATGGTAATAAAAATCTATTAATCATTCCGTATTCAGGTGGCTTGGAACCAAAAAGGGAACCCCGTGAGAACCGGGGACGGCCACGCCGCTGTGATCGGGGACGAAACTTGCCGGAGCCACTGTTCTGAACCCTGGACTGAGTGAAGGGGTGAGGGATGGGAAGGGGCAAGGAGGCTTGAAGTACTTGGAGACTTCAGGCCAAGTAGGACGATCCGTAAGCCAGAAAACCTGCCTGAATACGCTTCACGATGGGTCTTCGGTGGGAGGCTGTGAAGGGTGTTGTAGAAAATGCCCAGTCTTTCTTCTGAAGACTGGGTTTTTTTATTTCTATGGCGATGAAGAATGAAAATAGGCGTCCATAAGGAATCCCGAATAATGAAGCTCTTCTTCTCCCTCTCATTTCTAATCCATCTTTCTTTCTTTTCTATGGCCTCCCTTCTCTTTTCAAACTTTAAGATGGATCCTCTTCCAACGCTTCATGTGGAGGTCTTCCTTTATCCGTGGCTATCTGAGGAAAAACCTACAAAGGCCCCAATCAAAAAAGAGGAAAAGGAGATCCTTCCTCCCCCCTCTCCAAAGGTCGAGGTGAAGGAGACCTCTGTTAAGGAACTTCCGGTTAATGAGCCTCCTGTTAAAGAACCCCTTGTTATTGAACCTCCTGTTAGAGAACTTCCAACTGAAGAACTTCCAGCTGAAGAACTTTCTGTTAGAGAACCTCCTGTTAAGAAGCCTCCTGTTAGTAAACCTGCTATCGATGAAGCTGCTGCTCGTGAACCACACCCCGTCCCCCTTGAAGATAGGACGGAGGAAGTTAGGGGTGAGGAACAAGAGAGAGTGAAGATGGAACCCATCGTCCAGACGATGAACCGTGGCAAAGCTCTGCCAACGGATGATCATTCTATCTTCCAAGTCCCCTCTCCTTTATCCCTTCCCTCCGTGGAAGAATCCAAGAAGGTCGTCAAATATCCATCCCTTTCAGAGGGAGAGGTTGCCCTCATCCACCCGAAATATGTAGAGAATCCGAAGCCCCTCTATCCCCGGGAGGCCCGCAAGAAAGGATATCAAGGGGAAGTGGTCTTGAAGGTGGAGATTCTCTCCAATGGTCGCGTGGGGCAGATGGAGGTGAAGAAATCCTCTGGCCATGAAATCCTCGATCGTTCAGCCCTTTCAGCAGTCAAACAATGGAAGTTCCTTCCTGCAAAGAGGGGAGAAAATGCTATTCCTTTTTGGGTGAATATCCCGATCAAATTTCAGCTTCAATGAGAAATCGACATCTTTCAACTAAAAGAACCCGTCTCCCCGTGCCTCCCCGCTTGGAGGCTGGCGCGAGGGGATTGAGGGGAGGGGAAAAGGCGTTGCTATTCCTTTGTCTTCTTTTGACGCTCGTCCTCTTTCATGTTTTGGCCTTGTACTCAGCGCCTAAGACGTTCAAAGATGAAGTAGGAAGGGAAGTGGAGGTCCCTTTTCCTCCCAAGAAAATCGTCTCTTTAGCTCCTAATATCACCGAAATTCTATTCAGCCTTGGCCTCGATCAAGAGATCGTAGGCGTCTCGACTCATTGTAATTTTCCTGAGAAGGCGAAGAGTAAGGTTCGGGTGGGAAGTTACATCAGCCTTGATTTTGAAAAAATCGTCTTTCTCCAGCCTGACCTGATCATTGCCACTGGAGCTGGAAATACAAGGGATATGGTGGACCGTCTCGAGCGATTGGAGTTTCCGACCTATGTGATCTTCCCAAAGAATTTTGCGGACGTTTTGCAGAGCATTGGTCATCTCGGCAAGTTGGTCGACCGGGAGAAAGAAGGGGTGGAAATCATCCAGGGAATAAGGAAACGGAGGCAAAGGGTGATGGAAATGATTCAGGGTCTCTCTAAACCCCGAGTATTCCTCCAGATCGGAGAGGCTCCTGTCGTGACGGTGGGGAGGAACAGTTTTGCAGACGACCTCATCCGTCTGGCAGGGGGGGAAAATGTTGCAGGAAATGAGAAAGAGATGTATCCTCGGTTGGGCATGGAAGAGATTTTGAAAAGATCCCCAGAGATCATTCTTGTCAGCTCGATGAACCCAAGGGGGAATTATCAAAAAGTTCTTCAAGAATGGTCCCGCTGGAAGACGATTCCGGCTGTGAAGAATGGTCGCGTCCACCTGATTGATTCCGATCTGATCGATCGACCCTCCCCCCGGATCATCGAGGGATTGGAGGAGATGGCCAGAATCCTTCACCCTGAACGATTCAAATAAACATTGCAAATTTAGCACCCCCTCACCTCTCCTCTCCCGCCGGGGGAGAGGGATGGGGTGAGGGGTAGCAGTGAGCTTTGAATGAAGATCCTCACTCTGAAAAAGGTTCTCTTCATCTCAACCCTTCTTGGCCTCCTCTTGGTCTTAGTCATTCTCGTCTCCGTTACGATAGGAAGTGTAAAGATGGAGTTCTATCGTTCCCTCTCCATACTTTTCCAATCGATGCTCGGTTTGAAAGGAGCAGGCACGGAGACTGAGAAGACCATCATCCTTTCCCTTCGGGTACCCAGGGCCTTATTGGCGGGCTTAGTAGGAGCCGGGCTTTCCATATCCGGTGCCATCTTTCAGGCCCTCTTGAGAAATCCTTTGGCCGATCCCTATATCCTGGGAGTCTCCAGCGGCGCAGCAGTAGGAGCAATCGTAGCCATCCTGATGGGACTGGGGACCCTTTCCTTTGGCCTCCCGCTCGCTTCCTTCATTGGAGCCCTCATGACCATTTTTATCGTTTTCTATTTCGGAAGGCAGGAAGGAAAGATCCATCCGAATACATTGCTTTTAGCAGGAGTCATCGTCGGGTCCTTTCTCTCTGCACTCATCATGTTTTTCCTATCCATCTCCCAGAGAGAGGAACTCCATACGATTGTCTTCTGGCTGATGGGAGACTTCAGTTTTTCTAACTATCAAGCGATCCGTCTCATCTTCCCCTATCTTTTGTTCGCCTTTCTCCTTCTCTACGTTCACGCCCGTCAGTTCAATCTGATCCTTTCGGGAGAGGAAAGCGCTCTCCAATTGGGAGTCGATGTGGAGCGATTGAAGTTCATCTCCTATCTCAGCGCCTCCTTGATGACAGCGGCCTCCGTCTCTATGTGTGGTCTGATTGGATTTGTGGGCCTGATCGTGCCTCACTCCGTTCGGATGATCTTCGGGCCTGACCATCGTCTTCTCCTCCCTGCCTCGGCCTTCGTTGGAGCTTCCTTTCTCATCGCCTCGGACACTCTGGGACGAACGCTTCTTTCGCCTGTGGAACTACCTGTAGGCGTAATCACGGCTGCTTTTGGAGGTCCTTTCTTCATCTACCTTTTAAGAACCAGGAAGGTGGTCAAGACCTTATGATCGAAGTAAACACAATGTTCTTTAGGTATCATCAGGACTGGGTGCTCCAGGATATCTCTTTTCAAGTCAGAAAGGGAGAGTTTGTCGGCGTGATCGGCCCCAATGGCTCTGGCAAGACCACCCTCCTGAAGATCCTCTACCGCCTCTTTTCTCCCCAGCAAGGAGAAGTTCTCTACGAAAATTTTTCCTTAAAGAAGATGACTCGAAAGGAGATTGCTAAAAAGATCGCTGTGGTTGCTCAAGAGACCTATCCCGCCTTCCCTTTCCGGGCGATTGAGATGGTTCTCATGGGGAGGTCTCCTTATCTTGGCCATTTGATGTTCGAGAGCCCGCATGATCTGGAGATTGTGAAGAAGGCAATGGAGTGGACAGAGATCCTTCCGATCGCTGAGAGGCCGATTGATGAACTTTCCGGTGGGGAGAGAAAGAGGGTTTTTATTGCCAGGGCCCTGGCTCAGGAACCGGAGGTGGTCCTTTTGGATGAACCGACAGCCAATTTAGATATCCATCACCAGGCTGAGTTTCTAGATCTTATCCTCTCTCTGAACCGGGAGAAGGGCCTCACCATTCTCATGGCCTCCCATGATTTGAATCTCGCCTCTGAATATTGTGATCGCCTCATCCTTCTCCGGCACGGGAAGGTCGATCAAATCGGGTCTCCTGAAGAGGTCATGACGAGGGAGAATATCGAAAAGGTTTACGGATGCGAAGTGTGGGTGGATCGAAATCCAGTTTCGGGAATGCCTCGAGTCAGCCTATTGAGGAAAGGAGTCCGTTAAATGGACCTCTGGCAGGAGATCGAGCAGGCCCATCGAAGGATTCGAAAGGCGATCCTTCGGACCCCGATGATCTATTCAGACACCCTCTCCAAGGTCACTGGCAGAGAGGTCTTTCTCAAGTTGGAAAACCTCCAGAAGACGGGTTCTTTTAAGATCCGGGGAGCCTATTACCTCCTTTCCAGGCTAAATCCATCGGTGAGAAGAAGGGGGATTGTGGCTGCCTCCGCAGGAAACCATGCTCAAGGAGTAGCCTATGCTTCATCCCTCTTGAACACTCCCTCCACCATCGTGATGCCTGAAGGAGCTTCCATTGCAAAGCAGATGGCGACCCGATCCTACGGCGGAGAGGTGATTCTCTTCGGTCAGGATACGGATGAAGCGCTCCATCACGCCAAGAGATTGGCAGAGGGAGGAAAATTCTTCATCCATCCCTTCGACGATAGACAGGTGATTGCGGGTCAGGGGACGATCGGCCTTGAGATCCTGGAAGATGTCCCAGAGGTGGAGGGGATCATCGCCCCTGTGGGTGGTGGAGGGTTGATCTCTGGAATTGCCACGATCGTCAAGCAGAGAAGACCCAGAGTGAAGATCATCGGGGTTCAGTCGGCCCAAGCCCCGTCGGCGTATTATTCCTTGAAGAGGAAAGCGATTGTGGAGGTGAAAGTGAAACCCACTCTGGCTGATGGGATTGCCTTACGAAGAGTGGGAGAAATCACTTTTCCCATCATCCAGAAGAAGGTCGATGAGATCGTGACCGTCCAAGAGGATGAGATTGCCTCAGCCATTCTCATGTTGATGGAGAGGAAGCGTCTGGTGGCGGAAGGTGCAGGAGCAGCTCCGTTGGCTGCCCTATTATCGAGGAAGGAGGCGGTCGGGCCAAAGAAAGTCGTTCTAGTCCTCAGTGGTGGAAATATAGATGTCCACCTCCTGGACCGCATCATCGAGAAAGGCCTCTCCCAAACAGGGAGGATCGTTCGGTTCGAAGTCCTCTTGAAAGATGTCCCAGGTTCCCTCGCCAAGCTAACTGGTCTGATCGCCCACCACCATGCCAACATTCTGCATATCATTCATGAACGGGCAGCGAAGGAGATCCCTCTTGGATTCTCGAAGGTCATCTTGGTTCTTGAAACCCGAGGTCCAGAGCACATCCGAGAGGTCCAGACGGGATTGAAGAGGAACGGATATCCTTTCCAGAGGCGGGGTTGATAAGGGCGGCCCGGTAATCCCTCAGTTATGGGGATGAAATGGATCGTTCCGAAAATCTTAGAATGCGGGTGGGATTGATATCCATGATCGAAGGGTAATATTCATTGATTGAACGGAGTGGTCAAAAAGCATTGGATGAACGTCTGGAGTTGAGGGGCGAAGCTAAGGTTGCCGCCCTAAGATTTTCTCCAGCATCCCTGTCGGTCCTATTTCGTACCTGAGACTGGGGGGTTACGTGGCCCGGAAAAGCCCTGTTTACAAAATTTTCAATTAATTGTACGATGAGCCTAGGGAGGATGAAGAATGGATGAAAGAGAGAAGGCCCTAGCGGTTTTTATTGATTTCGAAAACCTCGCCCTTGGGTTCAAGGAAAAAAAGGATAAGCGGTTTGACATTCAGAAGGTTTTGGAACGTTTGGTGGAGAAGGGCAAGATCATCGTCAAAAAGGCCTATGCAGATTGGGCATACTATTCCGATGATAAGAGGTTTCTCCATGAAGCTGCCATCGAGCTCATTGACATCCCCAAGCGTTCCATGAGCGGTAAGAACTCCGCCGACATCCGGCTGGCCGTGGACTCCATCGATCTCTGCTACTCCAAAGAACACATCGATACTTTCGTCATCGTTTCCGGGGACAGTGATTTTTCCCATCTCGTCTCCAAACTGAAGGAGAATGGAAAGCGTGTGATCGGACTTGGGATGAAAGAATCGAGTTCTCATCTATTGATCAACAACTGTGATGAATTCATCTACTATGAAGACCTTGAACGCCCGGTGGGGACTCCCCCCAAGATCGAACAGGACCTGCCCAAACAAAAGAAAGAAGCCTTCCAGCTTCTAGTAGACTCGGTGGTGGCCTTGGTTCGTGAGAACAAGGAAGTCCTCTGGTCCTCTCTCGTCAAAGAGACGATGAAACGGAAGAAACCCTCCTTCAGTGAATCCTATCACGGGTACCGAACCTTCAGTGACCTTCTCGAAGATGCAGAAAAGGAAGGGATCGTTCGGCTCAAAACGGACCCCAGAAGCGGCACCTATGTCGTCGTCGGGTTTGGAAAGGATGAGAAAAAAAGAGAAGCAGAGGAGTTGAAGGAAACAAAACAACAGAAACCAAAAAAGATGCAAAAACCCCACTGGCGTTCGCGACAGAGGAGAAAAAAGCCTGTTTCTCCACCCCCTCCCGCAACCGAAGAAGCCGTGACTTCGGAATCGAATGCTTTGGAGGGAGAGCCTATCTTATAACTTATAGGACTTTGGTCTGCTGGTTGAAGTTTCGGATCCCCTCAATCCCCCTATTTATGATTTCTACCTTTTATCGAATGATTCTTTAAAACTCCGAAGCTGTTCCTCTTGCTCTCGGAGGAGATGGTGAGCCTCTTCGATAGAGATGGGAGCAAACCTCACTCGATCCCCAGGCTTGAGTTGAGCCACTTTATTCAGATCCGTGGAGATCACCGTGGCGATCTTCGTATAACCTCCGGTGACCAATTCGGTTAAAATAATGATGGGCTTTCCATCCCCCGGAACTTGAATGGCACCCGCAATCAGGCCCTCCGATATGATCGATTCCTCCACATCAGATCGTCTCTCAATTTTGGGTCCATCGAGTCGAACTCCCATCCGATCACATTGAGGAGTGACCTGATAGAAGGAGGAAGAAAAGGTTTGGAAACCCTTCTTCGTAAAGTGGTGCTCCTGGGGGCCGGGAATTACCCTGAGAAGCGCCTCTTTTCCAAATTGGGGAATCCAATCCCTCGGGAAACGAAACCCCAATTGACTCAAGGAGGATGGAACATCAAGGGTGAAGAGAACATCTCCTCGTCTCAGGGCTCTTCCTTCCAAGCCACCGAACTTCCCTGAAAGATAGGTGGATCGGCTTTCCATGATTTTAGGGACGATCCATCCACCGCTGATGGCTAAATAGGCGCGGCAACCGGTTTGGACCTTTTTAAAATGGATGATATCCCCTTCTACCAGAAGATGGGTTCTCCACATCTCGAGGGGTTCTTCATTTAATGTTGGAGAAAGATCCCCACCCGTAATTGCAATGACCCCCTCTCTTAGGGCCTTTAACTTCAGCCCCATGACCGTTGTCTCGAGAGAGGCCTCGTTTTCCTGATTGCCTACCAATAGATTTCCAATTCTGAAGGAAAGCGTATCCAAGGCTCCAGACGAAGGAACGCCAAACTGACTGAATCCATACCGACCGAGATCCTGAATGGTTGTCAACATCCCAGATTCTAGGACTTCGAAAGCAGCGACCTTAGCCATGGTTCAAATCTTCCCCAGTCGTTTCGAAATTTCAAATGTCAAAATCCCTGCCTGCGCCTGCCTGCCGGCAGGCAGGGCAGGCAGGCAAATATCAAATGAATGCCAAATTGCAAAATGAATCATTTGTTCCCCCCTCACCCCTCTGAAGGTGTGAAAGAATTGGTCTGGTCTTTTCTTCGCCCTTTCAGGACGAGTCTCTTTCCAAAACTTTAGAATCGCGGAACGTCATAAGGAGGGCAACCTTTCTCGGTAGTAAGTCTTTGAAGTTATTACAAGTGAAGCTTCTTGAGTTAACGTGTAAAAGGTGCCGCCCTGCCTTCGCCGA
>SMTZ1_10000744_pt1 | contig 31261 bp, 31 predicted proteins | sample DeeMarSWOR136_30_FD_25667 | JGI IMG/M metagenome (IMG submission 25667) | reverse complement strand
TCAACTCAGTCCCGCTATGCGCCTTTCCATGTCATTGCCCTACATGGCCATTCCCACGGGTTCTGCTGTTATGCTCTTTCACGTGCTCACATCCATCTGCCGTCGATCCAAGGAGATGGTCGGCCGGACGAGACCCTAAGATGCGGTAAGGAACAGGTTATCCCCCGTGTTAGTCCTTATTCTCCTTATCTCCTTCTCGATTTTCCTCATTATTGGGATTCCCATCGCCTTTGTCTTGGGGCTCACTCCCCTCATGGCATTACTGTACGAGGGGGAAACCCCGCTCATGCTTGCTGCGCAGCGCATCTTCACCGGTATGGATAACCCCGTACTGATGGCAATTCCCTTCTTTATTCTTGCCGGGAACATTATGACCGCAGGTGGCCTAACCCGAAGGCTGGTGAACTTTTGCAAGGTCCTCGTGGGACCCGTCCGGGGAGGCTTAGCTTATATCAACGTGGTCATCAGCATGATTTTCGCCGGAATCACGGGAGCTGCCGTGGCCGATACCAGCGCCATCGGATCTATCCTCATCCCAGCCATGGAGAGGGAAGGGTATGACGTCGAATTTTCCTCGGCGGTGACGGCTACATCCTCCACCATCGGCCCCGTCATTCCGCCCTCCATACCCTTTATCATTTACGGTGTTTTGGGAGAGGTCTCCATCGCATCCCTCTTTCTCGCCGGTGTCATTCCGGGCGTGTTGCTCGGGCTCTTCCAGATGGGGGTGGTCGCCTACTATGCTCGAAAGAGGAATTACCCCAAGGGATCCCTGCCCTCCGCCAGAGACGCCCTAAGGGCGATTTTCGATGCTGCGCTCGTTCTCATGATGCCAATCATTATCCTTGGGGGAATCTTATCAGGGGTTTTTACGCCCACCGAAAGCGCTTGCATTGCCGCGTTTTATGCCTTCGCCATCAGCTTTTTTGTATACCGAGGCATCAGGCTGAGGGATTTACCGAGAATTGTCATCGATACCGGCGCAACAAGCGCTCTGGTTATGCTCGTGATCGGGACGGCGAGCATCTTCTCATGGCTCCTTGCCAGCGAGGAAATTCCCCAGTCCGTAACGGCGGCGATCCTCACGGTATCCCACAACCGTATCCTCATTCTCCTCTTCGTGAATATCGTCTTGCTCATTGTGGGAACATTTATGGAGACTACGGCTTCCCTTATCATTCTTACACCGGTCTTGCTTCCATTGATGATCCAGATAGGGGTAGACCCCCTTCACTTTGGCGTCGTCCTTGTTCTCAACTTGGTCATTGGCCTCACTACTCCCCCCGTTGGGGTATGCCTATTCATCGCTTGTGCCATCGGGAAGATAAGGCTCGAACGGATTTCCCGAGCCATCCTTCCCTTTATCTTGGCCTCCATTGCGGTCCTCGTTATCGCTACCTACTGGGAATCACTCATCATGTTTATCCCGAAATATTTCGGCTATGTGCCATTGGTCCATTAAGCCAACAAAGGCAAGGGAAATCCGCCCATGGATTAGTATAAACAAAGCTCCTGGTCAACCCGGCCCTCAACGTCCCGGCGATTCCCCGGAAGATATTCTTGATCCCTAAGAATCTGTCTACTCCCAAGGAATTAGGACGATCTGATCCTCCGCTCTCCCGGCGTCATGTGAGTGACGTCTCGGGTATCGATCGAAATCTGGCCTCGCATAACCCGGTGAATTCCCGAGTTTTATAGTCCATTGACACGGTTTGGCATTTCTGTAATATATGTTGAATGGCAAAGATCGCGGCCGGACAACCCATGAGGTCGGAGGGAAGACTCCCGGATAAGTTGAGGAGGGTGAGGATAAACCGCAATTACCTTAAGTATGCCGAGGGTTCGGTCTTGATCGAAATGGGGGATACGCGGGTGGTCTGTGCCGTTAGTGTGGAGGAAAAGGTTCCTCCCTTTTTAAAGAGCACGGGCAGGGGCTGGATCACCGCGGAGTATGCCATGCTCCCCCGTGCCACAGAGACTCGGAACGTCCGAGAGATCCTGGCGAGGACGGACGGGAGAAGGTTCGAGATCCAACGTCTAGTCGGACGCTCGTTGAGGTCTATTACGGATTTAGAGGATTTCGGCGAAAGGACGATGTGGGTTGATTGCGATGTGATTCAGGCCGATGGCGGAACCAGAACCGCCGCCATAACGGGAGCATATGTGGCCCTGGTGGATGCTTTCAATACCGTGAGGGAGAGGGGGATGATCGATGGAATCCCCATAAGGGATTCGGTGGCGGCCGTGAGCGTTGGAAGGATAGGGGGCGATTATCTCCTCGATATGACCTATGAGGAAGATGTTTTGGCAGAGGTAGACATGAATTTCGTTGTCACGGGGAGCGGGAATTTCGTGGAGGTTCAGGGGACTGCGGAGGAGTCCAACTTCACCAAACAAGAGATGGATGAGATGACCTTACTGGCATTGAAGGGAGTTCGGGAGTTGGCCCGGATACAGAGGAAGGCCTTGCACTGGAGCCCTTGAGAGGAGGTCCTTGGAACTTTTTCTCGCAACGAGAAATGAGGGAAAGATAAGGGAAATAGAAGGGCTTTTGCAGGGGTGCGAAATTTCCCTTACCTCCCTGAGGGATTATCCCGATGCGCCCGAGGTGGATGAAAACGGAGAGGCCTACCGCGATAATGCCCTAAAGAAAGCTCGGTTTTTTGCCAGATGGACGGGAAAAGTTACCTTGGCCGATGACTCCGGATTGGAGGTTGATTTCCTTGGGGGGAGGCCCGGTGTTTTTTCGGCCCGATACGCAGGGGATGGTGGGGATGATCGGGAAAACAATCGAAGGTTACTAAGGGAATTGAAGGGCATTCCTCGGGAAAAAAGGGGGGCGGCGTTCAGATGCATTATTGCCTTAGTAGCCCCGTGGGGGGATGAAGAGGTCGTAGCGGGGGAATGTCACGGACAAATAGCCCTTGAGGAGAGGGGCGAAAGGGGATTCGGGTACGATTCGATTTTCATCATCCCCCGATATGGCAAGACGGTGGCCGAGCTTTCCATCGCGGAAAAGAATCGCCTGAGCCACAGGGGTAAAGCGCTCAGGAAATTGAAGAAGATATTGAAGAGCTACGTCGGGGCGTAGCGCAGCCTGGTTAGCGCGCCTGCCTTGGGAGCAGGAGGTCGGCCGTTCAAATCGGCTCGCCCCGACCATTTTTTAATCCCGGGAGGGTGGAAGATTTAACCAACATGGAGAAATGGAATGGGGGAGATTCAAATTATTGACAGGGATTTAAGAGCTCACTATAATTTTTGAGACTGAGGGCGCCTGTAGCTCAGCTGGATAGAGCAACGGACTTCTAATCCGTAGGTTGTAGGTTCGAGTCCTACCAGGCGCGCCAATGATTTCAAGCACTTAGGTCAATTAACCAAAGTGCTTTTTCTTTTTTCTGGGCCATTTGTACCCATTACCTACCTTCATTATCTTTAAATCCGGCCCAAGGATGGATTCGCAAACTGTTTGGACCCGAGTGTTCGGTAGGTCTTGAGATTCAGCGGGTTGAAGCGGTGAAGATGTGCGTTTGAAATCTTGGATCGGCGGTTAGGTTAGTCAGGACCAAAACGATTATTTCTGCACATTTGCCAAAAAACTCTTGACAGACGGTGAATAATGCGATTTGAATAATCATCATATGAAATGATCTATTTCTCCATGACCATACCCGTATTATTGGAAAGGGGGTGATAAAGGGCACAAGGAGTGCAGAAATACTGGGCAGTCATTGCTATTGATTGATTTTCTTTTCAAAAAGGAGGGATGGTTATGAAAAGGGACAAATTGTTTTTAGGGGTGCTTTTACTATCTATTACCACGTTTTGCTTTTTTACAGTGGCAGGGGCGGCTGAGGTGAAAATCCGATTAGCCAGTGCCTTTGAACCAACGCACATTCTCTGCCAATCAGCGAAAAAATTCAAAGAACTTGTGGAAAAACGCAGCAATGGTGAAATCGCCGTTGAACTCTTCTTAGGAGGAGTCATGGGGTCCGAAGAAGAGTGTACTGAGTCAGTGAGTATCGGAGCTATTGAGATGCAAGCCGGCGGAGGGTTGCCGATAAAGAACTACGCTCCTCATTACTATTTTCTCGATTCCCCTTATGTGATAAAGGACTGGGAACATTATAAACGCGTGTTCTTTGATAGTCCAATCGGGAAAAAGGCGAGGGAACTCATCGCGAAAAAGGGAAATACCCTGTACTTGGGAGTCGTATATCGCGGGGTAAGACAGTTTACATCGAACAAGCCTATTCGCACTCCGGATGATCTCAAAGGACTAAAACTGCGTCTACCTCAGCTTCCCACTTGGGTGGCAGTGTGGAAAGAAGTCGGCGCACTTCCCGTTCCTGTACCTCTCACAGAGTTATTTACCTCACTACAAACGGGTGTGGCTGATGCGTCTGAAGGTGATGTGACTCAGATTCATTCATTCCATCTGCATGAAGTGCAAAAGTATCTGTCGATGACCGGACATCTGGTACAAACCGGTGCTCTTACCATTAACAAGCATTTCTTTGACTCCCTCAGTAAAAAACATAAAGACATTGTTTCAAAGGCCGGAAAAGAAGCTTCAGGATGGGGGTCGAATAAAATTCTTACCGGGGAGCAAGATTTAATTGATGATCTCAAGAAAAAGGGGATGAAAGTCATTATCGCTGACGCAGACGCGTTCCGAAAAAAGGCCGAACCGGCTGTAGAAAAGCTCTTTAAGACGGAATGGCCCGTAACAACATGGGAAAAGGTTCTCTCTTATTAATCTTCACTCAAGCCGGGATAAGATAAGGGCAGTACATCACTGGCCTTATCTTATCTCAGAAATTGCCTGACGGTCATCGAATTCACACCGGATCAACTAGGGGCAAACCTGATGAAGAAGGGAACAGCGATTTTGGACAATGCGCTGGATATTATCATAACGCTTGGATTCATTTTTATGTTGCTCTGTGCCATTCTGCAGGTATTATTCCGGTACGTGCTTCATATCTCTGTCCCCTGGACCGAAGAGGCAGGGAGATTTTTACTCATCTTTGTCACGTTTTGGGGAGGAGCCGCTGCGCTGAGGGAAAGGGAACATATTAGTATTTCTACGCTGTTCGAAAAAATACCCGAAAAACTTCGTTTGCTGGTTCAATTGGTCTTTATTGTCGCTATGGGGTTCTTTCTCATCAATGTGTTTATAGGAAGCCTGGGAATGATCAAACTCACGTGGGATACTCCGGTTGGGGCCATAAGTTGGCTGACCACGGGTCGCGTCTACTTAATTGTCCCTTCGGGGATTATATTGATGGTGACGTATTTGATTATTTGGATGGTTGAAACGATATACGGATTCACAGATTCCGGGAAGGAAACGGGGAAAGAAACGGGGAAAGAAACGAAGTAAAGACTATGGCATTTATCTATTTTATCGGAATACTTATTTTCCTTTTTCTGGTCGGGATGCCGGTAGCTTTTGCGCTGGGGATTACTGGTTTTGCTCTATTGAAAATGTTGTGGGGAGGGTCTGTCAACCCCGGAATTATTGCTCAGCGTATGCTATACGGAGTCAATAATTTTGTGATTTTGGCGATCCCCTTCTTCTTGTTGGCTGGGAAATTAATGAATACCAGCGGAATCACGAACAGAATCTTTCACTTTGCCAATCTGTTGGTAGGACACCTACGGGGCGGCCTGGGACAGGTGAACGTCATTGCCAGCATGATCTTTTCCGGTATGAGTGGATTGGCCGCGGCCGATACTGCTGGTTTGGGTATGGTAGAAATAAAGGCCATGAACGATGCTGGCTATGATCGGGATTTTAGTTGCGCTATCACCGGTGCATCCGCCACTATTGGCCCGATTGTTCCTCCCAGTGTGCCTCTCGTCATGTACGGAATCCTAGCGAATGTCTCAGTCGGGCGTCTGCTTATCGGGGGTATCATCCCAGGAGTCTTTGTTGGGCTATCGCTGATGGTCATGGTTGCCTTCTATGCTAGGAAAAGGGGCTTTCCTCAAAACCAGAAAGCCCAATTCGGAGAACTTTGGCACGCGTTTAAACGGGCAATTGGCCCTATCATGACGCCAGTTATCCTCGTTGGCGGGATACTGAGTGGGATATTTACCCCAACTGAAGCCGCCGCCGTCGCTGCACTCTATGCGTTTATCCTAGGGGTTTTTATTTACCGGGAGCTTTCGCTTGCCGATCTGTGGAGGATACTCAAGGAAACTGCCCGTGAGACGGCGACCATCACATTCATTATCGCGTGCGCGATGTTTTACGGCTGGGTCCTCATTCGCAGCCGAACCCCCATTGTTTTATTGGACTTATTTGCCGATATCAGCACCAATCCGCTGGTGGTGCTCTTTATCTTGAACGGGTTTCTGTTGCTCATCGGATGTTTTATGGAAACCATAGCGGCGTTAAGTATTCTGGTTCCCATCCTTACGCCGTTAATTGTCAAATTAGGGATTGACCCCCTGCATTTTGGAATGGTCATGGTTCTCAATCTAATGATTGGGTTATTAACCCCACCATTCGGGATCAATCTCTTTATTCTGAATAAAGTCAGCGGCGTATCGTCTTTAAGGATTGCCAGGGCTTGTCTCCCGTTTTTCGTGCCCTTATTGGTTGTATTGGTTTTCATTACCGTTTTTCCCTCTATTGTCACGATTTTGCCTGATTTGGCCTTTGGCAAATAATTGGCAAATGATAAAAAAAGAGACTCCTGCAAAGGGTATCAAATGATGTTACCAAAAAAAACGAATCGCGCTATGAAAGATTGTTTAAAAATCAAGTTTCAATCCAGAGCGGATCTGGTGGTGGATAAAATTACGAATTCTATTATCAATGGTGAATTATCCGATGGAGAGTTGTTGCCACCAGAAAACGAATTATGCGATATCTTTGGAATCAGCCGCAGTATCTTACGCGAGACCATCCGTAAAATAGGGGACGTTGTTACCTACATTGCAAAAACTTTTTGACGATGTTGTGGGAATTCAATAGAGTTATTCTATATCCTGACAGGCCCGCGTAGACGTCCCCGATGACAACAATCCACCATCAAGGCGTTGGATCACTATCCCTGAAGCAGTCAGGAGAAGGGAGGAGTTCGGTCTGAGTGCGGCAGAGATTGCCTGTCACCTCGGGGTGGCCACTTCGAGCATCACAAGGGCAATTGAGAGGATGGTTGAGGCCACGGGGCGAAAGAGAAAAGCAACGTAGGTAGCTACGTCCCCAAAGGTTGCTCTTGGTGTGAATCTCGTCAATCCCCTTGTCTTCGGAGTAGGCTTGCTCTTGGGAGTTGGTGTCTTTTCCCTCCTTGGCCTCACCGCCGCGGTGATGGTCAGGGAGGTTTTCGAGGCGATGACCTTGATGAACTTCTTGAGGTTCCCAATCGTATTTATTAGCGGCGTCTTCATGCCCTTGGAGGCCTTGCCTGCCTGGGCGAAACCCATAGCCATGGTATCACCCCTGACCTATGTGGTGGAGCTCTTCCGGTTCGGCATCTCCGGCCAGTCCTACTTCTCCCCACCGTGGATATGCGCCCTCGCAGCGTCCGGTTTTCTCGTTTTCAGTTGGTGGATCGCAGGACCGGCGTTTCGGCGGAAGGCAAGCCGATAACTCCGTACGTTATGGGATGGGGAAAAAATGTGACAAAGTAGGAAGGACGGCTTTTAAGTACTCAAGTGAGACTCAATCATTTCAAACAGAATTAGTGAAGGGAAAATAAAGTTGGAGGTTGGAAATCTCAGGCAGATTGGTGTGGTACATTCACCGTACCGTGAGCCAAAGGAGGCCCCTTTCCAGGGAAAGCATGCGAACGATGAGAGCACACTAGAAGTCTTCGATGATTACGAACCCGCGCTCCTCGACATCGATCAGTGCTCGCACCTCATAGTACTCTACTGGCAGGACAGGGCTGATAGGAAAGTCCTTCGTACATTTACGCCGTGGGGACCCGAGGCACATGGCGTATTTGCCACGCGTTCGCCTAATCGTCCGAACCCGATAGGCCTCTGTGTGGTCGAGCTTTTAAAGTGTGATGGGCCCTTTCTTAAGGTCAGGGGAATGGATGCGTTGGAAGGTTCGCCCTTGATAGACATCAAGCCTTACTCGTCTGAAGTGGACTGCGTTCAAGATGCCGTCATTGGCTGGCGCAAGAGATAAGAGCGCGGCGATCAATCTTGACTCTGAACATACAAGATGAATCAGGTAATCCGGGCAGGATGTCAATTATCAACGACTTGAGCCGCAATTCGCTAATTTGAGCCAGAATGCTCATAGAAGGAACGTGTTCTTGACAGGTTCACGTTATGGTATTTACATGAATCTATCGGGCAATCCTCAAAACTCCCCCATGCTGGAACTTAAAAGCTAGCTGAAAAGCCCTGTATCCGAGAGGAATAGTATAAATTGGAGACTATTTATCTTGCTCCTCCCATTTTTTTGGTCATCGCATTGGTTTTTGCGATGATTGGATTGGGCGGGTCGCAACTGTATATTCCAATTCTGTTCTGGCTTGGCATGGATTTCAAGACACAGGCAATTCCCTTGGGTATGTTGTTAAATGTTGTAAATAGTTCTTCGGCTGCCTGGACATATGGAAGAAAAAAGATGATTGAGTGGAAGTTGGCCATCCCATTCGGTATCTCCATGATTTTATTAGCACCCGTTGGTACCTGGATCAATGTGCAATTACCCACAGAACCGATTATTTTGATATTCGCATTGTTCACTGCTTCGGCGGGTCTATTGATGCTCAGTGGCTGGGGACCAAAAAGCGGCGGACTTTCATCTCGACAGCGGATTCTGTTAGGGATCACAGCTGGTAGCGGACTCGGCTTTTTTGCGGGGTTGATAGGACGCGGGGGTGGTAGTTTTGTTGTCCCTCTGCTCTATATGGCTGGGCTAGAGGCAAAACTAGCAGCGGCGACTTCGGCTATGGTTGTAACCTTTTCAGGGAGTTCCAGTTTCATCTCGCATATTGCCGCGGCTGCGCGGCCTGTTTGGCATGTTTGGATGCTCTGTGTTATTGCAGTGTTTTTAGGCAGTCAGATAGGATCTCGATTGATGGCAGAGAAGTTGAAATCGCAATCCGTCAGAGTGATATTTGGATGGATCCTTCTTGGAGTTGCCCTTCTTTTAATTATGAAACACGTGCTGTAAGATGACAGCGAGATCGGTGCAGAAGATCTTTCTTGCCTGAAAAGTAATCGTTTAATTGCAAGATGGACTGAACAATTCCTGGCGAAGCCCAACTCTGCTGATTTACGTCTAAGATCTAATATTGATCAGAGAGTCTCGAATCTAAGTATTTCGGTTACAATCGTCCCACAGTCTATCCGCTGTGTGTTATATCAGAAAGACCTGGCCAAGTTGGCCAAACCTTCTTAAGAAGGTGGTGACAGTGGAAATTATCTATTTTGACGACAGGTTTTGGATCTTTGCGACTCCTTTCCCACCAGAAAGCTGCACGGCAACCTAGGTCTTCATGGAAGGTGATATTTAGCGTTTTTGACCGGCATAGTGATATCCAGCCTTTGGACCAAGGCAAGGGCTTTACTACGAGGGTCCCCGATTCTTTTCTCTTTTGCCCATGACCTTGGCAGGCGAACCTCCCTTACTCCTCTATTCATCGCTGCGCCGGAATAACAAGTACTGGTAGGATGGTCTCACGAATCCCGACTTACACAAATCTCATATGACAGTGGCAAATGAGTGACAGGTGGTAGATGAAAAAGGGCATTTAAGATTTTCCCGCGAAATGTGGAATGCACTTTTGGAAGGTTGTTTCCAACACAATTTCCAGTCTTATTCTAACCCAGGTGTCTCTTTCAAAGGTCTCCTGAAGGAAGGAAATTCAAGCAGACCAAAGACCGAGGAAGTCAAACCATCTAGGATTCCTACAAAAATCTCCATCCCTCCGGCGAAATCCACATTCGGAAGCATCCAGGGGAAAGACCGTTTTTTTTTCGCCTAGTTCACTTCTTCAACCCAGATCTTTTCGGCCATGCCATAGCCGATAGACACTTCTTGATCATCGGTTCTGAGCACTAAAGGGAGCTCTGGTTCCTTGAAATCGCTCTGAGCGGCTTGAACAAGGCGAATCACACGACCCTCCTCAATGCCGTTATCGTGGAGCATCGACCGAGCCTGCAAACCCGCAGCGATGACCACAATTGGTGCCTCGTCGCCCTCCTTTAAATAGTTTAATTGAATCGTTTTTCCTTTTCTGACAAGAATTTTAGATGCATCGCCTTCGCAGATGCTTGACTGCCGTCCCTCGACTTCGACCAGAAATTCTCTATCTGGCTTCCGTTTTACCAGCTCAATGATCTTCCCTGTTTCGATTCCAAAGTTTTTTTTGAGGATTTCAACAATTCTTTTTCCGCCTTGTATCGCAGAGACCACAGCCCGACCGTGGGGTTTCATCTCTAGCAGCCCCAGGGTCCTGCCACCCTGATTGACCCTCAGTTTCATTGTGACTCCGAGTCCAAGGGTTATTTTTCTTCGGCTGATTTTGATTTCAACACAGCCTGGAGGAAACATCAGTCCCAGACGTTCCACAAACACACCTTCCCTGATTCCTATTTTCTTCATTCTCTCTCTGAGGGAGGGACCATCAATCCGACTAATGCGACCGCTCTCACCGATCTTGAGGAGCTTGATATTCTTTTCCATGCTCTCCTCCCGATTTTTTACCTAGGGGATTTTGGGGGACGTAATACTTATTTGATATTTTATATTTTCGGAGACGGCTTTGACCGTAATTTCGCTGGATACATGGTGCGCATACCCCGGACGTATTTTCTTGCTATGTGTATCATCCTCCTATCTTAATCAAAACTCACTCTCATATCAACAAAATGAGTGTTATCTTCCCGGAATCAATAAAAATTCAGGACTCTGTCTTCGAATACGAGTACCTATCATTCAAAGTTGCGAAATGTTCCTGTTACGAGTGGGATTAAGGATATGAAGGCAGTCAATACTACTAAATAGGGAGGTGCTGAGATGAGCAAGTAGCCTACGGACATATTTGTAGTTGTTAATTTTCAGGAGGATCAATGGAATGTGACGTCCAGGGATGCGGATAATCAGTTATTTAGCCATTCGCTTGATGAAAGACAGCCATCTCCAGCCTGCCCTTTCTATCCAACCAAGATGAACATTTCAAGTAACTATGCTACAGGCTTGAGCCTCACTGGCAAGAGGGGTAAAACTAAATGAGCACCAAAAAACCCTCAAGTCAGGAGGCTCAAATGGAAGATTACACAAGGAGAGGCGAGGAAGGCAAGGCCGTTTTTGTGGGAGTGGATCTTCACCGGTTTAAATGGCACGTCACGGTGATGGCCGAGGGCCAGGAGCTTTTTAGTGGGACTGTGCCGGGCCACTGGGAGGCTTTGCGGCGGCTTTTGGATCGGTATCGAGGCTGCTCGATTCAGGTAGTGTACGAGGCGGGCTATTTTGGGTTTTGGTTTCATGATCGAGTGATGGCCTATGGGGCAGGCTGTATTGTCACCCCGCCGAGTCTTTTACCTCAGGAGTATGGGGATCGGGTCAAGACAGACCGGCGAGACAGTCGGAAGTTGGCGTATCTTTTGGCCAAGGGGATGCTGAGGCGAGTGTGGGTACCGAGGCTTGAGGAGCGCTATCACCGGCAGGTTACAAGGAGACGGCGCCAACTGATTGGGGATCGTGTACGGGTTCAGAATCGCATCAAGTCTGAGCTTCAGTTTTATGGGGTAGAGTTGGTTGGGCCACGGGGTCCATGGCCTCGGGTTTACGTCGAGAGGCTTTGGTCGATTCGATTTGGTAATCGATGGATGCAGCAGAGTTTTCAGAGGCTTTTGGAGCAGTATGGGTTTTTGAGCGAGCAGATTGCAAACAGACCAAGCTCTTAAGAGAGCTTTCTCAGATACCCCTTTATCGAGGTCGGGTGGAGATCCTGCGGAGTGTTCCTGGGATTGGGTTGATTGAGGCCATGGAGCTTTTAGTGGAGTTTCAGGATGTGTCTCGTTTCAGACGGGCAGAGCACCTTGCGGCCTATGTGGGGTTGACGCCATCGCAGTACAGTAGTGCAGAGAAGATCCGCATGGGTCGGATTACCCGTAGTGGTAAGAATGGACTTCGAGGGACGTTGGTTGCGGCCTCGTGGATGCTGATCACTAAAGACAGGGCTATGCGAGAGAAGTATGACCGGATTAAAGCACGCTCAGGGGCAAAACGAGCGATTGTGGCCACTGCGCGGATGCTGCTGTTGAGACTGAGACGGATACTTCTCGATGGACGTCCTTATGTCTTGGGGCTGGCGGGTTAACTGAGAGAATCCGGAATCGAAAACAACCAAGGTCTGGGGCATGGCGTGATAACATCTGCGTGTGCTAGGTGTGTCTAGTAACACCGTTTTCAAGACTGCCAGCCCCGAATCGAATACCTCGGATTGATTGCATGTGGTTTCATCCAAGATGAAGACCACGAATAGTAGACTGGTTTGGGATTCACGTTACCCCTTGACTCTGTCTGTACATAGTAGATGATATCGATCATCGGGGGGTGAGCCAAAATTGTCGATTTGCGTTTGAAATATTGTACGAACCCGTAGGAACGAACAGCCAAACGACCTGAGAGGCGAGATGAACTGATGAACCATTCAATTGATTTTCAGGAGATTTACGAGTTAAATTGCTAATTGAATCTTAAATGGAATTTTAATTGGAATCATATCGAAATACTAAGAATGGTTAGCAAAAATTCTTTAAAGTTCGCTCCAGGAGATTTGGGCGAAAAAACGTCAACATTTGCCATACCAAGGGATACAGGAGGTTTTGCATCTATATGTGTCAGCGGCACAGTGGATTTTTGACTCAAATGAATCGGAGGCCTAAATCCTCTTCTCTCCTCCCTCGCGCCGAATTTTTCGGGATTACTCTGGTTTCCCCCCGCCTAGGAATATGGTGATATCCTCGGCATATTTAACCTCCGAATCGTCCTGTGGTGCATAGCCGATTGCCTTACGAGCATTGACGATACTCCAGAATTTTCGCGTGTTGTTTGAAATACCGTAAAAAATCTGAAAAGGTATACCATGCTCGTTATCAATCTTTTTCGCCTCGATTGACCTAATGAAAAGTTGCTGTAGGTCCCGCTCGCTAATATAGGCCCCCAAATCTCGTTTATAACCAGCCACGTTGTTAGGGAAATCCCGATAGTTGATTTCTCGAGGTGCACCGATCCGAAGGAAAACGATTCCGAGCTTACGGCCAAAATGACCGGTGGCGAAGATGAATCCCATTTGCTCATATGCTACCTTTGCCCAACCATAGAAATTATCAGTGAGGGGGAAGATATCCGGGTAGACTATGTCCATGAGTCCTTGGTGAATCAGATGTTCGTACCAATCAGCAGCATGGTTCGAACTTGCCACCACCACCCGCCGGACCCCAGCGTCGTGGGAGAGTATATATACATTGTAAGCCATATCGACGTTGATCCGTTCGTGTTGGTAACCCCCCCTCCGCATTCTCCGCTTGGCCCCTCTTACCCTTGGTGGTTCATAGTAGCCGAGGTGGACCACCGTGTCTATCCCTTGAAAATAGTCTTGATACTTTTCAAAATCAGAGTCAGCAAGGTTGGCAATCTTTAGGCCAGGAACCTTATTCCCCTTTGGATCGGTCTCTTTCACATCGAGGAGGGTAAGTTGGTACTTTCCTCGGAATACGGGAAGCAACTGAGAAGCGATATAACCGGTTGCGCCAGTAATGAGGATTTTACGCTTTTGCATCATAAAACCCCTGTGGAAGATTCAACCGTGTATTGATGCCTCATTAGTGGGGAAGGCCATTTTCAAAACAATGCCCCTTTAATACTCCCGCTAATTGTCTTGGCATTAAGGTTCGAATCTTGGAGGACGCTAACATGAGGCGGGTCCCATTGTCAAGACAGGGGAATCGAGGGTTAAGTAGTAGGCAACTGCGTTGAGAATAGCACTCTTGATAACCCCATGATCCGTTTCCCTTCCCCGGTCACATCACAATAAAGTCCACTCCCATATCAACCCAGTTGATACTATGCCGCCTCGAGAAGAAATATTTGACAAAATTTTGAGGCTTGCTAGGGTTGGGGTGAAAGGAGGAATGTCATGACGTATCGATACCACCACTTCCATCTGATTTGCAGCAACCTGCAACAAACGGAAACCTTTTTTACCAGCATGCTAGGTGCAAAGCTCATCAAGCGGCGGAAATTCGGAGCAGCAGATGGTGCCATTTTAGATCTCAGCGGTACTACCATCTCCCTGAGAACAGGCCGTGAAGATGATAACATTATCGGTGATTCTTCCCAGCAACGCTATGGGTATGACCACCTTGGCCTCGAAGTAGAGGATCTCGATGCAGCCTATAAGGAATTGAAGGAAAAAGGTGTCACCTTTACCATTCCCCCCAAAGATGTTGAAACTGGGAAAATGGCCTTCTTAAAGGGCCCGGATAGCATTACCATCGAGCTCTTTCAACCGTCATCCTGATTCGAGGTCATCGGTTTAGGGAAAAAAGATCCCCAATTAACGAGTAGTTTGCCAAGCTTTTTTAGAAGAAAGCAAAGAGATCCATGAAGGTTCAAGCGTTTAGGTCGAGATTTTTGTACCCTGCAGTATATTTCTGCCTTTTTTAAGATTTCACGTTGTTTCATTCTGCCTAATTCCTGCATGGTCCACCAATTTTGCATTTCCAGCCCCTCTTCTAAAATTCTTGACAAAAAGCCTAACCCCCTCCGATTGACACATAGCCGCCCCTTATCCTATACTATGCTGCAAAAAGGGGAATTCTTACTATTCCATTCAATAAATTTGATTTGAAGCATACCATCCATGGAGGGTATATGGTAAGAGTAGCACTGGTGAAAGGCGACGACCGAAAAGCGAACGTTCGCCAAGCCCTGGAACTTATCGCCGATGACATAGACCTCAAAGGCCGGCGGCCGGTTATCAAGGTTAACTTTGTGAGCACCTACAATCCCCTCAGTGCTACGCACCCGGACGCGGTGCGGGCGATTGTGGAGTTCCTCAAGGATCGGGGGAAGAAGGACATCGCCGTGGGGGAGGGCGCCACAATTGGCAATACTTCGCGGGGCTTTCGGGAGTACGGCTACGAGGTCTTAGCCAAGGAGTATGATCTTGAGCTCATAGACCTCAACGACCCTGATTCTTTCAAGGTGGTCTACGTGATACACCCCGACATGATGCCCCATCCGGTGAAGCTCGCACAGACCATGTTAGACCCGAATAACTATATCATCTCAGCCACAAGGATCAAGACCCACCTCCAAGTGGGCGTTACACTCACCGCGAAGAATGTGATCATGGGCGCCATTATGGTCATGGACAAGAATCGTCTGCACCCGACCCAGGCGGGCAACAAAGTCCTCGACTACAACCTCTTTAACGTCATGCAGCACCTTCACATTGATATCGGGGTACTAGACGGCTTTGAGGGGATGGAAGGCAACGGACCAGTGAACGGCGAGCCGGTAGACCACCGCTTGGCAATTGCAGGCACGGATTACCTCGCTGTGGACCGCGTGGGCACCGAAGTCATGGGCGCAGACTTCGATGACATCCGATACCTCAACTTCCTCTGCGATTGGGGTTTCGGGGAGGGCGATTTAAGCAAGATCGAGGTGATCGGCGAGACCATAGAGAGCTGCCGCAGGCAGTACAAGATGTCGCCGGGGTTCGTGAGGATGCGACGGCAGGAGAGTAAAGGGCAGTATCAGGAGCTGGCAGTCTAAATGGCATAAGGTAAGGGGGTATAATCCTTTGATATTTTGATATTTTCTCTTTCCGAGGTAGCCCAGCCCCAAGAGGACATAATTGATTTTCCGAAAGTCCTTCTATTTCCCGCACAATCATCGCCCCCACAAGGATGACCTATTTGTAATATGAAGGGTGGATGAGGGACAAAAGGGTGGAGACATCAGTCGGAGTCTTGTTTTAGAAGAAGCAGGCTACCCAATGGTCTTGCCGCACCTCCATGAGATCGGGTTCATGAACGCTACACATTGACTTTGCAGAAGGACACCGGGGGTGAAACCGACACCCAGGTGGAAGATTGATAGGACTGGAGACCTCCCCTTTAGGCATGGGCTGGGTTCTCCGATACTTGGGGTCCGGAACCGGCACGGCGGCCAAGAGTGTAGCCGTGTAGGGATGAACTGGACGCTTAAACACCTCTTCTAATGGCCCGATTTCAACGATTTTCCCCAAATACATGATGGCCACCCGATCGCAGATATACTTGCATGTGGCGAGGTCGTGGGTGATGAAAAGGTAGGTGAGGTCGAATTCCTCTTTCAGTTGTACCATCAACTCAAGGATCATGGCCTTGACAGAAACGTCTGCCATAGCAATAGGTTCATCGGCCACGACGAATTCAGGATTAGTTACCAGCGCCCTGGCGATCACGGCCCTTTGCCGCTGGCCTCCAGAGAGCTGGTGAGGATACTTCTTGTATAGAAAGGACGCGGGGGTTAAGCCGACCTTCTCCATTATCCGAAGGCAAATCTCCGCTCGCTCAGCCTTGCTGTACTGGTTGTGAATAGATAGCGGGTGTCCGATGGCTTTGCCAATCGCCATCCGAGGGCTCAAGGAGGCATAAGGGTCCTGGAAAATGATCTGCAGTTTTTCCCGCAACTTCTCCATCTTTTTTCCTGAATAAGAGAATATGGATCTCCCCTTATAGAAAACCTCCCCCGAGGTCGGTTCGAGAAGTCGCAAGATGAGCCTCCCCGTTGTCGTCTTGCCACATCCGCTTTCCCCAGCCAGACCAAGGACCTCTCCCTTTTTGATGGAAAAAGAGACGCCGTCCACGGCCTTGACAAACCGTTTTTCCTTTGCCAGGAGTTTGTCGATAACCCCCTTTTGGAGGGGAAAGTGTTTCTTCAGATTGTTCACTACGAGTAGTTCTTCCATCTTCTCTGCTATCCGTAAAGCCAACAGGTAACGAGCCGGCCGTTTTTCTTAAGAACATCTGGTTTTTCGCGCCCGCAAATCTCCATGGCACGGGGACACCGTGGATGAAACACGCAACCTGACGGCGGATTCACTAGATCAGGTGGACTCCCCGGCATGGTCATCAGCTTGGGTTGGTCAAGTTTGATGTTGGGTATGGAAGAGAGGAGACCTTGCGTATAAGGGTGGAGTGGATCCCCGAAGATCGCTTTTGCCGGTCCTATCTCGGCAATAGTGCCCCCATACATCACCGTGATCCGGTCGGCCAACTGGGCAACATTTCCAAGGTTGTGGGTAATCAGCAAAATGGTTAAGTTGTAATGCTTGCGGAGATCATTCAGAAGGTCGAGAAACTGGGCTTCGACTATCACGTCAAGGGAGGTTGTCGGTTCGTCAGCGATCAAGAGGTCCGGGTTTAAGATGAGCCCCATCCCGATCATGATGCGCTGGCGCATTCCTCCTGACATTTGATGGGGGTATTCGAGGAGCCTTTCCGGCGAAATGCCTAGAGTTTCGAGCATTCTTTCCGCCCGGTTGAATGCGGTTTTTCGATCGAGCCCCTTTTCGTGAGTCAGAAGCGTTTCGGTGAACTGCTCATCGATGCGAAAGAGGGGATTCAGAGAGGTCAGAGGATCCTGGAAGATCATGGCGATCCGTTTCCCCCGTAAGGAAAGGATCTCTTTCTCGTTCATCTGCACGATGTCTTGACCGTGGTAGAGAATCTTCCCCTTCACGATTTTCCCGGGTGGTCTGAGGATCCTCAGGATCGAAAAGCCGAGGGTCGACTTACCACACCCCGTTTCCCCGACGAGACCCATCACCTCCCCTTGCTCCAGGTTCAAATTCACGCCCTCTACCGCACGAACGGTCCCAATACTGATGGGGAAGTGCACGGCAAGGTCTTCGATTTCGAGGATCGTTGTCACGGTTTCATCGCTCCAGAAGTCTGGGATTCAGGATCTCAGCAAGGCCTTCACCGAGCATGGTGAAACCCAGGGCGAGAATGGAGATCATCGCCCCAGGAAAGGTAATTAACCACCAATGGCCAGAGGGCAGAAACTTCTTTCCCATGGCCAGGTCCATGCCCCAGTCTACGATGTCCGGAGGGAGTCCAAGGCCGAGGTACGTCAAAGCCGCCTCGATCATGATGGCATCGGCGACATTCAGTGTGTAGACAACAACCGTTGTGGCGATCACATTGGGGAAAATATACTGCCATAAAATGGTCGGACCCGAGGCACCGATAGCCCTGGCCGCCTCCACGTAGAGTTCTTCCTTGATAGAGAGGGTCTGGCTCCGGACCAAACGAAAGTACGTTGGGATATAGATAACTGCCACGGCGAGGGTGATGTTGATGACACCCGGTCCTAACATCGCCGCAAAAGCGATAGCCAATATGAGGCCTGGAAATGAGTAGACGGAGTCCATAATGAGGGAAAGGACCCTGTCGAAGATCCCGCCTGAAAAACCCGAGATCAAGCCAAGGATAATACCGAGTAGGGAGGAGATAATGGCAGCCAAAACCGCCACCCGGAGAATCGTTTGGGATCCGTGGACGATCCGGGACCAGACGTCCCGCTGAAGGTTGTCCGTCCCCATGAGGTGTTTTCCACCTGGCGGTGCAAGTTGCGGTCCGGCATCCTGGTTATGGGGGTTGAAAGGAGCAATGGCTCCTGAGAATACGGCCATAGCAAGGATGACCAACACTATCAGCGCTCCGGCGAGCAGAATCCACCACTCCACGCCATATCGTCTGCCCATACCCGTGAAGCGGGAAAGCGCTCGAGCCATAGCTTCTGCTGGTGTGGTAAGGCGCATCTCTTTTCCTAGTAACGAATTCTCGGATCCACTACGGCATAGATGATATCCACGATAAGGGAGACCATCGCCACTATCAGGGCGAACATAATGATTACTCCCTGGATAGTTGGATAGTCTCTCAGATAGATCCTTTCCAGAAGGAGCCGTCCCATCCCAGGCCAGGAAAACGTCGACTCCGTCAGGACAGCACCTGCCATGAGAAGGGCAAACTGGAGCCCAAACATCGTCAGCACTGGAATGAATGCGTTTTTGAGGGCATGTTTGTAAACAATTTTCCGATGTTCAAGTCCCCTCGCTTCCGCGGCGAGGATATAGTCAGCCTTGAGGACATCCAGCATATTAGCCCTGGTGAGCCGCACAAAAATTCCAGAAAGGACCATCCCAAGGGTAAAAGAAGGGAGGATTAGGTGAATCAGGACATCCCTCAGGGCGGAAAAATCTCCGATCAATATGGTATCCAGAACGTAGAAGCCTGTCTTTTCGAACGTGGATGCAAAAACCCTTGGACCCGTTCTACCGGCAATAGGAAGGATATCAAGCCAGATACCAAAGATGAGCTGAAACATCAGGCCCAGCCAATAGACTGGGATGCAAAAGATCACGATGCCGTAAAGACGAATAATGTTGTCTTGGAGGGATCGCCTCTTGTCGGCAGCATAAGCCCCCATGAACACACCGAAGAGGATGGTGATGATCATGGCAAACGTCGTCAACTCGATGGTCGCCGGGAGCTTTTCGGCGATGGCCTTGGTCACCCGCTGTTTGAATACCATGGAGTTGCCAAGGTCCAGCCGACAGACCTGCCAGAGGTAATCCAGGTATTGGATCGGTATGGGTCGATTGAGGCCGAGCTCCTCCTTTTTCTTCTCAATGACGCTCTCCGGTGCATGGCCTCCGAGCATGGTACCTACCGGGTCGCCAGGCATGATCCGAAGCACCACGAAGACAGTGCTCAGGAGGATAAAGACCATTGGGATGGTTAAGAGGACTCGAGTGATGATGTATCGGGCAAGGTTACCCATTAATCTCCACTGAAAGAAGCCACGGACGTCTGAGGATTTGGTGAGAGCCGGGTTATACGCCTGGCCTTCACCGAAAGATCCAACTATTTACTCCGATGGATAGGGCCGTAGTTGAATTGTAGCGTCGGCGAAAGCATAATGCCCTTGATGTCCTTTTGTGCGAACAGATAGAGGATCCCCTGGAAAATAGGAGCAGTCGGCACCTCATCGGTCCACATCCGCTGTATTTCCCCGTATAGGGCGGTTCTCTTTTTCAGATCCGTCTCCTTCTGGCCTTCGACAAATTTCTGATCCCATGCGGGGTTCGAAAAGTAGATACCCAGGCCTCTGGAGCCAGCCGTTCCGGCAAAAGCCGCGGTGTAGTTATCCGGGTCGATGTAGTCCGGGTACCAGCCCAGGAGATAGGCTGGCATCTGCTTATTCTTCCACTGATCCCTATAAGTGGCCCATTCGGCGGACTTGACATTGACTTTCATCATTTTTGTCGCCTCGAACTGATCCTTAAGCACAGCGGCCACATCTACCTCAGTATCGCCGTAGTGGCTGGGGGTGTACCACAGATCGAAGGTAAATGGGTTACCTTCACTGTACCCTTGGGTCGCCAGTAGTGATCTGGCCTTCTCAATGTTCCCATCCCCAAGAGCTGTCTTGAATTCGTCGGTGTGAGACCACATGCCCATGGGCACCATGGAGTAGAGGGGTGCGTTCTGGCCAAGAAAGACCTTCTCGATGACCTTTGGCCTATTGATAGCAGCGGCTACCGCCTGCCGCAAAACCTTGTCGCTGAAAGGAGGGGTGTCACAGAGAAAGCATAGGTACCGGATGTAGGGCCCTTGGGCCTTTATGGTCTGGATCTTCTTCGACTTTTGAAGATCATTGATGTCGGAAGGGTTTAACGTCTTGAAAGTAAAGTCAATCTCCCCTTTTTCCAGGGCGAGGCGCATCGTGGTGGCATCGGCAAAGTATCGAATGACGATCCGATTGTTTTTCGGTTTTTCCCCGTAAAATTTTGGATTCCTATCCAGGACAATTTCTTGATCCCTCTTGAAAGAGATGACTTTGTACGGGCCCAACCCAACAAGCTGCCCCCCTTTGAGCTCAGAGGGATCACGAATAATCGTAGCCTTGGGATAGACGTTCGGGTTCACCGGATAATAAGGACAAGAGGCGGCCAGAGAAGGGAAGTACGCGACGGGGTTCTTAAGGACAAATTTGACCGCATACTTATCTACCACGTCCACGTGATCAACAAAATCCGTAACCAGCCAAGAGGGGTCTCCCTTGAGCGCGATTACCCGATCGATGGACCACTTGACCGCATGAGCGTCAAATGGGGTGCCGTCAGTGAATCTCAGACCTTCTCTGAGCTTAAAAGTATATTCCTTGCCGTCGCCACTGATGTCGTAAGATTCGGCCAAACCCGGAACAAGGTTCGTCTTCCCAGGAGGATACTTGAGAAGGCCCTGGTAAATATTGTAAAAGATTTGCCAGGTGTGGAAGTCGTAAGCATTAGCTGGGTCCATATCAATGACCTTTTCGGTAGTCCCGTAAACCAAGGCGATGGGCTTGGGCGGTTTGGTTAAGAACCAAATAAGAACGAGCCCGATTACGATACATAGAGCGCATATTATTATGATTTTAGTCTTTTTCATACCATCAAACCTCCCTTTGTTCTAAGAATGAATCGTTGAAAGCCCGTGTTGGGGCCTGAGAATCTTTACTCCCATCACTCCTTATTGAATTTCTTTCACCTCCTTTCAGAAAGATCATTCGGTTGGGTGATTTGCCGACACAGCCGTAAAAAAAAGTTTCAGCGTCTCTATTCTGACCGGCAAGCCATGGGACCGTTGCATCTTCACCTAATACTGCATGTCTTGTCAACAGAAATCTCGTGAATCCCATTTTAGTCTATCAAAGGTTTTCCGGGTTTTTCCAAAACGAGGAAACGTCGTAGATAAAGCCCTTGAACAAAAGAGGGAAAACACTACCCCACCCGAGAGCATGGAGAAATCAGCTCTTTCGAAGGGGCTTTTCTCATTTTGCATCGGTTGGAACAGCGGGGGGGAGATCTATCGATCGAGTTGGAAATATGGGTTTCATGTTCAGGGGCTCACTTGGATATTTGCCGTATGAGCTTCCGCGATGGCAACCAGGAAAGCACCTTACCCTGTAGTAACGCATCGGTTTTTCAGGCAAGGGCTCACCAGGATACCATACACCAGGGGCAATAGGATAGACACGAGGCTCTTCTGTAGATTTTACCTGGACGTCGTTGGCCTTTGAGGTGGTTGCACTCGTAATAATCAGAAGAATCAAGGTGAAAAAAATGAGGAAATACTTCATCTCTCATTCCTCCTTCATATGATTTCGTTCGCCTGAATATTCCATACAACTGACGAGCAGCATAGTAGCCGCTGCCATAGCCTGTGGCTTCTGATCGAGCATAAAGGAAGAATTCTCCCATGTCAAGGGAAACGGAAGAGACATAATGCAGAGCTGGCGTGAGAGACATCAATGCTCTCAGGGGACAACCGTGCCCTTCAGAAGATCGAGAAACTTCAGTAAGAGAGAGGTCTGAAAAGGTCGCTCTTCGATGTTTCCTATTCTACAGGGCGGCACGTGTAGGCCAATTGACCTGTTAACCCCGCAGTATTTATTAAATCCCATATCCAAACCTAACACTTATCTACCCTATTCCGCATTCCGCCTTTTCCGATCGGCCTCTGGAGACTTTCCCTGTTTCGTCAGGAACCAGTCTATTAATTTACGAGCGATACTGATTTTGCCAGGGAGGGTAGGTAAATTGTCAGGCGTAAACCAACCGGCATCCTCAATCTCAGTGTTATCAAGGCAGATCTTGCCGCCGGCATAGGTGGCGGTAAAGGCAATCATGAGGGAGTGAGGGAAAGGCCAGGGCTGACTGGCAAAGTAGCGGATATCCTTGATGGCAAGGCCCACCTCTTCCCGTACCTCGCGCATCACAGCTTCTTCCAGCGTTTCGCCTGGCTCTACAAACCCAGCAATCACGCTATACAATCCAGGCGGAAAGTGGTGGGGTCGGGCCAGCAGGAGTTCGTGACCACGCTCGACAAGGAGGATAATGGCCGGGGACAGGCGGGGGAAGTCAAGGAAACCGCACTGGGGACACTCTTTGGCCCTTTCGGTCAGGCTGTTCCTCGTCCGACTTCCACATCGGCTGCAAAACTGGTTTGTCTTATCCCAGTGCACAATCTGCGCTGCACGGCCAGCCAGGGAGAACAGGTGGTCATCCACACAGCCATAAACCTGGCGTAGCCCTTGAAAGCTCATTCCCGCTGGTGGAGTACCTTCAACCAATTCCACTGCATAACAATGGCGGCCGGCGAGCCGCCCAAGATAATGTTGGCGCATGGACGTCAATCCCAACTCTGCAAGGTCAACAACACAAGGGATGCTGATGGAAGATGTTTTCATTTTCACGAGAAGTTGATCCCCCTGGAAGGCAAACCACCAGGCAGGTTCCAGTTGCTCCGGTGGTGGGACGATACTCGATCTAAACGTTTTGTTCTTGCTCATGGGTGGGCGTCTATTTGATCCGGGAAAAAGGTGTTTTTGGGCCAGGAAAAAATCAATATGTCCATAGCACCTCCAGCTCTATGTCATGGTCAGGTGGCTGTTAAAGTGAAGGCATCGGACATGAGGAATCCCTATTCTTTATCACTGAAATAATCACCAAGCAGTCCCCTACTATGTTCATCCTCGTGGCAATAAATGCAGAGATTTTCCCAGTTAGAACCATCAGGGGGATTATTGGTGTGATTTCCATCTTTATGGTGTACAGTCAGGAGATGCCTGTCTTTGTAATCAAACTCTCTCGCACATTTGGCACAGATGAGCCCGTGAATTTTCAGCGAGCTTTCCCTGTAATCGGTGACCCTGGAACCGCTTCCTCTCAATTCCCTCACAATATCATCAAGGGATTTCTTACCGTCTCTCTTTCCAGAGGCTGGCTTTCTGTACACGCGCAAACGTTTGTTTCTCATATCAGTGCCCCCTCTACCCTAATGGGAAAAAACGATATCTTCGTTATATCTTATTCGAGATTATGTGGCCGTGGCCGGTGTCAAGACCCCACGCTGAATAACATGATACGGATACATCGGAAGTACTCCCCCTGCTATATCTGCCATGTTGATACCTTAACAATAACCCGCTCCCATATCAACAGGATATTTTGAGAAACTCACTCGACTTGCATACGCGGGGAAGATCGTCGCAGTGGTCCTACATTGCTCAAATTAATGGCGGCATGACAAACCCGAGAATATCGGTGATAAATTGCATTAGAGCGCAAAATTACTACTATGTTGCTGTTTTTGGAACCAAACAAGAAAATTAAGGGAATTCCCTTGGTTGACAAAAGGGAGACCGGAAAGTATACAAGTATACCAGTATACATTCTTTTGTTCCATTACCGCGATTGCGGTTTGTTCGGAGGAGATATTTACTAGATGTTGAACACGAAGGATATCACCCGTAACTTAAACCGAGAAACTCTCGTGGATAGGATTGTTGATATTTTGGAAGATCGCATACTAACGGGAGAGCTTTTACCAGGGAACAAATTAAGCGAGCTAGGGGTTGCTAATGAGTTTGGAGTTAGTCGGGTGCCAGCGCGCGAGGCACTACAGCGCCTTCAGGAAATGAACTTGGTACGGAAAACCCACCTGGGAAGGGAGGTTGCAACATTCCGGCTAGAAGAGTTTCGTGAAATTCACGAATTAAAAAATGTGGTAGGGGCGTTCGGTGCTATGAAGGGAGCCCTTAACGCGACAGGTCAAGACCTGAAAAAAATTCAATCCGTTATAGATAAGATGAAAGATTGTGTGAATTCTAGGGGCCCGGAGGAGCTGAGAACTTATAATTTTCAATTTCACGATCTTCTCGTTTATTGCTCTCATAACCGGAAGGTAATTGAAACGTACACGTTGTTAACAAAACAGGTCAGATGGGCGGCCTCCCTATCTCTTAATTTACCAGACCGCCCTTTACGCTCCACCCAGGAACATCTAGCCATCTTTGAAGCTTTTAAACAAAGAGATGCAAAGAAAGTCCGAGCCTTAATGGAGAAGCATACAAATGATAGCATGGGACGGATTCTCTCAGAATTGAAGCGCAAAGAAAAAAAAGAGGGTTAAGAAAAACGTTTTTTGCCAAGATGCGTCTTATTAGAGGAGGATGCTTGATAAAAAGGGACCCCAATATTCATTAAATTCTGGTTTCTTACTAACCAAAAAGGGATTGACAGAATGTTCGTTCGTTATGAGGAACTTGCCGAAATTGGTATCAGGGCTTTGAAAATCGTAGGAGTTCCGAAAGAAGCTGCACAGATTACTATTGATGTCTTACTCCGTGCGGATCTGAGGGGAGTAAGTACTCACGGTATCCAAAGATTACTTATATATATACCCCGGATACGAAAGGGATTGATTAACCCTGATCCTAAGATCGCGGTTAAATCCGTGGCCCCTGCAATGAAAATTGTTTACGGAGACGATGGCTTGGGGCCTGTTGTTGCGGCAAGAGGAATAAGGGAGGCTATTGATCTGGCAAAAGACCTGGGGACAGGCTTTGTGGGGTGTAGGGATAGCAATCATTTCGGTGCCGCAGCCCCCTACGTTCTTATGGCGTCTCATGAGAAGATGATAGGAATCGTAGGTACGAATGCTTTTTCCACCATGGCCCCCTGGGGTGGGTTGGAGAAACTGGTTGGCAACAATCCCCTGGCTATTGGTGTTCCGTGTGAAGGAGACCACCCGTTTTTATTGGATATGGCCATGTCCGTTTCCTCAAGGGGTAGAATCAGGTATATGGCCGAAAAAAAGGAAAAGATCCCCGAGGGTTGGGCTCTTGATTCGGAAGGAAAACCTACAACAGATCCCTTGGAAGGACTCAAGGGGTTTGTCTTGCCGATTGGTCTCTACAAGGGCTATGGCCTTGCTGTGGCAATAGATATTCTCAGTGGTGTCCTGACTGGGGCAGGATTTTCCACCGCTGTAGAATCATCATTCCAGCAGTGGAAAGAGCCCCAACACATAGGGCACTTCTTCATAGCTATCGATCCTACTCGATTCATGACTTGGGAAGTTTTTTCAGATCGGATGAAGCTACTCTTTGATTTAATGAGAGATGCACGTCGAATAGACCGGGAAAAACCGATCCTTATTCCCGGAGAGCCTGAAGCACAGATGGAGCAAGATAGGCGAGTCAATGGCATTCCCCTTGAACCGAAGGTATTAAAGACATTAAAAGGCCTTGCCCAGGGTAAATACGATTATGATATACCGACGTTTTAACAGGGCGAAATTAATTCCTTTTCGATAGAGATAGAATAACTTCATATCATCCCGACACAAATGGGGACCATTGAAGATGAAAACCCCGAATCCCCTATTCAATGTCGTTATCACCGGATCGATTGCCGAAGGGGGAATGAAACTTCTCTCGAAGTCATGCACCGTCAAATATACAAAGCCCTACCTACAAGTTTCTGAACTTGCACAAAGGCTTCGTGATGAAAAGGCTGATGGTCTTATTGTCCGAACGGGGAAAATTACCGAGGAAGTAATCAGAGCCTCACCGAATTTGAAGGTCATCACAAAACATGGGATAGGCGTTGACAATATCGATGTAGGTGCCGCAACCGAGTTAAAGATTCCCGTTTTGAACACACCCTTTGCGAATTATGAATCGGTCGCCGAACATGTCTTGGGTTTAATGTTGGCCCTGGCAAGAGAGATTCCAAGACTCGATGGCCGGATTCGTCAAGGTCATTGGGATAAGGCTCACTGTCGAGGGGTTGAACTCTATCACAAGACTCTGGGGTTAATCGGGTTCGGTCGAATCGGTCGCCGCGTAAGAGAACTGGTAGCTCCTTTACATATGAAGGTTCTTGTATACGATCCTTTTTTAGAACCCAATCAGATTCCCCCTGACGTTAAACGAGTAGAAGAGTTGGAAGAATTGCTTAAATCCGCTGACATCGTGAGCCTTCATTGCCCCCTCACTCGGGAAACCAGGCACCTGATTGGGAGAAATGAATTAAAAATGATGAAGAAAACGGCTTGGCTCATTAACACCGCAAGGGGTGAAGTTGCTGAGGAGGAAGCGCTTATTGATGCGCTCAAAAGAGGAGAAGTAGCTGGTGCAGGTATCGATACATTCAGTAAGGAACCTCCTAAAGATATCAACGCTCTGTATAATGCGGGTAAAACGGTACTAAGCCCTCATATAGCTGGGAGCACCGAAGAATCATTCAAAAGAATGGGTATCGAATCGGCGAAAAATATCTTAACCATTCTCCGGGGTGAAAAACCGGATAGAGAATGCCTGGTTAACCCGGAGGTGTTTGAGGATTAGTTGGTAAATGCCACAACATCGTTTACCCATTTTAAGAATCTGGAGCAACCCATGGGGGTAACTGGTTAGGGAAAGTAATAACCAGATCATTACCAGTGTAGATCTGAATTTGATGTAAATCGGTAATAATTTTAACTCGGACATAACTATAGATAAGAGCCTTAGGAAGCTCAAAATGTTCTCCGAAAATATCCAATCTTCGGTCATTCCGGATAAAACGGATGAGAGAGATCGTTCCGTCCGGAACGTAGTCAATACTTGGCAATGTGAATCTTGGAGGAGGCAGGATTGGGCTATAGTCATTCTCTTGGATGAACTGTAAGGGCGTTTTACCTTTGAGGCAGCTATAACGATGATGTCTATTATGGAAGAGCTCAAAGTTCTTGGATTGGGATCTGAGGTGACGATAGCTATGAAACCATTGGGTTCTGAAGAATCTTCGGTTATAGGTATCATTAAAGCTCTCCACAACTCCATTACGCCAAGGTTCTCTTATCGGGATGAAGACCAGTTCGATCCCCAGCAAAAGACAGACTCTGAGAACAACGCCAAAAGAACGGGGGTAACGATTGCTCCCTCGGAAACAGAGTTCGTTGTCGAGCTGGAGAAAATCGGGCATGCCCATGGTCCTCCAGCAGTTGATCAAGCACAGAGCTACGGCTTGGTCGTCTTTTCTTCGTTGGGGGTGAAGAAAGACTCGGTGGCTGTAAAGATCCATGACATTGAGCGAATAGAAGCGACCATCGTCCTTGATGTACCTTGGTCCAAGGAGGTCCGCCTGATGGATGTTGTTGATCCCCAGGGCCTCTGTGAAATAAGGGTATTCCACTCCTTTGGGGTATAAGGAGTTTTTTTTGACCAAGCCTTCTCTTTTCAGAATCCGATTGATTGTGCGATCGGAGGGAGGGGTGATTCCAAGCTTATTGAATTCCCATTTAATTGCAGAGGTGCCAACCTGAGCGTAAGGATTTTTTTCTAGTTGGATTCTGATGTTGGTAACAAGTTTACGGGTATCGGGTTGGATCTGATGCGGATGAGATCGAGGGATCCTGGGGCGATCTCGATACCAATCAGCATCCCCAGACTGGTATCGACGAAGCCATTTGAAGAACCATGGCTTAGATCTTCCCATCTCACGATAAATCGAGGCCGGGGCTTTGTCTTGCAGATATTGTTCGATTGCCATCTTTCTCAAGTTCTCTTCTTCCATCAGGTTTAACTCCGGGGTTGGTTTTTAAGAAATATCATAAAGCAATTCCAACCTCAGGGTAAACGATGTTCTGGCACATCCGGGTAAACGATGTATTGGCACTTGTCAATTAGTAATTAAGAATTTAAAGGAGCAATAAGATCTTTCTCGTGAACTCAGTTATCAGCATTAATGTATTGATTAAGTTCTGGATGAAAGGAGGTGAAATCGATTAGTCTGGTGGGTGAAAGGAGGTAAGATTTAATACTGGTACTTGGGCAAATGATCAAATCCCATCAACGGAAAGGTGGTTCATAGAAACCACCTAAACGAGCCTTCTGGCTACTTACGCATTATAGCCAGGGCAATTGAAAGGAGAAAAATGATGAAAAGAATATTAACTGTTCTCTTGCTCATATTCTTTGTCGTGGCTGCTTTTGAGATTTCCAGCACGACGTCAGCCTCGGCAGTGACATCAGAGATTATGGAGAAGGCGAAGAAAGAGGGAAAGGTTGTCTGGTACACTACGATGCCGGGTGCAGGCAGAAAGGCAGTTCAGAAGGCTTTTCAGAAAAAGTATCCCCTCAAACTCGAGATGTTTCAAGCTGGGTCTCTGGATATCGTTGGAAGATATCAAGCCGAATTGAGTGCGAAGAGGGTAAAGGTGGACTCCCTCCACATAACGGATATGGTCTTCTTTCTGGACATGATGGAGAAGGGCAACCTGCTGAAATACGATTCTCCAGAGTTTGAGGCTTACAAAGGCCTGCCGGAAGGGTGGGTGTATCCCGGATACATCGTGCCACTGCGAGTTATGCCGATAGGCTCCATTGTGAATACGAAGTATACCGATTGGAAATCAATTAAGAGCTACGATGACATGTTGAAACCAAAATTTAAGGGAATGATTGCGGCGGGAGATGTGGCCACGAGCACGAGAGCCTATATAAACTACCACGGATTAAGAAACAAGTATGGAGTGGACTGGTATAAGAAACTCGTGGACCTCGATGCCCAATACTACGAATCCTCCGATAAGGCGATGAATAACTGCTTGTCAGGTCAGTGGCCTATCCTTTTCGAGGCCTGGATTTACTTACATTATCAATTCGGGATTTTGAAAAAGGCCCCGGTTCACAGCATATTCCCGAAGGAAGGCACTGTTGTGCTTGTTTGTCCTAACACGATCATGAAACAGGCACCCCATCCCAATGCGGCGAAGGTTTTTCAGGACTTCCTCTACTCCAAGGAAGGTCAATCCGTCATTGGAAAGGCCATTGGTGTCCATTCCGGACGAGCCGATATCCCTGCCCCTTCCGGAATGCCGAAGATTAGTGAGATGAACGTCATAGGTGTCGATTTCAAGGATGCAAAGGCGAAGCGCAAAGAACTCATCGAGGAATGGCGTAAGATCTCAGGCAGATAAATGAAAGGGGTTCGTGGGGCCCCGGGTGCGTATGGATGTCGCCCCGGGGCTCAACGGGGGGCAAAATGAAAATTTCGATGTTTCAAAGAAGAACGTGGAATCTCCCCATGGTGGTCATGTTTGCGGCAGCCGTAGTGGCCAGTTTCCTGGTGCTTTATCCTCTGGGTTACCTTATCTATGGAAGCCTGCGAACAGCTCTGCCTGGCGACCCTGGTACATTTACCTTGAATAACTTTGTAGAAGCCTTCACTTCACACAAGATCTTCCCAACAATCATCAATACCTTCATTATCATGTTCGGCACCACCCTGGTGAGCTGCCCGGTGGGGCTTTTTTTGGTCTGGATCACTACCCGAACCGATACCCCTTTTCGACGCTCTTTAGAGATCTTAAACATCCTCCCTTTTTTGCTGTCTCCATATGTTGCGGGCGTGGCTTGGAGTCTCCTGCTTTCCCCCCGAGTAGGGCTCCTCAATAAATTTTTGATGAATGTGTTTAACCTGGAGCACGCTCCTTTCGATATCTATTCGATTCCAGGGGTCATCTGGGTATTGTCCTTGTACTATATTCCTTATATGTATCTCTTTATCCTTGGTTCTTTCAAGGCGATGGATCCGAGCATGGAAGAGTCCGCGAGGACGTGCGGGTCGAGCGTATTCAGGACCACCTTCAGAATTACCATTCCCCTGGCCGCGCCGGCCATAATATCGGGTTGCGTGATCGTTTTTGTTCATTGTGCAGGGCAGTTCGGTGTGCCGGCACATCTTATCATGCCGAAAGGTGACTATGTTCTGACGACCACAATCATGCGATTTACCCAGGTTTATCCCCAAGAATATAGCACAGCTTCAGCAGTTGCGATGTTCCTCCTGGTGATTTCTGCCCTTGGAATCCTTATTCAGCGGAGATTCATTCGGGGAAAGGAATATATAACCGTTACGGGAAAGGCTTACAGGCCGCGGTTGATTCAGTTGGGAAAATGGAGATATCTGACATTAACGATCAACATCATCTACCTCATTGTGAGCATTGTGCTCCCGTATGGGACTCTTCTCCTCATTTCCTTTGTCAGTTTCTGGACGGGGGATGTTAGCCCCGAACTGCTCACCCTTGAGAACTATCGCCTGGTTTTGTTCGAGGACGAGGCAATTCTCAGGGCTATCAAGAACAGCCTTTTCGTCTCGACGGTGGGAGCGTTTCTGTGCCTTTTGATGACGATGCTCGTGGCTTATCTCGTGAATAGAACGAGGACGAGGGGGCGCGGTTTTTTTGACTACATCACCATGCTTCCGGTTGGGATTCCAGGTATGGTTATTGCTGTGGGGCTCCTTTGGGCCTGGATCAGAGCGCCTATTCCCATTTATGGGACAATATGGATCATCATGATTGCCTTCATTACTCGGTATACACCGTACGG
>SMTZ1_10000743_pt1 | contig 31282 bp, 41 predicted proteins | sample DeeMarSWOR136_30_FD_25667 | JGI IMG/M metagenome (IMG submission 25667) | reverse complement strand
AGAAGCTCATAAATATTTCCGCTTGGATGGCATTCTGGCGGGCAGCCCGGCGCCAATACATAGCCACCCTCGCCTCTTGTTTCGATGATGGTTTTCCGTTTGTCTCCATCTATGCGAACGGCGAGTTTTTTATTACCCTCAATTACGGAGCACCGATAATATAAATGTCGACCGCCGCCCGCAGTCTTTACGAGCGGCATCTTTTCAACGAGTTCAAATAGATCTGAACTTAGATGGTCTAACCATTCGTCATAGACACAGTCGCCGTCTTCAGGAACATCGAAATCAATTATTTCTAGATTGCCACTGATGGCCCCACCAATGATTCCAATGCCTAAACCTGGCTTAAATTCTTGGTTTGCTTCCTTGTTTGAAAATCTACGATGTTGTAAGCCCGTCCAACTATCGACGGCAGGCGCTTTGCTAGCGTCGGCTTTAATTGGAATGACTGAAAGGCCCGCAATGAGCCATCGCCTTGCTACAGCATCGAGAGATTTGGGCGAAGAAAGGGGCATCACCAAGCTCAAAAAGCTTGATTAGAATCGGCAATTTTTATTGCTACATGCCTATTGTTTAGGCATGTCAAGCTCGACCTGAGCCGCTTCCTGTGATCGAAGCTTGCGGTTTAGGTCACGCTCGTATTGCCAGAAAAATCTCGGCATGGAGATTCCTGTTTCCTTACAGGGCCATTCGCCGTAAATGTTCTGGTACTGAACTCTAGCCCAATTAGGTTTGTAGCCGTTTTCTTTACAGCGGGCAGCAAGGCAATTAAACGCTTCTTGTCTTTCACTTTGTGGGACCTGTTCGGCTCGATGAACTATTCTAGAATCGAGCCGAACCAAATCCTCATCGGTAAATCTCAGTTCTTTCTTTGGCCACTCATAGCCGCATTCATAACATTCTGTAGTGCCAAGCGGATGGACCGAATGACATTTTGGACATTCTTTGAGCGGGCGCTCACCGTTTTTGGCGTTTTTTCGAGGGCGTTTTTCTGGAACGGTCAAAGAGTGTTGGGTGGGTTCTGTTAAAAATCCATGTGTACGCGTCCAGTTCGCATGATCAAGAAGATAAGCAAATCTTTTATCGTCATCTGGGCGCATTAGACGGCCACCCATTTGTCGATATAAACTTTTTGATCTGGTTGGCCTTGCCCCGACAATACATTCAAGATGTGGAAGATCCCATCCTTCTGTCAAAATATCTACATTAGATACGACCGATATTTTTCTATTTCTTAAATCGCGAAGAATTCGTTCGCGTTGTTTATCGGGAGTGTTTCCATCAAGATGACATGCTCTGACACCAGCGGCTTTAAATTGCTCAACAATCTTTATTGAATCTTCTATTGTGGGTGAAAAGATTACCGTGCAGGCGTCACAGTTTGTAAATTCAACCTGTTCTTTTGTGCCGGTTGGTGTTTGAATCGTTTTATAAACAACATCTGCGCCTGTTGCTTCTCCGCAAATTCGCGCCCAGTTCGTTAATAGTTCACCGCGTAAAATTGTGGGCTGCATAACATGCGAAAGCTGAGCGGCATTGTAGTCCCCCTGTGATCCCACGTCTACGTGTGATAGATCGAGGGCCCTGGCTCCAAAGATTGTTGGCTCGATCAAGAAGCCCTGTTCGACAAGTTCTCGGTTTGAAATGACCTCAACAATCGCGTTGTACATTTCGCCGAGAGGTTTTCCATCAAGCCGATAAGGTGTCGCCGTGAGGCCTAAGAGAGCGATCTTATTTTGATTATATCTTGCTACAATGTCTTGATATGTTCGGGCCAAACTCCGATGAGCTTCATCAATAACAATTAAGTCGGCGTCCCAGTGGTCTCTTCTGATGAGGGTTTGTATTGAAGCGACTTGTACCGGTTTATCCCGATTCATTCGGGGGTGTTTGCTTTTTATTACGCCATGATCGACATTGAGCATGTCGAGTGTTTCGCTACATTGTTCGATCAATTCTGTACGATGGGCTAGAAAAATTGATCGTCGGTCTTTTGCGACAGAATTTAAGATGATGCTACTAGAGGTAACGGTCTTGCCTCCTCCGGTAGCGATTACGAGAAGCGGTCGGCGGTTGCCGCGAAAGATCTCCTCGCGAACTCGTTGGATCGCTTCGTTTTGGTACGGTCTGAGCTTCATATCGGTTCGGTGAATAGCTCCAATCTTGGCGGGATGGATAGCAGCACTTCGGACCCTCAAACTACCAACCCGAGGGCGTTCTGGCAACAAGCGCGTTTCACGCGTTTTAGATTCTACGGGTGGTAGGTTGACGTAGGTGATGAATATGACTAGACTGCATGGCCCGGATGGTGCGATCAGGGGTGGAGTATATTTCAATTCCAAAAAGCGATGGTGACAAACGTGGGCGCGACTCGAATCAAGGCTATTTGTCCGGCACAGGAATACTATGCTGCATATCTTTCAGATAAGAAAAATAATATAGGATACAGAATTGAAAGGATAATATGTTGGGCGGTAATTGAATTCGATGATGAAGATGCGCCAGATGAGGTTGTTGGTCAAATATTTAATGGAGATTGTTTGACTGAGGCTACTGCCGTTGATGAAGAAGAGAGCTTTGGAGAGTTTGTTGGTTATTTTTCCAACCTAACAGAAGCAAATGGTCGTATAGCCGAATTGGAGTTTAGAAGAAAAGAGGAGCCTGAGGAAGAAGATGGAGAAGAGGGGGACGAAGAGGAGGAGAATGGTGATGAGGAAGAAGAATATGTAGACGATGAAGACGGAGATGAAGAAGAGGAGGGTGATGAGGGGGAGGATGATGAGGAGGAAGATGAAGAAGAGGAAGGCGAAGAAGAGGAAGACGGTGAATAAGTGAAGATATATGAGAGACCTTTACGATTTTTTGATGTAGAAACGACGCATAGCCAATATGAGTATGGCGAGATTATCGAGGCCGCGATTATAAACGAGCGAGGAGCGGTTTGTTTTAATAAAAAAATTTTGCCAGAACATATAGAAACGGCTTCTGAGGAGGCTCTTGATATTAATGGTTATGATGAGGCGGTTTGGAGTCTCGAGGCTATTTCCTGGGCTGAGGCGTCTGAGAAAATTATTAAGGAATTGAAGGGGTGTTTGATTGTTGGTATTCGGCCACATTTTGATGTAGGTTTTTTGCGAATGAAAGCCGATTTAAATGCAGAAGATTTTCCATATTATAATTTAATTGATGTTGCGGCTTTGATATGGGAACATCTCTGTCCGCCTTGTGATCGAAATTCACTGAGTCGTGCCTGTGCTGTTTTGGGTGTCACTAATCGTGGTGCCCATACGGCCCTGATGGATGTAATTCGTACTAGAGAAGTATATAATAAGCTTATCCGGGCAACATGGTTTCATAGGCTTTGGTGGAAAATTGCTGGTTATTGGCGTTTGCGTTCACCGGGAATCTGATGAATGTTGCTGAAATTTTAGATCATATCAATCGCGCGCGGTTGTTGTGGAGTTATGATAAAGATCCGGGTATTGGGACTCATGATCTTGGTTGCTATAAACTTGAAATCACAGAACATAAAAACAGGAATGTTTCTTATAGAAGATACTTGATCTTATATGATGAAAAGCCAATTACAATGTCGCGAGATTGGGATCGATTCAATCAGCACATGCGAGAGCCAGTTGTTCAGGACAGGAAAACGGATAGCGATATGACAAAATCATCGGTTGAAGATAAAGAACTTCGAGAGAAGATTCGTCTTAAGTGTTTGAATGATTGGGATATTGAATTAGATGAAAATCAGATTTCAATGTGTATTTATGAAATGGAAGAGCAAAAGCTTTCCTTGTTTCATGGGCAAGTTTGGCCCAATAGAAGAAGGTATAAAAAGAAAAATTCTGAAGGTAAGGATGATGGATGGGGAATAAGAATTACTTGGGATAAATCTATAGATGGTTATCGGGCATTAGCACATCGGTCTGGAGCGTTTGCGGGTTCGGAAAAGGCTGAATTTTCACTTGATGAAAATAATCAACTCGTTGCGACGGTGACCGTTTATCGGCGCGCCAAAAATGGGCACAAAGATAAGTTTGTTGGTGAGGCCAGATTTTCAGAATTCGTTATCTTGGTAGATGAATATGTAAGAGGCAGCAAGACAGGAAAAAGGGTGCCAAATTCACAATGGGCTGCTAGTCCATACAATCAGCTTTCAATTGCCGCTGAACGTCAAGCATTACGAAAAGCTTTTCAAGAATGCGACGATTCTATAGATGTGGTAATCGAAACTGCATCAACATCTGAACCGCCAGAAAGCCAGGTTGAATCATCAAGAGGTGAGCCGCTGTCTGATGAGCGGACAGGGCCTGTTCCTGACGCGAGTTATAAAGAATCAGAACAAACGAGACAGGCGGTTGATGGGTCGCAGGGAGCCAAGGCGGAATCTTTGACTTCGCAGTCAAAAAAAGAACCGGTAGGAAAATATGTCGGAATTCCGCAGGGTGGATTTAAAGAATGCGCGATGTATAACAAGGAGGAGCGTATTGTTTATATACAGGGCGTCGCAGAAGGAGGCATTTATTTAGCGCTAGATAATGGTGAGGTTGCAGAAGTAAATAAAGACGGTTATGAAATCAAGCGATCAACCTGGGAGGGAACTCGAGGCGGGCGCGCTTGGGTTATTGGTGATACATATTATGACGGAACTAAAGTTGAAAAGGTGGCCGCGTCTAAAAAAGATTCTGCCGCATTTTGGTTGGCATTAGATAACGGTTTTAAAGTTATGATTGATCAATATGGTAAAGAAATAAAACGGGCTGAACGAAAGAAGAAAGAATCAGAAGAAGAAAAGAAAGAAACAAAAGAGGAAGCCAACAAAGAAAAGCCTAAAAAAGACAACGATGAAATAGATATCGAATCTCTTAACACGATTGAAGAGATAAGGAAGCATTCTACGCCGCTATTAGCTAGATGGTGTAGAGACAAGAACGGCGGACAAAAGCTATCATTTAAAGAGGCGTATCTCAAACTTACCGGTGTTGTAATAACCCCAGGAATGACCATGAGCGCTGATGATCATAAGGTGCTTTATCAGTGCCTTGAAGAAGCGCTCGAGGGGGCTGGTTAAATGCGCCAAAGCGGCATAGAATGGCATCCCGCCAAATATGGAATGCTTCTCGAATGTCCTTTTAATGAAAATTTTCTTCATGATCTAAAGATGGAGGTTCCTCAAGATGAGCGTGAATGGGATCCAGACAAAAAGATGTGGTGGATTTCTGATGCATATTTAGATGAAGTTGATGCAATATTGTTTCGATATTTCGAAGATGAAGGATATAGAGAGCGTGGATAAAGATTGTAAACATGAGCCCATTAGCAATGCCCCAGGCATGACTTTCAATTTTGGAGATATGAATATTGGAATAGCAATTTGTATACATTGTGGTAAAGTTTTTGCTGCGAAATGGAAATTGGACAAATCCGGTATCAATTATGACGGTATATTTTACGGATTTGAATTAGATGGCAAGCTGAAGCCATGACCCTCAAGGAAGATTTGCAGCCATTCGCCGAGAAGATTGTCAATTTTGTTGGCGGTTTAGAATATTTGCTTATTTATGCACGCGCTGCAGAGTTTGTTCATAAAAACGCTTTACAAGTAACCATTAATGATAAAGAGGTTTGGGTGGCAACTGATTGGACAGGAGAGCGATCTGTAATTGGTGATTCATGGCTAGAAGCTGTTCAAAATTATAGTTCCAAACATAATAAATAACTATGTATGATGAAAAATTGATAATATTATATGAGCGCAAGTTTAATTTTAATATTCGTGAATTAAAAAACGTATCTCTTTGGAATTTTGACCCTGTTTGGCCGCGGTCTAAATCCGAATCGGGCGGGGTGCGATTGACTGGCGATAAGCTTGTTGGTCAAATAAGTAATGCATATTACAAAAGTCTAGATGATGGACATCTCGTTTTATGGATGCCGGCGGCAGAGCTTCATCGAGCGGTTATCGATCCAGCCAATCTGGAGACCCCTTGGAAACCGCAGGCGACTATATTATCGGGCACATCGCCAATCTATGTTGGTTATATCTTTGCGAAACAAAAAAGCTATGTGGATTGGGCCACTACATTTATACCCGACGAGCGCAGCAAGCGCGGTCCTAGTTCTTCGAAATCTATGAAGTTTTTACTCGAAAAGCTGGTTCCGAATGATAGGGCGCTTGTAGTTGACCCATATCCAGACAGATCTGCTGTTTTGCCGATATGGTGCCGTAGGATGCTGATTTCATATGTAGGATATGCTGGCTCCAAGAGCGTATATCAAGACATGAAAAAAAAGCTTGCACAGGTGGAACTTCCTGGTATACAACTATCTATGCCCATTACGGAAGAAGGGTAACCATATGGCAAAGAAGAAAACAAAGAAAAAGAAGAAGAAGGCCACAACCGATCGTACGGAGATGTCCAAGTCGGAGATTAAGTCTCACAACAAGGAAGTCTGCGACTTTTACAAGGAACATGGTTGGAGGGCGACCATCGGTGAGTATCGCATTTCCCCAAGAGAACTAAGCGAGATCACCGAAGGCGTTAGGGATACGGAGGAGAAGCCCAAGAAGAAAGGTGGCAAGAAGAGGGGTAAGAAGAGGGCTAAGAAGGTCGCCAAGAAATCGTCTGAGAAGGCGCCGAAGGCTAAGCCAGGAAGAAAACCCGGACGTAAGCCCGGTCGAAAGCCGAAGGCTGAAACGGTCCCCTCGTTGCCTACCTCGAGTCACGATGAGGTTGTGTTGGACTATCTGCTCACCTATCGAAACAAGAAGGGCGCCGCTGGAATGTCGCTTGACGAGGTTATCATCCAGCTAACTACGAAGGTGCGCAAAGCGGCCTAGGTTATACAGCCAAAGCCCCAGGAAGGCTCGACAAGCGTCGGGCCTTCTTTTTTGGTAGAATCCGCAGCTATGGGCGGAATCGGTCTTCCTCAAGCATCAAAGTACAATCAAGAAAAAGCAGATAAACTATGGCGGCAAAAAGATTTGCCATGGCCATTAAATATTCCGGCAATTATTGGTGGGTTTATATTTCCTCCACATTCTAATGCGTTTACTGGTATTGTTGGAATGTTTCAAGAAGCTCATGGATTAAAAAAAGATGGAATGCTCGGACCGGCAACATATGCTGCCATGAAAAGCATAAAGCCGGCCGCGGCCGAAACTATCGAAGGTCATGATTTTGACGAAGAAACTCCAGCAGTGATTCCACAAAAAATTGCTCCTGCAAGGTCAAATGTTTCTAATTGTTTAATTATTGATAATCAAAGTATAAAATTATCTGATGAAATGATTAATTCAGGGATTACGGCAAGTAATTATCAGGACGATGATGAGCATCAATTTACTCAATATAGAGACAGGAAAAAGGAGGTTACTCATTTTGTTATTCATGAGTCGGTGACGATGTCCGCCGCTCAAACAAATCGCGTTTTGGATAATAAAAGAAAAGCATCTGCTAAAAAAGGAAAAAACAATGGTAAAGGCTGGGATTATGGGATCCATTTGAATCTGGCACCCGATGGTCACATTAGTTGCCACGCAGATCTTGTTCAACATCGATTGGTACATGCCAATCAATTAAATGATGAGTCGTTTGGTGTTGAGGTGGTAAATCCATATAATCCTATCTTCGCTAAACCGCCTTTCGACAAAACTATTCCAGGTCCTTGGTGGTGTTGGAAACCAAAAAACGCAGATAAAATATATACGCTCCCAACGGCTGCACAGCTTCGTTCTATATTGGCTCTTTGTAAATTTTTTAGTGAACGGATTTCTACATTACCATTAGAATTTCCAACTAAAGATTTAAGCGCGCGTAAAAGCCGGATTGATGGTTGGAGAGATGATAAACAACCACCGCCAGGCATTGTTGCCCATCGTGATTTTGCATCGCATGCAGACGGGAGATATTTGCTTGAATATGTAATTGAAAATATAAAATAATCATCCAGACGCCTGTATCTATGCGCGGAAGGCGCTGGTTTTTTTTGGTTGCGCATGATGTATACATCGTATACACTGCATACAGCATGGCAGAGAGTATAGTTTTCAGCTTTCGTACCGACAAGGAGATCGCCAGACGAGTCGAGAAACAAGCAAGGCTTGTTCCAAGGCTCGAAGGCGAAAAAGTACTATCACGCCATGAGATGGCAAAAGCTCTTATGATCGAGGCTCTCAAAGCAAGAGAGCAGAAAGAAGAGGAGGGTAAATGATCGGATTATATTGCGTTGCAGCTATTGGTGGTTTATTGGGTGCTAAATTTTATTGCGATAAAGAGTATAAAGAAACAGAAGAAATTCCACTTAGAATTCGGGAGATAATGTTAGATGAAGAAAATGAACGCCTTGATAAGCATATTAAAAAATTACTCGAGGAGAATCGTAAATTATGTAAGGCGGCCAATAAAAGAATAAGCCAAAGCCTTTTGGTTACGGATGAATTGCAGGCACAATTTGATGCGCTAGAAAGGGAGAGAAAATATTAGGAGGTTTTATGGGACGCGGGAGAAGAAGAGGTCTGGAGACTGCCAGTGTCTCTATTACGAAAACTCGAGAAGAGATTGATACTATTTTGAAAAAATGGGGTGTTGATGGTATTCAATGGGAAGACGATTTCGAAAATGGTATTGTGAATTTGCGTTTTCGTTGGAAAAAAGATGATACACGATTTGTGGTTCGGTATCGTTTAGAGATTGACAGCGAAGAGAAGCTGAGAGAAAATGCCGTTGACGGAAGAAGTAATAATAAAAAGTTTTCAGAAAAAAAATATAATCGATTATTGGCAGAAAGAGGAAAGAAGGAACATAAGCTTCTAGCAGCTTTTCTCAGGAATACACTCGAGGCGGTTGAACAAAAAATAGTAACTGCCGAGGCGGTATTCTTGCCATGGCTTGAAGATGCAGAAGGTGTAACAGTATTTGAAAGAATCGAGCCGGTCATAAATCAACTCGGATCAGCCCCGCTGCATAAGGCGCTCAAAGCAAATGACGACTAACAACGGTTTCGATCCTTTTTCTGAAGAATCGATTCGAAAACTTGCTGATGCAATGGGGGCCACCCCCGAAGAATTTGATTTGGCATTTGGGCAGATAAAAGCATGCGAGGGTGCGATTAATAAAGCGCGCATTTTAATCGAATCTAAAGACCCTGTAATCCTGAATCAACTTCGTGAAATCATCGCATATTCATGTGACATGATTGAATATATTGATGAAGATTTTAGTCCGTCATTGCTCAGGGCCATACTAGGTTTTGCTGGAAGCATAGCTGTCGCGCATACAGATAAATGGGCTGAATATACGAAAGAAGAGTCACCAAAAATAAACAGAAATGTAGCCATTGCCCTATATCCAAGTGGCAGAGAAGACGCGTGATGTTGCTTGATGAATATACGAAACTGCGCGACGAACTGATCGAAATTAATCCCGATATTATTTTTTTTGACGGATTGGAGGATGCGCTGATCGGGATCTGTCGCCGATTTAATCAGCCTCCAGTTGCGCTTTACGATTATGATAAATGTATTGAAATATTACTAGAAGATGGCGGAAGCTATAACGAGGTAATAGAGCATCTTGAAACCAATGTTCTTGGTACATGGGTTGGCGAAAACACACCGGCCTTTTTCAAAAGAACAGAGGAATGAGATGATCAAATACGTTGTCGGTGATGCGACAGAACCAATTCAAAGAAAAGGTATTCGAATTATCGCGCACATCATCAATGATGCAGGAAAATGGGGCGCGGGTTTTTCTGGCGCATTATCAAGAAAATGGAAAGATCCAGAAGAATATTATCGTAATCAATATAGATGGGTTCGCAATTACATAAAGCTTGGCGATATTCAGTGGAAATTTATTAATGAAAATTTAGCAGTTTGTGGACTCATTGCGCAGCATGATGTGCGTAGTCGGCATAATAGAATACCCATTCGATATGATGCCTTAGATACAGCGCTTGAAAGACTTGCGGAGGGCTGTAGGCGCCTTGAAGGACGATGTCTAAATTCAGATAAAGTACTTGTGACATTGCATATGCCACGTATCGGCACCGGTCTGGCCGGAGGGACCTGGGATCGCATTGAGCCGCTTATAGAAGAGCGGCTTTGGGATTTGCAGGTCTATATTTACGATCTCAAGATCTAGCTCGAAGCGCATCGGTTACGGTAATTGGTTTCCTAACCGGATCTTCGCGTAGATCTTCTTCTTTATATCCGGCTGCGAGAAGGCGCTCATTCATAATGTCACGAATGAGTTCTTTTCCAGCACGCATTGTTGCTGTAATACCAAGCTCTTCTGATACAGGAGCCGCCCTAAAAGCCCCCATCATGAGTTGGATGTGATAACCATCCTCCTCAAACTTGATGCGCCAAGCATGAGCACCACGCTTATCGCGGCGAACACCTTTTGCGACTATGTCACCATATTGCGGCTCGGCTTCGGGCCCCGCAGTCCCCTCATCGACCACTCCTTCTTCGAAAGCCCCTTCTATTTCGGGCTCCAACTCGGGCGGCGGTGATGGCTTATAAGGCTTTTTCTTCTTGCCACCGAGAGCGATTGCGGCCCCGCCAGCCAAAAGTAAAAGAAGTGTTGGATTCATAAAAATATTCTAACACAATCAGGGGCCATCGCCCTCGTCTTCTCTCCAGGGCTCTATAACATCTAAATTCAGCTCAGAAAGAACGCTGTCGGAAGGTTTTTCATTTAGACGCCTTTCTTCCGCGGCAATATCTTCGAGCTTTGGACTAAGAGCTTTGGCGCTAAGTAAATTTGATAAACATTCTGTTGCCGCGAAACGTTGGCCTTTCATTGCAATAGTTGCGGCCAAAAGCAAGTAATAAGTTGGGTTCAAAATTGGCCCAGCATTTCCGCCGAAATATTTTTGATTTTTTGGCGTTGGTGGCATATATGTTTCAAAATGTAACATTGATGAGCCGCCGGACATTATTCCAATTCTTGCTATCGGCTGCCCTCGAGAAATGTGTGAGCCTTCATAAATTCCGAATTCTTCCCAAGAACCATTTCTTACCTCTGCATAGTTAATAACTAGACGTGAATCACATTGAACGACCATGCAATAACTTCCATGATAAAAATGATAAAGATTTACTATTGTCCCATCCTCGCATGCAATAACAGGATCGCCAGGCTCACAATATAAATCAACACCAACATGAAATCTATCACCAGATCGATGAGCCATAAATCTTCGACCAGAAGCCCCTATATATTCACCGCTAACAGCGCGGTATGAAACAACATATTCTTTTGAATGATTTGTTATTAATGGCCAAACAGGATTTTGGATTCCTGCGCCAAAAGGAATATCAAAAGTAAGTTCTGGCCATTCCCATTCTTCAAGCCCAATGTGAGCCATTGCTCGCGCAGGATTTAATAAGGTTGCATCGGGGCCGATATTTTGAAAACTATGTTTTGTGCTTATTTTTTTTCGCTTTCCTCCCATGGCAGCAATGCCAAGCGCGGCAGCCCCGAGAATAAAAAGCGGTTTCATTTGCGTGATTTTACCAAATGAGAAATTGTTCCGCTAGAAGCGGAATGAAAAAAATGGTAGCCTTAGACCATGCGACAGGCCGTCTTAGCGCTTTTTCTCTCTCTATCAACGGCTAGCTGCGCAAGCGCATACAAGGTTTCATACGTTACTGGGGCGGTGACTAAGGAATTTACAACTGAAAATTATAAGATTTACAGCGAGCAATTTAATAAGAAATTGGATGAATGTAAACCAGAAAACAATCCGAATGTTACAACGAAGACAGAATTAGACAAATGCATGGGTAAATATTTTGAACATGCTACTCATGAAAAGATAGAATTAGCCGTCGAGGTATATTACAAGGCTGCAGAAGCTCATACAGGTGTTATGATTGCTACAAAAGCCACAGACGAAGAACGACGCACAGCCGCAAAGCAGGTACTCGATGCAGCAATCGGTCTGATATCGCTATTTCCCAATGGTGAAAAGCTTGTAAAAAAGCTCAAAATGCTTACTAGGAGATAATGAAAATGGGCGCAGAACAGATTGTCACTCTTGTTACCTCCATTCTTCGTGGTGTTGCAGAGGTCACGAATGTAACTCAGGAGGCATTACAAAAAGGTCTCGAGCAAATGCTTCAAGACGCTAAAGACGGCAAGCTACTTCCAAAAGAATTGCTTGCTAATGTGAAAGAAGACGCTGAAAAATTAGACAGCGTTCGTGACGGTCTCCCTGATTAAAAGGTTATAAAAATGGCGCGAAGAAAAAACCCGCATACTGGATATGAAACTTTAAAGGCAGAGCTATTGAAATATGGCGATGAGGGAAAACAAGAGCTTCGAGATATCATCGAGACCCATCGCCCTGAGATGATTTTTCAGCTACCCCCAGGCCCTGACCGCGCAGCTAAGGAAGCGGATTTAATTAGTCATATGCGGGAGACTATTCGCGATATTGTAAAGGCGAGAGCTATTAGAAAAAGTACAAGAGTAACAAAAGTACCTGTAAGGAAAAAGCTTGGAAAAAGATGGGTTTCAAAAACATTTGAACGTTTTAAATATGATTTAATTGAAGAACCTAACAAAAAATGGAGTGTAAAATTAACGAGAAAAGGCCGCCAACTCATACATGTTGAAGGTGCGCCAAAAATTGAAGACCAACCCGCCTTTCGAGAGCTTCATAATTCTGAATATGCGGCAGATCTCGCTGTGCGTCGCGCAATAAATACTGTTTTAATTTGGTATGGTGAACGCGGGATTACTTTGCGCGAAAAACCTCGAAAGACAAAATATACCGGCAGAACGGTAACGAGACGAACGGCTGCGGAGGCTCAAGAGCGTGAACGGGAGAAGGAGTTAGAAAGAGAACGCAGAAGGAAAGCGGCCACAAGAGAAAGGCGAGAGAGACGCAAGCTGGCCGCTAAGACGCGACCGCGAGAGGCAAGACTTCGAGAGCCAGAAGCCAGAATATACATACCAAAAAATCCTTTAAAAAATCCAGCGAGGCCACAAAAGACGGCCGCACAGCAAGCGAAGGAATCTTTTACTGAATACCGAAGACTTAAATCAAGAATAGAAACCTCGCAACACAAGACCGGCGTTATAAGGGATTTTAAGGCGCTTATGGACGCCTATGATGCCTTGACTAATTCACGAGCGAATTATGTAATTGCTGGTGACTTGGATATGGCAGGGATGGTTGACGACCGTCGCAAAGACCTAAAAACATTAATTATAAACATGCTCCATAAGTGTTATTCGGCAAAAGAAAAGTCAAATCCAACCGAAGGCCAACATAAAAAGCTTGGGCAAAAGCATCTTGAAAGATCGCAAAAATCTTGGGAAAAATATCGTCAATCAGATAACCCCAAAGACTTGTTTGATGCTTATAAATATCTAGAACTGGCTCATGAAAATTTCAAACAGGCAAATAACAAAGACGGAACTGTACAAGCCAAAGAGGGTCTGAGGGTGGTGCGTGCGGAAATGAAAGGGCGCATGGGATAATGGCAAAAAAAGAACTCAAATTAAATCCCGCCGAAATGCGAGGTCTTAGTCGTGAAGTCGAGGCGGTTGTTCGGGGGTCTGCTGCTGCGATAGATCCTATTTATGATGAATATATCGAAATCGAACGCGAGCTAGCGAGCGCCGAGTCTTTGTACGATAACATCATCGAGGCGGGCGGTCGTCCGCCGCGTGAATTAAAAGGCCAAATTAGAATGCTCAAGCTCAATTTGCGCGAGCTTGATGGGCGCATTGCCCGCTTTGGCCGTGTGGCGATAAAAGATTTGAAAGATAGACTTGTTATCGTCAAAAATTCTCCAGGCGCGACGATGAATCGCACTCAGATACGCGAGATCGAAGAAGGAATATTTCGCGTAGAAAATAAGCTCAAAAAAGCCGGTATTGATATCCGCGCTGACATAGGAAAACTGCGCGGTGCAATGCTCACTCTCGAGCAGGACTCGGGAGTGGTTCTCGATATTCCTCCGACGGTGCATGAAGATATTTCTGCCCGTAAACTTCGCGAGCCAGAGTTACTTGCAGATTTGGTAAGAAGATGGAAAGCGATATATGAACAAGCGCGGTTTCGTGAAGATTTGCGCGAGGACATAGAGCATGTTCAAGCCCAATTGAAGGCGTTGAATGATAAACAACGTAGAGGCGAAAGTATTCGCAGAGGCGTCGAGAAGCTTACGAGGCGTATTTACGAGATTGGAAATCTTTTAAAAATTCGACCGGAGCTAAAGGGATTCGAACGAACCCGCGAAGGGCTTGCCGCTCTAGAAGCGAAGATAGCCAGAAAGACAGAAGAAGGCGCTACTCAGCGTGAGGTCAATGAACTCAAAGCGGAATTGAATGAGTTTAGTCGATCATTTGGCGCGCAAGAAAAGGCTGAATGGGCCAAGGTTGAGCGCCGCCAGTTTGCTTCCGAGTTGAGAAGATTGCGAGTTAAGCTCGAGCGTATGGGCGCAGGAAAAAAGCGCAAGAAGAATCCTGCGAAAAAGAAGACGAAGAAAAAGAGCGGCGGTCATAAGCCGAAGCTTCCATCAACCGGAACGCTTCCGAAATCGGCGATGCCGATGTTCAAGGCCGTTTTCTACTCATCATATGATTACTATCGAAAGGAGCGCAAAGCCTCAAAAGAAGAGGCCGAAGAAATCGCTGCGCGTACAGCCTGGGACGAAACTGAACGTTATTATTATAAACGTGGCGAAAAATGGATTCAGCGCAAGCAACCGAAGCCACAGGTTGACAGGCCGCATGATATAAAGCTGCCGACCAAGACGAAGGAGAAGCAAACAAAGAAGATTGTTGCAAGAAAGAAAAAGAATCCTGGCAAAAAAGAGGATAGAGCCTATGCCCTGGTTGACGAACTAGGAAAGTGGCCTCATGGGTTTTCCATAGTAGTTAACTCTGATAATTTGGAGGCGGCGAAGCTGGCAAAAAAGCAAGGATGGATTACGCTTACAAAAGAAGACGTTGAGCTTGAGGGTCGAAAACCAGCGGAGCTATGGGAGGCTACATTAACTCCTCTGGGGCGTGAATTAATTGGGCGAAAGAAGCTTCGTATAAGCGCTCGTGGGGAAAACCCAAAAGGTGGTTCTAAGAAGAAAAAGAATCCAAGCCGAGAACAACATAGAAAAAGGGCGGTTTCTTACATAGCCAAATCTGAAAAGCTATTTTATGAGGCAAAGAACGCTTGGTGGGCAAAAGATCATCGACTAGCATTATTTAAAGCGATTGACGCGCAAAAGAAAGCATCTAAAGCGGTAGAAAACGCTACAGATGCCAATGACAGAAAGCTATATGAGCAGGCTAATCAAATATCAGGTAACTGTCATAATCTTATTAATGAAATGTTCAAGCAGACACGAACAAAAGAAAATCCGTTAACAAAAGTGCCTAAGCGCGCGTCGAAAGAAAAGGTACGCAGCGTCGTAGGGCAAAACATCGCCCAGCTTTCGAGGGAGGGATATCCGCAAAAGCAGGCGGTAGCCATCGCGCTCTCACAGGCCCGTAGAGACGCGCCGGGCCCAGCCGAGGTGACATATGGCCCGGCGCCAAATCCTCCACCAGAGGAAAAAGAAAAGCGCCGTAGGAGGAAAGAAAGAGGGCAGAAAGCTAAGGGTAAACGCCGAAAGAAAGCGCGCCCAATGAGAAAGGAGAGAAATCCAAAAGAAGGGTCTCTGGGTGGAGAAGAAACGAGGGCTATACGCAGAGGCGTGAGAAATGGGTAATTCACAAATCCGAAAATCAGGAACCTTTGCCGGTTGGAATATAATTAAATGGAATCCAGGGCCAAAAGGTGAAACGACACTGGTAGATAAGACCGGCCGTTGGCATCTGATTATTTGGAATCCATATGGAAGCGCCGCAGAGATTCGTCGCACACTTGCGGACCAGAGGAGAATAGAAGACAGGCGGGGCGAACGTCATTTCGTTAGCTGGGATACGGGTGCTGTTACCGATGCTGCGTATAGGGGTGGCACTAAAGGTTACGAAGCCATTGTCAGGGAAACTATTCAATGGGCCAATAAGTTCATTCGTAGAGGGCGCCTTCCCTTACGCTCTGAAATTGAACGCGGCAATGAAATGCCACCTAAAGGAGCAAAGAGACATTGGGACTGGGAATCGAGGTTTGGTCGCACAAGGCGAGCGGCTAATCCCACCAAAGATGAAGAATATTATAAAGGCATTATGGTGGGCGGGAAACGAATGAGGAGAAAGGATCCTGTAAAGCCGATAACAAGGGGATGTGCTGAAAACCTTCGAAAAGGGCATTGGAAAGCATTTGTTGGAAAGATAGTAACTGAAGATATTAATCAGCCGGGAACTGATTTAATTATTACAGTTGAAGGTAAAAAGGTTACTGAATATGACGCAGCGGTAATGGTATCCTTTGGAATTGAATGTATACCAACAACCGAAGGAAGAGTATGCACTCCTAATAATGGGTATGCAGAAACGCCTAGTCAGCCTCGCGGGGTGAAAGAGGCGCTTACTTTTCTTAATCGTAAACGTGAACGTATAGGCCAAAGGCCTCTCGATCCAATAGCATCTGGATGGAAGCCAGAAGATATTATCACCGAAGCGCGACGTCTTGGATGGAAATCAAAGGCCAACCCCAAAAAGAAAGCCCCCAGAAAGATATCAGAACCCGCGCGCTTGATTCGTCTGTGCGAAAAAAGATGGGAACACTACTCTTCTCGAAAGAGTAAGAAGCGCCTCAAGGAAGTCTTCGAACATCTCGAGAAGATGAAAACCTCGAGAAGTAAGAAGGTCGTAGCGACGAGAAGCAAGTGTCTGCGATTGGCAAACAAAGAAGCCAAGAAACTGAAAATGAAATAACGCAGAAAATGCCTAAAAAGAAGACAGCGCAGAAGAAAAATCCATTGCGTCTGGGGCGTCCTGGCGGTATTAAACCGCCGAAAAAGGGGGACATAATCAAGGGCTGGGAGGTTATTGATGCAAAACATATGCATCGGCTAAAAAAGCGAATTGATAATGTGGATACTTTTTTAAACGTAGTATTTGTTAATCCTAGGCATATGGATGAAAAAGACAAATGGGGAATAACTTATGATACGTATACAGAAGAAACATATGAGTTTCCTATAAAAACAGCATTCACATATCGGCCGAAGGGCTCCGTGATTAGCGGACAAGAGAAGCGCGAGATTCTTGTAGAGGCAACCAAATGGGCCGACGAGAGATGGGCATCGACAAAACGACCCAGAGGAACAAGTAAAACAGCGTTAAGCTATATTAATCGGTGTCGTTATCGTATAGGTGAAAGACCGTTGGATCCAATAGCGGCCGGATGGACATCTGAAGATATTATTAATGAAGCTCAACGCCTTGGATGGAAGCCAAGAACGAACCCAAAAAAGAAGGATAAGAAAAAAAGCGCTAAATACAGATCGGCAAAACATAACCCAGAACTCTTATGGTTAAGCGACGCTGAACGAAAAAGACATATACAATATAAGACAGATGCGGATATACAAAAATCTGTCAAGAAGATGGAAAGCTGGTTGGAAAACAGTGATGACCCTTTACGAGATTTTGGTACTGAAGGATATCCAAGAATAAAATCGATGATTAAAACCTATAAGCAAGAGCTTCGTCAACGGGGTATAGCAGTAAACCCAAAGAAAAAAGCCAAGAAGAAAGCCAAGAAGAAAGTCCTGAAGACGAGAGCCAAGAAAGTCGGCCGTAAAGCCAAGAAGGTGGCCAAGACCCCAACCGGTCGCGCAGCTATCGGAGCGAGTATTGGCGCGCTTGCTTTAGGTCCTATTGGTGCTGCCGGTGGGGCATATGCAGGTCTAAAGCTCGCGCCAAAGAAGAAAAGAAAAAAGAATCCTGAGGAAATGGTGAAGATCAGTCAGCCTCTTGGAATGATGTTGGCTGATTACTATGAAGCATCACCAAATATTGAGCATGCTGCTGCTGCAGGCATTCGGCGCGAAAAGGTCGAAGTGAGTATATTGAAAAAGGCTCGCACCGATCTTGTGAGGTTACGAAAGATTCAGCCCGTAGTGCTCGAGAGAGAACAAATTGGCGAGATCATAGAAGCTCTTAATCGCGTAATAGAAAAGCAAGAACGCGGAGCGAATGGTCGGCAAAGAAACCCCGCTCGAGCATTCGAGCTAGAGACCGAAGTCAAAAGGGGCAGACAAAAGAAAGCTAAGAAGGCCATTGGTCGATCGAGCGCTGTACGCAAAGCTGCTGGCGCGGCCAAATCCAAGAGCTTGCGAAAGCGGCTGGCACAGATCAATCCAGATCCAACACTGGACATGCTCGCCGATAAATATGCGAAAAAGCGCAAACGGCATAGGTCGTTGGTGACATCACCAACTGCAACAGAAGCGCAAATTGAACGAGCTAAACAAAAAGTTGATAAAGCCGAACGTGAACTGCTGATTTATGCCGAGGTCACGAATCTTGATCCGGTGGCATTTCAACGATATCTTGAGAGGTATTATCGAAGTAAAGCCAATTCGAGACGAAGGTCATAATCATGGCATACGAAGACATAGCCGAAGCAATCAATAAGGCCAGAGCGGGCTATGATGCGGATCCGACACCTGAAAACATGCTTTCTATAGTCGGAGCAATGAAAAAAGCCGCTGCGGCTCTCGTTATCCAGCGCAATAAAATTACAAACAAAGAAGCGGTTTATGCTCTACAACCATGGGATAGGCAATATGGTTATTTTGTTAGACGTCTTCAAGATTATCAAGTAACTTTATTGGCTCTCACTGGTCATTATGGAATTAGTGAAGCGACAAAATACCACCATGTTGCAGCGGGTGACATCAATCGTATATACAGCGAGCTTGTGATTGCACCGATTTTGCAAGGTAATGCCGCATCAACCATCGCTCCCGAGACTCATGAATGGGCATCCGTCGGAATTGTTCCTGATGCTGGCATGCCAGTCGCGTTGGCAAATCAGTTAGTTGAAGCCGACCAGTCTTTTTTGGCACGAGTAAAACGCTGGATAATAAACAAGTATAAAGAATCCTTGACTACAATACTCGAGGCCTCAGAAGAAGAGGCTAAGCCGTGGCTCAAAGAAAAGGTGGCAGAGCTTAAAGAGGCTGCCAAGGAAGAAATGGGCGAGGTTATCGATGATCTCCAAAAGGAGGTCGAGGCGCGGGCGGCTAAAGGCGCCAAGAAGGCTGTTGGTCCATATTTGTTTTTGGCGCTTGGAATCGGAGTATTAGCACTAGCAAAGAAGTGAGGTATTATGCGCCGATGGCGACGAAGAAAAGAAGAAGATGACGATTTAGAGGAATACGATGAGGACGAGGAAGAGGAGGAAGACGAAAGACCAAGGCGACGATATCCTCCACCGCGCCCATTGCGAGTAACACGCTTTCATGACCTGTTAGATGAAGACGAAGAAGAGGATGGGGGGCCCAAATTCGAGGATTTGGAGGCCGGAATTCGTGCTGGAAAGTATAAGCCAAAACCCGAAGATCCTTGGACGGCGCATATTCTCTATCAGAATCTCAAAGAGCTTGGTGAGATATGATTGTTTCCCGCGCAAAAGCCGAAGAATATCTTGGCAAAAAACTTGAGGGACTTGGTGGTCGTAAGCGCTCTTATTATGTTTTAACCAAGGACGGCTCCAAAAATTTGGGAGGTCCATATACAAAAGAAAAAGCAAAAGAGCGATTGAAACAGGTTGAGACATTTAAAAGGATGGGCAATCCAGAATCCGAAAACCCACGTAAGAGGCTGTATATAAAACCAAGCCAATCCGCAATAAGGGCGGCTCGTCGTGGGCTCGAGGCTCGTAGAAAGGCGCCAAGATCCAAGAAGGGTGGACTCTCACCAGCGCAAGCCCATCAAGAGGGCGTTGGTTCCGGTGTTGCTAGGGCGCGTGATATAGCGGCCGGGAAAAAGGTAAACGCCTATCAAGTCAAAGCCTTTTTTGATAGACATCGTGGTAATTATCTGGATGCAAAGAAAAAAGGTTTAAAAGCCGAAGAGTCAAAAATAATCCAAGCATGGCTTTTATGGGGTGGTGAACCATTACGCAAACAAGCGACAAAGGCTGTAGAACGAGATAAGACCCAAGACAATCCTTCAAAACCATTTTTTGATAGGAAACATGATTGGAAAGAGATACTAATTGCGAAAGATGATAAGCAATTAACTAGAAAGCAAATATTGGAGTATTATAAAAAGAATGAAAAGAAGATATGGCCATATTTAGAAAATCAAACTGTAATGGTGATTTTGGCCATAAAGAAAAACCAATTCATTCGCCGCCGCCATGGTCCTGATGGTAAATTTATCAAGCTGACCAAGCTAAAAGGCCCCGAAGATCCGCGCAGTTTTGAGTATTGGATCTTGCGTAGAACAGTAGAGTTTCATCCAACTTTGATGTCGAAGGTGACGCCAATATTGTGGTTAGATTTAGATATGCATTCTACAAAGAACAAAGACACGCGAAGACGGCTTATTGCCAAAATGAAACGCGCCGTTCCTCATTTGAAGATGACGTTTCGAAAAATGGGAGTAAAACGCGTTCACGTATATAGTTCTGGAACATCTGGAGGAATTCATCTCGAGGGAAATTTAGCCAAGCCTCAAGCTGTAGATCCGCTTCGAAAACGGTTTGTAAAGCTGCTCGCTGAGATGTTTAGAGAAGACAAGACGTTTACTACGGGTGTTGCAAAGCCCGGACAGATTCGTTTGGATGTGACGACATTGCATAGGCTTGGATCTTTACGCGCGCCATACAGCATGACAACTGTGGGTTATAGCAAAAAGCCAATTAGAGTATGAAGCCGGTCGCCTTCATGAGACTTCGGGAGCTTCAAGACCCGAAGGATTTATTGAGGAAATATCCTTCAAAGGATCTTTTTATTGAACAAAAATTTGATGGCTTCAAGGCGATGGGATCGTATGGTAAATATCGTACTAAGCTATATTCAAGAAATGGAAATGAATTTACCAAAAAGGCCCCTGAGATAGTTAATGCCTTAAATCGTATGCTCAGTTCTGGCACGAGTGTTCTTGGTGAGATTATATATATACGCAAAGGAAAACAAGAGCTTCATCTCGTGCAAAGCATCTTGCATTCGAAAGATCCCGCGCGAGCCATTAGACGATCAAAAGAGTTGGGGGGTAAATTATATTATATTATATATGACATATTAGAATATAAAAGTAAAAATGTAACCCAATATCCCCTAGAAGACCGAAGGAAAATTTTAAGAAAAGTCATTTCAGTGCGTGATCCGATAAGAATATCCAAAACATATTCGTGGAATCAGAAAAATGAAGCAATGAGAAAGGCGCTTGCTGCTGGTGGTGAAGGGATCGTAATCAAATTAAAAAGCTCTCCTTATCATTATCGGTCAGCGGGAAAATCTGAGCCCCATGGTGATTGGTGGAAATATAAACCTCCAGGTGAAAAATCTCATCTTGATGACGTGATTCTATTGGGTTATGAAAAAAGAGAAAAGCGTTTCTCATTCAAGATGTATCAACTATATCGTGGTAAACGCGTATTTGTAGGCAACATAAGCAATCTTCCTAGGAAGACCGAGCGAGAGGTAAAGCTGCTCAGCGATGAGAAACGTCCAATAGTCGCAGAAATTTCATATCAAGAACGCTTTCCATCGGGGAAATTTAGACATCCTGGTTGGGTTCGGTTGCGGCCTGATAAGCCAATTCGATCTGCTACATTGAGAAGGGGGCGTGTTATGATAAAGCCAAAGGGTCGCGTGCGAAGAAAACCAAAATCAAATCCACGCCGGTCGAAGGTGAAAGATGCTCTTGCTGCCGAGGCAATAGGATATAAGAAATTTGAAGATTTCTCAAGAGCATATTGGGACAAGTGTGCGCGTGGTATTTACTGGTATGCGACCGATGAGAAAAGATTTTATATTGGTGGTCACGAAGAAAGATTGATTAAAGAGGGCCGTTTTTTTGTGGCGTGCAGTCCAGATTTGGCATTATCTGGAAAAAACAAGGATAAGAAATACGTTGCTGAACTTGATGTTACAGGTTTATCATCGAATGATATTGCAATGAAAAGAGGATCGGCAGGTGCCGAGATCAAGATTATTCGTAAACCAAAATTCATTAAGGTAACTCGAGTTCTTGATGCGGCTCAAGCGCGTCGATCATTTAAGTGGCAACTTAGTATTTTGCCATCGAGCCAAGAAGAATTACGTAAAGTCTGGAATGTTGCGTGGGAGAAGAAAGAAGAGAGAGAAGCGCGAGAGGTTCTTGCTAGAAGAAAAAAGAAAGAACGTGAAGAAAAACGTGCTGAAAAACGCGAAGCAGAAGAGCGTCGCCGAAAAGAAAAGCGTGTAAAAGAACTCGAAAAAGAGCATAAACGCAAAAAGAAAGAAAGAGAAAAAATAGGCGAAGAAGCATTAAAGAAACGAAAAAAAACAAAACAAGGAAAATGGAAACGGGTGCCACCTAAAGCTGCATCTAATCCCTCGACACCCGTTCGTAGTATTCCTTGCCAGATAAATAAACCAGGTTGGTAATATGAAAGTTCCAAGCATAAACTTTAAAACGCTTAAGAATGATATTAAGGAGCTTATTGATACGTTTCCAACACGAGATATGTATAAAATCGCTCTTAATGGTATTGATGAGGCAATGAAGGATCTTGTCGATATCAGAGAGGAGATGGATAATGGGGGTTCTAAAATTAAGAAAATGTTAGAAAATTGGGATAAGGCATTTACTGCCTTTGGTGAGCGCGAAGCCTATTATTACAAAGCTTTTATAGATAGTAACGATAGAAAAGTCGTAGACGCCCCTTTATTCGATGGCGATTATAGTGAGTTTGATTTTGAAAGCCCGCCAACAAACCCTGATATAGAAACTCCTTGGAGATTAGCTAATGATGTTGTTATGATTGCTATTGAAAAAGGAGAAGATGAAGGATATGTTACAGCGTTGGCAAATAGATTTAAAAATGGCGTTGCTCGATTTTGGGATGAAGTAAATAGGCTTCTCATTATTGAAAAAGAAAAATTTGAACAAATCGCTCAAGATGAAGACGAGGGGCGAAAATATGGATTTTTACCTGTTCTGGCAGTTACAGCCGTGGCGGCTGTTGGGCTTCTTGGTGCAGCCATCGGCTACAGCCGGGCCAAGGAAGAGCGGGCTGGCGACTACATCGATACCGATGAGGTTGAGAAGTACAAGACCAAGGCCAAGTACATCGGTCTAGGTCTTGTTTTCGGCCTCGGTTTGGGATTGCTGTGGTGGGCGCGGAAACGCGACTAGTGCGCACTTGACCACAGCCGATGAGAGCTGCTACAAGAGTGTCGCGTCTATGTTTCTAATATCGATCGGTTATGAAACCGTTTTCAGAGTTTGTTCCATATAGAAAACGCCCATTATGTTTCTGCGATGTTGAAACTACCGGCAACCAGCCAGGTTATCACGAGATAACTGAAATTGCATTCATTCATGATAAAAAAGGATCGCTTTGTTTACAAATCGCACCACAGCATTTAGATCGCGCAGATCCAGAAGCGCTTCGAGTGTCAAATTTTAATACATCCGATTGGGCAGACGCGCCAGAATTTAAAGCGGTTGCATCTCGTATAGCGGATTTTTTAGAAGGGGTTACGATTATTGGTCATAATTTTGTTGGCTATGATGCTCCAATGATTCGTGGTAATTTTGATATGGTTGGATTAGGGCACGATCATCTTTTTCGCGATATAATCGATACTCAAATGTTGGCAAGGCTCTTTCTCGTACCAATAGGTCTCAATAGGCTCAGCATGGAGGCTTGTAGAAAATTTTTTAATCGAAGCTATGACGGGGCTCACGGCGCATATGATGATGCTATATTTGCAAAAGAACTATATTTTGATATCATGAATAATCTTAAATGGCATGGGAAAAAAGAAGGCAAACGAATTCAAGAAGTAATGTTTGAAATAGAATAATATGCGCCCCCGTCGGAATGAACCAATACCTAAGGAATCACGATGATAGACGAAAGAGGCAATGACAATTTTGGCGACCAGGATGATCGCAATAGGCAAAAGCCCACTAGAAAGAAAAAGAATATTCAGTTCGCGAGAAGCCTTGGTTCGATGGAATTGAATGCCATTTTGCAAAACGCACTCATGGAAGCTCGAGGCGAGTCGTCAAATAGCTGCACGTTAATGGTCGAGCTTGTTCACGAGATAAAATATAGATTGCGCTGGTATTATGAACATCATGGAGAAGCAAAACATAACGATGAATAGATGCCTCCGTCAAGATTAGAAATTTTTGATTTCGACTGGACTTTATTCCGGTCTCCTTTTCCGCCCCCAAAGGAATCAGAGCGCTGGTGGGATACACCAGATTCATTACTTCCGCCTTTTATACCACATAGACCTGAGGATAAATTTTGGATAAATGAAGTTGTTCAAGAAATGAAAGACGCTCAAAAACGTCGAGATACTATTACTGTAGTAATTACTGGAAGACGTGAAGGTACAGCAATAAGAGTAAGACGATTATTACAACAAAAACGTTTAAGTCCTGATTTTGTTTCATTTCGAAGCAAAGATTATAGAAAAGACAAAGATATAATCAACTATAAGCGAAAATTCATCATCGATGTATTGAATATATATCCATCAGTAAAGGAGATTGTGCTTTGGGACGACCTCCAAGAACAGATCGACAACATGAGAGATCTAGCAAAGCGTCGCAAGATTGATTTTGCTGGACATCTTATTACAGAAATAGAGAATGTCAGATGCGGACGATAATTATTCGTGAGGCAACTATTCCTGTAAAAACCGTTCTCGAGTTGGAATATGATCCACTGACAAGACAATCATCAATTATCTCGACATCAATTGCGGAAAATACGATCGTTACACCGCGTATGGTTTATGCTTCGATGAAGGCCGGTGATTACGCTGAAATGGATGCCAAGGCTCAAGAGGCTGTACTTAGCCAGGCATTATTAAAGGCAACCAAATATCGTAAAGAAAACGACGGACGGCTTCCAGAAGATGAAATCAGATCTGCGCCAATTCCATTACAACAATGGGAAAAGCTGGTTATACAAATCATTGGTATGGCCAACGTGTTTCCGACTAGACTTGTTGTTGATTATTTTAATAAATACGCAGTATTCGCTGAGCCTGTAATATGTAGAGTACCTACTGTATATATATGGGAAATTAATGCTGGTAGCGGCGAAATCGATAAATCAATGATTCATGTTAGCAGCCAGTTAAATAATCCTGAAATAGAAAAAACCAACGAAGGATCTTTACGTATTCAGTGGAAGAAATTCGCTCAATAAGGAAGAAGGGAAAAAATGGCTGGAGTAAATAAAGCAATCGTAGTTGGTCGGTTAGGGGCCGATCCAGAACTCAGAGAAACGGGTGGTGGTACAAAGGTCTGCAGACTAAGCATTGCCACCTCGAGAACCTGGCTCGATAAACAGAGCAATGAAAAACAGGAAGAAACAGAATGGCATCGAGTTACAGTATGGGCAAAACAGGCGGAGAATTGCGCGAAATTTTTGAAAAAAGGAAGAGAAGTATATGTCGAAGGCAGACTGCGTACTTCACAATATGAGAAAGAAGGAGTTACTTGTTACAGTACTGAAATAGTAGCAGAAGTTGTTCAATTCATAGGTGGTCGCGCAGATGGTCAAACTCCAGGCGAGCCACAATCAGGTACAGATGCTGGTGTGAGCCCAAGTACACCATCTGAACCAGATCCTGATGACGACATCCCGTTCTAATGGTATGCTTCAAATTCTAAAAGAACTTCATAAATCAATTACCATAGAACAGCGCAAAGAGATTGACCCAATTTTGGGTGATGATCTTTCGCGCCTGTTAGATCTTCTGCTTCAAACCGATACAGAAGAAGATGCAGAAAACCGCCTACGCGAATTTAAAAGCTTAGCCAAAAAGAGCCCAGTTAAGGTATTCAAAATGCGTAGGAAATTGACAGCACACCAAAAATCATTGATCATGCAATTAGTAGAGGATGAATAGATGGCATCGGTGAAAAGACGCCGCTGTATCAATGTCGATATCTGCACAGTTGACGCGCTGAGGCGATATGCTGAAGCCTTAGGCGGGTCTCACACGGGGGTTGCCACCGAGATCATACGGGGCAAAACTCCCCCCTTGGCTCCGCCTGAGATGCGTGGATGCGGCCGACAAGGCATTTCAATGTCAGAGGCCCTTTGGTTCGCAATCAAGGCATATACCGCTTCAGAATTTCCAGATGACGCATATACAGCAATCACCGATCGTATTCTGGTTGGAGAAATACCTCCTGTGCCAGAGGTATATATAGCGCGTGGAGAAGCAATGGCGCACTCGAGAGAAATAGAACGCGGTGAAGGATCTATAGAAATAAAAGAAAAAAAAGAAAATAAAAATAAACAAAAGAAGAAATTAGAAAAAGATGAAATAAAGACAGAAAGAGAATTAGATGAAGAAGAGCACAAGAAAAGTCGCGAAAATCTTTCTCGTGGAACGCCGATAGACAAAGAAAATTATAGACCCTCTCAAGAAATAGATTTAAATGAAGAATTTTTCGGTGGCGTTAAATTTTTATGAACTATGATATGATTCGCATGATGACAAAAAAGCAAGGGATAATGGCAATGGTAGCAATATCTACATTGCCATTGATGCGATGTGGTCGTCTATCTTCTGCGGCTTTTTCTAATGATGCAAAACGCACTGCACCAGTTGAATCATCTTTTGTTGCCGAATCGGTTGGCGAAAAAACTGGTGAAATTTTAGAAACAAGCATACCGATTGAAATTGATCCATATATCGGATGGGAAAAATGGTGTGAAAGTCCAATAAAATTGCGTTGTTTTAAAGACGAAGATTGCGAGCCAGATCGTACTGGGCGCCCGACAGAATGTAATAAATCAAAAGGCGCACTTGAAGGTGATTCTGGAAAATGTAAGCCAATATGGCTGAATAAAAAACGTCAAAAAATTCAAAAGGAAAATCAACGTTTAATTGTTGATAGTATTTGTCATCCTCCTGACTGGTGGGATTCCGAACGCGATACCGAAGGCAAAGCTTGTTGGAGATTTGAATGGCGCACCGCAAAACAATGCGTTCGAAAGCATTGGTGTAATCCAGAAAAATTGCATAGATTTTTACGCATACCATCTAAACGTGAAGCAACCTGGGATAATCAAACAGACCATAGCCTTAATAAAGATTTGATTGCTAATCATAGGTCATATCGTCGAATGTATTATAAGGGTGATAAAAATCCATACATTAATAATGAGCAATTTTTTGAAGGACTAACGATGGGGAAGCGTGGTCGTCCAATTTTTGCGCACAATGGGAAATCTTTAAATTATAAATATTGTAAACCCATGGATGATAATGATATCGATCCGGGTCCGGGACAAAATTCATCTGACAGAAACTGCAATGGTATTCCCGATCGCTGGGAGCGTGGTTATGGATGGTATGGAACCAACGCTGCAATTTTTACCTTCGAGTGGGATCCGAATGCGCCACCCGAGGTTTTATGTCGGAGAGTTCCATCGACACTCGCAGTGTTGCGAAAAGCAAGGCGCGCATTCAACAAATTAAAAAACGGTGTCGACTGTTATGATGCTAAAGGTCGTCTATATCAAGCAGACTTAATGCGGGATGGCAAACAAGAAAGGGACTATAAGAAAGATACCTTCTTAAAACCAACTTGGTGGTTAGTTCATCGTGCGGTATGGGGCGGTGATATATGTCCTTCAAATGATGATGGAATTGGCATGGGAGAATGGTATCATAAAATGTTTAATATTCGTGCAAAAGGTGTCGGTTTGGATCCTGATGAAATTATTACACTAGAGATGCTTGGAGAAACGGTTGCGTTCGAAGACCAATGGGAGTTAGACTCACATCTTGAAAGTCGTTTTGCGGAGATATTTCCTCCACGGGTCCCATGAGATTTACATTTCCCCCACTTCCATATCCAATGAACGCTCTCGAGCCGCATATTTCAGAGCGGGCGATCGAGCTTCATTATAAGGGTCATTTAAAAGACTATATAGATCAACTCAATCGATTACCAGCGGTCTCGAGAATGCCCAAAATGTCTCTTGAAGAGCTTATTTTGCAGGGCAAACATGAACATGTTGATAATCGTACTACGGTTTTGCCGCCTGGAGAACATGCATCTACACTCTATAGCTTGAGCGCGCAAGTATATAATCACACATTCTTTTTTAGATCTCTGAGTCCTGATGGGGGCGGCGAGCCCAAGGGTGATATTGGCGAAATCATAGAGGCACAATATGGAGATTTTGTCTCGTTTAAACGAAAACTCATTGCGCGTGGAAAAAATCTTTTTGGCAGTGGATGGATTTGGATTGTTTTAGATGATGAGGCACAATTGATCATCATTAGAGGGCTGAACGCAGAAACGCCATTTGTATATCGAGGATTAATTCCGATTTTGTGTATCGATGTATGGGAACACGCATATTATATTGATTATGAAAACCGTAGAGGTGAATATTTAAATGCAGTCATAGATCATTTAATTAATTGGGAATTTGCAAACAAGAACATCAGTAACGTGTAAGTATGCGTCTCACTCTCACAGGTAAAATTCTTCGGGTTGGTAATGAATATTGCGACTCTCCTCCTTCAGTTACAGTATTGTTACGACCTGAAACCGAAGACGAAGAGGCAATTACTCTCGAATGTGATTTATCTGAAGAAAATGCAATAAAAATAGCTCCACATTTATATAACGATGTACGTGTAACACTTGAAGTTATCTCTAAACCAAAGTTAGTTGCAGGAGATGAAGTGTAAGTTTGTTGTTTCCGGTCCACCCGTCGGATACACGGCGACAACGACTCGTGGAAAATGGAACGCAGATTTTCAAAAATATGCAAATTATGCAAAATTTGTACGTGCGTGTGCTCTTAGGGCTGGTATTAAGCTTCCTTTATTCGCGAGCGAAAAGAAACCATTGATTATAAAAACAATTGCATATTTTCCTAATCGTAGACATTGTGATCCAGGAAACGTACAAAAAGGTATTTGTGATGCTTTATTTTATGATGAGTTTGGTATAAACGATGTTCCGGCAAAAAAGCGTCGAAGTCGGAAGGGCAATGATAAGTTTACTGGTGGAAGTTTTCCTCCCCCGAGATATGATAAGAAAAATCCCCGAGTTATAGTCATAATCAAAAGCTACAAAATGAAGGAAGAGAAAAATGCCTCTTGTTGATGCGAGTGGAAATCCAGTTCTTTTAGATAGAGAGGAAAAAGAATATGCTGCTGGTGGTTTGCGAATTAGAATTCAAGCAACACCAGAAGATTTGCTTCAACGCGCGCTTGCTGGAGCACAAAAAATGGCAGGACAACAAGTTGGAATGATTGTCATGCAACGGACTGGGAGCCAGGTCGTGGCGCAAAAAGAGGCTATGGAGGCTGCAAGCAAGATTACTGATCCTTTTGCCATGGAGCCTGGCGCCCTTGCTGTTTTTTTATATCTTGCAAGGGAAATTGAATATCGTGACCGCGTCATTACTGATATGGCCAAACGTCTTGATAAATTAGATGATGAAAAAACCGACCTCGAACATCCATATCCGAGTGTACCAATCCCAGAGCCTGTAAAAGGCGAAGAAAAGTCGTCAGACGAATCTATAAATTAATTAGAAAAATTTTTGATACAGGTAAATCTTGACAGCCCATTTGCTGTCGAGTAGTATTTGCGCCGTGGTCATGCGGCTCAATACAAACCCGCGCCGGAATCGCGCTCTCGAACCAGAACGAGAACGCGAGCGGTTCCTGTGCGGGTAATTGAGTGATGATTTGACCATTCCCGCACAGGTAAAAATGCGGGCGTGGTTTAATGGTCAAGACTCCAGACTTTCAATCTGGCAATTCGGGTTCAATTCCCGGCGTCCGCACTGAGACGCCTAGATTTTTTCCGAGATAGCTCAGTCGGTAGAGCATTCGGCTGTTAACCGAAAGGTCGCAGGTTCGACCCCTGCTCTCGGAGCAATTATTTTGGTAGAAGATTTAGAATATTTTATTACTGTAAATATTATACTTTTTTGAGAGTTTTTAAAAAATAAAAAGAGCAAATTTATTTATTGAGAGCAAAATTATTGGAAGCGATGGTAAAATGCTGATATGCCCTGGCAGGCGACTGAGCGTTTTACATAAACATTTTTAAGTCCTCGAGCAATCATATTTGCTTGAGGATTATAGTTGGCTGGTCAGGGTTCGCGATAGGCATCCATCGGGATTAGCCTGCAGTGACGGACCAATATCAGCCGACGAACATTAACGACCCGCGTAAGGTTCGTCATGTTAGTGGTATCGGTATTGTTCAACTCGATTTAGATGACGAACTTGTTGTTGTAGATTCAAGTCTAAATCCAGTTACAATTATATTACCTGAAGCTACTCAAATTCCTGCTTGGGATGTTTGTGTCAAAGGCACGACGGCCGGAGTGTTTCCGGTTATTATTGTTGGTTTAGGTGGTCAAACTATTGATGGCGCGGTATCAATTGTTTTAATAGTAAATAATCAATCTGCAAAGCTTATTTCGGACGGATTTAATTGGGTTACTTGTGGTGGTGGGGCAGCTGGACCACAAGGACCGACAGGACCTGCGGGTCCGACTGGTCCAACGGGATTTGGTGCAACTGGTCCAACAGGACCACCAGGTGGATCTACAGGACCAACGGGACCCCCTGGGGCTACTGGACCACCGGGACCTACTGGTGCTACAGGCTCTGAAGGCGATACTGGACCACAAGGGCCGACCGGACCCACAGGTAATGTTGGTCCAATAGGAGCGACAGGTCCTGAAGGCGATACTGGACCACCGGGACCTACTGGTGCTACAGGCGGGATTGGTGCTACTGGCGCGACGGGTGCAACGGGACCAACGGGTGCCACTGGTATTGGAATAACCGGAGCGACAGGTCCCACAGGGAGCGTTGGACAAACCGGAGCGACTGGAGCGACTGGAGCTACCGGCGCAACGGGTGCGACGGGAGTCGGACAAACCGGTGGAACTGGTGCGACTGGTCCTATTGGTCCTACGGGACCGACCGGTAATATAGGGGCGACCGGAGCCACGGGTGCAACGGGAGCTACTGGACCGCAAGGTTCGACAGGTGCTCAAGGTGCTACTGGAGCGACGGGAGCTACCGGCGCAACGGGTGCGACGGGAGTCGGACAAACCGGTGGAACAGGTGCGACGGGTGGAATTGGTCCTACGGGACCGACCGGTAATA
>SMTZ1_10002273_pt1 | contig 31284 bp, 19 predicted proteins | sample DeeMarSWOR136_30_FD_25667 | JGI IMG/M metagenome (IMG submission 25667) | reverse complement strand
GACATAGGTCAGCTCATCACCGGCTTCCACTGTCGCTGGCGCCACCACGCCAGAACCGCCCAGGGTCGTTCCAACGGCCAGGGTCTCGTGTGCAGCGCCAAGCCCTCTCTGGAAATCAACTCCCCCCGCCACAAAGATCCGGCCTGCGAGATGAACTGCACTGGTACCTGCCCTTTGTGGCGAAGCCAGAGACGACATGGCGACCCACGAGTCCGCTGCTGGATCATAACGTTCGACCGTAGGCAGGCCGTCGAAACCGTTGCCCCCTCCGATGGCATAGAGATAACCATCGGCGGCGACCAGACTCGGGGATTGGCGCCCAGTAGGCATTGGCGCGAGCGATGTCCAAGAGTCGGTAGCGGGGTCGTAAGCCTCGAACGTTCTGAGAGCTGGCCAGCCACCAGCTACGTATATCTTGCCACCCAGCTCAGCAGCGGAAGCGGCCTCGCGCGGGCCTGATGGCATCGGCGCCTTTTCGCTCCACAACCGACTAATCGGATCATACTCGAGGTTGCTGCTCAGCACCACCCCGCCGCTCGCAGTCCCACCGAAGGCGTACAACTTTCCACCAGCTGCGGCAACTGCCATTGCTGCCGCTGCGTGTGGCAGATCGTCGCCCTGTGTCCAACGGTCCACGGCCGGGTCGTATATCTCCAGCACCGACAAGCGGTCTTCGCCGCGCATCCCGCCCGGTACGTAGATCTTGCCTCCGATTGCTGCCGCAGCGGTGTCTGCGGCAGCCGTGGGCTTGGGCGCCATCCCCCTCCAAGTCCCTGCATGCAGATCGTACATCTCATTTGTCCGTGATGCCTCGTTGTCTGCATCCCAGCCACCGATGGCAAAGAATCGACAGTCTTCAGCGGCAGCGGCGGCCAAGCCGTAGCGGGGCGTCGGCAGGATTGGCAGCGCCCTCCAAGGCATCGCAGCGGTCACGTCGATTGGGCGTTCTTGGCTCAGGCCTGGCGTCGTGCTGGACTGCGCCCGCAAGGTCAGAGTTCCCGTATCGCCCGTGACCGCAGCCACGGGTATCTGCACTCGCAGCACAAGATTAGCTGGTGAGCACGCGGACACGACTGCGGTGGTGGTAATCTGACGGGTGCGGGTGGAATCCCAAACGGTCGCCGGCCAGCGGTTACCCTCCACAGTCAGCACATAAGAATCTGCTTGCACGCCTCGGTTCACCAAAGCAAAGTCAAGCACCGCTTCGTCTCCAGGGGTACCTGCAGCCCGCGGCGACGGGGTGATCAGAGAGAGGGCATAGTCAGGCCGTGACTCAGCCAACCACTCGATCGAGCGCTGCATGATTTCTGTACGAACAGCCGCTGGCCCAACGCCTTCCAGGCCAAAGGCCAGGTACACAACGCGGAACCCTCTGCAATCATCTGCTGCCACGCCTGCCTGACCATCGTTCACATAATCGAGGATGCCGAAAGCCATGGTGTCAAGGGGCGCGATTTCACTTGGCGCGTCCTGGTTCGCTGCGCTGTCAGGGGCATCCAGCCTGAAGCTGACGCCCTCTAGAAACGCCCCTCCTGCACCCACGATGTCCTTGATCCTGGAATCGTCGCGGACGTAGCGGGCGTGTAGATAGCCCTCGTACTCATCAAGCCCGTATTCCCTCTCGACATCCCAATAGCCAATGTCCTGACCAGCCAGAAGCAGCGCCTTCCCAGACTGCAGGTAGTCAGACAGATCTGACCAGGCGCCAATGTAGCCAGGCGACGATAGCGGCTGAGCCCAGACGACGACGTCATATTTGCTGAGGGTGGTGGTAGGAGGAGAATTGCCGATCCCGAACAACGACCTGTTATCCACAACCCACAGATCGTAGCTATAGAGCAATGCCTCCAAAGACCTCCGATAGTACTCAATGTGGCCGACCGTCAACCAGGCATCCGCATCCACAAGCAGAATCTTGGGAATCACCTCTAGCTCAAGATCGCGTTGCACGTTCTGGCCCTGAGATACGATGGTCACCACAAGCTGTGCGATCATGTGTCCGGCACGAGAGGGCACAGCTTCCAGAACATGCTGGCCTACCGGCAGCGTCATCGTGTAAAAGCCCAAGACATCCGTTGTGACCTCTGCGGAACGCTGGATGTTTCTCAGAGTAGCGCTCACTGGCTGGCCTGTACCTACCTCCATGACACGTCCCGAGATACTGCCGGCAGGCAGTGCACTCAGACGAAAATCCAATTGCGTCGTCGAGTCAGCAGCGATCTCTACCCCTGCTGCCGACCGTGGAGCGTAGTAGAATTGCTCAGCAGTCACATCATAGATGCCTGCTGCTACCGAGAAGGTGTAATACCCTTGGCTGTCCGTCCATGTCTGGGCACTCCCCCCAAAACGCTGGTTCACCATGGTGATCGTTGCCCCGCTGATGCCATCACCAGTGGCGGCGTCGGTAACCCTGCCCCAGAAGGCTCCGCCCTGGGCAACGCTGCCGACTGCCTGATAGGCATCCACACGCCCCCACCCATAGTCGTTGTTAGGGACAGTCGCAACATCCGGCAGCGGGTGCGCGGTGCTGGTGATGATCTGCTCTGTAGCCGTAATCGTCAGTCGTGGTCCGTTCCAGGCGGTTGCAGCCCCATATTGCCTATCTGCCTGCCACAGCAGAGCAACTGTGCCGGCAACGTGCGGCGTGGCCATCGACGTCCCATCCAACGCCTCATACTGATTATCGGGGACTGTGGAGCGTACGTTCGCACCGGGCGCAGTGACCTCCGGCTTGATCTCATCCCAGGGAGAAGGACCACGGCAACTCCATGCCGTCACGGAATCGTTTTGATCCGTGGCGCCCACAGCGAAAGCATGAGGGAAACTGCCCGGAGCGTTGACTACGAGGCGGCCTAGATCCTCGTTGCCTGCGGCAAACACGGTGAAGATCCCCGCAGCGCGGAGGGCGTGCAAATCGTCCCAGAACGTGATGTCGGAACTGTCCGAATCGCCCCAGGAGTTGCTGCAGATGTCCGGAGCCAGGGCAGGATTGGGATTTTGTCCATTGAGATCCGTGGGGGCCAGTATCCACTGGAAGCCAGCGTGAATCCATGACTCGTAGGCGTCACCCTCGTCGTCAAAAACCTTGGCCGAGATCCAGCGAGCCTCGGGCGCTACACCGACCTGGTTTCGTCCATCAGGCAGGGCGCCAACCATTATGCCCATGGTATGTGTGCCGTGGCCTTCTCCATCGTCAGGGGCCAGGGGATAGGAGTCGGTGGCATCAAACCAGTTATAGTCGTGCCGCGGCTGTGCTGGGTCAGCAGGATCATAGCCCCGGTACTGACGTCTCAGAGCTGGGTGTGTCCAGTCCACTCCTGAATCGAGATGGGCAACCACTACGCCCGCCCCACGCAGTCCATAGGCATTCCAAACACGATCTGCGCCGATCGTGGCAATGTTCCACTCGATTGAGTCTAGGGACGAAGGCGCCGCGTCCGATAGGAGCGTCTCCCCTTGCGTCCCGCCCTGCCCGATGGATGGCTTAGCCTTGGCCGGCGTGGGAAGGTGATACACCTGGTCCTCCCCAACGGATTCCACCTCCGGTCTCGCGGCTACGGCAAGCAATGTCTCCAGATCGCTGGTGATAGCAAGGCCATTGAAAACCCAGTAGGAAGTGAACGAAGTGACCTTACCGGAAGCTTGTTGTGCCTCGAGATAGGTGACCAGGGCCGCCTGGCTATACTGAGCGGTCTGGCGCAAAGCCCGAACCACAGCCTGACGCCTTTCCTGGAGTTCTGCCACCTGTGCCGGGGGAACTAGGTCCGCCTTGGGTTTTAGGCGCACGATGTATTGGACCTGTGGCCTGCGCTTGACGAGGTCGTCGGGCCCCTCTGCGCCGGAATCATCGAGCCCAGGCAGCACGGCCTCTGTGAGCTGCTTGAGGACACGAGGGTCAATCTTTCGCCTCAGCTCGAGGGGGATTGTGGCAATCGCCCTATATGGCTCCGGCAACGTGTCGAGCGATGTCTGTTTCGGCGGCTCGTCGGCGTGCGCCTGGAGCAAGGATGGAGGAGCAATCACCGCTAACAAGGCCAGAGCGAAGAGTACGACAAGCACCAAACACGCCTTGGTCACATTCCGCAGTGCCATCAAGGCCCCCTTTCAACCAAACCGCTTCCATCAACGCGAAGCTCTGGCGTGAGCTCTGCGTGTTTATACCACACGTTGCACACCCTGTCAATCAACATGGCCAGCGCCAACATCCCAATCTAGGACCGAACTCCCTACCTCCAGGCGAGTTCAAGAAAAAAGCGAGGGCGTCTGCCCTCGCTTTCCTGTCTTCCTGCTCAAGCACTATTCATAGCGCAATGCCTCAATGGGATTGAGGCGCGCAGCACGCGTCGCGGGATAGATACCGAAGAACAGCCCAACCGCTAGAGAGAAAGTCACCGATAGGACAACGGCTTGAACCGAGACTTCAGTAACTAGAACACCCGTTGCGTTGACTGCAGCAGCTGCCAGCGCGCCAAAGCCAATCCCAATCAGTCCTCCGACGATGCTTAACACGACCGCCTCAATCAGAAACTGCGCCATGATGTCTTGCCGCTTTGCGCCCACCGCCTTGCGGATGCCGATCTCACGCGTCCGCTCCGTCACAGATACCAGCATGATATTCATGATTCCTATCCCACCGACGAGCAGTGAGATGGCCGCGATGGCTCCCAGGAAAATGGTCAGGATATCTGTGACCTGATTCAGCACCCCAAGGATGTCCTGTTGGCTTGTTACTGTAAAGTCGTCATCCTGAAACTGGATCTCGTGTCTTTGGCGCAGCAGTTCGGTGATTTGCTCTATGGCAGCATCCATGCGATTCTCACTGACCGCCGAGGCGCTGATCACCGAGACTGCGGTGCCTCCTCTTTTGGCCGTAACGCTGCCAAAGAGCCGTGTCGTAGCAGTGGTGATAGGCACAAGGACCCAGTCATCAAGGTTGCCACGAGCTCCAAACCCACCCTGCTCTTCAAGGACGCCGATGACCCGAAAGGGCATGCGATTGATGCGGATGGTCTGCCCAACAGGGCTCTGCTCGTCGAACAAATCCACAGCGATGCGCCCGCCAAGCACTGCCACACGGGCTGACGAGGACAATTCCTGTGCGCTGATGAAAACCCCCTGCTCTACCCGCAGCTTGCGCACAAAGGTAAACTCCGGCGTCGTGCCCACTACACTGCTATTGGTGTTGCGGTTTCGATAGATGATCTGTGCACTGCGAGTCATCTGTGGCGCCACGGCAGCAACGTCTGGGCAATTCAAAGGGTTGGCGATGGCCTCGGCGTCTTCGATGGTCAAACTGGCCAGGGTACCCATACCAAAGGAGGCACCGGCCTGCATAAGAGACCCGGGTATGACGAAGATCAGATTGGAGCCAATACCCTGTATCTGCTCTGTAATCGCCTTTTGAGCGCCCTGGCCAATGGACAACAGACCGATCACGGCGCCGACGCCAATGATGATGCCCAGCATCGTCAGCACAGAACGCATCTTGTTGGCCGATAGTCCCCGCATGGCTAAGCGAATGCTCTCAATCACGTCCATCGTTGTTCAACCATCACTTCCTATGCCGACTCCGCCGCTTCGACCTGATAAGCACACGAGCCGTCCGTTCGCTCTTCGCCCACGATCACACCATCCCTCAATCGTACGATGCGAGGGGTGCATGCCGCAACCTCTGGATCGTGCGTAACGAATATGACTGTGATGCCTCGTTGGCTGTTAAGGCTCTGAAAAATGGAGATGATCTCCGCCCCGGTCTTTGTGTCAAGGTTGCCAGTCGGCTCATCCGCTAGAATGATCGTGGGTTCGTTGACCAAAGCGCGCGCAATGGCCACGCGCTGCTGTTCTCCACCAGAGAGTTCATTTGGCCTGTGGTGTAGGCGGTCACCCAAGCCAACACTTTCCAGAGCTGCCTCTGCGTTGGAGCGACGCCTGGATCTCGGAGCCCTGGCGTAAACCATGGGTATCTCTACATTCTCAACCGCGCTTGTCCGGGGCAGCAAGTTGTAGTTCTGGAAGACAAACCCGATTCGCCTGTTGCGAATGGCCGCTAGTTCGTCATCGGTTAATCCGCCGACAGGTGTGCCATTCAGGTAATATCGTCCACTTGTGGGCTGATCCAGACAACCCAGAATGTTCATGAGCGTGCTTTTGCCGGAACCAGATGGCCCCATGATGGCCAGCAGCTCTCCTGGCTCGACCTGGAGATCTACACCCCGTAGGGCATGCACGTTAACCGTGCCCATCTCATAGACCTTGGTCACACTTTCCAACTTGATCACTGGCCCTGCCCTCCGAACCCAAATGGGCCCCCTACTTCTTCCAGGATGTTGCGACGGGGGGCAGAAACAACGACCTCTTCTCCCTCACGTAGACCGGTCAAGACCTCTGTCATAAGCTCGCTACTGAGGCCTGTGGTGACCGAGCGTCGTTGCACTTCACCATTGGAGACAACCTCAACGTAGAATCTCCCAGCGTTGTCCCGTCTGATGGCCCGATTCGGTACCACCAGAACGCCCTCCTTGCGCTCAACAACAATGTCAGTGATAGCTGTCATGTTGGGCCGCAATGCGATATCGGAGGAACGTACCTCGATACGCACAGCATAACTGACCACACCCTGTGCCACGGCACCCAGTGGATCAATGCGCGCTACCTTCCCCCCTAAACTGGTATCTGGGAATGCATCCAGCACGATGGTTGCATCCTGACCCACCTCCACGCGGCCGATATCCGTCTCATCAACCCTCGCGTCAACATAGTAGCGCTCCAGGTCTGCCAAGACGATCACAGGAATACCGGCGGCGACGAATTCACCGGCATTTGCGCCGATCGAAACCACTGTTCCAGGGAATGGTGCGAGGAGGATTGCGTCGGCAAGCCGAAGCTTGGCCTGTTCCAGAGCAGCCCGGGCCTGCTCGACCTGCGCCTCGGCAATGGCCAGTTCCTCTACCGTTGGAGTCCGCTGCAGCTTGTCCAACTGCGCCTTCGCTTGGGCCAACTGGCTTCGCGCCAATGCGAGGTCTGCGTCGCTCGGTCGTTCGTTGAGTTTCTCTTGTGCCAAGATCGCCTGTCGCACGTTCAGTTCAGACAGAAGCACCTGTGCTTCTGCAGAGTCTATCGCCGCCTGGGATGAGAGAGGGTTACCCTTCACAGAATCCCGCTGCGCTTGTGCGCTCCATAGTTGGTTCTTCGCTGCATCTACGTTCAGCTTCGCCGATTCCAGATCATTCGCTGTCGGACCACTGAGCAGGCGATCCAGACTCTCCTGAGCACTCTCAACGGCTGCCTCTGCCGCACCGATGTCGGCAGACGTCGGACCTGTCTTGATCTGTGCAAGCTGAGCCTCAGCACTCTTCAGCGCAGCTTCCGCTTGCACAACGCTCCATTCCAGTTGCCGGGTGTCCAGACGGGCAAGCTCTTGGCCAGACTCGACCTTGTCACCTGTCTGCACTTTTGTCTCTGCCAGTATACCAGGAGATGGAAAGAGCAAGGTAACCTCATCTTCTGCCAGCACACTGCCAGACGAATTCACCGTGGCCACTATTGTGCCTCGACGTGCAGCCACTGTCTGATAGTCTGTGATAGCCTCGGCCCGTTGCAGCTGCAAGCGGCGTAGAACAGCAGCGCCAGCCAGAACCGTGGCCACCACCCCGACAACAAGCACTGTCCTTCTGTTCATGGTGCATGATCCTTTCTCAACAACATAGCCCTGCGCTGGAGAATTATTTTGCAAGGCTAAATATTCTATCCTTACTCCGGAGGTCTGTCAAATCTCGGGCCGCGCCGCGCAGCTAGCCGCAATGCTCCTTCTGGCCCATGACAACGATGCGCACGGCAGCTGGGCAACCCTACAGCCAATTGCTGTTCCTCGCCTGGTTATGCTAGAATGAGCACTGGAGACACGCACAGCCTAGGAACCCTCCAACGCCAAACCCGAGGAGGTGCCAATGAACCCCTTGGCAATTCCGGAGATCGTAATTCGACGTCTGCCCCTGTACCTGCGGTGCCTTAGCCTGTTGCTAGCTGAGGGCCAGATTGTGACATCATCACAGGAACTCGCAGACAAGTTGGGAATCAGTTCCACTCAGATTCGTAAGGACCTATCCTATTTTGGGGAGTTTGGCAAACAAGGAACCGGATACGACGTCCGCTATCTCCGGGACCAGTTGCGGCAGATACTGCAGGTCGACCGGTGCTGGAATGTGGTATTGGTTGGCGCCGGTGACTTGGGCCACGCCATCCTGCGCTACGGTGGCTTCGACGATGGCGGATTCTCCATCGTCGCTGTGATGGACAATGATGAGCGGAAGATCGGTCGTTCAATAGGGAAGCTGCAGGTCCAGGATATCGCCAAACTGCGGAAAGTGATCAGGAAGCACGGCGTACAGATCGCCATCATTGCTGTACCAACCAGCGAGGCTCAACACGTCGCCGACGCTCTGGTCAGCGCTGGCATCAGGGCAATCCTGAGTTATGCGCCTATCACATTGAGTTTGCCAGAACACACACGCATCGAGTACATCGACCCGGTGATTGGCCTACAAAGCATGGCGTATTATCTCAGCCCCGGCCATCCACAAAGGCCCCCCACATAACCAAGAGGTGCACACCCCAGTACCCAACCCCGGGGCATACACCTCCCCTGTGCGCCCAATCTCGTCTTTAACTCAACCGCGCTCGGTTTGCCTACAGCGTGGGCAGACTGCGTTTGAGTACTTCGTACTGTTCCAGTGCCTTGCCTGCACCCACCGCCACACACGCCAGGGGATCGTCAGCCACATGACACGGCACCCCTGTCTCTCCGGTCAGGAAACGATCGACGTTCCGCAGCAGCGAGCCTCCGCCAGTCATGACGATGCCTCGATCAATGATGTCTGAAGCCAGTTCCGGTGGGGTCTTCTCGAGCACCGCCCGCACCGTAGCAGCGATGGCAGCCAGAGGCTCGACAATGGCCTCCGTAGCCTCGCCCGAGGTGATGGTGATTGTCTTCGGCAAACCGGTCACCTGATCGCGCCCGCGCACATCCATCCTCAGCTCTTCTTCGAGCGGCAGAGCGCTTCCTATCTCAATCTTGATATCCTCTGCGCTTTGGTCGCCAATGAGCATGTTGTACTTGCGTCGAATATACCCTGCAATGGACTCGTCAAACCTGATTCCGCCCACCCTGACTGAGTTCGCAACCACGATGCCGTTGACGGCGATCACTGCGGCTTCACTAGCCCCGCCACCGATGTTCACGACCATATTGCCCGTTGGCGTGTGAATCGGCATGTCGGCTCCGAGGGCGGCCGCCAGAGGTTCGGGAACCAGATGTGCTGTCTTGGCACCTGCCTCGATCGCGGCATCCCGTACCGCACGGCTTTCCACACTTGTAACCCCGACAGGCACGCTGATCATGACCTCAGGGCGAAATAGACGGAAGCGACCGAGGACTTTTGATATGAAATATCGTAACATGGCCTCTGTCACAACATAGTCAGCTATCACGCCGCCACGCATTGGACGCATCACCTCGATAGTCTCGGGCGTGCGTCCCAGCATTTGACGGGCCTCCTCACCTACGGCCACAATGCGGTTGTCATTGGCGGAAATGGCAACTACGGAGGGTTCGCGCAGCACAATGCCTCTGCCACGCACAAAGACCAGCACGTTCACCGTGCCGAGATCAAGACCGATTTGTCTTGCGAGCATCAAACCTCCTACCCGGACCCGCCCAGAGATGCCGGGAAATGGTTCTAGTCTGCTTCGATTCTTTCGATCCTGGCCCCGAGTTGGGTCAGCTTTTGGTGGATCCCCTCGTATCCACGGTCCACGTAAGCCATGTCGGAAATGACCGACTTGCCATCGGCCACGAGAGCTGCCAGGATCACTGCGGCACCGGAGCGAATGTCCAGTGCCTTTACGTCGCTGCCCATCAGTCTGGTCGGCCCGCGAATCAAGGCTGTCTGACCTTCCACGTTGATGTCAGCACCCATCTTCTGCAACTCACCCACATAGAGGAGGCGTCCGTCATACATCGTCTCGTGGATGGAACTCTCGCCGTGTGCTTGTGTCAGCAGAGCCGCGGTGGGAGCCTGCAAGTCTGTAGGAAAGCCAGGGTAGGGGAAGGTCTGTATGTCAATCGCCGACAAGCGTTCACAGCCTTCCACGGTATACGCATCTCTTTCAGCAATAACTGATGCGCCCGCTTCGGTCAGCTTGCTGCTCAAGGCACCCACGTATCGAGCTACGCGGCCACGCTCGGTAATGCGGCCGCCGGTGATCGCTGCGGCCAGGGCGAACGTTCCCGCTTCCAGACGGTCAGGCATGACACGGTATACGGCGCCATGCAACCTGCGCACTCCCTCGATCTGGATAATCCCGGTGCCTGCGCCGTAGATGCGCGCACCCATAGCGTTCAAGAAGCTCGCCAGGTCGGCAACTTCTGGCTCAACAGAGGCATTCTCGATAACCGTGGTACCCTCGGCCAGGCACGCCGCAAGCAAGAGATTCTCTGAAACCCTTCGGCCGACCAGCCTTGGCGCTTGCAGTGCATAGCTGCCGTTCAGACGATCGATCCGGGCTCCCATCGCCTGAAAGCCCTTCAAGTCCACGCTTACTGGGCGCGTGCCTATGGCGCAGCCCCCAGGATGAGGAGCCTCAACCTCGCCGAGACGCCCCAAGAGCGCGCCAACGACGAGAAAGCTAGCCCGCATTCTGGTAGCTAGGTCCAAGGGAACCGAAGCCTGCGTCAAGTTGCTGGCCTTGACCACTACGCTGTGACTGCCTTCTGCTTCGATACCTACCCCAAGGCCACGCAGGAGGCTGACCATGGTACGGATATCCTCAATGTCCGGAAGATTCTCCAGGTAACACTCGTCGGCGGTGAGCAAGGTTGCTGCCAAGATGGGTAGAGCAGCATTCTTGGCACCCGCAACAGATACCTCACCCCGCAGCTTGTGGCCACCCTCAACTACGAGAGGCATGCGTTCACCACCTTCAAAGCAACGCTGCTTGTGAACAGAGAGGTTGAAACCGGGCCCAGCCTGAAAGGACAGCAGCCCTTCATTCCGGACCATACTCCGCAGCTCGCCAGCCTGCTGTCACATCACTTGACCGCTACGAGTATATCGCACATTCATTGTCAACGCAAACGCGAACTGGCCGCCCGTCACATCCTACTTGGGCATCGCTCTCAGGCTCAGATAGGCCGGGCGAGGCCTGAATTCCGGGTAGCCAGGTTCTGAGATCGCCCACCAGTATTGCTCGTCGGCTTCCGTCCAATCCGGGTCGGCGATGTAGATCAGACTCATCAGACCGATCCAAGGAGACCAGTTGTTTCTGGCCCACTGATAGGCGCGCACGAAATAGTCAGCCTTTGTCGCTTCATCGACGCGATGCCAGGCATAGGAGGGATGTATTGGGTCACTCGTCCAGCCGAACTCGAGCACCGCAACCTGTTTGCCCCCATCTCCGTATCTCTCCATGACGCGACGCAGGTCTTCGACACGACGGAAACAGAAGAACCGCTGGCCGCCGTAATCGGGGTTACTGGCCACTTCGTCGGGGCTCAATTCCGGGGGTGCCTTGTAGCCAGCGGCGTGGACGCCGAGCACGTTAGCCTGCGCTGCTGCCACCCATCGCCTGGTACATCCGTTCCAGGTACATGTCGTCGGGCATCGCTTCAGGCGGCTGGGTTCCGGTCGGCGTTAGGCCGGCGCTGATCACCATGGCATTTGGATCCGCTTCTTTGATTCTCCGGTATGCCTCTCTCAGCAGACCCGCGTACTCGGCGGCGTTTGGCGAACGTCCGCCCCACTCGCGCGAGAGGTTGGGCTCGTTCCACACCTCATACGCTCGGATGCGCCCCTTGTAGCGAGTAGCCATCACATACAAGAAGTCACCCAAATCCGTATAGTTATCGGGCGGTCCGTTGGTTGGGAAACTGCCTCCAGCCCATTTCGGCTGATGATCTACGCGTACAAGCAGATCCAGGCCCAGTTTGTTGCACTCGGCAACGATCCAATCCACTCGGTCCCAATCGAATATCCCCTTGGCAGCACCCTCGACATCCCGCCACCCGATGTTTTGCTTGACCCAGCCGAAACCAGCTTCCTTGATCATGCCCATGTCACGGCTGGCCACTTCCGGCCGCCACCAGAGAAAAGCCTGCATGCCGTACTCTGGGGAATTCATACGTAGAGGCTTGGGTGGTGGGATGGGCGGCATGGGCGTCGCTTCCGGCGTCGCTGTAGGTGGCACTGGAGTGGGTGTCGCCGGCACTGGAGTGGATGTCGGCACAGGTGTAGCTGTGCGCGGGACAGTCGTATCCGTGGCCAGGACCCCCGTATCCGTTGCCTGGGGCAGGACAGCGGTCGAGCTCGAAGTCGCGACCTGCGCAACGGTGGTGAATGTCGGACGTGGTGTGCGCGTGGCTACAACTGGCGCCGGCCCTGTTGCTCTGTTGAAGAACAACATCCAGACTAGGCCCGCCCCACCAACCAGCAGCAGGACAATAGCAATCCACAGGGGCCCCACGCCACCACCCCGGGGCGAACGGGAACTGAATTGCCTCGTATCCATTACGACCTTACTCCTTCCGTGCGTCAGGCACAAACAGAGCACGGGAGGTGACCCGTGCTCTGTAGACGACTATCGAGGTCCTCAAGGCTACTTGGGCATGTGGGCCAAAGCAGCAAAGGCAGGGCGCATTCCCCAGTCCGGCCGTACGATGCCAAAGGCGGCTTTTTCGTCCTGAGCTCCGCATATCGGGCCAAAGTTGAGGTTCCACAGGAACATGGGGCCCACCCATCCCCACCCCCTGGCGATCTCGTAGGCACGGACGATATTCTGTGCCTGCTCGGACTCGGTATTGTCGGCGGCGTATTCATAGCCCCCCGCTGGAGGTGTGCCCAGATTCTCTACCGAGGCCCAGCCAAACTCTGTAACCCAAATTCGCTTCGCGCCGTCCCCATATTTTACCATGATGTTGCGATAGCTCTCCATCGTACCCCGGAAGAACCAGCTTGGGTGACCTTTGGCGTTGAAGCTGGCGGTGGGATCCTGGTAGGTCTGCCATTCAGCGTCAGGTGGGTTGTTGTAGCCACTGGGATGTGCACCTATCGCGTCGCAGTAGTTCTTCAACCCGGCCTGATACATCTGCTCCAGGTAGACCCGGTCATCAATGGCAATATTGCCATCATTGTAGCCTGTGGGGGTTAGTGCTCCAGCTACAACAATCGCGTTTGGATCAACCGACTTGACTGCCTGATAGGCCACCTTCAGCAGCTCCACATACTTCCCGGCATTGAGCTTTCCACCGAGGCCGCCCCATTCGTAGTACAGGTTCTGCTCGTTCCAGATTTCGTACGCCTGTACGCGCCCCTTGTAGCGGGAAGCCAGTGCCCGCAGGAATTCCCCATAGGTGTTCGGATCAGACGGTGGCCCCTCGTCCGTGTCCTCGGGCGGACGAGCCCACTTTGGAGCCTTGACCACACTGAACAACAGTTTGATGCCCGCCGCACTCGCGCTGTCCACAATGCGATCCAACGCCCCCCAGTCGTACTGACCGGGTGCGGGGTGATAGCGGAACCATTCTACTTGCTGCTTGTACCAGCGGAAACCCATTTGCTGTATGAGCCCGAACAGTCTGCCGTGATCGCCATCGGTGATTGCATCCCCCTGAACTCCATAGTCAAAGCCCGGTCCTCGGGTCGCAGGCGCAGCGGCCTGTGGCTTTGGCTTGGCAGTCGGTTGGGGAGTTGGCGTGGGTGTTGGGGTGGGCGTCGGAGTTGGCGTGGGAACCTGCAAGCTGATGGTGTTGCTGCGCACACCGGTCGTGCGACCACCGTCATCCGAAATGGATGCTACAATGGAGTAATCGCCTGGACTATCGGGCACACGCCAGACATACTGTGGCCCAGCAGCTAGCGATGCTGCTGCAGTGTCACCCTCACTGGCGGGCTCCTCAACTCCAAGCAGCGAGCTTGTCACACTGACTTCATCCCCAGCAGGCCCCTGCACAGTCCAGACGATCGTGAAATCACTATCCATTGACGGGACGAGCAATTGCTTGAAATGCTCAAGCACATCCCACACACGCTCATCATTTCGCTCATCCAGCAGATCTTCTAACAGCAAGCCGCGTACGTTGTAGTCAGCAATCAACTGCAACTTGTGGGCTACGCTAGTTGCATTCTCCAGCCAAATCTGGCAATCCTGACCCTGGTCATCGCGGTAGCCAATCCAGTACGTCGCGGCACTCTCGTCGTACTGTGGGCCGCCAGACTCATGTAGCGCGCTGAGGAATAGGGTGACATCCTCTCCGGGACTCACCAGTTCCTTCTCACCCTCAACGGCTAGCTGAGCGATCTCAGATAAGGCCTGTGAGTAGGGTATCCTGGAGATGGCACCGTCCACCACCTTACGGCTGTTCACAGACAGAGCAACCTGCAGTTTCGTCCGGTTGACTTCACCTACCGCCCAGCGCAGGAGCGCTTCCATCTGACCGCCCCTGGTGTAGGCTGACGGAGATTCGACGGCTGGGATGACAAGGGCATCAGCCACCTTGCCCAACCCGTGCCAGTCATAGGCCCCTGTCTCCCATCGATCCTCTGCTACCTGCCGCGGCTGTCCCACACGAACTGACAGTAACTTACCTTCCTGGTGCAACGCGTCGGCTACTTCAGCAACGAAAGAGACATACTCCCGACGCAACTTGGGGTCGAGACCCCGGTAGTCCAGCTCCACGCCCGCGTACATCTTCTCCACCGCGAGAAGGACCAGCGCTTCGACATTCTGACTGCGTGCTTCAGCATCGAGCAGTAGGGCGGTCAGCAGCTGAGGCTGCACCTGGCCATCCTCCTGGTTGCTGACCACCGCGACACCTGAATAGCCCTGTGGCACAATGGCACGACTTGCACCTTGAGCGTCATGTACCACACCATCACCGTCCACAGAGAAGCCGTCCACGTGGATCTCCGTGAGGATGTCTGTGGCCTCAGCGGGTATGGACGCCTCGTCTGCCAGCACCGTGGCTACAGAAGGACTCACACGCTTCGCTTGTACTACGGCGGCGACGGATGGGAGGGAACCAAGGCGCGCCTCGATCAGTCCATCCTCCGGTATCACTCGTGCCGGGGCCCAGGCCCATTGATTCCCGTCCCAGGCATACACGTCCGCACCGTAGCCTAGACCCTCGGGCAGAGGCAAAGTGAGAATGGCCTGGTCGGGCGATGGGCCGTACATACGTAACAGATAGAGATCACTTTGCAGGGTCACTGCCTCTGAGGACAGTGCCTCAGCGGCTATATCCTCCACTTGGTCTCCACTTCCGGAGAGGAAATCCGCCACAGACATGGATGCCAGTTTCAAACGAAGCTGTTTGGTCAGAGCACCTTCGGGGATCATGAGCTGAGCACCGTCCAATGCACTCACGACGCCGCCCGCTTGGCCCACCACGGGATAGTCCCAGTGTAGGAACCGCGCCCCTGCCGAGAAAGGTGGAAGCCATAAGCTCACGATCAGCAAAGCTACAGCAACGACATACGCCACGTTGTCCGCCTGTGGGTGCTCCAACACCTGGGGTAGACGCTGGCGAAGAGGGATCTCCTTCATGTTGTCCTTTCTGCTCCAAGCCTTGTGAATAGGTCGATATACTACACAGCACAGGGCTGAAATGCAAACGAAACTGCATCCAGCCCTGTTGCAGGCTTATGGTCTGGCGGACGCGACCTGATCCGAGCGCCTTTGGGTATTGGCCTTGGCCATGGATAGAAGGACGACTGGTGATAGTACCGATCGCTCCACATCCACAAATGGCACATTGTCCTCCAGATCTGCGATTGAGCGGACAGGATTATAGGATAGGAGACCCCTTTTGCCAAATGCCACACTTCGAATCACGAACCCGACACGCGCCGGATTCTGGCAGTCGGTCCTAGATGCGACAGGGGTTTCAGTGTGCGAGGTCGGGGCGGCACGAGAGCGAATTAGTGCACCTGCAGCTCTCTTCAATCTGTGCAGGCCACCCCCAAGGACAGCAGATAGTTGCCTCCCCCAGCGTCCAGTAGGCGGAGCGGCGCTCCGCCGAAGTCGAATCGCAGATTGCAGGAGCAAGTGTTGGGTGGCCGGCCTGCGCCAATGATCAGCCTAGCATAGTCCGACTCAGACTACTGAGGGTCGTTGAGGTAATCAAAACTTGCTTCATCGTATCTGCCAGCGGCATTCCAGAACATCCACCCGTGCGTCTGAGCATCAGCTGCTGCTTGCTTCTGGAGGCGCATCTCCTCAATGCCATAGGTCACCCCATTGGCCGAGTAATGCTGCAGCCAGGGACGCACCTTCGCTCGCCTGGGAGCTGAAGAGAGACTGGATTCAATGCGCTTTGTCAACTCCACACAGCTGCGATGGATAACTTGATAGGGGTGCAAGAGCGGCTGCTCATAACCCAGATTGCCACTGACAAAAGTCGCTGGGTAGAGCATCGGAGAGATATAGTCCATGTAAGGGGCAATGTCGATTATCCGCTGCCCAATACCCATATCTTCCTCTGGCGACACCCAGACCGTCAGACCAAACAAATCTGCGGACAGCAGAACGCCGTACGGCTCTAGCTCTGCACGCAGCCTGGCAGAGAAATCCCGTATCACTTTGCAGCGCGACTCAAGTGTGCTGTCCTGCACATATCTGGCGTCACTGATCCCACCATCAGACGGGAACCGCAGATAATCAAACTGAAGCTCATCAAAACCAAGGGCAGCCACTTCCTTGGCAATGGCGATATTGTAGTCGTGCACCTCCACGCGGAACGGATCGCCCCAGGACGAGCCCTCAGCATCTGCCCATAGCTGGTCATCTTCTGTGTGCACCGCCCATTCCGGATAGGCGGTAGCTAGCGTCGAATCCTTAAAGACCACAAGGCGGGCAACCATGTAGATGCCTTTCTCACGACACAGCGACAGAAATACCCCGAGATCCATAACCTCGGACTTGTACGCCTTGCTGCGCTGGGCTTCAGCCACGGTGCTGGGATAGGCCAGCCAGCCCCGGTCGTTCTTGATATCTACCACGATTGCGTTCAGTTCCGTGCGGTCGACCAAATCAATCAGACTGCGCGTCCGCTCCTCGTCGGTGAGAATCCCAAGAGGTACGTAGATGCCCTTGACTTGGAATTGGCTGAGATAGACATCCTGTCTAGTCACTTCCCCAACCAAGACCTCGGACCTGTCGTGATCTGTGGCAGTCACTATGAGAGTGAGCGGCCGAGGCAGGTCCGTGAGAGCATAGCGACCATCCGCATCGGTCACGGACGAAGCAATGAGCTCACCTTCAGAGATCACTGTCACCAGTGCACCTGGCACTGGACTGCCATCACTGCTCTCTCTGACCAGACCGTGCAGAGTGTTAGGGCGCAGAGCAAGCAACAGCGTATCACGACCATCGTGCGCGGTTCCCAGTCCCTCATAACCAGCCGCTTCAATGGACAAGACCGAATCCTTGATCAGGCGCTTCACAACCACCTCACCGTTGCCATCGGTGAAAAGACGCGTAGAGCCGTATATCACCGCCGCATCCGGAACAGGCTCTCCTGAGTATTGATCGACGACCTGTATCGTGGTCTCTGTCGGATGAAGGAGGAAATCCTGCACTGCCTGTCCGCTGAAGGAAGTAATGGTCGCCGCGTAGCCTGGCATGCCTGCGTGCAATAGCTCCCCTGCCGTCCCCTTGCCCAGATTATAGTAGCCACTCTCGTCCGCAGTGGCGCGCAGTTGCCCTGTCGTTACAACGCTGCCTGGCAGTGGATCTCCCGTCTCTGCATCACACACAGCGCCTGACAGAGCATTCGCGGCCAATACGGTATTCACTGATACCGACCGACTCTGCAACCTGCTCGGGGGAAGATCTGCCTCCGCAGGCAGGTGGCCATTGGCCTCTGCGGACGGCTCCCACACACGATGCGTCCAGCCGAGACGATAGCGTTTTCGGTGGTCAGGGCTTGTCACTTGGTCATCAGCCAGGATGACAGCACCCACAGGCATAGGACCGCGGTCGATTTCGCCTCTCACTACGCCATAGACCTGCCGCGGGTACAGTGCACTTGGCACGACCGCTACCGAAACCAGCAGCAGAATCATGGCAATGGTGAACTTGGCCAACTTGGTTCCTCTGGGAATAGTGTAACCCGAAGCATCAACGGCCAGCACGGCAGCCGGGTTCCCGATGTCCAACTGAGCGCAAGGAGCGCCACCTGGCCCAACCAGCATTGACGATAAGAATCTTTAAAACTAAGTCTTCATCCTCTGACGGGATAAGTATCTTTGAGAATCCCATCTGTAGGACGTGCTAGCTGGCTGGATACTACATGTTGCGCTCGAGAATGGCAAGTTATGCCATGACAAATGTCTACCGCGATTTGCGCGGTGTTGGCAGAAAGTGGCTCTTTGACTAGAATAGCCGCGCGATGGAGCACCAGCGAGCCTTGCTATCATCCCGCTGTGTGCACAGCATAGACGCTCCGATCTAGCTAGGATGTTCCTCGGCTCGCCCCTGTTGGCTGTCAGTAGTGATGGGCAACCTTCGACAGCCCGTGGCGCTCCATCTCCGCTTTCATCCATCGAGAGAGCACTCGGCTTTCGCACGATCACGCATTGTGCCGTCGTCCATTCCGTCAGTTGCTTGGCGAGATTGGACCGGAAACTCGAATCCTTCTCTTCTTGTTCGTGTTGCGTATCCGTCGGTGGGAGAACACATGACTATGAACGCCAAGCATGCATGGCAGGCAGCGCTCGGAGAGTTGCAGCTGCAACTGACGAAAGCTACTTTTGACACCTGGGTGAAGAACACACGCGTCCTCAGTTTCGAAGACGGCACATTCTTGATCGGGGTGCACAATGCTTATGCCAAGGACTGGCTGGAGAACCGTCTCCGTACCACCATCAAGCGCACTCTCATTGGCATCGTAGGCAGCACGGTTGATGTCAGGTTTGTCGTTCATCCCCAGCCCGCTGCCGACTCTACCCTGGAACAGCCTCTCCTTGGCGGCATGATCGATGACTCGGCTGCTTGGCAAGATATGACCTCGCCGGTGCAGACCACCCAGCCGCTTCCCTTTCACAGCGGGTTGAATGCGAAGTATACATTCGAGACGTTCATCGTTGGCAACTCCAATCGCCTGGCACACGCGGCTGCCAGGGCGGTGGCTGAGAACCCTGGCAAGGCCTACAACCCTCTCTTCATCTACGGAGGGGTAGGACTGGGCAAAACCCATCTGCTGCACGCTATCGGAGACGCTGCCCTCTCGCATTCGCAAGGCGTGCTGTATGTCTCTTCCGAGACTTTTACCAACGACTTGATTAACGCCATTCGCACTCAGAGCACAGATGAGTTGCGCGCCAAGTACCGGGACAATGTAGATGTCCTGCTTATCGACGACATTCAGTTCATAGGTGGCAAAGAGAGCACACAGGAAGAACTGTTTCACACTTTCAATACACTCTATGAAGCCGGCAAGCAGATTGTGATGTCCAGCGATCGTCCTCCTCGAGCGATCATTACCTTGGAGGAACGTCTCAGATCTCGATTTGAGTGTGGCCTCATTGCCGACATACAAGTTCCGGACCTGGAGACACGCAGCGCCATTCTGCGCTCCAAAGCGGAATCACAAGGCCTCATGATTCCCCCGGAGGTCACCGATTTCATCGCCAGCAAGTTCCAGAGCAACATCCGCGAATTGGAGGGGGCACTGAACCGAGTGGTGGCACACGCTCGTTTGATGGACGCCGAACTGACCACAGAGATGGCGGCTTCCGTGCTGGAGAACATCCTCACGCGCGCTGACTCGGTCACTGTCGACCAGATTCTCGAAGGCGTCTCCGACTACTATAACCTTGATGTGCCTACCCTAAAGAGCCGGCAACGCAGCCACACCATCGCTCTCGCCCGTCAGGTGGCGATGTACTTGCTGAGAGAGGAACTGCACTACTCACTGCCACAGATTGGCAGGATCCTTGGTGGACGCGACCACACCACAGCCCTATACGGTTGCCAAAAGATCTCTGTAGGCATTGAGGAGGATGACCAACTGCGTCGAGACGTGCTTGCCATCAGGGAACGCCTTTACAGGGAACGGGTTCGCGCCGCGTGACCGTCGCCATTTGTGGATAACTTGCCAATAACTGTGGATAACTACGGTTTCCTGGGGATAACTTATCCCCACGATCCGACTCCAGAAAACGGCTAACCCTCCGTCGGCTGGCTGCGATTCCACTAGCAATAGCTGGCCACAGACTTCACCCCGCAAGCCATGGTATGCGCACCTGACCACAACACCTCTTGTGGAGGGCTTTTCGCCTCCCCAGGTCATGCACACTTCCTGTGCACAATCGCGCCAGGACGGAGACCATCTGTCTCCCATGACTGGTGGTATAGTCACTGCACCGCACTGCGAGTTGTGCGCCGACAAGTATAGGCTTTTCCCAACAGCACTGCTCCCCCGTATCCACAATCCCTACTACTACTACTTCAATATTAAATAACCAATAAGAGAGTATTCATGGAACCACACTATCAACACCAGTCAAGCTCAGGCACAAGATGCTCTCGAAGAATTGGCGATAGTTGCATGGAGGTTCTCTGCCGAGGGTGCACAAGAGAGTCCACAGCGTATCGCACCGTCCATGCTGTAACGAAAAGAGCAGGCGCAGTGCCACTAGAAGGAGTGGATAGATCATTGAAGTGCATCATACTACGCTCTGCGGTATCGATGACAACTACTGCTGTTCGCTTGGGAGACAACGGCCAGCTGTGGTAACATTACGCCGTATTGCGCGACTCGTCTTATTAATACAATCAGTGCATTCCGCCCAGGCAATGGCAGCGGCCGTCTATTTGTCAACTAGAGAGGAAGAGGATGCGTTACCTGGTTCTGTCTGATATCCACAGCAATCTGGCTGCCTTTGAGGCTGTGCTTGGTGATGCAGGGCCATTCGATGAAATCTGGTGTCTCGGCGATGTGATTGGCTACGGGCCGCAGCCCAACGAGTGCGTGGAGCGGCTGAGAGACTTGCCGCACATCTGTGTGGCCGGCAACCATGACTGGGCTGCAGTTGCCAAGTTGGACATCTCGGCATTCAATCCAGACGCACAGCGTGCCTGTCTTTGGACCAGAGAGCAGCTAAAGCCGGACAATTGGCAGTTTGTCGAAGACTTGCCAGAAGTGCTTGTCGAGGATGGTTTCACCATTGTTCATGGGAGCCCGCGCCATCCGATTTGGGAATACATTACACGTCCTGCTGTAGCTCTGGCGAACTTTGACTATTTTGACACCGGGTATTGCTTTTTCGGCCATACGCATCGGCCGGTCGTCTATGCTCTTAATAGCCTGCAGAATGCGTGTGATGCCTTGACGATTGCTGAGCGGGCCCCTGTGACTCTGGATATTGAGCGTTTGCTGATCAATCCAGGTGGAGTTGGGCAGCCTCGCGATGGGGATCCTCGTGCCAGCTATGTGATCCTCGACGCAGAGGAGAACACCATAGAATACCGGCGTGTGGACTATGCGATCGAAGAGACGCAGCAGCTGATGTTTGCTGCGGGTCTGCCAAAGCGGTTGGCTCTGCGCTTGTCTGTTGGTTGGTGATCGGCGTCTGGGCAATGGCTGGGAACATTGCGTGGTTGCACAGCGTTCTGATATTGAGGTAGAGGGACTGACTGCACGAATGGAGGATTGCCATGAAGGTGAACAGATCTCCAGCGCTGATTCTCATAGTCACACTGCTTGTTGTGGGTTGCGCATCCCGCCCCGTACCTGAGATGACACAAGTGGGTTCGCCTGGCCGGGAACCGGCGCTGGCGCCTGCAGAGTTCGGTGATGCCGGGACTGACGTCATGTCGGCAAAGGCGAGCGAGGAGCGGATGATCGTGCGCACTGCGGAGCTAGCTCTGGTGGTGCAACAGACAGAAGATGCTGTCGAACGGATCAAGGGCATCGTCGGCGTGCTGGGTGGCTACGTGGCTGATACACGCTTGTGGCGCGACGAAGATCAGCTGCGCGGCTCGATCACGGTGCGCGTACCATCCGAGTCCTTGGATGAGGCTTTGAGCCAGTTCAAGGCCCTTTCGGTCAAGGTGGAGCGCGAGAGTGGCAGCAGTCGCGATGTCACTGAGGAGTACACAGACCTCGATTCGCAGTTGCGCAACCTGGAGGCCACGGAGCAGGAACTGTTGGAGCTGCTGACAACGGTTCGCGAAAGGACGGGCAAAGCCGAGGACATTCTGGCGGTGCACCGTGAACTGACGGACATACGGGGTCAGATCGAGGTGCTGAAAGGACGCATGCAGTATCTGGAGCGGACAGCGGCAATGGCTGCGGTGACGATTGAGTTGATCCCGGATGTACTGGCGCGGCCCATTGCTTCCAGTGGCTGGCGACCGTCCGAGACGGTGAGCCGGGCATTTCGCTCCTTGGTCAACACCCTGCGCTTTGTTGCCGACGCCGCAATATGGATCGTGTTGTACGGTCTGCCGGTGATCGCCATCTTGTCGGTACCGGTTGGCATTGTGTGGCGGATTTGGCGCAGCAGGAGGAAAGAGAAAGGCTTGGGCGCAGCTGTGGACAAACCACTAAGCCAGGCATAGCAGCCCGTTGGTCAGGCGTCTCACAGTCACTGTCTTATAGCTGCCGCAGAGAGATCCGTCTTCGGATAGAAGGGGACGGGTCTCGTTGTATTCACGACCTGGGGCGCAGCTCTGTTGTGGAGGTTGCCGGATAACTGTGAGTCCGATCGGGTGTACTGCTGCCTCAGGTCTATCTACCGTTCTTCCCTTGTGTAAGGCTGCATCAGGGCGGCTGGGGCTCCAATTCGTTTGCGCACGACTCCGCCAGAGCTGATCAGCAAGACCAGGATGGTGAAGGCAAACGGAAGCATGTTCAGCAAGTTGGGCGAGATGCCGAGGGGCTGCAGGCGGTACTGTAGCACGCGCACTCCACCGAACAGGTAGGCGCCCAGCAAGGCGCGCACCGGATCCCACATGGCGAAAATTGTCAGGGCAATGACAATCCAGCCGGCACCGGCTGTCATGCCCTCGATCCACGCAGGTGCGTAAACGACCGAGAGATAGGCACCACCCACGCCAGCCATCATCCCGCCGAAAAACACTGCCAGATAGCGCACGAGGAATACGTTGATGCCGGCAGCGTCCGCTGTAGCTGGACTTTCACCTACTGAGCGCAAGGTGATGCCCCATCGGGTCCTGTACATGATGAACCACAGCACTGGCACTAGGATGATGGCGAGGTAGACAAGGGGATCGTAGCGGAAAAAGAGCGACCCGACGACGGGCAGGTCTCTTAGCCCGGGTATGGTCAGCGGTACGAGCCGCGTGCGGATAGGAGTGCCGATGTATCGCCTGCCCACCAGTCCGCTCAAGCCCAATCCCAGCATCGTCAAAGCCAGACCGGAGATCACCTGATTCACACGCAGCGTGATGCTGGCGAAGGCGTGTACTAGTGCCAGCGATCCGCCCATGAGTGCAGCCGCAGCTACACCCAGCCAGATGCTGCCAGTGGAATGTGCGACGCCAAAGGCAGTCACCGCCCCCACAATCATCATCCCTTCTACGCCCAAGTTCAGTACGCCGGACCGTTCGGCAGTGACCTCACCCAGCGTGCCATAGAGCAACGGAGTCCCGGCGGGTATGGCGGCTCTCAATGCGGACAGGACAAAGTCCCACATCACTCTCGCCTCCATTCGAGACGGATTCGATAGCGAGTGAACAGCTCGCCCCCAAGCACAAAGAGCAAGATCACACCGTTGAACAGGTGGATGGTGGCGACAGGCAGTCCTAATGCCACCTGGATGGCATCGCCACCGACCAGCAGACCACCGATCAAGAGTGCCGTCACGATGACAGCCAGTGGATTGAGATGAGCCAGCCAGGCAACGATGACCGCTGTGAAGCCATAGCCAGGTGAGACGCCCTGTGGGTAGCGCAGGCGATAGTGTATTCCCGCGACCTCTCCAACTCCCGCCAATCCTGCCAATCCTCCACTAAGCAGCATGACCAGAAGGACTGTCTTGAGGTAGTTCATGCCGGCATAGCGCGCTGCCTCAGGGTTCTCGCCGGTGACTCGGATCTCGAAACCCCACTTTGTGCGGTGGATGAGTACATATGCCAGCGCCGCCAGTACAAGCCCGAGGATGAGGGTGGGGTAGTGGATCCGCGTGCGGAAAAGGCGTGGGAGTTGCGCCGAAGGCGAGAACTTGTCCGTGTAGGGGAATCCCATTTCGCTGAGTCCTTTCCACGGCCCGTACACCAGATAGTTCACCAATTCGCTGGCTATGTACACCATCATGAGACTGCTGAGCACCTCGTCCACATGAAAGCGGGCTTTCAGCAAGGCGGGTACGGAAGCCCACAGCGCGCCGCCAACGAAACCGACAAAGAACATCCCCGGGAGCAGGAGCCAGGCCGGCAGGTCTGGGAAGGCCAGGGCCAGGCCAGTGGCGCATATCGCACCTATAAGCAATTGCCCTTCTGCGCCAATGTTGTACACTCGAGCCTGGAAGGCCACGCACAGCCCCACACCTGCCAGTATCAGAGGGATAGCCTTGACTGTGGTTTCCGATAGTCCGTACAGACTGCCAAACGCGCCGCGGAAGATCTTTCTGTAGGCCACGATTGGATTGACACCGAGGGCGCGGAAGAGCACAGCAATGACCGCTAGCGCCAGGAGCAAGGAGAAGATAGCGGTGGAGAGCTCTATCCAGCGCGGTACAGCCAATCGCTTCTGGATTCGAACATGGAGCGGAACGTTCATGCTGCCTCCGGCGTGGGGGTTCTATGTGCACCAGCCATCATCATCCCAATGATCTCCAGATCAGCTTCCTCGGCTGGCACGATGCCCATGATCTCTCCTTCGAACATTACAGCAATGCGGTCGCTGAGCTGCATCACTTCCTCCAAATCCTCCGAAACCACCAGGACCGCTGTCCCCTGGTCTCGTTGTTCGAGGAGGAGCTGCCGGATGGACTCGGTGGCACCCACATCCAATCCACTGGTGGGATGTGCTGCGATGAGTAGAGTTGGAGCCTGGTACGTTTCGCGGGCCAGGATCACGCGCTGAATGTTGCCGCCGGACAACAATCTGACCGGCGTCTCCCGGCTGGGTGCTGTCACCGAATACTGAGTGACCAAACGGTCCGCGTGCGCGTTGATCGCTGCGTAGTTCAGAAACGCCCCCTGGGCAAAAGGCGCATCGCAGTAATCCTTCAGAATAAGGTTCTCAGCCACGCTCAGCCCTGGGACCAGCCCGACCAGCCGCTCGCCAGGGACGTAGCAGATGCCTTGTTCGATCAGAGTTCGCGGTGGCTGGTTGGTCACGTCCTTTTCCCCCACAAGGACCTGGCCCTTGGTGCTCTGGCGCAGGCCCACCAAGGCTTCGACCAGCTCCCGCTGCCCGTTGCCCGCTACTCCAGCAATGCCCAGGATCTCGCCTGCTGAGACATCAAACGAGACATTCTTGACCGCTGGCAGAGCTCGGTCATTCAGTGCATGCAGGCCCTTCACCTGGAGTACGCTCTGGCCGACCGTGGGCGGCTTCTTCTCCAGGCGGAAGAGAACCTCCCGTCCAACCATCAGTCGAGCCAGGCTGGGTTTGTCCGTCCTGGCAGTTTCCTGCGTGGCTACTACTTTCCCTTGGCGCAACACCGTCACCCGGTCACTGATGTCGAGGACTTCGTCCAGCTTGTGCGTGATGAAGATGATGGTGTGGCCATCGGCTGCCATACGACGAACGATGCTCAGCAAGTCATCGATCTCGCCTGGGGTGAGCATCGAGGTAGGTTCGTCCAGGATGAGTATTCCAGCACCCCGGTAGAGCGCTTTGACAATCTCCACCCGCTGTTGCTCGCCGGCCGACAACTGCCAGACGCGCGCTTCGGGATCCACGCTCAGGCCATACTTCTCGGAGAATTCCTCCAGCTTGCGGCGTGCGGCGCGGCCCGGGAAGAGAAGGTTTCCGGGCAGCCCGAGCACCACGTTCTCAGCTACGCTGTGCGTGGGTACCAGTCGATACTGCTGGTGGACCATACCAATGCCCAAATCAATGGCATCGCGCGGCGAGCGAATCGTCACTCGCTGTCCTCTGATGTAGATATCGCCCTCATCGGGATGATAGATGCCGTATAGGATATTCATCAGGGTCGTCTTGCCAGCGCCGTTCTCCCCCAGCAGGGCGTGAACCTCTCCAGTCAACGCTTCGAAGGAAATGTCATCATTGGCCAGCACACCAGGGAAACGCTTGACAATGCCGCGCATTTCCACCGCGCTGTCTTGTCCTGGCTGGTTGGTCACGTTGTACTCCTTGTTGTGTGTCTAAGGTAGAGCAGGGGACACTTCCGAAGTGCCCCCTGCTCTATTGTTGCTGGGACTGCTAGGCGGCCGCTCCTGGTCAGCGCGGAATGCTCCCGACGTTGCCCTCGACGAGCCAATCCATGACCAGCAACTCACCGATGGACATGCGGTGGCCTGCGGCAACGCGTTCCACGCCATCCTGGTCGTTGATCGGGCCGGTGAAGGGGTCGAACAGCATTGCTGGGTCGGTCATCTGGTCAATGCGCTTCATCAGCAAGTCGTATACGCTCAGCTCACCGAGCATAGGATCAGAGATCTCAACTGCTTTCAACGCGTCCTCGAACTTGGGGTTGATGGGGTGTTCGAACGAGCCGCCCAGTATGGCCCCCTTCTCACGCATCAGCCACCAGTAGTCCACGTTCTCCAGATTCTGGTTGTTGTAGACACCCAGGTAGACCTTCATCAGGATGTCTTGGTAGATAATGCCCCAGTCCACCAACTGGCCGCTCACGGCAGAATCCGGACCAAACTCCTCCATGGGGCTGTAGTGGCTGAAGGTGTACACTGGCTGGCCTTGCTCGGTATACTCCTGGCCAACTTGAAGCACCGTGGGAGAGTCCTCGGTGAAGGCGAGGACGTCAGCACCATCGGCGATCAGAGCCTCAGTTGCTTCACGGGCTTTGGCTGGGTCGTACCAGCTGAACAGCCAGCGCACATCGACCGTGGCTTCAGGGTTCACCTCGCGGACGCCGAGGGTGAAGGCATCGATGTGCCGCACCACTTCGGGGATGGGGTGTGCTCCCACATAGCCAACTTTTCCGCTCTTGGTGAGTGCGCCAGCCATCAGGCCATTCAGGTAGTACAGTTGGTAGAAGTCAATGAAGTAGGTGCCGCTATTGGGTGTCCGCTTGAACCCGGAACAGTGGAAGAAGATCTTGTCCGGGTACTTGTTGGCGGCGGCTATGGTGCCGTCCATGAACCCGAAGCTGGTTGTGAACACCACGTCGCAGCCCTCTTCGACAATGAACCGATCGAGGAATCGCTCAACATCTGCCTCGGGCACCGCCTCAGCATAGGCCGTCTCCAACCAAGCGAACTGGTTCTCCACAAAGAGGCGGGCCTCATTGTGAGCGTGAGACCAGCCATAGTCGCCGATCGGCCCGACGTAGATGAAGCACGCCTTCAGAGTCCTCTCAGCAGCCGGAACTTCGCGGGTGACTTCTACTACGCGAGTAACCTCCTTCACTCCAGGCTCCGGTGTCGGGCCCGGCGCGGGAGCACAGGCCGATAGCACCATCACTGTCACGAGTGCGACCGTCATCGTCGCCCATAGCTTTTTGTTCCTCAACATTGGTTTTCTCCTCCTTGAATCCATTGGGTAGACAGTGGCACAGACTACACGTCACTGAAGCTCAGAATTCACTATCCGAGTCATCACCACCTTTCCCATCATGTCTAGAGTCTATTCGAACGGTTCCCGCCACCCATTTGTGCTGAGTACGTCGCGCAGAGGTGTCCGGAACCGACAGCACCCGGCTAGGCCTCGCCAGGAGGCTCTCTCTCCTTGTTGATCTGCTCATAAACCTCAAACCACGTGGAGAGTTCTGCTTTCCGCTGTTTCGCCTGCTGACGCCGTTGCCCGTCGTTGTAGTCTTCAACTCGACGGAATATCTCGCGTTGCACTGCTTCCGGCTGAGGCACACCCTCAAATGTGAATGTCCCGGAAGCTCCTGCTATCTGAATCAATACGTCCCCGTAGTTGAGGAGGGAAGTCAGAATACCTCGCTTGCTCAAGGACACGTTCTGGATCACATCCAGGGTAGCCTGTTTGCGCTCCTCCGCGAAGAACAAAGGCCTTTTCTCGACGTCGATGATGAGGCGGTCGGTCACTATATAGACGTCGTTCCTCCAGTCCTCTACCTGCCACCATAGCCAGAAGATGCCCGCTATCCACAGCACAAGAGAACCGAGAAGCAGCGGCAAACGGTATCGGGCAAGCCCACCATACAGGGTGACGGTGATGAATGCTACGCTGACCAGAATCGCGAAGGGGAGTGCCAGATAGATGCGTTTGAGGAGGAAAAGCCAGTGCTTGCGCCATATGATCTGGTTTGCGTTATCGTAGCGCATCTTGAATAGCGGTCGTCTGGACACGAAACGAGCCAGCGGGCCGAGCCTGGTCCTGCGATGTCCTTCTGGAACCAGTGCGGGGATGGAGGCTTCCTGTTCCGTCTCCTCAGCTCCCAATCTCCGCAGCAGTTCCTGTCTGACCTCATCCCGCTGCTCCTGCTGCGTTCTCCAGCGCAGCTGTCCAACCTTCTTGAAGATCACTTCTTGCATGCCTTCCGGATCTGGCACATAGTGAAGTGCCATCGTGCCACGAGCGCTGGCCGTCTGAATGTGCATCGTACCGAATCCGAGCATGCTGCCAGTGAATCCGCGTGTGATGTTGATGCTCTGGATCTTGGACAGTGGAATCTCATCCCACGTTTGATAGAACAGCAGGACTCTTTCCTCGTGCAAAACCCTTTTGGTGGTTACCAGGTAATAGTCGTTTCGCCAGTCCAGCACAAACCAGAGCAGCAACATGACCGGTACGACGCCGACGAACAGCAGGGCGGATGGAATGGTCGTCAGGATGCCCACGCGCCGTAGCAGCCACGCGATAGTCCCCAGCACCAGCAGGATGAGCACAGGAACAGGCAAAGTACGTGCAAGGGCAAACCAATGCTTTCTGCGCAATAGTAGCGTGGGTTCGTCCTGGTCTTGCCAGGGGAGTGAGGGTGCAAGGAGACGTTCCTTGATGAGCGGGGGGATGGTGAGTTGCTGCTCGATCTGGGGGTGCTCCGAGAGGAGTCGGTCGAAATCTTGCTTGCGGATGTACAGTACCTTGATGTCGGACGTAGCCTGCACGCAAGAGCCGTAGGCGTCTCCAAGAAGCAGGGCGTCTTCGCCGATGGACTCTCCCTCACGCATGTAGCCTATCGGCCTCTGGACACCCCTCAGGTCCGTTTGGCGGCGGATGGCTTCGCCCGAGTCGATGACATAAAGTGTATCGCCAGACTCGTCTTGTCGGCACAGGTAGCTGCCCCTGCGATGAGAACTCCTGGCTGCTAACCCGGCCACCCGCGCCAGGTTGTCAGGCGTCAGGGAAGAGAAGAGACGGACGTTTTTGAGGCGCGTGACCTTGTCCATACGTCGCGTTCCTCTACCGGTGCTGGTTCTATTCTACCATGATAAACAGAGTGCGGCAAAAGCGATAGAGCACGCAACGACAGAGGTTGAACTTGCCCAACGCCGATGTGCATAGATCTCTGCACTTGGGGCTGTGCTCGAGAGGAGTGTGCGCTGGAGAGTACGAGCACAGCAAGTCTGCAGGCAGGCTGCGAAATAGCAAGAGACCGGTCAAGCGACCGGTCTCCTGTAATTCTTGCCCAGACAAACTCAGTGGGCAAGATAGGACTCGAACCTACGACCTCCACGATGTCAACGTGGCGCTCTAACCAACTGAGCTACTTGCCCTCGGCACCACAATTATAGCGCAAAAGAGGCTTTTGGCAAATCCTCACTTCAGGCTCAAGCGCGCCCTGAAACTCTGATCTTCTTCGAATGGCCCGATGGCTGCCAGGTTCAATCCTTCCGTGGCAAACAGGCGCTTTGCTACTTCTTGCACGTCATCGGACGTCACAGCGTCCAGCTCTTCGATCACCTGATCCACGGTCAGCACTTCTTGATCCAGTACTTCCTGCTGCCCGAACCACTGAGCATTGGCGAAAGTATCTTCCATGCGCAGCAGGATGCGGCCCTTGGTGAATTCCTTGGCCTTGCTCAGTTCCGCCGCTGGCACTCTCTGTTGTCTCAGGCGGTCCAATTGCTCCATCATGGCACCGACAACGTCCACGGCCTTCTGCGGTGGAACGCCGGCGTAGAGGACGATAGCCCCGCTATCGCGCAGGTAGGAGGCATATGAGCCTACACTGTAGGCTAGGCCGCGTCTCTCACGTATCTCCAGAAATAGCCTCGAGCTCATGCCCTCCCCTAAGATCACATTCAAGACACGCAGCTTGAAGCGGTCCGGGTCTTTCATAGATAGGCCCCGCGTGCCCACGCAGAGATGCGCTTGCTCTGTGTTCCTGAATTCGACGCGAAGGCTTGGCCCTGGTGGCGCTGCGGTCGCGGGCACAAAGGGACGGGCAGACCTGGGCTCCCAAGTTTCAAGTTCTTGTACGAGTTGCTCGAGCACCTGGTCGTGATCCAACTTGCCAGCCAGGCTGATCACTGTGTTGCCGGGTGTGTATGTGCTCGCGATATAGTCCAGCATATGTTGGCGATTGATACCCGTCACCGACTCTTTGGTGCCCGCGGTCTCCCAACCTATCGGGTGTTCAGGCCATACCAGCTGTGCGATCAACATGTGTACCCACGAGTCGGGCATGTCCATCAGAGCACTGATCTCTTGAATAATGACCTGTCGCTCTCTCTCTATCCAACCTTGGCCCAATAGCTAGTCACTTCATTGTTGGTGTTGGCATTCATCACGCCGCCCAGACCCTCGATGGCCTCGGCGATCTGTTGGGCGTCTGGGCGGCGTTCTGTACCCTTGAACATCATGTGCTCGATAAAGTGGGAAATACCTCTCTCGGCCTCGGTTTCGTAGCGTGACCCCACACCTGTGAAGATGCCCACGCCCACTGATCGGGTGTGGGGCATGAGAGTGGTCAGGACGCGTAGACCGTTATCTAGGACAGTCTTGCGATACACTGTTGCTCCTCAGTTTTGACTTTGCATCCACAACAATACAGATGCCCTGCGCCTAGACCCTTGCCAGAGCTTCAGCGGTCAGCGGATGAACACTTCCGGCAGGATCAGCAGGCCTGTTGTGGCAATGACCAGGACGATAAGCCAGTCAGACCCGTTCAGCGGAACGGTCTTGAACAAGGGCTGCAGGAAAGG
>SMTZ1_10002502_pt1 | contig 31317 bp, 20 predicted proteins | sample DeeMarSWOR136_30_FD_25667 | JGI IMG/M metagenome (IMG submission 25667) | reverse complement strand
TGCGGATGGGCTTTATGACTTTCAGTTCAAGCTCTATGGCGATCCATACGTTGCTGCTGTCTATCAGCTTGGAAGCACAGCCAATATAGACAACGTTGATGTCATTGACGGTTACTTCACGGTGGAACTGGATTTTGGCAGAGGCGTTTTTGACGGCAACGATGTCTGGCTGGAGATGGCCGTCCGGCCGGGTGCGAGCACGGGCGCTTTTACGACCCTTAGCCCACGTCACGAGCTAACGCCTGCTCCTTATGCGATCTATGCCGAGAAAGCAGGTGAAGCGATAGCTGGGGGCGGTGGTGGTGGTGCCGACAATGACTGGAAGGTCATTGGCAACAAGATGTATTCACTACCTTCCGGCAACGTCGGGATCGGAACGACGAATCCGGCGTGGAAGCTGGATGTTCTTAGTAGCGCTGACTACGGTTTGAGAGTCGGAAATGCCAAATCCTGGTTTGAGTTCTGGACCGGCGGGAACTCACGCCTGAGCATCGGGGATGGCCACGGAAGTGAGGCTGGCTATATCAGCGGCGATGAAAATGCTGCAGGGGAGAACATCTTGACTATTAGCGCATGTGATGATGGTCTTAGTCCATACGCGCTCAGAGTCTCACAGGCGACGGCGTGTATGGCCAGAGCACCAGTAGCTACGGTGTGTATGGCTCCAGTTCCAATGCCACTGGCGTCTATGGCAAAGGTAGCGGCAGCGGAAAAGCTGGGGTCTACGGAGTCAACAACAGCAGCAACGGCCGCGGCGTGCATGGCTCCAGTAGCAATGGTTACGGAGGATACTTTGAGGGTAAAGGCTACTTTAGCAAAGAGGTCAATATAGACACAACTGGAGTAGCAGCACTACGGGTCAATGGCGATGAGGCGATATGGTACGACGGCACACAGTTTAGTTGGGGGTATGGTGGGCAGAGTAATTACTTCCAAGACCCCGTCGGCATCGGGACGAAGACACCGTCCGAAGCGTTGGACGTCAATGGGAAGGTAAGAATCAGGGATTTCAATACGTTTGGGATCGCACCTGTATATGATGTCAAGGTGGACACGAATGGGCACCTATTCAAGGTGACCTCAAGCAAGAGATACAAGAACCGAATAAAAGACCTTCAGGTCGACCCTGACAGCGTATGTGCCTTGAGGCCGGTCGAATTCGAATGGAAGGGATCGGGCGATCGCGACATCGGATTGATAGCAGAAGAGGTCGACGGGGTCGCGCGAGATTTGGTGACATATGACAAGGAAGGAAGACCGGATGCAGTAAAGTATGACAGAGTCGCTTTGTATCTGCTAACGGTAGTAAAGGCACAACAACAGAAGATAACCGCATTAGAAGAGACCGTTGCCCAAACTGAGTCGTTGACGCAAAGACTTGAGGCTCTGGAGAATATAATACAGCAGTATCAGCTTGCTGTAGTAAAGGAGGTGCAACCATGAGACGTGTAAGTATCCTTCTTGCAAGCAGAAAAGGCCAGCAGATGGTTCCGTGGTTCTCATGCTTGCTGGCGCTGGCGATACCCGCCCTGTCCCAAGCTGCAGGACCATACGAGGTTGACTGGTATACGATCGACAGCGGCGGCGGAACGATTAGCGGCGGGCCCTACGTTGTAACCAGCACCATCGGCCAGCCGGATGCCGATTGGATGAGCGGAGGCATCTATGAAGTCCTCGGCGGCTTTTGGCCTGGCGCGCCAATCAAACCCCATTGCGTCTATGACCTCGAAGAAGACGGTTTCATAGGACCAGGGGACTTTTCGCTGTTTGCCTGCTGCTGGCTACGACCCGCTGGAGTTTCCGGATGCGGCGGGGCCGTTGCTTGCATTATGTGCGACTTTGACTGCGACGGCACTGTTGCTCCGGGCGACCTTGCATTCTTTGCGACGGCCTGGGCGAAGATCTGTGATGACCCCTCTATCCAGTGGCCGCCTTGTCAGCTTGGGGCGGCAGCATACAGCTCGCTCGGCGCTATGGCGTCGAGCTATTCTGTGCCGGATGTCAAGGTATGTGCTGTGACTTTGGCATCGCCGTCCGCCTCGGACACAACAGAAACCTTGCCGACATCGGTCTCGTCCCTGACGGCAGGCCAGGACTACTACGTTGAGGTCTGGGCAGGCGATGTGGGAAGCACCAATACCGGGTTGACATCGGTATATGTCGATCTGGATTTCAATCCGTGCGGTGCGGTATCGGTACAATCAATCGCGCATGGTGGAATCTTCACGGTGTTCGAATCAGGTACGATTGAGGCCTGTAGCATTCACGAGCTGGGTGGCTCGTCACTGTCTGCAGTTGCGAAAGAGCCGCAGTGGGCACGGGTAGCGGTCGTAGAGATACATGCAGAAGCATCGGGACCCGTCAGTTGCTCTTTACGCCCGAATACTACCGGCATTGCTGCCTTCGGTCGCGGGCTGATCCCGCCCTCCCTGATAGAGTTCGGTCCCCGTAGTGCTGGTGGGTGCCTGCCCTCGACCTACTCGACTTACAACGACTGGGTCACTCTGGGCAAGCCGGATTGCTGGTGCGCACCATATCAGTGCGACGGCGACGCCGACGCTGCTACGGAGGGCTTCCAGAAATACCGGGTAATGAGCAACGACTTGGGCATTCTCGCCGCTAACTGGAAAAAGCTCATTGACGATGCTACGCTTGATCCTTGCGCCGACATCGACCACAAGCCGCAGGGCCTCCAGAAGTATCGCGTAATGAGCAACGATCTGGCCATCGTTATTGCCAACTGGAAGAAGCAGGATTGCGACCTTGCTGGAAATTGCCCGAGACCCGAGTAATTTCTAAGTCTGAGCGGCTTGAGGCATTGCCGGAGAGAATGTACCGTGACAGGTTACGGAGGCAGGCCATTTAGCTTGCCTCTTTTCTGTTTGCTTCCAGCCGTATGGAAGTAGAGCCGTCTTCAGCGAATTTCAAGGCCGATTTCTGGTGAAAAGGCTTCTCATGAACTACGGTTGAAATACACCAAAATAGCGCTAAAAAACTGGATTCTGGCATAGCTTATTGGGTTCCTCAGGAACTGTGACAGCTTTAGTCATTGGACCGGCCGGTCAAATTATTGAAATCTAAAGGAAGTTCTGGTATTATAGAGCCTAACGTGTGTAGGAGTGTTGCAGAGTAGTACAAGTGGCAAATTCCCGCTTATGGAGGTGGCCCATGAAATTACATCACAGTCTGACTCAGACAAACACACCCTTCAGCGGTCCGACCACACCGGCGTGCCATAATGATTCGTCGGGAGGCGTTGGTTCCTTTCCGGCAGGACATGCCGTACGATTTGCGCCTGCGCTTTTCCCAAGAGCCTCTCGGAGGCTGCAGCTCGTCTTGTTGCTAATCGTGCTGTTTGCCGGCCCGCCGGGCTTCGCTACAGTGCGTCGCGTGCCAGGCGACTACTCGACAATTACGGAGGCACTCGAAGCTGCCGACGATGGTGACACAGTCCTTGTAGCTGCGGACACCTACTCGGAGCCAAAAGAGAGCTTTCCGCTTCGCCTGGAAAAGGCAATCACCCTCAAAGGCGACTGCGGGGCCAAGCCGCATCTGAAAGGCAACGGCGAAGACACAGTCGTTCTGATTGCGACTGGTGGCGTGACCTTGCAGTGCTTTCGCATCACGGACGGCAGCGGCTCCGAAGGCATCAACAAAATGGACGGCGGCGGTATTTGTGTCTTTGTGGGGTCCAGCGAGAGTAGCGATGTAAATATTGTCGATTGTGTGATCGAAAATAATACATGCCCCAGCGACGAGACCTATGACGGTTGTGGCGGGGGAATCTATTGTGGCGGGACCTATTGCACCTGCTTTCGAATCCACATCTCCAACTGCATCATCCGTGAGAATTTCGTTCACGGCAAAGGGGGCGGTATTTGTTGTGCGCTGCTGAGCAATGTGGACGTCAATGAGACTCTTATCGAGAACAACACGGCTGACGACCACGGCGGCGGCGTGTATGTCGATGTCTTCGCCACGCTTGACATTAACCACACACATCTGGTGTGGAACAATTGCCCGGGTGATTCAAGGCTGGGCTGGGGCGGTAAGGGTGGCGGCCTGGCTTGCGAGGACTTCGGTGTATTCACAGTCAAAGACTCCCTCTTCGAGCAGAACGAGGCGAGATATTTTGGTGGCGCCATCTTTACGCGGGGCGCTCTTTTCGCCGGCGAGCATGTCTGTGGCGGCACTGGGCGGTTCCCCTACGTATCGCACTCTCTGATCAGAAGCAACCGTGCCAAGGTCTCAGGTGGCGGAGTGTACGTGGCGGGCACAGGAATTCTGAGATTCTTGAGCACGACGCTCTACCGGAATGACGCCACCTACGATGGCGGGGGCGTGTTCGTTGCCGGTGGGTCTATCATCGGAGGCGAGGTCCATTTTGTTGACTGCAATGACTGTAACGACTGCGACCCGTACTTCACCGACTGCGATGATTGCAACGACTGCAAGCCCTACTTCGCTGACTGCAATGATTGCAATAACTGCAAACTGGAGGGCAACGAATGCGGCAGGAGTGGAGGAGGCGTCTATCTCGGACCTCATGCGCTTGGCACGTTCGGGTCCACACGATTTCTTGGCAACTCAGCGCTCTTCGATGGCGGCGCGATGTTTCTCAAAAACGAAGCAAACGCCGTGCTGACAAACTGCCTGGTCACTTACAACAACAGCGCACGCGGCTATGCAGGTGGTATTCGTGTGACGGGACTATCGTATCTTGACCTCGACCACTGCAGCGTTGTTGGCAATTTCGCGCCACACAAACGCAGCGGGATTTACCTGGATACCAACGCAATAGTGCATATTGGGGACAGCATCCTGTGGAGGAATGCAGGCGGCTCAGTGGAAGCCAACGGGGCAGTCGTCAACATCGCCACCTCTCTTAACGAGGACGGACCAGATCCTAACAACGGCGTAATTTGCTGTGACCCAAAATACGGGGGTTGGGGTGCCCTTAACGCTATCTACGTGGATGCGTCATCGTCCTGTCCTGGAATAGGGACACCCGGTACTCCTTATTGTGACCTGCAACACGCATTGGACGGCTTCAACTTCAGCCTTGCAAAGTATCCGAAATCACCTTGCGTCGGCACGGCCAGCGACGGCGGCAACATGGGGGCTGACACGGGCGTAGGCGGCCTGGCGGGGAACATCACCGCTGCGTTGCACATGAGCGAAGGTGAGTACGACATTCGCGGCCGGAGCATCATCTGCATTCGTGACATCAACGGTGCTGGCAGCCCAGGCACTTCCATTACAAATGCTGTCTTTGGACATATTGAAGACAGCAATATTATGGACCTGAGCATTACGGCCGAGGAGATCTTTGGCGGTATTGTACTCCGGGCAGACGCCAACTTCCTAAACTGCGACATACATAACAATAAGGCCAACGCTGATGGGGGAGGTATCTACCTCGCCGAAGGTCATTGCGCCATGATGCAAAGCAGTGTGTCCGGAAACGGCGCCGCCGGCAAGGGCGGTGGTGTCTACGCTTTCGCCGATACCGCCACCTCCGTGGTGAATAGCAACATCGAGTGGAACTCCGGCGGCGCCGGCGGTGGGTTATATCTGGACGTAAATACCGTATCAATTGTTGTGAGCGACAGCTACGTCTCCTATAACGGCGCTGGGGCAGGTGGCGGAATTCACGTCTCCGCCCAACTTCAGGTTGCAGACTCCAACTTCATCCAGAACGGTGCTGGTAGCGGTGGCGGAATCTACGTGAACACCACCGCCGATGTGAACGTCATTCACTCCCGCTTCTATCGGAACAACTACAACTGGTCAGGCTCAACCGGCGGCGGACTGACGTGCTTGGGAAGAACCGAAGTAGAAGAATCCATTTTTGAAGGCAACGAAGCCAAATACGGGGGCGCAATCCGCATAGATGTACCTGGGACGTTGAACTGTCAGAAGTGTCCTTTCATAAAGAACAAGGCAAGGTGGCAAGGCGATGGCGGAGCACTCTATATGACCGCGAACACCGATCCCTGCTTCGTCGAATGCCACTTCGAAGAGAACTGGGCAAAACTCAACGGCGGGGTCGGCATGTGCTATGACAGCCGCGCAACATTTGACCAGTGCACTTTCATACGTAACACTGCCGAGGATAGAAATGGAGGTTGCTTCTACTTATCCTCCACCCAAACGCAGTTCCACAACTGTGAGTTTATAGGCAAGGGTAATATAAATAACCCTGACGCCGAGTGGGAAGGTGGTGTGGGCTTCTTGTGCAACAACGATGTCTCCCTGTTTGAGGACTGCAATATCGCCGGTACGATCGTCCGCAGGAGCGGAGGCGCATTTTGCATTCAGGACTCTGCAGAACCGAACTTCGTACGCGTACAGATTGCTGATTGTAGCGCCACCAACCCGAATGTAGACGACTATCCCCCCAAAGGTGGCGGTGTCGCCATATTCACCGTCGCCGAGCCTAATTTCGTTGATGTAATCATCACTAACTGCCAGGCCGTCTGGGGCGGTGGCGTTTACGCCAGCGCAAGTAGTAACAGCACCTTCCGCCAGTGTGAATTCTGGAACAACCTCGCCTACGATTTGACTCACCCCGGTGATGGCGGCGGCACCTACTTCACGGAAAAAGCCATGGGCACCTTCACCGGCTGCGTCTTCCGGAACAATCACTCCGAAGATGATGGTGGTGGAATGGCGGTGGCCGAGCTGGCCGATGTGGATTTGCACAACACACTGTTTGCAGACAACAACGCCATGGATGACGGCGCCGGCATACACTTCATGTCCAAGGCAAAAGGGACGCTCACGAACTGTACGCTCGCCTCGAACAATTCCATAAACGGCCGCACCGGCGCTGGCATCTTCTTGATGAGCGAAAATACCGTGACCGTGAACTCCTCGATCATCTGGGGCAACAATCCCGACGGAATTCGGTCCGAAGCCGATCCGAACGTGAGCTATTCTTGCGCTCAGATGCTCTGGTCGGGCCCAGGAAACATAGTTGAGGACCCCTGTTTCGCCGGAAGTGGTGACTTCCACCTCAAATCCCGGGCCGGCCGCTTTGACCCATCTCTCGGCCTGCCGCCCAGTGACCCCGCTGCATGGGTAAAAGACGGTGTGACAAGCCCGTGTATTGATGCCGGCGACCCTACGCTGCCCGTCGGCCATGAGCCTACCCCAAACGGTGGAATGATCAATATGGGCGCGTACGGCGGAACAGCCGAAGCCAGCAAGTCCATCCGAAGCCCCGGCGACCTTAACTTAGACGGTTCAGTAGATGTAAAAGACCTGGAGATACTCTGCCGGGCCTGGCTCACTGATGGCCTGTCAACCCGCGCCGACATCACTCGTGACGGCATAGTCAACTGCCGCGACTACAACTGGCTTGCCGCAGACTGGCTGCACAAGGACCCCGCTCCTTATTCGGCGGCGTGCTGGAAGCTGGATGAAACAGAAGGCACTGTCGCCCACGACGAATGCGGCGACAACGACGCCAACTTGTACGGACCACTGTGGACCGATGGCAAGATTAATGGAGCCCTGCAATTCGACGGACTTGATGACTATATGGATTGCGGTCGTAACCCCGAGTTTGCAAGCGAGCAAATGACCCTGTCTATGTGGATCAAGCCTGATGATATGCGCTCGTGCCATATTGTCTCCCGCGGAAGGACCATCCCCTTGCAGAATGATTATTTCCTTATGCAACTTCCAAACGGCAAGCTGCAGTTCTTCGTCCAGCAACCTTCTGGCACCGCCTCCGTGCTGTCAGAAGCTATCGCGCCATTGAACGAATGGTCTCATGTGGCCGTGTCCCTCGATGGCTCCACACTGACCATGGCTGTCTACATCGGTGGCGAAAAGACTACGGCGACCTATAGTGGCAGAGTGGCCAGCCAGGGGCACCGCCTCGTAATCGGCGCCTACCATCCGGGTGATAAAAGCTTCTATTTCGGCAAGGTTGATGACATCTACTTCTATAACGAAGCTGTAAAACCCTGGTAATCAAGTCGCAAGTGCGGCCGAGCGAGTACCTCTCCCGCTGCGCTCCGCCTACGGACTTCGATAACATACAAGCCGCTCTTCTTTCCCGAAGCCTTCCTCGGCGAACCAGCATAAAGCCCTGTCAAAGAACGGGGCTCACGATGTAACTTCATGCATCGCATTGAATTCCTTAGAACGCCGCATGGCTTGACACGAATCCGATAACCCAGCTCGTCAATTCCCGAATCCAACAACGGAGAGAATCATCCCAGCGATTCCAATAACGGCAAACACAATGTAGACCAGACGGAAACACTCGTAGTAGGTGACAGGGCAAATCCAGGGCTGAAAGCATCGGTACTTCTTACGTAGGTCTGCTCGCAGCTTAGTCGTCTTCCTGTCCTCGGCAGAAAAAAGGGCCGAATTTTCGTCAAGATTGCCCTCTTCCTTTTCCCAAGGTTTCTCGAGGCTTTTTAGGGTTTCCTCTGCATGCTTGACAAAGCTGCCGACGCGCAGGTCCAGCCTCCAAAAGACGAGGGATATTACCAGCAAGCTTAAGCCCAGAATGAAAGCGAGAAGCTGTAAATCACAGTCTTTCTTGAAAGTGCTGGCCAGGCCTGCAGTTAGGAGGGCGGAGATGAGGACAAAGAAGTTGAACAATGACATCCTTTGGCCCGCGTGCAATTCAAAGTAGTCCCATGCCCACCGTCTTTGTTCTCGCAGTCTTTCATTCTCCGGCATTTTTCCACCTCTCTGATTTAATGTCAGATATTGGTCTCGCTGACGTGCAAAGTTTAGTGTGTGGGTAAACGACCCTACATAATCTGCTGCGCCGTGAGTCCGCCATCAACTACTATTGTGCTTCCGGTAATAAGCGAGGCGGCATCCGAGCATAGCCACACGACTGTGTCGGCAGCCTCTTTAGCCGACCCGATTCGGCCAATTGGGTAGCGTTGCCCACTCTTCAGTGCTTCTTCATGCTTCTCTCCAAGTTGTTTCCTGAAGGGTGTGTCGACAGCTCCCGGGCATACGGCATTCACTCTTATGCCCGTCTCAGCATACTCCAAAGCTGCGGTCTTGGTTAATCCGACGATTGCATGTTTGCTAGCGGCATAAGCAGGTAACCATCTTTGGCAACCAGTCAAACCGTAAACAGAGGAAGTGTTGACAATCACGCCACGCTGCTGGTGACTCATCTGCAGGATTTCATACTTCATGCACAGCCATACCGACTTGAGGTTTGTGTTGATAACATTGTCCCAGTTCTCCTCCGTACACTCCGCAGTCTTGGCTATCTCACCTGCTATTCCAGCATTGTTATGAGCACAGTCCAATCTGCCGTAGGCTTTGACAACATGTTGAATGAGGGACTCGACATCTTTAACTCGCCGAACATCTGCTCTCAGAAACAGAGCATCGCCACCCAACTCCTTGACTTGGCACACGGTTTTCTTGCCCCCGACGGTGTCTACGTCTGCAATAACCACTCTGGCACCAGCTTCGGCAAACGCTATACTTGAAGCCCTGCCTATTCCAGAACTCCCACCTGTCACCAGAGCTACCTTCTGTTTGAGTCCTCGTGTTTCGCCCATGTTCATTTTGCCAGCAATAGCAGGGCCTCCATCGGCCCGACGAGAACCTTACCGGACGCGTGGTTTCCACACTGCCCAGTGCACCGAGACGTTGCCGGCAGGTAGTTGCTTGGGTATTGCTTCTTCTCTTTATGGCAACGATTCTTCATGTAGTTTCCCTGAACCACGCCTGCTGTCAGATCTCTGTCGAAGTTCCGCTCGTAGGATTATGCCGTTTCAGATCTTACCTGTCAACAACGTGCTTGTCAAATCGTTATTTTGCACAACTTGACATCCTCTGTGTGCAAATATACGATGCTGCCAACCATTTGGCAGTATTAGGGGATAAGAGCCATGAGAAAACGGTTTTTCTTGGAAGTTGTTTTGCTGGTCTTTATTGTTTTACTGGCTGAGAGTGTTTTTTGTCCTGCCGGTCAAGCAGCGCTGAAAGGCGGCTGTGCAAGGGTAAATATCACTCCGCCGGTTGGGGTTTGGCTTTCCGGCTATGGCAGTCGAGATAAGCCGAGTGATGACATAGTCGATGAGCTCTACGCCAAAGGGCTGGTTCTTGATGACGGTAACGATACCATAGCAATCATTTCGACCGATTTGTTGTGGGTTCCTTTGGAGATTACGAACGAGATACGAGCGGCCGTCAAGAAGAAGGTCGGCATCAGCAAACAGAATGTTCTGATTTGTGCCACGCATACTCACTTTGGGCCTAAGATCTTTGAAAAAACAAAGATTGGCCCGGACGTGCCGGATAATACGGTTGATGAATCTTACGTCCAGACCCTCATCAAAAAGATGGCCGATTCGGTGTTTCTTGCCCACAAGAATATGCAGGATGTGAGGATCGGGGCGGTAAAAGGTGAAATACCCGAAATAGTCTACAATCGCAGGCCGAAGAATGCGGACGGTTCGGCGCAGATGAAATTTAGCCTTCCGCCGGAAGTCCTTGCGACAAGAAAGACAGTGCGCAGCCCGGACGGTTCAGTGACGGTGACATTCAAGTTCCCAGCGCCGGAGCCGGAATTGACCTTTTGCCCTGTCGATCCGGAGGCGTGGGTGCTCAGAGTTGAGAATCTGGATGGCGAAATTGTCGGCTCGGTCGTCAATTTTGCCTGCCATGCCGTTAGCGGCAGTGCATATCCTGATTGGTTTTACTCCATATCGGCCGATTATCCCGGCCATACTATGCGGATTGTAGAGAACGCCGAGGGCGGGATTTGTCTTTTCACCTCCGGGACCGCCGGCGATATAGTCCCCATAAAACGAGGTAAAGAGCCTCGTTTGCAGATTGGCAAGGCCTTAGCGGGAGAGGTCGTGAGGAGACTTCAGCTTGTTCGGACCTGTAGGGACGTTAGCTTAAAGGCCCTGACCAGGGAAGTTCAGTTGCCTCTGAAGGAAGCCCTTTCGCCTGATAGAATTATAGATGCAGATAAGGCGAAGGAGACGCTGACAACAGAGATTCAAGTCCTGCGAATTGGGGAGATTTATCTTTTGGGATTGCCGGGCGAGGTTCTGGTGGAAGTGGGTCTGGAGATCAAGAAAAGAGCCGGACTGGACAATCTTCTTGTTATCGCGCTGAGTAACGATGCTGTTGGCTATGTCTGCCACAGCCAGGCCTATGAGGAAGGCGGATATGAGCCGGGCTCGGGCACCAATCTGGCAAAAGGGGCCGGGGAGCTTATAATAAAGGAGGCTTTGGACCTCATAAGCCAGATAAGGCCTGACATCTAATTTATGTCCGCCATACGGAGCATGAAAGGTCTTCACTTGCCGAGCGTTGTTTCTGATTATACCGACCTTAGTTTATCTCTATTCTCATAGACCTTGAGGAGAGCGTTGGCCACGTCATCCATATCCTCTCTGGCTGCCAGCAGTGGGCCTGAAGCCCAAATCATAGCCATCTCCTGACAAACCTTGTCGCAGTTGGGGCACGCAATCTCGTCGCGGTATCTTTGCAGTCTCTGTTTGGAGAACATTGTCTTGTAGACCCTCGAGTTCAGTATGTGCTCTACCCAGGGTTCCTTATGTAATCCCTGCGCTATATATGGGCTGAAACTGACCCCTTCGGCACTTACGGCCTTTAGAAACTTACTGCGGTCCGTATCGTTGAAGTGTTCTTTTTTATACGTCGTGGCGTAGAGATAGAAGGAGCCGCTGGCGGTGCCGTCGTAAAGTTTTTGGGGAACGATGCCCGGAACATCTTTGAGCCTTGCGGTTAGATAGGCAGCGTTTTCGTTGCGGCGGGCGAAGCGTTCGTGGACGCCGGGCAACTGGCCAAGCAGGACGGCTGCTTCAAATTCATTCATGCGGTATTTGGGGCCGGCTACTTCGGTGCGTCCGCGGCGAGATGTGCCGTGGTTATGGACGGTATAGCATTTGTCCATGAGCTCCGCGTCATTTCCGATTATCCCGCCGCCTTCTCCGCAGGCAATTGTCTTGCTGGATTGAAAGCTGAAACAGCCGACGTCGCCGATGGTCCCCAGCTTCTTGCCTTGATATTCGGCCAGGTGTGCCTGAGCGGCATCTTCGATCACTTTCAACTTGTGCTTTTTGGCAATCTCCATAAACCTTTCCAGGTGGCAGGGCTGTCCCATCATGTGCACCGGCATAATCGCTTTGGTGTTTTCGGTGATCCTTCTTTCTACATCGTCCGGATCGAGCTGATAAGATTCGCGATCCAAGTCGGCTAAGACGGGCAGCGCTCTGGCGGACAAGATGGAGGCAATTGTCCCCGGGTCGGTGTAGGGTGAGGTGATGACTTCGTCCCCTGGGCCGATTCCAAGAGCTTCCACGCAGGTGTGAAGCGCCTGTGTTCCGGAGCCGGTGGCGACGCAGAAATTTGTTCCCATCAGTTCGGCGAACTTCTTTTCAAATGTGGGGACCGTGCCCGACGGGGACTGGATTCTGCACCATATCCTGCTTTTTGTGGTCTGGACAATCGAGTTGATGACGTTCTCATCCCAGTATGGCCAGCGAGGCCAGCTCTTGTTCTGTCTGACGGGTTGGCCGCCAAGGATTGCCAGTTTAGTGGCTTTGTTGGTTATATTTGCGTATGCAGGGATGGTCCTTGAGGCAGCCGCAGCAAGCCCGCCCGCCGATGCCGCGGCTATGAATTGCCGCCTTGTCAGATTTTTCTTATCCATTTCCAAGCCCTTTCGATTGGCGTTCTCTGGAAATATGAAATTAGGCTGAAGAGCCTATTATAATCTCGCGCCGTGCCAGATGTTAGCGGAAAAAGCGCCCTCGTGTCTTCCGTCAAGGCGGTCTCACTGCTATATCCCTTTGTATAATAGATATTTGGGCTGATTTTAGCCTCTGGGGAGTCGGGTTTGTTTGGGTTTGAATTGGGTTTGTTTTTCGGGGCTCCACGGGGACAAATATTTTCGTAATTCTTTGTCGCGATTGAGCTTACGTTCATTTTGGGCTTTTTGGAGATTGGGTTCGTTTCGGTTCGTTTTTTCCCAGTCCACCAAGTGTCCTTTTTTTCATAATTCTTTTTTAATAGTCTATTTACGTTCATTTGACTTTTTCGGAATTTGGGTTCGTTTTGCATAAAAAGGGGCGATTTGTAGAGGATTCTCGACAGATGTAGAGGGCCCAGATTGGCGAAATTCGAAATACGAAGCACGAAATCCGAAACAATATCAAAATCTAAATGACCTAATTTCAAAACTTTGCCTACTTTTACAAATAATCGTTTATGGGCGTGTATCTGCTGATACGAAGGCGTGCGGTTCTCCGCAAAAACTATCGCCTAAGAGCAGGATATCGTTTGCCTGCTGGCAAACATGGGGGGATTTTAACACATTTTCGAACAAAAGTCAACAAAAAAGACGAGTAAGGGGAATTGACCGCAGAGTTCGCGAAGACCGCGGAGATCGATACTTGATTCAAGATGCTTGATTATCGTGGCTCGTGAGCCGAGCGGGTAGTGTCAAGAAAGTTGCGCACATTTTCGAATAGGTTACTCTCAATCTGATCTCTTGCTTATCCTGCCCGGCCCATGGGCTGGGCCGCTTATAGGACTAACTTGCTACCTCTACCAGTTGAAATTCTTGTTCTGTTTGTTGATCCTTTAGGCGTTTCATATTCAGATAACCGAAGCAATAATGTATTGAATCATTTCTAGCCTCCTTGCTGATGTTTCATTATTTCACATCGGCAAACGAGGCCTATTTTCTACACCTCAACCACACATTTTGGGACGATTACATGGTCATAGTGGCAGAATTGTCTTGTTCTATTATGGGCAGATATATGGTATGATGAAGGGCGTCATGATTAACGAACAGAAGACTCTAAGAAAGATTCGTATTTATCTAATTCTATTCCTACTAGCCTTCGTATTCAGTCTGCATATGGTTGTCTTCATTGAGACCGACGCAGAACTACTGGCTAAATACGTTGGTCATGATACGTTTATGGAAGAACTCTCTCCAAGTATCTCTGCATGGATGGAGCACTTGAATCTTGCTGTCTCTGAAACGTACTCATCCTATCCTCTTATTGCCTATTGTATGGACTGGCTGTGCTATGCATTCGTTGTCATTGCTATCTTCCTACTTGGCGCAATCAAAGATCCGGTCAAAAACGTCTGGGTCGTCCAGGTTTTCCTGGTGGCATGTTGCCTCGGACTTATTCTGCCCTTTATTGTAGGCCCGATTCGCGATATTCCGATCTTTTGGCGTTTTTTTGATAGTAGTTTCGGATTGATTGGTCTACTGTTCTTATTACTACCCTATAGACTTATTAGGAAGCTGGAAGCACTCCATCATACGGAATCAACAGACTGATCTCCCAACACACAGGCACTCCTATCCCCATTTCTCCCAATCAAAAACCATCTTCTCTCGACCACCGGATTTTCCTTTTTTTAGCTATGTCTGGGTGTGCGGTCGATCAACGGTAGAAGGCCGCCATAGCGCCTCGATTGACCACGACACAACCACCGTTTGCCACGCAACTCGGTGAGCACATGAAGAACCGCCGCTTCGGAGTCGAGAGTGGTGTTCCAGCTATGGGACATGACTGTACCTTGGCCATATCTCCACCCGAAAATGTGAGTACACCATACTCATTTGTCCCTTTCGTTCAGGTCCTTTGGTATCTCGCATAGGATTCTCCAAACAGATGCGTCAAAATTGATTCGAACGGCATCCATAACCTATTATATTATCAAACGTGAGTCTGTTTGTCATGTGTTATATAAGAGATCCGAAGCACTCCATAAGGAGTCGCCAGGACGAAATTTTAAATGGGGGACAATATCGAATTTCAGAATAACGATGGGGCAAGCCCCAGCCTACAGAGAGACGACTGGTATCCTTGCGGAGACTGCGTTAGAATACGGTGGTGTACCCAGATTGGAATTGGCACGTGTTGGCGAACAGTGAAAAGGGTAAAAGGATGGCACCAAAACACAGGGTGACGGTCGCATTGGGATTTGGCGTTCTGGCTATGGGAGGAGCCTTTGTCATCTACTGGCATCACGTCAAAGCCTTTATTCCGTGTCTCATAGGCCTTTCGCTGATTTATCTTGGATTTCGGCCCGGCCGCTGCGCGGTTATCATCTTTGGGCATCTTCTTGTGGTGACCGGATGCTTTCTTGTCACCTGGGGCATCTATCTTCTTCCGTATTCAGAACCTACATTAGCTCACATTTTTGGCCGTCCGTTGTTTTGGGGTCTCTTGTCAATTTTTGGAGGAATATGCGCTATTTGCCATGGATTCTGCCGCTGCTTCTCATCGAGTTCAACATTAGCGGCATGCAATCGTGATCGTGCTGGAGGCAAATGAAAAGCCGAATCAAAGAATAGAGGTAGCGTGCGATACATGTGTGACAACAGTCAAGTTTTTGGAATCCCAAATGGCACTGTAGGACTTTCGGTCATGGGAAAACACATTGTTACGAAATCAATCATGTCCGTTTCGCTCGTTTTGCTAACCCTGCATATCTTCTGTCCTGCTGTTCAGGCCGTGCTGAGAGGGGGGTGTGCGAAGGTGAATGTCACGCCGCCATTGGGGATTCCGCTTATCGGTTCGTATGGTAAGCCGAGTGACGATGTCGTCGACGAGCTATACGCCAAGGCGCTGGTTCTTAATGACGGGCGCACTACTGTGGCAATCATCTCGGCTGATTTGCTGTACACGCCGTTGGAAGAGATTGCTAATCCGGTGCGACAAATTATTAAAGAGAAGGCCGGCATCTCTGAACAGAATGTTCTTATCTGTGCTACGCATACTCATTCCGGGCCGGAGGTCTTTACCCGCTCGAAGGTGCCGTCGAAGGGTAGGATGCCTGCCTCGGAGATTGACAGAGCTTACCTTCAGATGCTCACAAAGAAGATGGCCAGCTCGGTGCTTATTGCCTATCGAAGTATGCACAAGGTCAAGATAGGAGCGGCGAAGGGGCAAATTGCTGAGATAGTCTATAATCGCAGGCCAAGGAGCGGGGATGGTTCGGTGAAGATGGCATTTACTTTGCCGGCGGATGTCAGTGAGACCAAGAAGATAGAGGTAGGGCCCGAAGGTTATGTAAGAGTGACATTCAGCTTTGCAAACGAGGATGCCAAGCTGGAATTCGGGCCGATTGATCCGGAGGTCCGCGTGCTCAGGGTGGAGGACATGAACGGGCAAATCGTCGGCTCGCTTGTCAATTTTGGATGTCATCCTGTTTGTGTTTATCCATATTTGAGTACCGCGGTATCGGCTGATTACCCAGCATGCACGACGCAGGTTGTGGAACGGGCGGAGGGAGGAGTCTGTCTTTTTACTCTCGGATTGGCGGGCAACACCGTCCCTATCCGGAGAGGCGTAAAGGCTCGGCAGCAGATTGGCAAAGCTCTGGGTGGTGAAGCGCTGAGAAGGCTTCAAATCGTCGCGACAATGGACGATGTCACTTTGCGGGCGCTTAAGAAGGAAATTGAATTTCCGACAAAGAAGGCTGCTTCGCCAGATGTGAATGTAGACGATGATACAACGAGAGACCATGTAAGCACAGAGATTCAGGTTTTGAGACTCGGGGACATTTACGTCTTGGGGCTGCCGGGAGAAGTCCTGGTGGAAGTTGGTTTGGAGATAAAAAGGAGGGCGGGCTTGGAAAATCTTTTTATTATCTCACTCAGCAATGACACAATCGGCTACGTCTGCCATAGCCAGGCATACGAAGAAGGAGGATATGAGCCAGGGTCGGCGACCAATCTGGCAAAAGGGGCCGGAGAGATTATGGTAGAGGAGGCTCTGGGCCTGATCGAACAGATAAGACAAGGTGGATAACGTTGTCTCTGTCAGCCGCGATACAAAACCACTATTGCAAAGAAAGGGTCACGTTGACCCCTTCTTTCGCTCTGGAAATCTTGTGCTACTTATGTTAGTTTGTCTCGATTCTCGTATATTTTCAGGATTGCGTCAGCTATGTCGTCCATGTCCCGTCTGGTCCCGAGCAGAAGGTTTTGAGTGAACCATACTGCTTCTTGGCAAAGCTGGTCATTGTCGGGATAGTGGAGTTCTTGACGATATCTGGCCAGTCTCTGTTTCGAATAAAGTCTCTTACAGCCCCTGGAGTTCAAAGCTTCCTCAATTAAGCCATCTCTATATTGAGGTCCATATCCACCGCTACAAGGAACGCCTTCCGCACTCAGAGCGGAGAGAAATTTGTCCCTGGGGACATTATTAAAATACTGTTTCTTATACCGGAACGGGTACAGATGATATGCCGCCCTGGTTACCTGCGGATACAATTTGTGCGGGATGATCCCGGGGATGTCTTTGATCTTCGAGGTTAGATACTGAGCGTTTTCATTTCGCGTCTGCGTATCCTTTTCCAGGCGCTTCATCTGGGACATCAATATAACCGCTTGGAATTGTTGCATTCGGCGGTTACTTCCTCGCGTGGGGTAGCCGCTGGTTCTTTTGACACTTCCATACGGTCTGCCGCAATTGTGGAAGGAGTGACATCGGTCCATGATTTCGTCATCATCTCCCACCACCGCGCCCCCTTCACCGGAGGGCAGATGTTTGGAGTTCTGGAAACTGAAACAGCCCAAGTCACCTAACGTGCCGCACTTTTTGCCCCGCCACTCCGCCATCCACGCCTGGCAGGCGTCTTCTATGACGACCAGGTTGTGTTTTTTCGCGATGGCATTAATCTCGTCCATATTGGCAGGCAGTCCCAGAATATGAACTGGCAAAATGGCTTTTGTTTTTTCGTTGATTCTTTCCTCTATTTTTTCTGGATTTATCTGGAATGTTTCGGGATCCGTATCGGCAAAAACCGGCAAGGCTTTGCTGAGCAGAACCACATTATACGTGGCAATAAATGTGTAAGGGGAAACAATAACCTCATCTCCCGCATCGATGCCCAGGACGTGCAGAGCCACGAGCAGAGCCGTGGTGCCACTGGCCGTAGCCAGACAGCGCTTCGCTCCCATCAATTCGGCATACTTTTCTTCAAATTCTGCAACTTTTGTCCCGCGGCCCCGAAACCAGTCCCCACTGCGTAATACCGATAGAATAGACTCTTCGGCGTCTCTGTCCCAGACCGGCCAGCCAGGCCAGCGTTTGGTTCTAAGCGGCTGACCGCCGAGAACCGCAAGCTTACCTGCAGTGTTGCTTTTGTTTGCATAAGCAGGAATTGTTCTTGCGGCAAAAGCAACAAGAGAGCCTGCTGATGCCGCAGCCATGAATTGTCGCCTATTTATACGGTTTATGTTCATTTTTGGCCCCTTTCATTTGTGAAAAGTCTTCCGCGCAAGAAGAATGGAACGCATCTGCGCTGCGCATTCTCAAATCGTTTTCATTATAACTTATAGCGGTTGGTATGCAACTGAAATCTCCCTAATTTCATTTGTTCTGGGGCACTCGCACTTTGTCGACCAGCTCGTGAACTTTATCGACGATTCGCTTTTCGACCGAAGGTGCGAACGGCCCGGGCAACCCGTAATAGAGTGTTGCTCCGACAGCCTCGTAGCCCCCTTCCTGCAAGACCCGCACAGAAGGGACATAACCAAAGACGTCGTTGGAGTAGCCGGCCACCCAGACCGGCGGGCTGGCCAGCTCAGCCTTCAAACGGCGCGAATAGTCCACCACCACCTCGCCGGCCAGGGCCACCATGGTCAAATCGTTGCCGAATTGGATGACATGCACCAAGTAAGGATAGGTTCTGCGGATTTGGCCGGTCTCGGCGAGCTCTTTTAGCAGGACTTCGGCGCGGCGGCGCTCGTACTTGTTGTCGGACTTGGCTTGCTGGTCGAGCTGCTCGCGGCTGGGTAGTTCGGCAAACTCCAGAGTAACGGTTTCCAAGAGCGGGCGGATCGGCCCGCGGACGGGCACTGCTCGTGGGACGAGAGCCGCTTCGACTGCGTTGGCCAACGTACGGCCGTGCTCCATACAATACTCGATACTACGCCCGCCGCCCCGTGGGTATGGGTTTTGGTCGCCGCCGCAGCCAGCTATAAATAGGGCCGTTGCTCCGGGGTGTGCCTCCTGCAGATATTGCTGGGCGAAGCCGGCGTAGTCGCCACAGAACTTGTAGAAGCTGAGCGTAGTATTATGGCACGCGTAGCCAAACGTGACAGCGTATAGTTTGCCGTCCGGGCTATCGATCCGCAAGACGGGGACAACGTGGTCGACCGGGCCGTCCGGATTGGGGCTGATATGGAATCCACCATCGGTTCTCCATCGGCGGTTCATGGCAAAGCCTGCTCGAGCGTGCGTGTATCCCAGTCGGGCCGGAGCGAGGTTCTCTATCGCCTTACCGACCAGTTGCAGCAGTTTTTGTCGCAGCTCTTCGAGGTACTGGCGGCTGAGCTCAATTTGCTCCGGCGGCAGACCCCATACAAAAGCCATCAACTGGTTCAACTCTGGTCCGCAATGCGTGTGGGATGCATTTAGCAGGAGTTGCTCCGGCGGCAACTTGTATCGCTGGTAGACTTGTTCTTGAAGCCAATCGCGCAGGTCGCGCGGGATGCCGAGCAAATCGACCGTGACGATTACCAGTCTTGCGCCCTGAGCATTCCCTCGGCTGCGGTCGGGACAGGCTTGCAGGGCGAGCGCCTTGGCGTGCAGGTCATGGACCTTTCCGTCTGATGGTTTTGTCCTGGCCGCGTACCCAGCCATCCACATCGAACGCTCAGGCGTAATGACCGTTGACGCAACGCCGGCTTTCCATTCCGGCTGCTGCGGATTTGCTGCGGCGCAGGGCGCGTGAACTGGCATCAGGCAGGTCAAAACCAGCACAGAAATCAGGACCGCAAGCACCACCCGGCGTTTTCCTGCAAGAGCAAGAACGGGGGTGGCTTTCGATTGCCGAGCGTTCATAATTTGTCGATTCATCTTGGCACTCCTTCGCCCGGTCGAGCCGGGACCAAACAGGATTCGGTAAAAGGCTGACCGTTCAACGAATGCGCCTTCTGCTCATAAGCACCCATCGGATTCGCACGACCGCAATCTGCCTTCCCAGCCTCTTTCGAGGGCGGCAGATTGCTTGTTCTGAAACTAGAGAGCTTCGCTATCGCTACCGGGCCGATCAAACACCAAGCCAAATAACGACGATTTGGCATCTCGTTTGAAGCATCCATCGGTTTGCCGAGTCCGATGATTGCAATTTCCTGACAAAGTCAGCGGCCTCATGCCACAACCTACTAAAGCGACATTTTCCGTTTATCTTCATAAACGGTGCTACTGAGCGCTACTGCCTGCATAATAGCACAATAGGTGGTTCGATTTCAATGCCTCTTCTCCTATAGATAGGAACAGTCACCTATTTTGTTTTAGAAGTATAGTTTAGCATCCAGAGCCATGATGTGGTATCGTGTTACAAGGACGAGTTTGTCACGTAGGATTGGCGGTGGTACGAGGAAGCGACTATGTTGATTGTCAGGGCGTTTTCGCGGCGCCTCGGGCAAATACGACTCGGGGTAGAGCGTATACAATTTCATGCCGTTATGCGACTCATATACACCGATTGAGTCGTCCTCATGCAGCAGTATGATCCTACTTTTATAAAGCTGCATGATCGGGTAATAGGGTTCGTATGAATACCCACCTGTTGCACGTGATATACCTTTTGTCAGGTTGGCCTTCCACATCAACTCACCCGTTGGCACATCAAAACAGAAAAGTGCGTTTTCATGATTGGATCGGTCATCACCATGGCTGTCAGAAAGAATGTAGACAAGGTTTGCCTCTGTATCAATCAGCGGGCGATGGTAAACGTGGTATCTGTCCAGACAGACCTTCCAGATGATTTCGCCGTTTAGAGCATCGCGGCAGTATATCCGGCCCTGGGCTCTGCCTGGTTCCATCCAGCGGTTCGCTTCGATTACGTATACGCGTTGATCATCACTGCTGAACACGGCCCCTGAACCGTACGCGTTGGTCACATCGTTCCAGAGAATCGTCCCATCGATCAGATTGACCGCAAAGGTTGCCTGCCCGCCGTAGCTACTGCCTCGGGTTTGAGCCACCATCAGCGGCCCCATCGAGATCGGATGGCTCATGACGTACCCAGGCATTCGGCATGTCCACGCGATGTTGTCCTGCTTATCGATACTAATCAGTTCGTAGCTGCGGTAGCCGTGAGGAAAGACGATGTTATCTTTGTAGTGAACGGGTCGGATACGATAATCCATCCGCTGCTGAATCGTTCGCACCGGGCTTTTCAACAACGTATCGTAGACCAATGTATCAGTAGCAACATAATAGACCCTTTCGGATACGTGCGGGTCCTGCAGTACATGAGTTGGCCAGATGTCCGGCAGGTCCGTTAGAGGCGGTTCGTGTTGACCAGTCTCAATATCGATGATCTCAACAACAGTCTTTGGATAAGAATGCTGGTAGCAAACATGCGATTCGGTGTACCACGCCTGCCGGATGGCATTTAAGGGGCCAAGCTGGATATGCCATAGCGGTTCTGCTTGACAGATCGGAACCATACAGGCAAAGACTGCTGTCACCAAAGCCACCAAGACAATTTTTCGCGTGGTACCATTCATTTTTGGCGAAAATGCTATCCGGGATTTCCCACTTGTCTTCCTAAGCGGTGGTCCGCCGGAAGGCGTCCTGCGGACTGCACGCTACGGCCTCTATGATAGCACAATATGCGGTTCGATTTCAAGGCGTCCAATCACCTTGGCTGCGATTTTGACTGACTTTTCTCACAGAGTCCGCAGTGACGAGTTATTTATAGGCTTGGGGAATGCCAAACGCCTCAAAAAGCCGAAAATGCCGGTTGATATTTTGCCGTGGTTCACTATATTCAACTTCGTATGGCTTCTTCGACAAAATCGCAGATGATATGGCGAAATGTCTGAACAAAATAAGTGGCTGTGCTTAATTTGCGTTCACTATCAACATTTACCAAGAAGGCTGGTTTTATGGTTAACAAGTACTTATATTGTGTGCCGCTCCTATTTTTGTCTTCCTGTGTATTGACTACAGATAGAGGCACCCCGCCGGAAAATTTGAAAAGCATATTGGCGCAGAATTTGGTTCTGCTGCCCGATAGTCAATTTGAGAATTTACCACCATCTCTAAAAGAAAAGGAGATCATATTTCTTGGTGAACAGCATCGCACTAAAGGTTTGATTCAGGCATCAAACAGGCTGGCAGGTTACTTAACAACTTATAAGCCGGTTGTCTACGCTATGGAATCATGTTACGGCGCACATGTATTCCTGGAGGCTGCCAGCTTAGGCCAGTCGTATATAAACCCCAAGCTCATGCTCGGGGAAATTCAGGAATTCAATTCCAAACTGCCCGAAAACAGGAAGATACTAATGACGGCAGTTGATATAGAACACTCGATTTATAATAATAAGAAGGAGACCGAACAGTTTCTGCAGATATTGGCAAATCGTTGTACTTCCGATGTCGCTCGGCGAATAATACAAAAAGAAATTCCACAACTTACCACTCAGGATACATTTGATAAGATGAATCGGTATTTGAAGGGTCTTAAAAAGCTATTTCTGCAGTATTTCGACACATTTTCGCCTGAGGACCAAGATGAAATATTATTCTCCTTTGATTTGCTTCAGGCATCAAATCGGTATCAATATATTTGTCACGGAAACAAGAGGGACTGGCAGAATCCGCACGATATCAGGTATCGTTACTTTAAGAAAACAATTGAACGGGCATATCGGAAGGCCCAAAAACGCAAGGCAATCCTACTGTGTCGTGTCGGTGCGGCCCACATCTGTTTGGACCGTAGAACGGAAGCACGATATTTTGCACGCGACTACTCCTTGACAAAAGGAAAGGTCGCTTCTGTTAGTCTGGTCCCTCTGTATTATGATACCACAAAAGTGGATGATGCTGACCCGGAGAAACACAGCGATATTGATTCAATTGTTAAGATGCTAATGAAGGATTATGATTATAGTTATCTTTCGCTTTCCGAATTGCAGAAAGGCACAGACAATTCTTTTAGATGGAGCAAATATTATAGCAGTAGCCGTCCAAAATATGATGGGCTGTTATTTGTAAGGATAAAGAAGAATCAAGACAAGGCGGATTAGGGGGGGGCAGTTAGCTATTTGTGTCTTTAGTACCGCCACTATTAGACAATAGACGGGCGGCAGCGATCGGCGAAAATGATCGGTAGCGGAATAAGACGCGCCACTCAGGCGGTAGATTAGGGGAAAAGAGAAATGGAAGAAAGACAAAGCAGCATAACGGCCTGCCTGCAGGCAGAATGGAATGACCACCACCACATGCGAGACCAAACGTGGAAACTGCTTCAATACTCCATACTTTTCTTCTTGGGCGTCGTTGGCTTGGAGATAAAATCAATCGACAAGACTTTCCTCGTCGCTGCCTACGCGGCGGTTGTGGTCACCAGCGCCTTCGGGGTTCTCATTGCGATTCACCATAGGCGCCGTCAGAAGGAGAAATTTGCGATGATTGTGATCTATGAGAAGGAACTTGGGGTCTACGAACTAATAGAGCCCATAATTGCCAAGTCGAAGAAAGGACTGAGTGGCTGGATCAACACAGCCATGTTCATTGTCGCAATGGAATTCGGGCTTTGCGTTGTGTCGGCACTTCTGCTGTTGAGATTTATCATATCTTAACAGGACAAATCCATCGTACGCGGGGCACCGCGTCACTGATTTGCATTGTTCCTTTCGTTGTTTTCCTCCTGGTAATTTCTGGTCAGGGGTCTGCTCAGATTCCGCCTTTCGGTATATCACAATCTTGTCTTTTTGCGCGGGTTTACCTGGGAAATCCAGGACTACGCAGGGCTAATCGTTTCATGAAGATGGATTCCCGCTACCCACCTTGCCAGGCACAAGCTGCGCGGGAATGACGGAGGTTTGTTCGATTCCCGTTAGCCACCTTGGCAGGCACAAGCTGCGCGGGAATGACAGTGTGGCGAGGCGTATGATTCACTTAGAAATCACGGTTAAGGACTTGAAAAGGCTACGTAAGAATCGTGACGTGGACGGCTTTTGAGAATCACAGTGCTGAATATGTTGTCAGGGCCTTTGTAACAATGTTAGAATGCGTAAGCTGCTTTTTGGCTTAGGCCGGGTTGGTTGAGCAAGATGCAAGAGGTGCATATATGTTAGGTATCAGACTTGTTGACTGGATGGTAATCATCGCCTACCTGGTCGGTATTACCTTCATCGGGCTCTGGGCGGTGAAAAAGGTCCGCAGTGCTGCGAGCTTCTTCATTGGCGACCGGAAGTTCGGAAAGGTAATGATGGCGTTCTTCATGTTCGGCTCCGGGACGCATTCCGATCAGGCGGTTACCGTTGCTGCCAAGACCTATGTTGACGGCGCTTCGGGTATCTGGTACCAGTGGCTGTGGCTACTTGTGACGCCGTTCTTTTGGCTGATCGCGCCATTTTTCCGCCGAATGCGGGCTGTGACCACGGGGGACTATTTTGAGGTTCGTTATGGACGCAGCGTCAGTGGTCTCTACGCCGCAATGGGGATATTGCAGCTTCTGGTGGCCATCGGGGTCATGCTGAAGGGCTCGGGGAAGATGGTCGAGGCCGTCTCCGGTGGTGCTATAAGCTCCAATCTCGCCATTATAATGATGACTGTCATGTTTGTTATTTATGGCGTTGCGGGCGGACTTTGCGCGGCTATCGCGACGAACCTTGTCCAGGGACTGCTGACGGTCGTGCTGTCTTTCCTTATCTTGCCGTTTGCGTTGGCCGAGGTTGGCGGTATGAGCGGGCTGCGGGAGCGCATCGCTAATCCTGAGATGCTTTCACTTGTGTCGCCGGGCGAGATTACTTTCTTTTACATTATCGTTATTGCCTTCAATGCCTTGATCGGGTGGGTGACAATGCCTGAGACGATGGCAAACTGTGCGGCTGGGAAAACGGAAATGGAGGGAAGAATGGGCGTGACTGTGGGCATCTTCGGCAAACGGATATGCACGGTCGCCTGGATGTTCACGGGGCTGTGCGCCGTGGTCATGTGTACCGAGCTTAGAGATGCCGATCTGGCTTATGGCACAATGGCGCATGACCTGCTCGGTGTTGCGCCCGGGCTGATTGGGTTATTTATCGCGTGTCTGCTCGCTTCTGTGATGAGTACGTGTGACTCGCTTATGGTAGTTGCTTCGGCCCTTTTTACTGAAAATATCTACAGAAAGTTCTTGGTGCTCGGCAAAGCTGATAAGCACTACACGCTAACCGGCCGTATCGCGTCTGTCCTCATAGTGCTTTGTGGTATCCTTTTTGCTTTCAGTTTCGAAAGTGTCGTGGAGGGCCTGGAAATCTTCTGGATGGTATCTGCCATGATGGGGATTGCATTCTGGGTTGGGCTTTTCTGGCGCCGAGCCACTGTAGCGGGGGCCTGGGCGGCGACGCTGACGAGTTTTGGTTTACTTGTCTTCACAGGCAAAATCACCTTTGGTGACCGCGTTTTCTGGGATTTCGATGCGCACTTTGCCGACAGCCTCCCGGGCTTTATGCTGTGGGATGACAAGCTGTACCTTCCCTGGCAGATGATTATTTACTTGAGTGCCGGCTTTGCCGTTCTTGTTTTGGTCAGCTTGTTTACGAGGAGGGTTGCGGCCGAGAAACTGGACCGGTTGTATGCGTGTCTTCGAACGCCTATAGGTTCCGATGAGCCCGAGACTGAGCCGTTTACGCTTCCGCCGGGCGTGGAGCCAGGCCCGCGAGATGTCCTTATAGACCACCCGGATTTTGAGGTACCCAAGCCCACCGTGGTCGGCATTGCTGGCTTTCTCGTGGCATGGCTTGGCGTGGGTCTTTTGATCGGGGCGGTCTATTGGATAATCCAGTGGTAGCTTGCGGGCCAAGGCGGCACGGCGCAATCAGATAAGGACCAAGAAGTGGAAATAAGCTCATTGAGAAAAGGAGGCGGGCCATGGCACGAGATTTAGTTTTGTCGACGTTAGGCCTTTGTCTGTTGGTTAGCTCTTCCTGCGCTGACCGGGAGCAGCCGAAAACAAAAAATGGTCCGATCAAGAACAAAGTGAGACTCGTGACGTTGGACCCGGGTCACTATCATGCTGCGCTGGTCCAGAAGAGCATGTACGAACAAGTGGACCCCGTCGTGCATGTGTATGCCCCGCAAGGGCCCGATGTACAGGGTCACCTCAAGCACATACAGAGGTTCAACAACCGCGCCGAAGACCCAACCAGGTGGCAGCAAAAAGTCTATACGGGCGATGATTATCTGGAAAGAATGCTCGTCGAAAGACCCGGCGACGTAGTAGTAATATCCGGCAACAACCGCAGGAAAGCCGAGTACATCAAGGCCTCCATCGATGCGGGCCTGAACGTTTTCTGTGACAAGCCGATGTGCATCGATACTCAAGGATTCAGGCTTTTAGAGCAGGCCTTTGAATCGGCCAGGAGAAACGGCGTACTGCTCTACGACATTATGACCGAGCGTTTTAACGTTACCTGCATCCTGCAAAAGCTTCTCGTGCTCGATAGAGAGCTTTTCGGCGAACTGGAAGAAGGGTCCGTAGATAACCCGGGCATCGTAAAGGAAAGTGTGCACCATTTCTTCAAGTACGTTTCCGGCGCGCCGATCAAACGGCCGGCCTGGTATTTTGACACCGCCCAGCAAGGCGAGGGTTTGGTCGACGTGACTACACACCTTATTGATCTTGTGATGTGGACGTGCTTCGCAGAGCAACCAATCGATTACCAAAGGGACATCGTGATGAAAAGGGCGCGGCGCCGGCCCACGATGATCACACGAAAACAGTATGAGAAGGTGACAGGATTGCCGGATTTTGCCGATTCTATCAAAGAGCAGTTGAACGATGAGGGGGTGCTGCCCTGTCACGCCAACGGAGAAATGATTTACACGTTGAAAGGTGTGTGTGTGAAATTGTCGGTGACTTGGGACTTCGAGGCACCTCAAGGTGGCGGAGACACACATCATTCGCTGTTTAGGGGCAGCAAGGCCAATGTGATTATTCGTCAGGGCAAGGAACAGAAGTTCCGCCCTGAAGTCTACGTAGAACCTGTCTCCGGGGCGTCGGCGGAGGACTTATCAGCCCCGCTAAAGAAAACCGTTGCTAGGCTGAAAAGTGAGTATCCTGGTTTGGAGGTCAAGCAGGAGGGAGACCGTTGGCATGTTCTGATGGGCGACGAACATCGCATCGGACACGAGGCTCACTTTCGAAATGTTACAGAAAAATACCTACAATATCTGGCAAAAGGCAGACTGCCCGAGTGGGAAGTATCCGATATGATAGCGAAGTACTATATCACGACCAAGGCACTCGAGCTGGCGCAGCAGTGAGATGTCCGGGAGATCCATAAGGAGAGTCGGCCGAAATGACCCGAGAGGCAGAAACTAAGACGTTGGCGCTGTTAGGCGGTGAAAAATCGGTTAAGGCAGACGACACAGACATCTTTGAGTGGCCCATTGTTACTGATCGGCACGAACGAGCGGTCTTGGAAGTCCTGCGGGCGGGACAGATGTCCGGCATCGAGGTCACTAAAGAATTTGAAACAAAGTATGCCCAATTGCTCGGCAGGAAATATGGCCTGGCTTATCACAATGGCACCGCTGCCATCTTGGGTGCTATGTACGGTCTATGCGTCGGTGTCGGCGATGAAGTGATCGCTCCGAGCATTACCTATTGGGCCTCGGTGGCACAAGCTTACACGCTCGGTGCCACACCAGTTTTCGCGGACGTGGACCCTGATACCATCTGTATTGATCCAAAGGATATAGAGGGTCGAATCACTCCTCGCACCAAAGCCATTGTGGTTGTGCATTATGCAGGTATGCCTGCCGACATGGACGCTATAATGAAGATCGCTGCCAAACACAATCTCAGAATCCTCGAAGATTGCTCCCACGCTCACGGTGCCTTGTATAAGGGCAAAGAGGTTGGGACCTTTGGTGATGTCGGAGCTTTTTCGTTGATGACCGGCAAATCTCTGGCCGTGGGGGAGGGAGGAATATTCTTTACCGACGATCGGAGAGTTTATGAGCGGGCACTTTTGTTTGGGCATTACGTCCGTCACGACGAGATTACACTGAAAGAACTTGAGCTTTTTGCAGGGCTACCCTGCGGGGGATTCAAGCATCGCATGCACCAGCTAAGTTCGGCCTTTGGGCTGGTGCAGTTGGAATTGTTTGGGCGGCAGATGGCGGAAATCGACAAAGCGATGAACTACTTCTGTGATTTGCTCGACGATACTGCCGGAATCAGGCCGATTAGACCTGCGAAGGGCACCAGTACGACAAAAGGTGGCTGGTACTACCCACATTTCAAGTATGTCACCGAAGAGCTGGGAGGCCTTTCACTGTCAAGGTTCTGTGAGGCAGTTCGAGCGGAAGGTTCGGTCTGCAATCCCGGCTGCAATAAGCCCCTGCACCTGCATCCGCTGTTTACAACCATGGATGTTTATGGGCACGGCAGGCCAACGCGGATCGCTCACCTTGATGAGTCTGTGAAGATTGACCAATACCTCGAAAATCTGCCCGTCGCAGAGAATGTCAATCGCTGCGTCTTTGAGGTTCCGTGGTTTAAACACTACCGCCCCGAAGTAATTGAAGAACACGCTGGGGCTTACAAGAAAGTAATTAAGAATTACCCGGCGCTACTGGCTGGTGACAGTGATAAAGACACCGATGCGGGGGGATATAGTAGCTTCTTCAGCAGCCGCAAGAACACGCGATAAGAGGTTTCACACTTTGGTCCGCCCGATGTAGAGACTATTGTATGCCAATCACGATAGTTTCTTTAGCATCGACATGGGAGCATCGGCGTATGCTACGGATGAGTCTCTCATCAGCACAAATTCCCCAGAGGCGAGCCAAGACTCACAGGCAGCAACTCTCTAATCATCACAACCATCGTAGCTGCAATCTGACCAGCAATGGCTGCGAAGATATAGCCACAGATTCTCAACCTGGTTCAATTCGGGGCTGTAAGCAGGAAGTTCTACTGCACTAATGTCCGCGGCAACGACAATCTCTCCGGACCTGTGAAGACCAGCCTCGTCCCAAGTTCGGCCTGATGTATCCTGCTGGCCGAAGCGAGCTTCATCTTCGTAAGTGTTTTCACGGTCCAGGGTGTTGTAAGCTACCATGTGCTTTTCTGACGGCCGCCAAGTTGTGTGTCGCGCGGCATGCTGCCACGAGGGTTGGCAAGAAGGACTTCTGCTTGGGCCTCCGCCTGGCCCAGACGGTTGCCAAGAAGCCCTGAATGGGGTGGCTCACAGGGCATAAATCCCCATTTTTGGGCTGGAAACCGGTTTTCGGCGTTCTATTGTGCGCATTGTGCTTTTTTGAAATTTCCCTCAAAATCCCGTAGTCTCCACGATAGACAGACCCGGCCAAACAGGCTAAGTTGCGCCCAGTCTCTGCGAGGGGCTTAGAGAGGGATCTGGGCTTATTATTAGCTCAGTTCTATAGAATATCGCAGGCACAGAGGGGCTGCATAGGGGGTAGCCCAAGAATGTTAACGATTCTTGAGAAAAGAAGGAGATAGAAGCAACAAAGATCTCAGCGATTTTGCTCTTGCCGGTGTGGCACTGGCAAAATCTATCTGTGACTCATCGCCCGGCATGCATTCCATCCGGCGAAAAGGTATCGGCCTATTCTCTCCCAAGCGTTTGAGAAATCTGCGGGCACTGTAGTAGCTGCCCTCAAATCCATACTCATCTCTGAAGTCCTGGTAGCATCAAGCAGCACGATGTGATTGAGCTGTTGCGATATCTATTCTTGGTACGCGGCTGCCCAGCCCATCTCCCGAGCGACAGTGGTTCCGAGTTCACAGCTTCTCGCGTGAAGAGGTTCTTGAGAGATCTGGGCGTGGACACCGTGTTCATAGAGCCGGGCAGTCCGTGGGAAAACGGGTACGTGGAGTCGTTCAATAACCGAATGCGTGACGGGCTTCTCGATGGCGAGTTGTTCTTACATATCGATGAGATGAAATGCGTTGTGGAGCGTTGGCGGATGGATTACAATCACTACCGGCCGCATAGCGGCCTGGGCTATATGACACCGGCGGGCTTTGCTGAACTGTGTGGTGAGGCCGGCTGTATGAGGCCGCATACGCCAGTGCTCGATGGAGTACAGGACTGTGGAACCCTCTCATAGGTACTGGACCGAAAAAAGGGGGCAGATCGTGACAAAGTAATCTACTGTGAAATATTTTGGCGGGTTTTCCGAATTGTCCAGGTTTAGATATAAAAAAACTATTGGTGGTGAGACCTGTGGGGTGGGTTGCGTTTTTTCTTTCCTAATTCTTAATTGGATTCAATATGGGGGGAGGGTGGTGCATATGGTGTAACCATCTGCCCCAGAAGCATCCATTTTCCTCTCTGTTTCTTCCAAGCAGTGGTCCACTTGCGAATACTTGAATGCCTTGTTCCATTCGCTCTTGACAAACGCAGACAATCTCAGTCACGTCTGATATAATATGTCGTCGACTCAATCTGCCACCGATTAATTCGGTGAGTAATCATGAAAAAGGAGCGTTGGCAAATGAACAGACGGTTTGGATTGAAATTGTTGTTACTGTGGTGCTTTGTCCCCCTGACATCCTCCGCATCCGCCAACGTGAGGTTGCCCGCTGTCGTTGGTGATAACATGATTTTACAGCAGCGGATGGGGGCACCTATTTGGGGCTGGGCCAATCCGGGTGAGACGGTAACGGTCGCGGGAGGTTGGGGCAAGGGAGCTTCGGCAACTGCCGACGACAACGGGAAATGGAAAGTCTGCCTTAATACGCCACCGTATGGTGGCCCCTACACCCTCACGATCAAAGGCAAAAATGAAATCACCATCGACAATGTGATGATCGGCGAAGTGTGGCTCTGCGCGGGACAGTCGAATATGGGATGGAGGCTCAGCGCGACGTTTGACGGCAAGAAAGATTCCGCCTCCGCCAATTACCCGAATCTTCGCATATTCCGTTCGGAAAGATGCCACAGTCATGAACCACAAAACGATTGTGTAGCCGAGTGGACCCCCTGCACACCGGAGACCGCGGCCACATGTTCCGCCGTCTCCTTTTACTTCGCCCGGAAACTGCATCAAGAATTGGCAATCCCTGTTGGCATCGTACTGCAAGCTTATGGCGGAACGCCTATTGAAGGTTGGATGCCCAAAGAGATTCAGATGGATGATCCCCGAACCCGCAAAATCGTCGAGGAGATGGACGCGGAATCTGCGGCCTATAATCCGGTAGCGGCAAAGAAACAACTCGATAGAGCTCTCGAAAGCTGGAAGCAGGGGAAGCGAAAGGCGAAACCCAAGCTGAGAACACCCAGCAATTGGGGGCATCAATACCCGGGAAATATAT